>Ga0073909_10000252_pt1 | contig 18873 bp, 21 predicted proteins | sample Coa_R1_6_FD_66439 | JGI IMG/M metagenome (GOLD analysis project Ga0073909, IMG submission 66439) | Surface soil microbial communities from Centralia Pennsylvania, which are recovering from an underground coalmine fire. - Coalmine... | ecosystem: Environmental > Terrestrial > Soil > Unclassified... | reverse complement strand
ATCGTTGTTTACCGCGGTGCCGGCGCCGTTCAGCTTCACGCCCACGAATTGCCCCTTGCCGAGGAACCGCTTGAACGTGAGGTGACGGGTGTCGATGATGTCGATCGCCGAGTTCGAGCGGTCGGCGAGGTAATACTCGCCGCGGTTCGGGTTCACCCAGCTGATGTCGTACGACCGCAGTGCGGCTCCCGGGATCTGGACCGCGGTCAGGCACTTGGTCTCGGTGTTGCTCGGTGCCCCCGGGCCGGTGCAGGCGGCGAACGCCCCTCCGGATGCGGCGAGCGACGCCGCCCCGAACAACGGGGCCGCGAGCAGCGCGGCAATTGAGTTGCGGGAAGTGAATCTTGCAGACATGTGCTGCCTCCTTTAGGTGAGCATGACAACGCGTTTCAGCGAGGGCGCGCCGATCCAGCGCGGGCGTGGTGCGCCTCGTGCTTGTGGTTTTCCCCCTGCACCGCGTATTTGATTCCCGGATTCGAACGAACCGGTTGAACGGCTTGAAAATCCCGGTCAACTCTGCCGCAATCCCCCGGGACGCGCACCTTAAAAAACTGACAGCTTGGATGGCGGCGGCCGGAGCCCGGGGCGCAAATCTATGAAACAAGGGGTTGACCAGATCTCTTCAAGCGCTTTGTCATCGCCGCGCTCGATCACTCGACAGCCGCATATACTGTGCTCGCGAGTCCCCGGAGGAGCCCGGCGTGCGCATCTTGGTTATCGAGGACGAAAAAAAGGTCGCGAAGGCGCTCAGAGAAGGGCTCGAGGCGGAACGCTACGAGGTCCGCGTTGCCGCCGACGGCGAAGGGGGGTTCCTCCAGGCGAGTCGCGATTCGTTCGACCTGGTGCTCCTCGATCTCGTGCTTCCGGGGCGTGACGGCATCGACGTCCTCACCGCGTTGCGCGAGCGCAAAGTTACGACGCCCGTATTCGTCCTCACCGCCAGAGACGCCGTCGAGGATCGCGTGCGCGGCCTGGACGGGGGCGCCGATGACTATCTGGTCAAGCCGTTCACGTTTCCCGAGCTGCTCGCGCGAATTCGCGCGCTCCTCCGCCGCGGGCGCCTGGACCCGACCCGGAAGCTGCAGCACGATGACCTCCGCATGGATCTTGGCGCGCGCAAGGTCACGAGGCGGGACCAATCCCTGGAGTTGACCGGGAAGGAGTTCGAGATTCTCGAATGCCTCCTGCGTCACCGGGGCCGTATCGTTTCGCGCGAACTGCTCGCCCGCGAGGTATGGCACGTCGGGGCCCGGGCCACACCGCTCGACAACGTCATCGACGTCACGATGGTGCGGTTGCGCCGCAAGATCGACGACCCGTTCGAGAAAAAACTGCTCCACACGGTCCGCGGCGTCGGATTCTTCCTGGGAGCGAGGCCGGAATGAGGAGCCCCCGGCTGAGCGTCCGGGCGCGCCTCGCGCTTTGGCACGCGGGCGTGCTCATGCTGATCGTCTGCGTTTTTTCGGGCGCTATCCTGCTTTTCGTGAGGGCCAGCCTCTTCGAAGGAGTGGACCGCCAGTTGCGCCGCGCGCTGACAACCATCGACTGGGTCTATCACCATGAGCCGGAGGAGATCGGGGATCTGGCGGCCGAATCGGGTATCACTCTTTTTCAGGTGATCGCGGACCGGAAGTCGCCCTATCACACCGAAGGATGGGAGCGGGCGGGCCTGTCGGGGGCGGTGCCGAACCGGAGCGCCATGCCGCCCACTTCGTGGTTCTCGCCGGACGGGCGCTGGTACCGCGTTCAGGCCGTGATCGAGCCCTCGTACACCATCGCCGCCGCGGTCGAGGAAGGCGCCCGGCGCGATTCGTTCTGGACGCTCGCCACGATTCTGGCGATGGGCGCCCCCTTCGCCGTGGGGCTGGCGATCGTGGGAGGCTATTTCCTCGCCGGGCGCGTGCTCTCGCCGGTGGGCATGATGGCGGACAAGGCAAGAGAGATTACGGCGGAATCGCTCGGCGAACGGCTCCCGGTCGGGAATCCGCGGGACGAATTCGGGCGTCTCGCAACGGTCTTCAACGACACCTTGTCGCGGCTGCACGATTCGTTCGACCGGCTGCGGCAGTTCACCGCGGATGCCTCGCACGAGCTGCGCACGCCCCTGACCGCGATGCGCAGCGTGGGCGAGGTTGCCCTTCAGGCTCCTCTCGATCCGGGCAAATACCGCGAAGTAATAGGCAGCATGCTGGAGGAAGTCGATCGCCTCACGCGGCTCGTCGACAGCCTCCTGTTGCTTACCCACGCCGAATCGGGCTCGGCCCGGCCGGTACGCGAAGTGGTGGAACTGGCGGCGCTCGCGGACAACGTCGCGGAGCATCTGCGCGTGCTCGCGGAGGAAAAGCAGCAAAGCTTGAACGTCCAGGGCGCAGTACGCGTGGACGCCGTATGCGATCCCGACATTCTGCGTCTCGGCTTGATGAACCTGCTTCACAACGCGATCAAGTACACGCCCAACGGCGGCGCGATCCACGTGCGCACGAAGACGACGTCCATCGGGCTGCCCTCGATCGAGGTGCAGGACACGGGCCCGGGAATTCCAGCCGCGCATCAGGCACGGATCTTCGAGCGCTTCTACCGTGCGGACCCCGGCAGAGGCAGTGACTCGGGCGGTGCGGGCCTTGGCCTCGCCATCGCGCGATGGGCCGTCGTAGCGAATGGCGGCCACATCGAGCTCGAGAGCGAAGAATCCAAGGGCAGCCTTTTCCGGATCGTTCTGCCCGGAGATAATGACGCCTTACCGTCAACTTCAGGGAAGCGGACATGATCGACCTATACGCCGCCGGCACCGCCAACGGCATGCGCGCCCGGATCGGGCTCGAGGAGTGCGGCCTCGCCTACACGTTTCACCCCGTCGACCTCGCCAAGGGCGAGCAGAAAACGCCCTCGTTCCTGGCAATGAACCCGAACGGGCAGATCCCGGTGATCGTGGACCCGGACGGGCCCGGCGGAAAGCCGGTAACCGTTTCGCAATCGGTGGCGGTGCTCATGTATTGCGCAGAGAAGTCCGGCAAGTTCCTGCCCAAGGATCCCGCCATGCGGCCCGCATTCTGGCAGGCGCTGATGAGCGCGACCAGCGACATGAGCACGATGGTCACCGCGATTCTCACCCTTTCCCGCAACAACAAGGATCAGCACGGTCCCTCGATCGAGGTATTCAAGACCATGTGGAAGAACTACGTCACGGTCTGGGACAGCCGGCTCGGCAGGCAGCGCTACGCTGCCGGCGGCGAAGTCACGATCGCGGACTTCGCCCTCTACGGTGCCCTCGGCCGGATGAAAAGCGTGCAGCCTGCCCTGCTGGATGGGTTCGCCAACGTCGCCCGCTGGCTGGACGAAATCGCCGCGCGGCCGGCAATTCAGCGGGCGATGAAATTCTGAGTCGCCCGGGCGCCGGCCCGCGGCGTCTTCAGAACATGGTGTTGCCGTTCGCGGCGCTGTCCGGAACGATCTGGAGCACATCCCAGTGCTCGACGACCTTCCCGTCCTCGTCGAACCGGAAAATGTCGATACCGGCCCAGTCCTTGTCCCTGAACCCGGGCCACTCCTGATGGCAATGTAGGACGACGTAGTCGCCCTCGGCGACCGCCCTCTTGAAATACACGCGCTTGCCAGGGTACTCGCGCGCCATTTTTTCGAAATAGTCGATGAAGGGCTGCTTGCCGTCGCCGACGTGGGGGTTGTGCTGGATGTAGCGATCCCCCGCGTACTTCGCCATGGCCTCGGCCGGCTTTGACTGGTTGAACATCAGGTCGTAAAAGGCCATCGCATTGCGCTTGTTGCGCTCGAGTCGATCGCTCATCGAATCTCCGATCGGGATGTTTTCTGGTTAGTGTATAAGGGCAGGCACCGCGCCGCATCGCCCGCTCTACCCTAACCATGAATGAGAGCATCGCTTACGCCCTCGGTTCCCTGTTCCTGTACGGCCTGGCGGACTTCGTCTACAAGCGCGGGGCGGCGGCCGGCGCGTTGCCTCACCAGTTTCTCATGGTGCAGACCTGGTTTTTCACCTCGCTCGCGCTCGTCTACGGCCTCGCATCGGGAACGCTCGCGTTCGGAGCCGGCGCTCTGTGGGGTGCGGTCGCGGGCATACTCGTCGTCGTCGGCTATTACAACTTCGCCTGGAGCTTGCGCCACGGCTCGGTCAGCACGAACGCGACGATATTCAGGTTGAGCTTCGCGGTCACCGTCGCGCTCGCGGTGCTGATCCTGGGGGAGCCGATCACCGCGACGAAGATCGCCGGCCTCGGGCTTGCGCTGGTCGCCGTATGGCTGCTGCTCGCCGCGCCGGACGCCGCGCGCCGACGCACCGAGAACCGGGCCTCGCTCGGCCGCGTGCTCCTCGCGACCGTCGCCGTGGGCATCGCGAGCTTCACCTACAAACTCGGACTCATGGCCGGCGCCGTGCCCATCGCTCTCGTGGTCACGCAGGGCCTGGTTGCGGTGACTCTTGCGACCGCCTTCGCCGTCCGTATCGATGGCGGCATCCGCCCTTCGCGCGCAGCTTGGCGCCACGCACCGGTCGCAGCGGTGCTGCTCGTCTCCGCTTTTGTTTTCCTCGCCAAGGGCCTGCAGCGGGGCGAAGCGAGCGTCATCGTGCCGATCGCGCAGATGGGCTTCGTCGTCACCGCGCTCCTCGGTTTTTTCCTGCTGCGCGAGCCTTTCACACTGCGGAAGGGGTCGGGGCTGATTGCAGCTCTCGGGGCGCTCGCGAGCCTCGGTAGCTAGGGAGCTATGCCCCCGTCATAAATCGCTCGCATGTCGCCCGCACGCGACGCGTTAGGTCATTCAGGATCAACATGTTAGCTACATAACGGGCGGTCTGCGTCGCCCGCAGGCGACGCAATCGGCACCGCTACCGCGCACGAAATCTCTCTAACACCATGATTCATTGCACTTTCATGCAATGGCACGAAGGTTGCGACGCGTCGCTTGGATTTGGGCAAGAAAACTACAACAACTCCGGGGAGAACATCGTGATGGACCGCAGGCTGACCCAAGAGGACATTGACTGGCTTCGCAAGCTTCGCCAATCAAAGGCCACCAACCAGCTCTCGGCCGACATCCCGACCAGCGTAGTGCGCAGGCTCACGCAACTCGCCTGCGCCGAAGTGAGAGGCGGCAGGACCGCGATCACCTACAGGGGCCGCGACGAGCTGATCGAGAGGGAACGCGAGCTGAACTGAGCGGCATCCAAGCTCGGAACGAATATCGGGGCGCTGCGGCGCCCCGATTCATTTCCGGCGTGCCCCTAGCGGGTCAGCCAGCCTCGCGCCCGCAGGGTGAGCGCCGCGTAGGGAAAGATCCAGGTGAGCGCGAAGAATGAAAAATAGGCGTACAGGATCCCGAACACGAAGTCCCAGGAGCGCTCGCTCCTGAGGTAGTACAGCACGTACACCAGCGACACCACCATGATCGCGAGCAGCATGCGCACGAGCGACCCCGGATCCTTCAGCGCGTTCATCGCCCACAATGCGATGGATGCGTAGCCTACCGGGTAGCGCAGATTGGTGATCGCACTCTCGTAGAGCGCGAGCGCGCGCGACCAAGGCGGCCGCGACCATACGATCCGTGCAAAGCGGAACTCTTCGCGGATGTAGCTCCGGTCCCATCGCAGGAACATCCTGCACAGCTTGGAATAGGTCTCCGGCACGATGGTATGCACGACAGCGCTGCGCTGGTACACCGTGTCGTACCCGGCGGCGAGGATATCGTTGGTAAGCGCGCGGTCCTCGCCGTAAGTGCACCGAGCCCCGAGAAACTGCTGGCCCTCCCACCGGGGAAGCACCTGGCGTACCGCAGCCGCGCGGTACGCGGCGAGGGCGCCCGGGCAGCAGTAAACCGTGCGGAACACGGATTGCGCGCTGCGCAGGTAATCGAAGGACAGGATGAACCGTACATGCAGCATCCGCGGGATAAGACTCGCCCTGCGGTTGTAAACAGCCACCTTGCCGGCCACCGCGCCGACGCGCGGATCGCGCAAAGGCCCTGTGATGGCGAGAAGGGCCCCGCGCTCGATGACGCAATCGGAGTCGATCGTGACGATCACCTCGCCTGTCGCGCGGCGAAAACCCTCGGCGAGGGCGCCGCGCTTCCCCTGGTTGACCGGAAGCCGCACCGCGCTCACCAGACCCGGAAAACGCAAGGCAGCGTGCCGGATGTGATGCCAGGTGTCGTCGGTGCTGCCGTCGTCGATGGCGATGATCTCCAGGCGCTCGCGCGGGTAGCGCGCCGCCGCGACGGAAGCGATGGTTTCCTCGACCATTGCACCCTCGTTGTACGCCGGGATGAGCACGGTCAGCGCGGGAGCATCCTCTTCCCGCGCCGGCTCGATGGGGCGATAGACGAGCCAAAGCACGGTGCGCAGGCAAAGCAGCAACAGGCCCATGCTGATCCAGATGATCGTCGGACGCACCCACAGCATGCTCCAGTGCTCGCGGCGCGCGACGTCCACGAGCGGCTGCAGCAACGGAGTCGCGAGCGCTGCGTAAGCGAGCGCCCCGATCGCAGCGAAAATGGCGAAAATCAGGAGGAAATCCCAGCCGTCGCGCCGCGGCCGCAGCGCCTCGACGGCGAATGATTCCAGCGTCGCGGATTCGGACTGGGGCTTCATGAGGAATTCCGGGGGGCACAGACCAGCGTTTCGATGGCCCCATTCTACCGTCCGGAGTTGACGCTTTTCTGAATCAAATCAGAAAAGCATTCGGGCCAGGGCGTCGCTACGGAGCGACGCTCACGTGACTCCTGCACCAAACTGAAGTATGTTGGCGCCGGGAGCACAAAAAGGGGGAATCATGAAGCGTTTCAGGACCTGGACGGCCGTATTCTCCGGCGCGGGCGCGCTGGCTTTTTCGATCCTGCTGTTCGCGCAGACGGGCTTTCCGCCGCCCCCGCCGCGGGTCAGCCCCGCCGCCGGCACCATCGACATCCACGCGCACAGCGATCCGGACGTATTCAACCGCAGCCTCGACGATTTCGATCTCGCGCGCATCGCCGCACGCAAAGGCATGCGCGGCATCGTGCTCAAGAACCACGTCGCGCCCTCGGCCGAGCGCGCCGCATTGGTCATGCGCACCGTGCCCGGGATCGAGATCTGGGGCGGCATCGCGCTCAACCGCGCCGTAGGCGGTGTGAACCCGCTCGCGGTCGAGTGGTTCCACCGCATGTCGGGCGGCCGCGGCAAGGTGGTTTGGCTGCCGACCTTCGACGCCGACAACCAGCACAAAATCCTCAAGGAGCCTGGCGAGGGGCTGAAAGTCGCGGCCAACGGCAAGGTGTTCCCCGAGACCGAGGAGGTCCTGAAGATCATCGCCCGCGAGAACTTGTCGCTCGCGACCGGGCACGTCGCGCCGGAGGAATCGCTCGCCGTGATCAAGCGCGCGAAGGAGCTGGGCGTCAAGAACATCGTGGTTACGCACGCGATGGCCGAGGTGCCCGGGATGACGCTCGCGCAGGTGAAGCAGGCGACTGCAATGGGCGCCTACATCGAATACTGCTTTCTGAACGACATCCACGGGCCGCAGTCCTACTGGCCGTTCCTGCGCAGCTGGCGTCGCGTCTCCTTCGCCGATATCGCCAAGGTGATCAAGGAGGTCGGCGCGGACCACTTCATCCTGTCGAGCGACCTCGGGCAGAACGGCACGCCTACGCACCCCGACGGCATGGAGATGATGGTGAACGGCATGAAGCGCGAAGGCCTGTCGCAGGCCGACATCGACCTCATGATGAAGAAGAACCCGGCGAAGTTCCTCGGACTCGAGAGCTGAGAAGCGCCTGGCCGTCAGCCGACGACCAGGGCCGCGTGCTGGCTCTGGCCCTCGGTCATGCCCCGCGCCTTCATCCAGTCGTAGGCGCGGTTGAAGAGGGCCGGATCGTAGTAGTCGACGTGCTTGTAGTGGACGAAAGCGCGGAGCAGCTCGCGGGGCTCTAGGGCGCCTTTCGTGGCAGCGGCCACGTGGTGGGCGTACTTGTAGAAGTCCGCGTTGATCATATCGACGGCTTGATTCTCGGCGTCGTAGTACGCCTTGCGCTGCTCGGACGTCAGGTCGGCCGCGACCACCTCTCCGCCGCGGTAGAACGACGCGGCGATGATGTGCGCGCCCTTCTTGAGGCCGAGGCTGATGAAGGGCTCCATCACCGCCACCGCCCGGTAGCTGCCGTTCGCGAGGCCCTGCCAGCGGTGCTGCGGCAGGCCGCCGTTCTGGATGTTGACGTGCTCCTTGCCCACCGCGCTCTCCAGCATCTGGAGCGCCGTGTAGTGCGAGCCGGTCAGCTCCTGCACCACCACCGGAACGTCGGCGAGGTCGCGCGGGGTCTGCAGCTTTTCATCGAAGGTGAGGATCGCCTGCGCCGCCACGGCAGCGCGCAGCGCCGCGATGCTGCCGCCGCGCTTGCCGCGCTCCAGGCGGTCGATGCTCGCCCATTCGCAGACGTTGTAGCTGTCGGCCGAGCCGCACTCGAACAGCTGCTCTTTCAAGCGCGACAGCACCGGCTTCTCAGCGTTGTCCTTTTCGCGGTCGGCGTAGGTCGCGGAGAAGCTGACCTCCAGGCCCGCCTTCTCGAACAGGCCTTCCTCTATGCCGACGATCACCGGCAAGTCGAACACCGGGTTGTTGGGTGCAATCCTCACTGCGGGTCGGGTGGCCATGGGCGTTCCTTCTTCAATGGCTAAACACGGATAGCATACCTCACTCGGCGTCGTCGGGCGCGCCGCCGGCCGAAGCGAGGTCCTCCTGCTTGATCCTCTCGGTGTTGAACTTGGCCGCGCGATCGCGCATGGTCTTGAGCACTTCCTCCAGGGGCGGCGGCTCGCCCTGGATCCAGCGCAGGGGATTGATCCGCGCGACGACGAAGGCGCGGAGGTAGGGGCTGACGAAACCGCGCGCCTTGAGCTTCGCCATCACCTCCGCGACGCGTGCGTCCAGGTCGAGCAGCATCTCGGCGTGCTTCTCGTGCCCCTTGACGGCCTTCGAAAGCGGCTCTTCCGAGAATTTCTCGAGCCGTCGCACTATGGGGTTATACGCGCCGCCGGCGAACTTGCCGTTCTTCTCGTAGCACACGCCCAGCGTCACGAACGCAGCCTCCTCGAGGTAGAACGCGAAACCGCTCTCGGCGCGCTTCGCGTCCTCGTCCATGAGGCCGCGGTAGATGCGGATCACCTCGAGCGAGCGCTCGCGCAGGTTGTGCGCTTTCTCGGTGTTGAGCGCGAGAATCTGCCATGCAATCTCGCGCTTGGGCACTACCAGCGCGGTGATCGAGCGAGCGCCCAGCCTGCGCATCGCCTCCAGCCGATGCCTTCCGTTCGGCGTCCAGAATCCTTCCTTCGGCGCTGTGACCGCGATCACCGGGTCGAGGAACATGCCGGTGCGGTCCAGGACGTCGGCGAGCTTGCGATGGTGCGTCTGTGAAAGATCGCGCTGAAAGGGCGTCGGCTCGATGCGCGCGATCGGGAGGACCGCGAGGAGCAGCGCGTTCTTCCCCAGCGGGTCGTTGTACGCGCCGACGACCAGGCCGCCCTCGCGCTCGATCCGGTCACGGACTTCCTGCGCGTCGTCGGGCAGCGAATCGAGTCGGGACTCGGCCGGTAACAGGCCGCGGGTGCCCGCTTTCGCCTTGCGCGGCCGGCGCTTCGCAGGCGCGCGCTTCATTCCGGATTTCGCCCGGGGTTTCGCCATGGCGTCGTAGTGTAAGCTATTCGCTCATGAAGGTGCTCCGGGCTCTCGTTGCGGCAACACTGTCGGCCTCTTGCGTCGCCCTGGCGCAATCGCCCCACACGCACGAGCACCGCTTTTCCGGGGCGGACCGCTGGGCGAAGGTATTCGACGATCCGGCGCGCGACGCCTGGCAGAAGCCCCACGAGGTAATCGCGGCCCTGTCGCCAGCGCCGGACTCGGTGATCGCCGACATCGGCTCGGGCACGGGCTATTTCGCCGTGCGTCTCGCGCATTTCGTCCCCAAGGGGCGCGTCTACGGCGTCGACACCGAGCCCGACATGGTGAAGTACCTCGACGAGCGCGCGAAGCGCGAGGGGCTCGCCAATCTCGTCTCGGTCGCGGGGCGGCCGGGCGATGCGGGTCTTCCGGCGAAGGTCGATCTCGTCCTGATGGTCGACGTCTATCACCACATCTCGGAGCGGGAGAAATATTTCGGCGGCCTGCGCGGTTCGCTCAAACCCGGCGCCCGCGTCGCGATCATCGATTTTCGCCTGGACGCGCCGTCGGGCCCGCCGAAGAAGGAGCGCATCGCTCCTGCGCAAGTGAAGGCCGAGCTCGCAAAGGCGGGCTACGCGCTCGCGAAGGAGCACGAGTTCCTGCCGAATCAGTTCTTCCTGGTGTTCGAGCCGGCGAAACCCTGAACTCTGCTAGAGTGCCCGCTCCGGCGCAGGCCGCAGCGCGGCGTTAAAAAAGCGCGATAGCAGGCGGCGCCGGTCGCAACACACTCATAACGGAGGAGTCCATGAGGAGAGTTCTTCGCGCATTGGTCCCGGGCCTCGCCGCGCTTGCCTTCGCGGGCGCTGCCTGGGGACAGTCCTATCCCACCAAGCCCGTGCGCATCATCGTCCCTGCGGGCCCCGGCGGCCCCGACGTCGTCGGCCGGATCGTGGCCGCCAAGCTTGCCGAGCAGACCGGCCAGAATTTCTTCGTCGAGAACCACCCGGGCGCGAACGGTATCGTCGGCGCCGACATGGTCGCCAAAGCGGCGCCCGACGGCTACACGCTGATGGTCTACTCGAGCGGGCTCATCAGCAACAAAAGCCTGTACAAGAAGCTGCCCTACGACACCGACAAGGACTTCGCTCCGATCTCGAACCTGGTCGACAACGGCGGGCTGTTCATCACGGTGAATCCCGGCGTTCCCGTGAAGACGCTGAAGGAGCTGATCGAGCTCGCCAAGAAACCCGGCTCGCACCTTGCCTACAGCACGCCCGGCGTCGGCAACACCTGGCACGTCGCCACGGAGGTGTTCAATCACTACGCCGGCACGCAGCTGACACACGTGCCCTACAAGGGCGGGGGCCTCGCGGCTGCGGCGCTCGCCTCGGGCGAGGTCCAGGTGATGCTGTCCTCCCCCGCCCCGGTGATGCAGTACATCAAGAACGGCAAGGCACGCGTGCTCGCCTACACCGCGAGCAAGCGCTCGCCCGCCCTGCCCGACGTCCCGACCACGGCCGAGGCGGGACTGCCCGCCTTCCAGGTGGACGGCGGCTGGTTCGGCATGTTCGCTCCGGCGGGCACGCCCTCGGCGGTGGTCGACCGGCTGAACCGGGAGGTGCGCACCGTGCTCGCCGACCCCGCGGTGGCGAAGAGATTCGAAGGGCTGGGCGTCGCGGCGGCGTACACCACGCCCGAGGAATTCCGCCGGTACCTCGCCGAGGAGACGAAGAAGTACGCCGAGTACGTGCGCGTCGCCGGGGTGCAACTGGATTAGCGGCCCGGCGCCCGGCTCATCCGAGCTTCGGATCGATCAGGGCGAGCGCGCCGAGCACCGCGAAAATCGCCGCGGCGCTCAGGCGTACCGCCTTCAGCGGCACGCGGCGCAGCAGCCGCTCCCCCAGCACGACCGCCGGAACATTGGCGAGCAGCATGCCGAGCGTCGTGCCGGCGACGACCGCTGCGACCGAGGCGTAGCGGGCTGCGAGGGCGACGGTCGCAACCTGCGTCTTGTCTCCCATCTCCACCAGGAAAAACGCGACGAGCGTCGCGCCAAAGGCGCCCAATCGCGCGCTCTTCGCTTCTTCCTCCCCGTCCAGCTTGTCGGGTACGAGACTCCACGCCGCCATGGCGAGAAACGAAATGCCCAGAATCCATCGCATCGCTTCGCGGCCCGCGAGGTTCGTGATCCACGCGCCGAGCCACGCGGCGAGCGCGTGATTCGCGAGTGTCGCGAAAAAGATGCCCAGAATGATCGGCAGCGGCCGCCTGTAGCGGGCCGCGAGCACCAGCGCGAGCAACTGCGTCTTGTCGCCCATCTCGGCGAGCGCGACGATTCCGGCAGAGACTAGAAGCGCTTCCAAGGCTTTTCTCCGTAAAGCGGCAGCGCGCCGGGATCGAGGAATAAACCCGCGCGGGCTACGGTCTTGCAGTTCGTACATACGGCGTTTCTCATTTCGATTGCGCCGCGTGTCATCTCAACCTAACCATTGAAACGGAGAATCGCATGAAACTCATCACCGGTCTTTTTGTAATCACCCTTTCGGCCGCGAGCCTGTCGGCCGCCGCCGCGGCTCGCACCGACCTCCTGGGCGAACCGGCCGTAGCGCCTTCGACGCAGCGCGCTGTCATGTCGGCCGCTTACGAGCGGACGATCGACATCACGGGCGGCACGAAGTGGGTCAACGTGACCCACGGCGAAGTGGTTCGCTTCGTCGCGAACGGCCGCGAATTCACCTGGGCCTTCGACGGGGTGTCCCAACCCCAACCGTTCGACCTGTCGGAAATCGCCCCGGCGGGTTTCGTCGACCACGCCGTCAAGGTCTACGTCGGGCTGGGCGACGACGCGAACCTCGGCTAACCCGCAGTTCGCAGTATCTCGCTCGAAAGGGCGCCGTGATCCGGCGCCCTTTTTTTCGTCTGTCGCTGACGTTTTCCGTTCATGCACGGCTGCGCCCCTGATCGTCGGAAAGTTTCTCCCTGAATCGCAAGACCGGCATCCGCGAGAAATTATTCCCGAGATGAAAATCGAGAGGAGCATCCGGGAATAAACCGGATAGATCCGCCGGTCTGACGTGGTGCATTTTCCACAACAGGAGGAATACGGAAATGACCACGACCAACAGACCGTTGGGCCCGAAGCATCGCGCATTGAGCGCAATCGCGCTCGCCGTGTCGCTCATCGGCGCGAGCGCCGTCGCTCACGCCGACACGCTGTCGGACCTCAAGGAACAGACCGACGCGCTGCAGCGGAAGGTGACCGAGCTCGAAAACTCGCAGCAGAAAGGCGCGCCGAACAACGCCGTCACCGGCGGATCGATGCCGGGCTCGTTCAAGCTCCCGGGCTCGGACACCTCGATCAAGCTCGGCGGGTACGTCAAGCTCGACGCGATCTACAGCAACATCACCCAGGGTGTCGACGCCGTTGCGAACCAGCAGACCGTCGACAGCGCGATTCCGGTGGGACCCAACGGATCTCCGTCGGACAACAAGAAGGGGCAACTGACCTTTCACGCACGGCAGACGCGGCTCAATCTCGCCACGAGCACCCCGACAAGTTACGGAGACCTGACCACGTTCATCGAAGCCGACTTCTTCGGCGCGGACGGTAACGAGTCCGTGACCAACGCGAACGGCCTCCGCATCCGCCACGCCTACGGGACGCTCGGAGGGTTTCTCGCAGGCCAGTATTGGACCAATTTCCTCGATGAGAACGTTTACGTGGAAACCGTCGATTTCGGCGGCCCGGTCGGGGAGATCTTCATACGCCAGGCACAAGTTCGCTGGACGCAAGCGTTCGAGAAGGGTGAATGGTCCGTGTCGCTGGAGAACCCCGAGTCGCTGTTCGCCGTTTCCGGAGCTCCGCTGACCGCGGGATCCGCCACCCCTTTCCGCTCCGACCGCGATCATTATCCCGACATCACCGGACGCGCAAAGTGGAAGAACGAGGTCGGAACCTTCAACGCCGCGCTCATGGCGCGCAATATCCGGATCGATACTCCGGCGGCGGCCGACGCGAAATGGGGCGGAGCAATCTCCCTTACCGCGGTCGTCCCGGTAGGCAAGGATGACTTTCGCGCCGACTTGAATGCGGGCAATGCGATCGGACGATACCAGCTGAGCGGCTTCTTCCCTGACGGATACGTCGACGCGGCGGGGAGAGTCCGGCTCGCCCAGGCGAGGAGCGCGTACGCAGCCTATCGGCACTTCTGGTCGCCCAGGCTCCGTTCGTCCCTGATCCTGGGAGCCTCCGATACCGACACTCCCGACGGCGGGACATTCAACGGCTTCAACAAATCCGCCCGCTCCGCGCATCTCAACCTGATCTTCAGCCCGGTGCCGCGAGTCAATCTCGGGATGGAGCTCATCGGCGAAAAGCGCACCGTCGTCGACGGGGACTACGGAGTGCTCCGCCGCGTCCAGTTCGCGGCCCAGTACCTGTTCTGACGCCGGAACGGGAATAGATCCGCGCCGGGGCAGGTCTTGCAGGGTGTACTCCGGCGCGGCTCGTTCCAGGCGCCGAAGAAACAAGCGATCTCAACCACCAACACGGAGAATGACATGAAGCCGTTTCTTCCTAGACTTGTCGTACTAGCCCTTTCCGCCGCGAGCCTGTGTGCCGAGGCGGCGCTGAAGCCCTCGGACCTCCTCGGCGAGCCGGCGCAGGCGCCTTCCCTCGAGCGCACGGTCGTCGCCGCGGCCCCCGACCGCACCATCATCGTCACCGGCGAAACCAGGTGGGTCAACGTGAAGCATCTCGAAGTCATCCGGTTCGTTTCGAATAGCCGGGAATTCACGTGGCTCTTCGACGGCGTGGATCAGCCGCGCCCGTTCGAACTGGCGCAGATCGCCCCGGCGGGCTTCGTCGACCATGGCGTGACGGTCTACGTTTCCCCGAACGAGAGAGACAACCCCAGGTAAGCCACGGTCGTGGGAATAAAACGGCGGGCGCCCCGGTCTTGCAAACTATGGCCGGCCGGGTCGGCCCCGTACTTCCCATCCCCTACAGGAGAACAAAATGCCGCAATCGATTGATCGCAGGGAGTTTTTGAAGCTGGCCGGCCTGGGCGGCGTGGTGTTCGCCTCGGGGCTCACCGGGGGCGGGCTCGCCAACGCGGCGGACAGCGACTTCTACTTCGTCCAGCTGTCGGACACGCACTGGGGCTTCAACGGCCCGGCCGTGAATCCGGACGCGGGCGGCACGCTGCAAAAGGCGGTCGCGGCGGTGAACGGACTCTCGTTTGAGCCGGATTTCATCGTCTTCACCGGCGACCTCACGCACACCACGGACGATCCGAAGGAGAGAAGGCGGCGCCTCGGCGAGTTTCGCGACATCGTCAAAGGCCTCCGGAACAAGAATGTGCGCTTCATGCCCGGAGAGCACGACGCTGCGCTCGACGACGGCCAGGCGTGGAAAGAGTTTTTCGGTCCCAGCTACTACAGCTTCGATCACAAGGGCGTCCACTTCATCGCCATCGACAACGTTTCCGACCCGACGGCGCGCATCGGCGAGCCGCAACTCGCCTGGCTGAAGTCGGATCTCGCGAAACAGGCGGCGGACGCGCGCATCGTCGTGTTCACCCACCGGCCGCTCTTCGATCTCTATCCGCAATGGGACTGGGCGACGCGCGACGGGGCGCAGGCGATCGACCTCCTCATGCCCCACAAGAACGTCACCGTGTTCTACGGCCACATCCACCAGGAGCACCACCAGATGACCGGCCACATCGCGCATCACTCGGCCAAGTCGCTCATCTTCCCGCTGCCCGCGCCCGGTTCTCAGCCCAAGCGCGAGGCGATCAAATGGGATCCCGCGCAGCCGTACCGCGGCCTGGGTTTCCGGGGCGTCGACGCGGAAGTGCAGAAGGCCGAGTACGAGATCACCGAGTACCCGGTGAAGAAGGCCTGAGCGATGAAACTCGACCGCCGCCGCCTGCTCGCAGCGGGCGTGGTTACCGCCGCCGGCGCCGTTTTCGGCGCCGGCGCCTTCGCCCAGGCGAAGGAGAAGGTCATCCGCGTGACCGCGCGCAAGTTCGTGTTTCTGCCGCGGGAGATACGGCTCAAGAAGGGTGTGCCGGTAGTCCTCGAGCTGGTCACCGCCGACGTCGTCATGGGCTTCAACGCGCCCGACTTCAAGGTCCGCGCCGACATCATTCCCGGCCAGGTGTCGCGCGTGCGCCTCGCGCCCGACAAGACCGGAACCTTCACGTTCCTGTGCGACGTCTTCTGCGGCGACGGCCACGAGGGAATGTCCGGGCAGATCCACGTCGTCGCCTGACAGCGATATCATGACGCTCGCCGCCGATTCCGCCCTGCTGCACGAAGCCGACCCGGTATCGCTGCGCAACCCTGATTCAGCACCGCCGCACGAGACCTTGAACGAGCGCAAGCGACGATTCGAACAAATGGTGCTGCCGCACTTCGACGCGGCCTACAACCTCGCACGCTGGCTGACGCGCAACGATCAGGATGCGCGGGACGTCGCGCAGGAGGCGGTGTTGCGCGCCTACCGCTTTTTCGAGGGCCTGCGCGGCGAGGCCAAGCCATGGCTCCTCACCATCGTGCGCAACTCCTGCTTCACCTGGCTGGCGGCCAACCGGCCCGCCGAAACGGTGGGCTTCGAAGACGGCGCCATCGAGCTCCTTCCTTCCGACGACGACGGCCCGGAGATGCAGGCGGCGCGCAATTTCGACAGGAAAATGCTCAACGATGCCATCGCCGGCCTCCCCGCGCAGTTCCGCGAGGTACTGATCCTGCGGGAGCTGGAGGATATGTCGTACAAGGACATCGCGCGCATCGCGGACGTGCCGATCGGAACGGTGATGTCGCGGCTCGCCCGCGCGCGGCGGCTGCTCGCCGAGTCGGTGAGGGCCGCATCGAATATTTCCGGGACACAGGTGCCCAAATGACCAACGACGAAGCCAACACACTGCTGCACGCCTACATCGACGGCGAGCTCGATCCGGCGAAAACGCTCGAGCTCGAGGCGCACCTGGCCGGCAACCCGTCCCTGCGCGCCGCCTGCGGGCGGCTGCGCGAGATGTCCGAGGCCGTCCGTCTCAAGGCCGACTACCACGCCGCGCCCGCCTGGTTGGAGGAGCGCGTTCGCGCCGCGCTTCCAGCGGAGCCGAAGAATGGTCCGGCCCGGCCGGCCTGGTGGGGGTGGCTGAACCCCGCCGGCTCGCTCGCCGCGTACGCGGATTGGCTGCGGCCGGCGGCCTCGTTCGCCGCGGTCGCGCTCGTCACGTGGGTCGTCGCGCTGGGCGTCCTGCGACCCGGCGAGGACGAGCGCATCACACAGGAGGTGCTCGCAAGCCACGTGCGCTCGACGCTGGCCAACCGGTTTTACGACGTCGCGTCCTCCGATCAGCATACGGTCAAGCCATGGCTCAGCGCCCGGCTCGCGTTCTCGCCCCCGGTCGCGGATCTTTCCGCATCCGGCTTCCAGATGATCGGAGGGCGGTTGGACTATATCGGCGCGCAACCAGTCGCCGTGCTCGTCTACAAGCGGCGCCAGCACATGATCGACGTTTTCGTGTGGCCCGCTGAAGGGCAGAAGGCGGAGCAGACGCAGACGCGCGATGGCTTCAACATCGAGCGCATCACGAATAACGGCATGACCTTCTGGATCGTGTCCGATCTCAACCGCGATGAGCTGGACGATCTCGCCCGAATGCTGGCCGAGCGTAGCGCCGCGCCCTGAGCGTATTGCGCGAATACCACCGATCAATCCCATCGGGAGTTTGCATGGCAGAAAAAGCTGCTCCAGTCGCCGTCACCGCAGCCGAAGTATCCGTGCGCAGCAGGCCGTCCGTCTACCCCGAGCCATTCGCGTCGCGCATGGCGGGCAGAGAGAAGCGCCAACTCGGCGACGTGTTTAGTCTTACGAACTTCGGCGTCAACCTCACGCGCCTGGCTCCCGGCTCGGTTTCAGCTCTTCGTCATGCCCACACCAGGCAGGACGAGTTCGTGTACATCCTTCAAGGTCGTCCTACGCTGCACACCGACGAAGGTCGAACCCAGCTCTCTCCCGGAATGTGCGCGGGCTTCAAGGCCGGCACGGGCAACGGGCACCGTTTGATCAACGAGACGAGCGAAGCGGTGTTGTATCTCGAAGTCGGCGACCGAACGCCGGGCGATGAAGGAAGCTACCCTGACGACGACCTCAAGGCGCTGCTCGTAGGAGGCCAGTGGAAGTTCGTTCACAAGGACGGCGAGCCCTATACGTGAGATACCTTCCGGACAACGGGTCGTCTATTTCGCAGCCGGGCCGCCGCTTGGAAGGCCTATGCGGCGCAGGAGATCCTGAAATCGCGGGTCAGGCCGGATCGGGTCGAATACCGGCCGCAGGAGTATCGAAGGATTGAATTTCGCCTGATAGGCTTTGGTCAGCCAGACCATCGCGCGGGCGTTGTCGCCGAGTCCCACGTAGATCAGGGCGATGTTCGACTCGGTCGAGGCATCTTGATTCTGCCGACTTTCCAGCTCCTTGACCATCTTCATTGCTTCTTTCTTCCGCCCAGAGACGGCATAGACATTGGCGAGATTGGATTCGACCGTCGTATTCCCTCCGGAAAGCTCGATGGCTCTCCGGAATTCCGCGATGGCTTCGTCGTACCTGTGCTTCTGTACTAGAACCTGGCCCAGTTGATAGTGGGCGACGGCGAAGTAGGGATCCATTGCGATGCTCTTCTGACTTTGTTGCATGGATTCATCGTAACGGCGGGCGATGCACAGCGCGTCCGCAAGGTCGGCGCTGATGATGAGGGAGAGGGGATCGAGGTTCTCCGCCTTTTTCAATTCAGCGATGCCCTCTCCGTATCGCCCCATCACCATCAGGTGCCACGCGTACCAGTGGTGAGCCGTCGCGTAACCCGGACTGAGCGCGAGCGCGCGCTTGTATTCCTTCTCGGCGGATGCCCAGCCCCAATCGTAGAGGTCGAGGATGAAGGCCAGGGACGTGTGGGCCTCGCTCAACTTGTCGTCTAGGGCAAGCGCCTTGATCGCCGCCGCCTTGGCTCTGGGAAAAGCGTCCCGCGGCGACAGGAGGCCGTATTCCCAGTCTCCCATCAGCGCGTAGGAATCGGCCAGACCGCTGTACGCCTTGGCGTAGCCCGGGTCGGCGGCGATGGCGCGGTCGAAATAGTCGACCGCCTTCTTCAAACCTTCTCCGGTTCGCTTGTTCCAGAAGTACCGTCCCTTGAGATAGGCATCGTATGCATCC
>Ga0073909_10000250_pt1 | contig 19005 bp, 17 predicted proteins | sample Coa_R1_6_FD_66439 | JGI IMG/M metagenome (GOLD analysis project Ga0073909, IMG submission 66439) | Surface soil microbial communities from Centralia Pennsylvania, which are recovering from an underground coalmine fire. - Coalmine... | ecosystem: Environmental > Terrestrial > Soil > Unclassified... | reverse complement strand
TCGAAGCGCGTGTGCGCGAACTTCTCGCAGAACAGTTTCAGCGGGACGCCATGCTGCAATGCGATCGATACCGCGAGAGCGAAGCTATCCATCAAGCCACTGACCGTCGAGCCTTCCTTCGCCATAGTGATGAAGAGTTCGCCGGGCTCGCCGTCGGGATAGAGGCCGACGGTGATGTAGCCTTCGTGGCCACCCACGTTGAATTTGTGGGTGATCGAAGCGCGCTCTTCCTGGAGCTTGTGACGGACGGCTCGCGGGGGCGCGTTCAGATTCTCTTCTTCCTGCGAAGCAACCGCTCGCCCGGCGTCTTCCTTCTTCGAAAGCGCGGTCGCCGATCCTGCAGCCGATAGTGGCTGCGATTGTTTGCAGCCATCGCGATAGACAGCCACGGCTTTCAGGCCGAGCTTCCAGGCTTGGAGGTAGGCCTCCATGATGTCCTCCACGGAAGCGTTGTTCGGGAGATTGACGGTCTTTGAAATCGCACCCGAAATGAATGGCTGGGTCGCTGCCATCATGCGCAGGTGGCCCATGTATGCGATGGACCGGGTGCCCTTGGAAGGCTTGAAGGAGCAATCGAAGACGGCCAGGTGATCGTCTTTCACATGGGGCGCGCCTTCGATGGTGCCGGTAGCATCGATGTAGCTGACGATGGCGTCGGCCTGCTCATGGGTGTAGCCAAGTTTGAAGAGCGCGGTGGGCACCGTGTTGTTGACGATCTTGATCATGCCGCCGCCGACGAGCTTCTTGTACTTCACCAAAGCAAGGTCAGGCTCGATACCGGTGGTGTCGCAGTCCATCATGAAGCCGATGGTGCCGGTTGGCGCGAGAACCGTGACCTGGCTATTGCGGTAGCCGTGTTTTTCGCCGTGGGCGAGCGCTTCATCCCAGCACTGCTTGCTGGCCTCGTAGACTGAACTCGGAACATTCGCCTTGTTAATGTTGTTGACGGATGCGCGGTGCATGCGGATCACGTCGAGGAACGGTTCGCGATTGATATACCAGCCGGGGCAAGCAGCACCGGGCATGACGTTCGAACCAAGATTCGTTTCCGAGAGATTCTTCTTCGTTGGCTCGGTGGCCGGAGCCAGCGGCTCACAGAGTTCCGCGATGCGCGACGATTGCAGATACGCTTCACCGCACATAATCGCTGTGACGCAGGCAGCGTAGTCGCGGCCACCGTCAGAGTCATAAGGTAGGCCAGCAGCCATCAGCAGTGCGCCGAGGTTCGCATAGCCCAATCCTAGCGGGCGATAATCGTGCGAGTTCTTACCGATCATCTCGGTTGGATAGCCAGCGTTGTCGACCAAAATTTCCTGAGCGGTAATTAGCACATCGACCGCGTGGCGATAGGCTTCCACATCGAACGTGCCGTTGGGCGCGAACTTCAGCAGGTTCAGACTGGCGAGGTTGCAGGCTGAGTCATCGAGGAACATGTACTCACTGCAGGGATTGCTGGCATTGATGCGGGCTGTGTTCTTCGAAGTGTGCCACCGGTTGATGGTGGTATCGAACTGCATGCCGGGATCGCCGCATTGCCAGGTCGCTTCGCTGACCTTGTGAAGCAGATCTTTGGCTTTGAAGGTGTTGACGACGGAGCCGTCGCGGATCGACTTGGTGGAGAAGTCCGTGTCGCGAATCACGGCGTACATGAAGTCGTCCGTCACGCGCACGCTGTTATTCGCATTCTGGAAGAAGATGGAGCTGTAGGCTTCGGAGTCCGGAGACGAACCATCGTATCCGGCCTGCACCAACGACCACGCCTTGGCTTCTTCTTTCGCTTTGCATTCAATGAAGTCGACGATATCAGGATGATCGATGTTCAGAATGACCATCTTGGCAGCGCGCCGGGTTTTGCCGCCGGACTTGATCACGCCGGCGAATGCGTCGAATCCTTTCATGAAGCTCAACGGACCGCTTGCGGTGCCGCCGCCGCTCAGGCCTTCGGTGGAGGACCGCAGCGGAGACAGATTGGTGCCCGTGCCGCTTCCCCACTTGAAGAGCATACCTTCGGTCTTGGCGAGAGTGAGAATCGAGTCAAGCGAGTCTTTGACCGAGTTGATGAAGCACGCCGAGCACTGCGGCGTTTTGTATCCTGTGACCGAGAATTCAACGCGGCCCAGTTCGTGATTCCAATGCCAGTTCTGCGCGTCGGACTTGGGCTCGATGCGGTCGCACCCCACGTTGAACCATACCGGAGAATTGAAGGCCGCGTACTGGCGCAGAAGAATGTGCGCGAGTTCATCGTGGAAAACAGCGGCATTCTCGTCGCTGTGGAAGTAGCCGTCAGCCTTGCCCCAGTCGCGGATCGTCTCCGCAACGCGGCGTACAAGCTGGCGCACGCCGGTCTCGCGCTCTGCGGTACCGATCGTGCCATGTAGATATTTCGACGCCACGATGTTGGTGGCGGTCATCGACCAGTCCTTCGGGACCTCGACGTCTTTCTGCTCGAAAATCACGTTGCCTTGCGCGTCAGTAATCTGGGCAAGACGGAGTTCCCATTCAATCTCGTCATACGGGGAGACGCCGGGCTTCGTGAACAGGCGTCGGAACTGCAGGCCAGCGGCCTTCTTCTTGCTGGGGACGGCTGGGGCCGCAACGGCGGCGGGGCTCTTCGTTTTCTCTGTCACTTCAGGCATTTCTCTCTCCTGCTATTAGATTCTTTTTACAAATGATCGATCCTGGGGGCTTCTGGGCAAAGGCCGCTCCCGAGCGGCCGAAACTGCTGGATGGAAGCCGTATTTCCAGTTCTCCGAAGACTAGAAACCGGCAGGCAACGCGGGGGGGCCGCTATCGGTCGCGGACATGCTTGGACTGGCCGGCTCCTGAACCACACAGGTCGGGACCCCACCAGGGTCCTGCACGATACCAGTGGCGGTTTCGGCCGAATTGGCGATCCACTGGTTCAGGGCCGCACATGCCGCCTTACGGTGAACTGGGTCGGTGACGGTCACGAACCGCACAAAGCAGCTGCCTGCAGAAAGCCGGGCCCGCAACGGGTGGGCCGGCGCGAAGTCACGACTTAGCGCTACGCACAGATCCTCAGCCTCGCTGATTTGGAAAACCGCCAGTATGCGCTTTCCCCCGGTTGCCGCCGTCTCGCCCGGGGCGACCATCTCTTCGGCTAAGGTGTAGATGCCCGCGGCGCTGGGCACCAGCAGCAGACTGAAACTGGATTCGCAGCGGAACCAGCGCGACCAGACCAGGCGGCGGTGATCCAGGGAAACGTCAAAGCCGTGACGAGCCATCGAGTCGTCGACCAGACGCGTGATCTCTTCCATTTTCGGGCTCCACAAAACCGGGAATTGGGTCTAAGGTCTCGAACCTGCCGATGCGAGAGCTTGGAGGGTCGCTTGGCGGCAACGCAGCGCGGGCAGAGACACCAATGCTGTACCCCCTCTATCGAAAGCAATGGCCGGCAATCCGTCTGTGACAGATGAACAGCTCCGACCGAAGTCCATGTTTCGGAAAACTAAACCGGAACAACGAACGACTAAATTTTCAAGCTGTGCGTTCCCCCAGGGGATGTCCGGTACGGACCGAACGAGGGAACGGCCACCGCACAAGCTCATCCGCCACCAAGCGGATACCCGATCGTGAGACTCCTGCCATTCCAGCCAGAACGAATGCAGAGCCTCTGTTAGGAGGGGCGCCTCCGGTCACCTCGGCCATGAGACCACCCCTGTTTTCGCTGACTTGCCGCCTTTTTCCGGGAGCAAGTTTTCATGGCTTATGGGAGTGCAACAGTACGCCCGTATGTTGGGGCTGTCAAGAGGGTAGCACTACCTATTGTATCCCAAGGGATTAACCGTATCGATGCACCTCATTTCCACAGGTCTTGCCTGCGCTGCGGACGAATGTCCTTTAAGTAGAACGCCTTAGAGGTCCTTTACTGCTACGACGCCGCCGATCTATCGGCACTTGTTTGTCGTGCTGCCTTGTGGCCTTGCATTGACGGCGCCGGCAGGCATTGTGGCGCTGTTGGTTTCAGTCCTCTGCACTGCGACTGATCCTTCTCTCCGAAGGTGGCCACCAAATCAGCCGGAAGCAAACTAGCGAGTTCCACCGCGAGTGGCCAAGGATCTTCGGGGCGATCAAGAGGCACGTAGATGTCCTCGAAGATCTCTCGCGGGGCAATGCGACGGGAGCCATCAGAAGAGAGCACCAGGTAGTCCCCTGGGCCGCCGGAGTGCTCTCGACCGAGACAGTCGACGAAGGTGAGCGGATGGTCGAGTTGCTTGGCGCGAATCAGAAAGCGAGTGCGATACGTCGTCCAATCGTTCAGCATAGCCTTCGTTGTCATCCTTCGGGGGAGGAGGATGGTGGGAATCTCCGATTTTCGAATGGCAGAAATTTACCGGGACAAATGGTTTGCGATTGCTCGAACCGTCGAACCACGAGATCCGTCACCGGCTGGGTGTGAGATCACTCGCGTGGGCTTGCTGGTTCGTACAAGGTGTGGCGAATCTACTCGCGTGTCGCAGGGGGGTCAATTCCATATGTTTGGTGCAGTGGGCAAAAACACGACCGAGGATTTTGTGCAATCTCGGACATCAAGCAACACATTCAGTAACCACAGCGAAGGCGCATGACTGTGCAGGATTGGAAGGGTCGAGTATGTGCAGAAAAAATCTGATACACTCGCGCGCCGGATTTCCACAGCAGGAGCACAGGAAATGCAGAAAGACAGTCGCTGGACGTTCATCATTGCTGGTCGATCTACATCACGCAAAAGAGAAATGTACGTTCCCGGCGCGGGAATGTCTGTAGTCGTTTGGACCCTCGCGCTCGTCTTCGGAATTACTGGCGCCGCTTCAGGTCAAACGAAGAGTTCCTCCGATCAGACTGTCTACATTCGCTGTGGCAGCTTGATTGACGGAAAGACCGGAGAGTCCCGATCGAACGTCACAGTCGTTGTGAAGAATGACCGCATTGCAGAAGTGAAGGGCGGCGATGTATCTGCGAATCCTGCGAGCGTGATCGACTTGTCCCGCGAGACTTGTCTTCCTGGACTCATCGACACTCACACGCACGTGCTCTTGCAAGGCGATGTCACGGCTGCCGACTACGATGAGCAACTACTGAAACAGTCCACGGAGTACCGAGCGATCCTCGCGACCGTGAATGTGCGTCGCGCGCTCGAATATGGCTTCACTACGATTCGAGACGTTGAGACGGAAGGTGCTGGGTACGCCGACGTCGATGTGAAGGCCGCGATCAATAATGGCGTCATTCCCGGACCGCGCATGCAAGTGGCCACGCGCGCCATGGATGTGACGGGCGCGTATCCGTTGCTTGGCTACGCCCCGAATGTGCCTGTACCGCACGGCGTGCAGGTCGTGGATGGCGCGGATGAAGCTCGCAAAGCGGTTCGTGAACAGATCTCGCACGGTGCGGACTGGATCAAGGTGTATAGCGATCGGGGATACAAGGTTCGCGAAGATGGAGTGCTCGACGACATCCCAACATTCACTCCCGAAGAACTCAAGGCGATCGTGGAGGAAGCGCACCGGGAACGACGCAAGGTCGCGTCGCACGCGATCGGAGTGCACGGCGTGCACAATTCCGTCGAAGCGGGTGTCGACACGATCGAACATGGAGACTACATCGCGGATGAAGATCTAAAAACCATGGTGGCACATGGCACGTACTACGTGAACACGATTTATGTAGGGGCCTACGTTGCCGAAGGACGCGCCGCGGCAGGTGCGCCTGTCTGGGTAAAGATGCTCTCCATTCACGAGGACACCTTTCATCGGGCGATGAAGGCTGGAGTAAAGCTTGCATTCGGCACTGACGCCGGAGGATTCCCCTGGACAGACAATCCCGCAAAGGAATTCGCTTGGATGGTGAAGTGGGGGATGACTCCAGGGCAGGCGATCCGGTCGGCCACATCCACCGCTGCTGAGCTTCTCGGGTGGTCCGATCAGGTAGGAAATGTTGAACCCGGCAGGTTTGCCGATATCATTGCGGTCGTTGGCGATCCCCTTAAAGACATTTCGGTACTCGAGCATGTGGACTTCGTGATGAAAAACGGGGCGGTTATCAAAAAGCCGTAGTTTTTGCGGCCCTGATTAGATCTGGCCGGGCTCCTCGGGCTCGGGTTCCCGCACGGGAACATCCGGATTCTCAGGACCGTCCGGTGGTGGCTCCTTCACCGGAGGCGGCATCGGCTCCGCAGGTGTGCGTAAAGAGTAGTGATTATCCATCGCTAGGAAATCCTTGAACTCCATATTTATGCGCCAAAGTTCGACTGACTGGCTGCTTTTGGATGCGTACGAGGAATCGTGAGAGGAATTTCTTTTCCTGGTGTGCTCTAAGAAAGAGAAGGATGCCGGCGCGGCTTCGCGCCGGCTCTCCAAAACTACATGCGGGTCATCGTGAATTTCCCGCTTCCACTGCAGCCTGAACTCCCGGCGAGAATCCACGTGCCGGAGATGGTGCTATTGCTCACGGTACCTGTGAGCGTGAGCGTGTTGCCGCCCGGCGATCCCGAGAGAACGCTCATTCCGAGTTGACCCGAGACGTTTCCGCTGAAGTCTCCGCTCAGGGCAAACGTGCCACTCTCGGTTTCTCCCGAAACGAAGCATGGCGAGTTCGTCGAGAAGTGAAAACTGTTAACGGTCAAACTGCCGCTTGAACCAGTCGCGATTAACGCCGTGGTGAAAGCGAATTCCTGACCTCCGTTGCCGTCCGTTAACGTAGCTGTCCAGTTTCCGTTGATGTTGCCGGAATTCTTGTCGGTTCCGCATCCCACGAGAACCAGGCCCAATCCGAGCAAAAGGGCCACGACGAGTTTTCTCATTGAGGAAAAGACTCCTTAGTTTGGTTGAGTTGTGTGGGATGGGCATTAAGAGAGATGCCGATTTCGCGGCTCGGGCTGTAAGGGGAATCTCTTAGATTCGCCGAGGATGAGCCAAAGAAAAAGCCCCGGCTGCATCGCCGGGGCTTTTCACGGACAGGCGTGTACGCTACACGTTGGAGCTACCGACTTGCGAGTGCTGGTTCTTTGGCGTTCTTAAACGCCTGGTAGCGCTTGTTGATCTCGTCCCAGTTAACCACGCTCCACCACGCCTGCAGATACTCTGGCCGGCGGTTGTTGTACTTCAGGTAGTAAGCGTGCTCCCAAACATCGTTGCCGAAAATCGGGTGTAATCCCTGACTGATCGGATTGTCCTGATTCGGCGTGCTGAGGATCTGAACTTCGCCTTTCGCATTGCCGGCCAGCCATACCCAGCCACTGCCAAATTGCTTCACACCGGCTTCGTTGAACTTGGTCTGGAAATCCTTGAAGTGGCCAAAGGTTTTGGAGATCACTTCGGCGATAGGGCCGGTCGGTTCCCCGCCGCCTTTGGGCTTCATGATCTGCCAAAACATGGTGTGATTCACATGCCCACCGGCGTTGTTGCGAACCGCTCCACGGATGTCTTCGGGAATAGCATTCAGATCGCGAATCAGGTCTTCGGCGCTCTTGGATTGCAGGTTCGAATGCCTCTCAAGTGCAGCATTAAGGTTCTTCACGTAAGCCGCGTGATGCATGTCGTGATGCAGGTGCATCGTTTTCTCATCAATCGCAGGCTCCAGGGCCGTATAGTCATACGGCAAAGGGGGTAGTTCATGCGCCATGATTTTTTCCTCCACAGGTTCAAAGATGACGGGAAATAGAACGGGGATTCAGTCAGGACATTATATATGTCTGGACGACTCGCGAACGGCCTCAGCACTTTCTCTACCTTCCGGCCTCCACTTCTAACTTGTCGCCTGGCTTCAGGTGGACTTCGCCTCCCTTTATGATAGCCATGAATAAAATGCTGGCGCCGAGGGCGACAAAGCGCGCCTTGCCGCCTCCGATCGCGCCATCGACGCTGTCGTCGGCGATCTTGGCAATCAGCGGAGTGGTTCCGAGAAAGATCAGCTGCTTCTTGCGACCAGCACGAATCACACCTTCCGGATCGTTGTTTACCATGTGCACGGGGTCATAGAAACGCAATAGCACAGAACCACGACGGAGGAAGCGTCGAGCGGGTCGCGTGATGACAGTGCCCCCGTAAATCTTTCCGGCACTGTCGACCGCGCGAAACTCACTGCCACTCGGCATCTTGGAATTGATGGGAGTGAGAAGGGTCAATGGCTGGGCGAACGAGGCAATGCTGAGTGCTACTACGGACGTGAGTACTCGAATCTTCATCCACATGAGAGGGAGCAGAAGTTTACTCCCATGCGGGCGGAGTCGAAAAGATCGCCTTGCTACTTGGACGAAGTTTCCGCGAGCGGCGGCGTGACGTAGACGGGATTCGCAAAAATCCAGAGGGTCCACCGACGCCACCCAGTCAGACCGGGCTGTTGAAGATAAGCTTCCGTGCGATAGCGGCCCGGGCCCTCGATCGGCAAGTCGAGCGACTGTGTTTCCTGCTTCGCGATCTCATGACCGTCACGCATAACGCGAATCATTGCCGGACCACTCGTTTCAGGGACCCTGACGTGGAGCGCGGCACCCGTATTCCATGTGATCGTGTTGCCAGGTCCCGCAATGGCATTGGCTGAAGACACCGTCTGGATGAAACCGTCCGCCGGCGCGAGCGCGTCAATCGCACAGAAGGAATTGCCGGCCTGAATCGCAGAAAGGATCGCATCGGCTCCCGCATGATCGGGATCAAGTCCAGGCTGATCCGGCAAAAGCACGTGCTGGCGCGCCAGACTGAAAACCGAGAGGTAGCTGGGGAAGCGCGCGATGCTCCAGCGGTCGACCAGCACGTTGGCGTGAGCGTCGGATCCACAAATGCCAGCCACCGGGCGCTGCGCAGTCAGTTCGTCCCACTTCGCGAAGTTCTCTTCCGGCGTGCGCGCCAGGCGGAGTAGTGCCAGTCGCGAGTTCACGGGATAGAGCAACGCCGCCACGGCAATGCCGAACACCGTGTTCCTGCGCCACACCGCGTCATCGTTGAAGATCTCGATACCGTCGTAATCGGTTGCTCCCCAGTCCGACCAACGATCGCGTAGTCCGAAGGGATGAGCGATAAAATTCACGGCACCGCTGCGACGCGAGGAAGCCATGAGGCTGCGAGTGTTGAATCCTGTTCCGCGATGCCAGCGGCTATCCGAAGTCCCCAGCGCGAGGTAATGCCCGGCGGCGGTGCTGACTTCCTCGCCGTCGATCACCGCAAAATCAGGCGGATCGGCATCCGCCACTTCCGCATCCGAGAGCGTCAGATTGTGGTCGGTGATGGCGACGAACGACAGGTCCGCGTCCTTCGCGGCCGCGATCACTTGCGGCAGACTGCCGCTGCCGCACGAGGCGTTCGTATGGACATGAATGACACCAACCCGCTCACCGCGCACGGGATGTCCCGAAAGACTCGGCAGACGCGTGAAGAGTCCGTCCAACACAACAACCAGGAGGAACAAAGCAAATAGAATCGCAGCGCCGAGCAGAATGGGGCCCAACATCTTTCTTTTTGGGGCACGGTTGGGATAGGCTTCGGCGTCGCCTGGTGGGGAAGCCGAAGTCTTTTTGACGGGTGGCAACTGTTGGAGCGTAGAACTCAAATTGTGGCGAGTCTGACGTTGCACGCGAGCCCTGTCAAGGGAAAAGCAATTGTAACGAAGGGCAAACGGGGACATGGAATGAAAGCTTGCGTTCTTATACTTTGCTGCTTCGTGGTCGGTGGAGCGTATGCGCAGGTCGCGCCCGACCCTTCGTTGCTGGCCGAGATCGAGACCATCAAGGCGGTCGACAACCACACGCACATTGGCAAGGTGGTGGGCGAAGGCGAGTCCGACCGAGAGTTTGACGCGCTGCCCTGCGACATCATCGAAGGGGGCGCAGAGACACTCGCGGCACGGGCAGACTATCCGCAATTTATCGAGGCCTGGCAGGCTTTATACGGATACAGGTACGCCGACCGCACGCGGGAACATGTCAAAGAATTGATCGCCGCACGCGAGAAGGTCATGCGTGAGCAAGGCAACAACTTTCCAGCCTGGGTGCTGGACCGTTTGAACATCGAGTATCTCTTCGCGAATCGCGTCGCGATGGGCCGGGGTCTTCCGGCACCCCGTTTTCGCTGGGTGCCATTCGATGACGCATTGATGGTCCCACTCGCTCCTGATTCACTGGCCGACAATCCCGACAAGAAAGTTTTTTACGGCCAGGAGGCCAAGCTGCTGAAGACCTATTTGACCGAGGCACGTCTCAGCGCCCTTCCTGATTCGTTGGATGAATATGTCGCAAAGCTGATCATCCCAACGCTTGAAGCGCAGAAGAAAGCGGGGGCACCGGCTATTAAATTTGAAGCCGCATACCTGCGTCCGTTGAATTTTGGGCCACAGACTAATGCGGAAGGAGAGGCCGAAGTTCGAAAGATCTATTCGAAGTATGCACAGGGCGGCGCACCCTCGCGTGCTGAAGATCTTCGCGTGCAGAACTTCCTCTTCCGCACGATTGCCCGCGAAGCAGGAAGGATCGGGCTTGCGGTGCACATTCACACTGGGCAGGGCTGCGGAAACTATTTCGATCTCGCAGGAGCGCGTCCTGCCGAACTGGAATCAATCCTGGATGACCCTTCGCTGCGTGCAACGACCTTCGTTTTGCTGCACGGCGGCGCTGGGCCCTACACACATGAGGTCGCCGTCCTCATGTCGAAGCCGAATGTATACGCGGACTTCTCGGAACTGGACGCCCTGATTCCTGCACGAGCGTTGAGTACCGTTCTGCGTGAATGGCTGGAGTGGTATCCAGAGAAAGTCTTGTATGGAACGGATCTTGCGCCAGGCGCTCCGGAGCAGGACTGGGATGTGATCGGTTATTCCACGAACCTGACAGCGCGCCGAGCTCTTGCCATAGCTCTTACCGGCATGATCAATGACCAGGAAATCACCCACTCCCGCGCTTCCGAACTCGCCCGTATGGTGCTGCGCGAGAACGCGATGAAATTATATGGACTTAAGTAACGAAAACTGAAAGTGTTTTCTTCACCTCCACCAAGACGGACTGGGGGCATTCCCGGATCAGCTGCATGCGCATCGCCTGCCTGTTTTTTGCCCGTGCCGTTGAGCCGCACAAGCCAAAAAGCCACGATCACGATCGACGGTCACGGGGGTGACCGATCCTCGCAACCGAGCCCAGCCCTAGAGGTACATGACCTTTCTGTAATTGAGCGTGTTGGCAGTTTCGGGGAGAATCTGTGGAGATTTGGCGCAATTGCCGCCGGAGAATGCCGTGCTCGCTCGAACTGGACTCGTCATTGCCCTGCTCATGGCGGGCGGAGCTACGCTGGCGCAAGCGAAGGACGTCGCGCTGATTGCGAATAAGGGAAGCGCAGTGACATCGGTGACCATGCCCGACCTGGTCAAACTGTGCAAAGCGCAAACACCGCACTGGCCCGACGGCAAGGCCGTTACCTTAATTGTCCGCGATCCTTCCTCCGCTGAAATGCGGATGATTCTGGAAAAGGTTTATGGAATGTCGTCGCAGGCTGTGAACGATCTGATCACCTCCGCTAACCATGGGAAGGGCAGCCACCCGATGATTGTGGTGGTCACTTCTGACGACGATCTGGTACACAAAGTCGCCGCCACCCCGGGAGCGGTTGGCCTGGTCGATGTGTACGCCATCAACAGCTCTGTGGACGTCATGAAAATAAGCGGAAAATTGCCTTTTGAACCTGGTTATCCCTTGCACGGCAACTGATCCATCCCATGCCCAGCAGCGCGCCCAAGACGAAGAAAACGGCCCCATACACGCGCCGGTATCCTCGCCATCCGATGGACGTGCGGATGAATGTCCAGGTGTTCCGGCAAGGCGAAGTCAGCTATTTCTGGGGACGCTCCACTGAACTTGGCCTGGATGGCATTGGAGGAACGCTGACCGGGGAACTCAATCCCGGCGAAGTGGTCTCGATGGAGTTCCCGCTGCCCCTAAGTCCCTATCCAATCAAGTTGCGTGCTATCGTGCGCTACCGGATCGGGCTGCACTACGGATTCGAATTCCTGACTCCCAGTCCTCAGCAAAGGCAATCGCTCGATCGCGTCTGTCAGTTGCTGGCGGCCGAGTCTGGACAGTAGTGCCTATCACGCAATCGCTGCTATTTACGCAAATGGACCCCACCGTACTTCGCATTGAACGATTCGTTCAAAATTACCTCAGTAACTTTTGGGCGGTCTCGCCTACGCCTAACATTCATACGAGGTCGAGCAAGGGGGATCCTCTGTATGGGTGACGATCTCACCCAGACTACCCAACCCGCGGGATTCGTGCGCGCCAAGTATCTTAAAGAGGCGCTGCGGCGCGGAACTCCGCCTATCCTCAGCACGACGGAAGATTGCTTGATTCAGGAATGGGCGCCGTCCTGGGACGAAGGCGATCCGATTGTACAAAAGGCATACCTTGATCAATTGGTGGAGTGCGCTCCGGAAGCCATCACCATCCTCGATCCTTCGCATCGAGTGATGCGCATCAACTCCGAGTTCACACGCATGTTTGGGTTCACGACGGAAGAAGTCATAGGCAAGCCGCTGGCCGAACTCATTGTGCCCACCGAGCGGATCGCGGAGAGTGATTGGATCGAAGAGGCGGTCGAGAACGGCCAAAAGGTTGCACTCGAAACCAAGCGCCAACGGAAGGAAGGCACGCTTCTGGACGTTTCCGTTTCGTGCGCCCCCGTACTCGTCGGAACAAAGCAAGTTGGGATCTGCGTTTTATACCGCGACATCGAAGAACACAAGCGCGCGCAGGTTTTGAGTTCTGCACTCTATAGAATTGCCGAACGCACCAGATCTGCTTCTCATCTGCAGGGCTTCTATGCCTCCATTCATAACATCGTCGGCGAGTTGATGAACGCGCGGAACTTTTACGTTGCCCTGTACGACTCCGCCACCCAGATGCTGAGCTTTCCACATTTTGTGGATGAACTAGACTCCGCACCTGCTTCGCGGCGTCTCGGTCGTGGCCTCACCGAATACGTGCTTCGCACGGGAGAAGCTTTGCTGGCGACCCCCGAGGTCTTCGAAGAATTGCAGTCCCGCGGTGAAGTGGAGTTGCTTGGGTCTCCTTCCGTCGACTGGATGGGTGTGCCGCTGCGCGCGGGCAACCAGACCTTCGGAGTTCTCGTTGTTCAGAGCTATCACGAGGATGTGCGTTTCGGCGAACGCGACAAGGAAATCCTGACATTCGTCTCTCAACAGTTGGCCAGCGCGATCGACCACAAGCGTCACGAAGAAGCGTTGCGGCATTCCGAAGCGCGGTATCGCTCTCTCGTACAAAGCGCGGTCTACGGCATTTATCGAGCAAGCATCGATGGCAGATTTCTGGATGTGAATCCCGCATTGATCCATATGCTGGGCTACGATTCCGCGGAAGACGTTGTGCGGCTTGATCCGCAGCAGGACGTTTTTCTGGAATCCTCGGCCCATTCCCACCTGATGCAGGAGTTCCAACGCACGGGCAACCTCGACAGCGCCGAAGTTCGCTGGAAGAAGAAAGACGGCACCGCAATTACGGTCCGGCTCAGCGGACGCTCCGCCGATGCCGGCGATGACCGCGACGCAACCCTCGAAATCATCGCGGAGGATGTCACCGAACGGAGGGCTCTCGAAGACCAATTCCGCCAGGCGCAAAAAATGGAAGCCGTCGGACGGTTGGCCGGCGGCGTGGCCCACGACTTCAATAATCTTCTGATGGTAGTAAGCGGCTACACCGAGGTGTTGCTCGAGGATCTCAAGGAGAGCGATCCACTCCTGCCGAAAGTTCAGGCCATCCAGCAAGCCGCCGATCGTGCGACCACCTTGACCCGGCAACTGCTCGCTTTCAGTCGCAAGCAACTCCTCGAACTCAAAGTGGTGGACGTCAACGCCATCGTTGCCGACATGGAACGCCTGCTCCGGCCGCTGATCGGAGAGAATATCGACCTCACCACCAAGCTAACGCCCAACCTTGGCCACACGCGTGCCGATGCTGGGCAACTCGAACAGGTGATCATGAACCTGGTCGTGAACGCGAAAGACGCCATGCCCACCGGAGGCAGAATTGTGATCCAGACTTCCGAGGAGGAACTGGACGCGGTGCGGCGCGAGCATTCTCTGATTCAACCCGGTTCTTACATCCTGCTCTCGGTCTCCGACACCGGCGCGGGCATGGACAAAGAAACCCAGTCGCGCATCTTCGAGCCGTTCTTTACGACCAAGGAAAAAGGAAAGGGCACTGGATTGGGATTGTCGACGGTCTATGGAATCGTGAAGCAAAGCGGCGGCTACATTTTCGCGCACAGCGAGTCCGGTGCCGGTACGACTTTCCGCATCTATCTTCCTAAAGTATTGGATCCGGCGGGCCAGCCCGGGGCGGTCAAGCAGCCGCAAGTCGCCACTGGCGGATCGGAAACTGTCTTACTGGTTGAGGATGAAGAATCAGTGCGAGAGTTGGTCCGCGAGACATTGAAGAGCAAAGGATACTCGGTGATGGAAGCGCCCGATGGCATCCAAGGGATGAAGGTTGCGGAATCCTTTGAGGGGAAGATCGACATTCTCATCACCGACGTGGCCATGCCCGGCATGAGCGGGCACGAACTGGCGAAACGAGTCGCGGCTTCGCGACCTGGTATCAAGATCCTTTTCCTCTCAGGGTATACCGAGGACGCAATCATCCACGAAGGAGTACTTGATCCCGGCACTGCATTCTTGCAGAAGCCTTTCACTCTGCAGGCGCTCGCGCGTAAAGTGCGGGAAGTGCTCCACGGCGAACAAGAATAGTCGGCCAGCTTTCTCCCCTACACCGACTGGACATTCGAAAGCAAACGATATAAAAAGAAAGCCGCTCGCCCGAACGAAAGTTGCATAGCTTCGGATGCGCGGGAGAACGCTTGCTAAACGAAGAACGTCGCAGAGCCATTCTGGACATACTTAAGCGTGAAGGGCGAGTGCTAGTGCTCGACCTGGCACGGCGTTTCGAAACCTCGCAGGTTACGATTCGCAAAGATCTCGAAGGCCTGCACGCCCATGGGCTTATCCATCGCACGCACGGGGGTGCCCTTCCGGCGCGTGAGGGCGCGCTGGAAGATCCAACCCTGCGCGAGAAGGAGAAACTGCATCATCAGGAGAAGTTGCGTATCGCAGCCGCAGCTGCACGCATGGTCCAGGAAGGCCAGGTAGTGATTCTGGATTCAGGCACCACCACGACGGCCATCGCTCGCGCTCTCCGAAGTTTCCGCAATCTAACGATCGTGACCAACGCGGTCAACATTGCCGCGGAGCTCTCGGGCACCACGGTTGAAGTAATTCTTACCGGTGGAACGCTTCGCAAAAATTCATTTTCCCTGGTGGGACCGATCGCGGAAGAAACGCTTCACCGCTTGAATGCAGATCTATTGTTCTTGGGTGTCGACGGATTCGACGTGCACTATGGCTTGAGTACTCCCAACTTGCTGGAAGCCAAAGTCAACCGGGTCATGGTTGAAGTGGCGAAGCGGAAAGTGGCAGTGTGCGATTCGAGCAAATTTGGAAGAAGAAGTCTTTCGCTCATAGCCCCGACCTCGACACTCGATGAAGTCTTGACAGACCGCCGAGCGCCGAAAGCCGACACACGTGCTTTGAAGAAGGCGGGGATCGAGGTCACCCTGGTCTAGACACACCTCTTTTTCATCTCTCCAATAGAAAGATCCTCCATGCCACGTTTTGATGTCACGCTTGCGGGTGAACTAAATCTCGATCTCATCCTCTACGGTTTGCCTCTCGAACTTCCACCAGAGCGTGAGTTGCTCGCCGAAAACATGATGCTGACGCTCGGCAGCTCGACTGCGATCGTCGCGCACAATCTCGCTGCACTCGGATGCAAAGTCGGATTCATTTCGCGCATCGGGACCGACGCTCTCGGACCGATCGCTCTGGAGCGCTTGAGCCAGGGAGGCGTTGATGTCTCAAAAGTTCGAAAAGCAGAGGGAAACAAGCAAACCGGGCTGACGGTCATTTTGCAGCGGGAGAAGGAGCGCAACATCCTGACCTATCCGGGGACGATCTTCGATCTGACCATGGACGATTTGGACTTCGACTACCTGACCGACTCCGGCCATTTTCACCTGTCGTCTTATTATTTGCAGCGCGGACTTCGTCCACATGTCGGAGAGCTCTTCCGCAGGCTGAAGGCCGAAGGGCTCACCATTTCACTCGACACCAACGACGATCCCGACGATCAATGGGAAGGCGGACTCCAAGACGTGCTGCGCTATGTGGACGTGTTTCTACCGAATGCTCGCGAAGCACAACGAATCACCAAGACAGGCGACCTTGAAGCGGCTGTCTCGCAACTAGCAAAGCTCGTCCCCTTGGTCGTAATAAAGCAAGGGGAGCAGGGTGCCATGGCTCAACGGGGGCCCGAGCGTTTTCGAAGCTCTCCAGTCAAAGTCGATTTTGTGGATCCAGTGGGAGCGGGAGACAGCTTCGATGCGGGATTTTTGTCTCAGTACGTCCGCGGCGCCGATCTGCCCGCCTGCCTCGCGGCCGGCAATATGGCAGGTGCGTTCTCTACTACCAAGCCCGGAGGCACAGAGGCTTTTCGCGATCGCAAGAAACAAGACGCTTTTTGGAATAGAACATCTGTGAAGTAACGTAACCGCACGGTAACCATTACCCCACATGCTCATCCTGATCCCCCATCAGCGCAACCTTTCGACCTGACTTCCACTCTATATAAAATGAGTTGAGGGACAGCCAGGACGCCGGGGCGTGGCTGCATCGTCCCAACATTCCCTACGCGCAACTTTCACTCGATCGTCGGGTTACATTCGAATACTTCTATTTCATGAAGTGGAGGCGTCGTCGTGACCATCCCTAGTGGTGCGCCAGAGTCTTCTTCTGCAGTCTTGCCTTTTCGGTTTCCAACCAAATTCTTACTGCTGCCTGCGCTGGCTCTATTAGTGTTCGCCATCGGATGCGGCTCGAACGGCTCTTCGGTCACTGGCCCTTACAGCAAGTCGAGTCTGCAGGGGTCTTACGTCGTGCGTTTGTCTGGCAACGATTCGTTCATAGACGTCAACAATAATTTACAGACCGAACAATACACCGAGACGATGGTGATGACCGCCGATGGCTCCGGAAATCTCACCGGCGTGGAAGACTTCAACTCGAGTCTGCCGGCTTCCGGTTTTACTCCCGGCACCGCGTTCACCGGCAACTACCAGATCGGCAAAGACGGCAACGGATCGATACAGATCAACTTCTCTGCTCCCGCGACCGGGCAAATCAACCTCTCCATAACACTGGTGAGCACTTCGAAGTTCTACGTGGTAGAGGCTGATGCGTTCACAAACTTCAGCGCAAATGCTTCCGGAGTCGGTGTCAAACAAAGTAGTACGGCTGTCGGCACGGCCCCCACGGGAACATTTGTCACCCGGGTGCACCAGATCGTTCCGAACGCCGTTTCATCCGCGACCGTGGGCGCCCTCACTTCGACCAACGGTACCACCGTAACCGGCACGATCGACGTTCTGGACAACGACACCTTTTTCCCTCAATTGACCCTGACCTCAGGGACTTTTACGGCTCCCGATTCCAATGGCCGAGGGACGCTCGTCTACACCGACAGCACCGCATTCACGACCGCGTATCAGTACTACATCATTGACGCCAATACTTTCTGGCTCATGGAATCAGACTCGAGGCTGGGCACGGGTAACGCTGAGAAGCAGGCAGGCGGAAATCTGGCGCTGGCAGGAAACTACGCATTCGGCAGCAGCGGCGACACTGATACTACGCTCGGAGCGGTGCGCAGCGTTGGCGTGTTTACGGCCAGTGCGGGAGCGATTACCGGAGGTGCACTCGATTCTGTGCAGGACGGCTCATCCGTGTTGGATCAGCAATTTACTGGAACCTTCACCCAGAGCGGCGGTCGCGTGGACGCAACACTTACTCCGAGCGGTGGATCTCCAGTGCAGGAAATCTTCTGGATGGTGAGCCCATCGCGTGCGTTCTTCCTGGTCGCCGCCACTAACAAGGTCGAGGATGGCACCATCGACATGCAAACGCAGAACACGTTCTCGACCACCGACCTGAAGAGCCCCTTCGCATACGCGTTGGTGATGGACGGATTCAACACCAGCAACTTGCTCACTCGCATCGGAACTCTCTTCGCAGACGGCAGCGGCAATCTCGCTCTGAATGAAGAAGCGAACTCCTTCGTGCCGGGTAGTTTGCCTGGGCTGATCAACGATCCAGGCACGCTGCCGGGTAATTACCAGGTTCGGTCCGATGGACGCGTCACGGCCGCAATCAACACGGTTTCGAGCAACCTGATTCTTTACATGGTAGCGCCAGGTCAGGCATATATTCTGCAGAACGATCCGAACGTGGAGATTTCTGGGCAGATCAGCTTGCAAACGTCCCCATAAAGTAGGACAGAGGTGTTGGAATACTCAGGCCAGGCAGCAGTATGCCTGGCCTGTTTGTCTCGTGAAGGAGCTCCGGTCGATATGCTAAGGCTTCACTTCTAACAACAGGTGATCCTTGAAATTGGCCTCCAGCTTCGGCACAGCTCCGTTTGCGCTCTGCACCACGCCCAGATCCTTCCCGTCGACGTAATCGGTGACGTGGTAGTTCCCTGGTTTCAACCCTCGAAGTTCGACTTGCCCCTGCCAGCCGCCTTGCGGAGCAAAGAATGCGTAATACATCTTTCCATCTTTCTCGATGGCATACGCCTCGGGCGAATCGTAGCCATATGTGTAGAGATTCAGGAACGTGCCTTTGGACAACATCTTGTCGTTATACAGGGCGATCCACTTCTTCCAGACTTCATCCTTGTGCGAATTCAAATTTACTGGCTCGAAGTGCGGTCCCATCTCTGGCCAGACGAACTTCGTTCCAACGACGGCCCCCGTCCCAACGCTCGAGGCAAAGTCCTCGCCGTGTTCACGCCAGTGCTCTCCCGTGCGATCCATTACCGAGAGTTCAACATGGTCTCCGTACACGGCCGAGTCGGGACCCAATAGTGCCTTGTACATCTTGACGCGGCGGCGAACCTGTACCGCG
>Ga0073909_10000249_pt1 | contig 19155 bp, 13 predicted proteins | sample Coa_R1_6_FD_66439 | JGI IMG/M metagenome (GOLD analysis project Ga0073909, IMG submission 66439) | Surface soil microbial communities from Centralia Pennsylvania, which are recovering from an underground coalmine fire. - Coalmine... | ecosystem: Environmental > Terrestrial > Soil > Unclassified... | reverse complement strand
CAGCCACAGCCCCTTGGCGGTTTCGGTGATGCGCGGAGTGAGCTTGGTGTCCTTCATCGGCCCGGGGGTCTCGGTCCTCATGATCTGGCTGCCGCCGATCCCGAGCAGCGGCAGGATCGCGACCGCGAGGACGATGACCCCCATTCCGCCCAGCCACTGCAGCTCGCAGCGCCAGAAATTGATCGACGGCGGCAGACGGTCCAGCCCCGACAGCACGGTCGATCCCGTCGTGGTGACCCCCGCTACCGCCTCGAAGTAGGCATCCGTGAAGCTGAGCTCGGGAAGGTAGAGGAGCAGGGGCAGCGTTGCGAAGGCGGGAAGAACGGTCCACACCAGCGCAACCAGAAGCAGGCCGTCGCGCGTCTGCAGCTCCGAGCGACCGAAGCGCGTGACGCCCCACAACGCCGCCCCGCTCGCCAAGGTAATGAGGATCGCCTGCCAGTGGGCGCGGCTCGCCTCGTCCCCGTGCAGAAAGGAAACGCCGAGGGGCAGCAGCATGGAGAGCGCGAACAGCACGATCAGCACGCTCAGCACGTTGAGAACGGAGACCGGTCTGACCATGGCGCGGTGAGCCGCTTAGACGAAGCCGACGCTGACCTCGAATAGCTTCTCCACCTTGGGCAGCAGCTTCTTGTCCGTGACGAACACGATCACGTGATCCTCGGCCTGTACCAGCGTGTCGTGGTGCGCCATGACGACCTCGTCCCCGCGCACGATCGCGGCGATCGCAGCTCCCTTCGGCAGATCGATCTCCTCGATCCGACGTCCGACGCAGCGCGACGATTCGCGATCGCCGTGCACGACGGCTTCGAGGGCTTCCGCCACGCCGCGGCGCAAGCTGTGGACCTGGGTGAAGTGGCCGCGTCGCACGTGGGCGAGCAAGGTGCCGATGGTCGCCTGTGCCGGTGAGATCGCGATGTCGATCTCGCCGGCGTGCAACAGGTCGACATAGGAGCGCCGGTTGATGAGCGACACCACCCGGCGAGCCCCCATGCGTTTCGCCAGAAGGCAGGACATGATGTTGTTCTCGTCGTCATTGGTTACCGCGACGAAAAGGTCCATGTCGGATATGTTCTCCGCCGCGAGGAGCTTCTCGTCGGTGACGTCGCCCTGCAGTACCAGCGCGCGATCGAGACGGGTCGAGAGTATCTCGCAGCGCCGCTTGTCGTACTCGATCACCTTGATCGAGTAGTCCCGTTCCAGCGCCCGCGCCAGTCGCAGCCCGATGTTGCCGCCCCCCGCGATCATCACGCGTCTCACCGGCTTGTCCATCCGCCGCAGCTCGTGCATGACCTGCCGGATATCCTTGGTCGCGGCGAGGCAGAAGACCTCGTCGCCGGCCTGCACCACGGTGTTCCCGTCCGGTAGAACCGGCGTATCGCCCCGAAAAATGGCGGCGATGCGCGCATCCACGTTGGGAATGTCCTTCTTCAGATCCTTCAAGGGGCGACCGACCAGCGGTCCGCCCTGAAATGCGCGCACCGCCACCAGGCTGACCTTCCCGTGGGCGAACTCGAGCACCTGCAGCGCCTCGGGGAATTCGATCAGCTTGACGATATAGTCGGTCAGAACCTGCTCGGGACAAATCGCCAGATCGACGTCGAAACAGTCGGGGCCCAGTACCTTTTCGTTGGTGAGATAGTCGATCGCACGCAGGCGAACGATGCGCGTCGGCACGTTGAACAGCTGTTGCGCGAGCTTGCAGGCTACGAGGTTGGTTTCGTCGCTCTGGGTCACCGCGATCATCAGGTCGCAGTCTTCGATGTTCGCATCGGCGAGCACCGATGGGTGCGCGGCGTTCCCGGACACGGTGCGCACGTTCACCCGGTCCTGCAGGTTGCGCAGTCTGGCGCTGTCGACGTCAACGACCGTGATGTCGTTTGCTTCCGATGCCAGGTTCTCGGCGACCGACGAGCCCACCTGGCCTGCGCCGAGGATCACGATCTTCAAGTCGGAAGTCCGCGAGAAAAACCACGCATTCTATGCCTAATCTCCAGGGCCGACCAAATCGGCGTCACTCGTCCTTGCGTCTGGCCAGGATGCCGAGCGCTTTCAGCTTGCGATACAAGTGGGTCCGCTCCAGGCCGCTGCGCTCGGCCAGGCGCGCGATCGACCCGTTCGCCTGCGCGAGGTGGTGCTCGAAGTAGTTCCGCTCGAACGCCTCCCGCGCCTCGCGCAGCGGCATGTCGAACGAGATCTCGGCTTCCGACGCCCTGCGCGCGAACTGCGGCAGCACGCGTTCCGCGTCGCCGACGCCGATTTCCTCCTCGAGGCTGGTGAGCGCGAGCGTGCGCACCGCGGCGGCGAGGTCCTCGACGTTGCCCGGCCAGGAGAAATGTCGCAGCACGTTGAGCGCCCCGGTCGAGAAGATCCGGGGCGGGCAAAAGCGTGTCTCCACGAGCTGCGCGAGCATCAGCGTCGCCATGTCCGGGATGTCCTCGGGGTATTCGCGCAGGGCCGGGAGCGCGATGACGATGCCGGCGAGCGCCTGCATCAGGGCCGCGTCGAAGCCCTCGGCGTCCACCAGGTGCCTGGGCTCTTCCGCGGTAAACGACACCAGGCGGATGTTGCTCTTCTCCGCCCGCGCGGCGAGGAATGCGAGGTGCTTCTGCTGGTTCTTCGACAGCGCCGCCAGCTCCGCGACGAACAGGACGCCGTTCGAGATCTGCTGGAGCAGATCCTGCGAAGCGTCGTTCAGCGCGTCCGCGTCGAACCAAGGCGTGCTGGGCTGCTGCAGGTAGCGTGCATAGAGCTCGGGCATCACGCCCTTCTCGCCCCGCATCAGCACCGCCGTGCCCGCGGCCGAGATCTTCGAGAGGCGTTTTTTCATCTCGGTGATGACGGCGGAGCGGCCGAAGCTCGCGATGCTGAGCGGCATCGCCGCCCGCGATTCGCCGGCGCGCAGCGCCCGCTTCACCGTCGCGAGGAGTTTCTGCAGCGCGATCGGCTTCTCCAGGAAATCCATCGCGCCGATGCGCGTCGCCTCGACCGCGGTGTCGATGGTGCCGTGGCCCGACATCATGACCACCGGCATGTTCAGATGGCCGCCGGTCGCCCACTCCTTGAGAAGCGTGATGCCGTCCGCATCGGGCATCCATATGTCGAGCAGCACCAGGTCGGGCCTCCCGCGGGCACGCAGCGAGCGCGCCGCCGTGGCGTTCTCGGCAAGCTGCACCGTGTGCCCCTCGTCGGAGAGTATCTCCGAGAGCAGCTCCCGGATTCCGACCTCGTCGTCGACGACCAGTATCTGGGCCATATCGTTCAGGCGGCGAGCGGAAGTGAAATTCTCACCGCCGCCCCGCGTCCCCCTTCTCTTCCTGCTCGGTTCTCGATGGTGACCGTGCCGTGGTGCTCGTCGATGATGCGTTTCACGATCGCGAGGCCGAGTCCGGTCCCCTTGGGCTTAGTCGTGACGTAGGGCTCGAACGCTCCCTTGATGATGGCGTCCGGAAACCCGCAACCGTTATCGCTGATGCGAAGCCATACCTGGCCGCCCGAGAGCTCGGTCGTCACCTCGATTTTCGGATCGCTGTTTCCGGCCAGTGCGTCCTGCGCGTTCTGCAGGAGATTGTGGATGACCTGCCGCAGGCGATCGGGGTCGCCGCGCACTAGGGGCAGGTCGTTGCCCAGGCTCGCGTGGATCCGCGTTCCCGACTGCTCGTACAGCGCCAGCACCTCGGCAAGCAGGCGATTGAGATTGAGGCCGCCGAGCTGGGGCGTCGGCGTGCGCGCGTAATCCCGGAACTCGTCCACCATGTTCTTGAGGGCGGTGACCTGTGCGACGATGGTTTCGGTCGCATGGTTGAGCGAGCGCGCCGCCTCCGGTGAGACCTTGTCGATGAGCTTCGCCTGCAAGCGCTCGGCGGCGAGCTGGATGGGGGTGAGCGGGTTCTTGATTTCGTGAGCGAGCCTGCGCGCGACTTCGCCCCAGGCGGTCGCGCGCTGCGCCGCGATCAGCTGGGTAATGTCGTCGAACACGACGACGTAGCCGCCGCCTCTCGCCTCGGGCAGCGGCGATCCCCGCACCAGGATCACCGCACCGCGGTCGCGCATCTCGATCTGCTGCTGCCAGGCGACATCCTTGCGCTGGGCGAGCTCCGAGCGGAGCATGTCCGCGAATTCCGGAAGCACCTTCCAATCGGCCGGAGTCAGATCGATGAGCGGCGTGAGGTCCGCGTTCAGGATGCGGCGCGCGCCGCTGTTTGCGATCCGCAGCGCCAGAGTGTTGTCGAAGACCAGCACGCCGGCCGACAGGTTGGCGAGCACGCTTTCCAGGTACGCCTTCGCGGTTTCCAACTGCGCCTGGTTGAGGAACGCGGCCTGTTGCGCCTCGCCGAGCTGCTGGGTCATGCTGTTGAACGAGCTGGTGAGGATGCCCAGCTCGTCGCCGCTCGTGACCTGCGCGCGGCGCGAAAAATCACCCCGCGCCACGGCCTGAGTGCCCTCCGCCAGCACCGCGAGCGGCTGGGAAAGGCGACGGGAAAGCAGGAACGCCAGCGCGATAGCGGAGAGCAGGGCGAGCAGCAGCGTCAGGGTCAGCGTGAGGATGTAGATCTCCTTCAGCCCCTCGCGGGACAGCGACAGCTCCTTGTACGCGCGGTACACGCTCTGCACCGATTCGCCCTGCTCGGCGAGCGTCGGGGGCACCCAATGCGTGAGCTGCAGCAAGCGCGCATCGCCGCGGCCCGCGGGAATCTCCAGCGAGACGATGACGCGCAGCAGCAGGCCCTTGTCACCCACGGGCTCCACCGCGCCGTACCCGCGAATCTGGCGCGCGTCGCGCAGCGCCTGCGGGCCTGGCGTGGGCGGCTCGACCCGGATGGGCTCCCGGTGCGCAGTCGCCAGGATTTCTCCCTCGGCGTCCATGAGCGCCGCATCCTCGACGTACGCCTGCTCGCGCAGCCGTGTCAGGAGCGCCGGCTGAGCGCGCGCGGGCACCTCGGAGAGATCGAGAGCCATCACATGGGCCTTGAGCAGCAGCTCGTTCAGCATGACATCCAGGGCGGCCCGGCCGAGATTGAGCCCGCCCTCCAGGGCGCGCTCGACCCGCACGTCGAACCAGGACTCGATGCTCTTCGACAGGAATTGCAGCGACACCGTATACACGAGCAGCCCCGGAACCACCCCCACCAGCGCGAACATCACCAGCACCCGGAAGGTCAGCAGCGAGCCGAATACCTTGGCGCGGCGCTGCCGCGCCAGCTTCGACAACTGGAAACCCACCAGCCCGAGGAGCGCGAGAGCGATGGCGGCATTGAGACCGAGCAGCAGCGGGTAGTGCTCCGCGAACAGCGGCGAGTTCGCGGTCGCCGCGGCGAGCAGGAACAGCAGGATTCCGCCGAGCGCCGCGCTTGCGATCAGCACGTAGGTCATCGCGCCTCCCGCACCGGCGCGAGCGGAACGAAGGGGAAGCGCTTCCACTCGGACGCCAGCGTCCACTCGCGGTTGGTCACGCTGCTCACCCGGAACGGCGCCGGCAGCTGCGCCGGATCGAGCCGCAAGCGGACGGCGGCGACGTAGCGCCGCCCGTTGTCCACCTGATCCTGGCCCAGCACCGACCAGCCGTGAACTCTGCCCAAGACCTGCAGAGCCTCGGCAAGCGTCTGGAAGTTCTGGTACAGGCTTCCGCTCGAGAGCCGGTACTGCTGCGCGAGCGGAAGATACGAAAGCCGGAGCTCCAGCTTCTCGGCGACGGTTTTCTCGTCGAACCAGTACCAGCGCGGCCGCGTCAACTCGAACTCGACCAGGAATCCGAGCGACACGCCGTTGTTCAGCGCCTCGAGCAACGGCCCGCTCAGATCGAGATGGAAGTCCGCGTTCAGAACGTAACGCGTCTCGGAGATTTCCATCGCCGCGCTGTTCACCTGGACGGGCTGAGCCGGCGCCGCTGCCACCCACGACAGCGCGACGATGGCTCCCAATAGGCGCAGGCATGCGTTCATGGCTGGGCTGGGCCCGGTTTTCTCAGCAAGGCATAGTAGAACCCGTCGCTGGCTGCGCTCGGCAGTATCTGGCCCTGGGCATCGTCGTCCCAGCCGGAGAATCGCGGAAGCGCCAGCAGCTCGGCTTCCGGCCGGCGCACGAGGAATTCCCGCACCTGAGCGCCGTTCTCCTCCGGAAAGACCGAGCACGTCGCGTACAGCAATTTACCACCCGGGGCCAGCACCCGCCATGAGGCGTCGAGCAACTGCGCTTGCGCGCGGCCGAATTCGGCGGCGTCGGTTCTGCGCCGCAGCCACTTGATATCCGGGTGGCGCCTTACCACGCCGGACGCCGAGCAGGGCGCATCCAGCAGGATGCGGTCGAAGAGCCTGCCATCGGAGAACGCTTCCGGCTCGCGGCAATCGGCAACGACGATCCTCGCCGGAAGCTGCAGCCGGGACAAGTTCTCGGAAATGCGATTGGCGCGCGCGCTGTCCGCATCGACCGCCACCAGATCGACTCGTGCGAGCTCGAGCAGATGCCCGGTCTTGCCTCCTGGAGCCGCGCAGGCGTCGAGGACCCGCATGCCATCGCGAACGTCCAGCAGCAGCGCGGCTCGCTGCGCGCCTGCGTCCTGCACCGAGACCTCGCCCGACGCGAAGCCGGGTAGCCGCTCGACGCGGCAGGGCTTCTCGAGCAGGATTGCCTGCTGGCCCAGGGAGCGCGCGGCCATCCCGGCCTGCTGGAGTTTTTCCAGGTACGCGTCCACCGAGACCCGACGCCGGTTGACTCTCAGAACCATCGGCGGGTGCCGGTTCGATTCCAGAAGGGCCGATTCCCACTGCTGCGGGTACGCGATGCGCAGCGCGTCGATCCACCATTGCGGATGGCGGTAGCGGCCGGGCTCGGTCGCTTCGATCTCCGCGACGATTTCGCGCATGCGTCGCTGGAAATTGCGCATGACCCCGTTCACCAGGCCCTTGACCCGGGCGTTACCGAGCAGGGCCGCGCCTTCCACGGCCTGGTGTACTACCGCATGCGCCGATTGCGGCCGCGCCACGAGCTCCGCGAGTGCGGCGAGGAGCAGGCCGCGCACGGGAACATCGGTGAGAGGCTTCTCCAGGAGCCTGTCCAGTGCGACGTCGACGAGGCCGTAGCCGCGCAGCGCGTTGTAGCAGAGATCCTGCGCTGCGGCGGCGAGTGCCGGCGCCGGAGCGCGTCGCTTGAGATCGGCCAGGGCCTCGTTCAGGCTCTGGCCGATCAGGACCCGGCCCAGAGCGCGCGCGGCCGCGGCAAAGGCTTCAGCGAGGGAGTGGTTGGCGACGACCGAGGACAAGGGGGTGTTGCCGAAGGTGACGGGCGTTGCTCGCATTATAGGCGCAGCGCCTCCGGCCACGCCCGGGCGGGGGTACGCTAGGTTTCGAAGCGCTCCCCGGCAGTTAGCGCGAACCCCCGCAGAAATTCGGGCGCGCGCAGGCGCTTTCCGCCGGGGCGTTGCAGCTCGGTCAACCGCAGGGCGCCTTCTCCGCAGGCGACGGACAAGCCGCCCTCACCGATGCTCAGGATTTCGCCGGGCAGTCCTCTCCCGGTCGTGACGGAGCAGCTCCAGATCTTGAGATCGACGCCGCGCAGGCGCGCCGCGGCGCCCGGTGCGGGGTTGAAGGCCCGCACGCGGCGTTCCAGGCTCGCCGCGCTTTCACGCCAATCCAGGCGGGACTCGCGCTTGTCGAGCTTGGGCGCGTGGGTCGCGCCCTCCGCGGGTTGAGGCGACGCCTCGATCCCGCCTTTTTCGACGGCGTCCAGGGCGCGAACGAGGAGCACGCCGCCGAGCTCCGCGAGACGGTCGGTGAGCGTGCCGGCGGTATCGCTCGAGTCGATCGTAATCGTCTCCCGGAGGAGCACCGGGCCGGTATCCAATCCGGCATCCATGAGCATGATCGACACGCCGGTCGCCGTGTCGCCGGCGAGCAGCGCGCGCTGGATCGGGGCAGCGCCGCGCCAGCGCGGCAGCAGGGAAGCGTGGACGTTGATGGCGCCGCGCGGCGCGATGTCGAGAAGCTGTTGCGGGAAAATCAGCCCGAATGCGGCGGTGACGAAGGCGTCGGCGCCGAAGCCCTCGAGCTCCTCCCGCACGCCGGAGTCCTTCAAAGTCGCCGGTTGAAGGACGCGGATCCCGCGATCGGAAGCCAGCCTCTTGACCGGCGATGCGGCCGGTGCGAGACCACGGCCCGCGGGCCGATCCGGCTGAGTCATGACGCCACACACTTCGTGCCGGGAGCGCAGGAGCGCCTCGAGGCATCGGACCGCGAATTCGGGAGTGCCGGCGAAGAGAATTCTCACGAAACCGCCGCTTCCGCGATGCCTCGAACCGAAAACCCCGGTACCGGGCGCGCGCGGCAACGGGCGGGGCCCACGCCCGGCTCAGGCCGTCTGGCGAGACTGTTTTTGAAGTTTTGCCTTTATGCGCTGCTGCTTGAGGCGCGACAGATAGTCGACGAAGACCTTGCCGTCGAGATGATCCATCTCGTGCTGGATACAGAGCGCGAGGAGCTCGTCCGCGGTGAGGGTAAACGCCTTCCCGTCCAGGTCCAGCGCGCGCACGGTCACGCGTTCGGCGCGCTCGACGGCCTCGTAGATGCCGGGCACAGACAGGCACCCTTCTTCGCGATACTGAAAGCCTTCGCTCGAGACGATTTCCGGGTTGATCAGCACCAGCAGCTGATCGCGGGTCTCCGACGCGTCGATCACGATGACGCGCTTGTGCACATCGACCTGCGTGGCCGCGAGCCCGACTCCGGGCGCCGCGTACATCGTCGCCGCCATGTCCCGAACCAGCGCGCGTATCGATTCGTCGACTTCGGCGACCGGTTCCGCCCGGGTGTAGAGCCTCGGATCGGGGTAGCGCAGGATGTCCAGAACCGTCATAAATACTTGCAAATTGAAAGTATTAGATGCAGAATTTAATGCAGACTGTAAAAAGCGGGCCGCGCCAGCTAATATAGGGATCGCGGCGCGCAATTCCAAACGAGGCGGTCATGCAAAAGTCTATCACAGCTCTCCTCGCGTTCAGCCTCGCGGGCACGGCTTGGTTCGCCCTCGCGCAGGGCGACCTGCAGGTGAAGGACACTGCGCCGGATCGCTACGTCGTGCAAAAAGGGGACACGCTCTGGAGCATCGCTACCAAGTTTCTCAGCGACCAGTGGCGCTGGCCCGAGGTCTGGCGCATGAACCAAGAGCAGATCCGCAATCCACACCAGATTTCTCCGGGCGATGTGCTGGTGCTCGACCGCAAGGCCTCACCTCCGCAGCTGCGCCTCGGTGATTCGAGCGGCTCGAGCGGCGACGGCGGCGGCGGAGCTCGCGCCCCTGAGGGCGAAGATTCGGTCAAGCTCCTGCCGCGCGTCTATACCAGCAATCTGGGAGCCGGGCCGATTCCCGCGATTCCCCCGCGGGCGATCGAACCGTTTCTCACGCAGCCGCTGTTGATCGAGGAAGGCGGCCTCGATCGGGCGCCGAGGATCATCGCCACCCAGGAAGACCGCGTAAATCTCGGAGCAGGGAACTTGGCGTACGTCAGCGGCTTCGGCAAGGCCACCGATGAGGTCTGGCAGGTATACCGCGCGGGACAGCCCCTGGTCGACCCGGACAGCCAGCTCACACTCGGCTACGAGGCCGTGTTTCTCGGGACTGCGCGGGTGACGCGACCCGGCGAGCCCGCGACGGTACAGATCGTGAATTCCAAGAAGGAGATTTCGGCAGGCGACAGGCTCATTCCTTCGCCACCCGCGACCATTCCCCAGTACGTCCCCCATGCGCCGGCTTCCAAAGTCAATGGACGTATCATCGCTTTCTACGACCTTCTCCCGACGAGCAGCGGCGGACGCGACTCGATCGTCTCGATCAACCGGGGCACGCGCCACGGTCTGGAGCCCGGGAACGTGCTCGCGATGCACCGCAACGTCGTGATCTACGATCAGGCGGACTACCTCAAGTCGCGGGATCGTTCCCCGGCCATACAGCTGCCTCCGGAAAGATACGGCCTGGTCTACATCTTCCGCACGTTCGCCTCGGTCTCCTATGCGCTCGTGATGGAGAGCACGAGACCGGTTCAGAGCGGAGACATCGTTCAGAATCCCTGACCGAGGGGGAAATCTTCCGGGGACTTTCGCAAATGGACGATTCGGGCGATCTCGCCGCCTGGATCGAGCTCAGTCTGGTGCCCGGACTCGGGGGCAGCCGGTTCCGTTCTCTGCTCTCCGCTTTCGGGTTCCCGGCCCAGGTCCTGCGGGCGACGCGCTCGCAATTGTCGCGTGTCGTGCCCGAGACGCTGGCGACCAGCATCCTCGATCGGAACCGCGGCACGGAAGTCGACAAGGCGCTTCGCTGGGCGGAAATCCCCGGGCACGCCGTCCTGACTCTGGCCGACGCCGCGTATCCCAGGCAACTCCTCGAAACCCCGGACCCGCCCGCCTTGCTCTACCTGGCCGGCGACGCGAAGCTGCTCTCCTCCCCCGCGGTAGCCGTCGTGGGAAGTCGCAATGCCACGCCCCAGGGCCTGAAGAACGCGCACGCCTTCGCGCGCGCGCTCAGCGGCGCGGGCCTCACCATCGTGAGCGGCCTCGCAATCGGGGTGGATGGCGAGGCGCATCGCGGCGGGCTCGAGGGAACAGGGTCGACGATCGCCGTGCTCGGCACCGGCGTGGACGTCGTGTATCCGCGACGCAACGCTCCGCTCGCGAAGGAGATTGCGGAGCGAGGCGCGCTCGTGTCCGAATTTCCGCTCGGCACCGAGCCCCACGCCGGGAATTTTCCGCGCCGCAACCGCCTGATCTCCGGTCTGGCGAAAGGCTGCCTCGTGGTCGAGGCCGCGGTCGACTCGGGATCGCTGATCACCGCGCGCCTCGCGGCCGACCAGGGCCGCGAAGTGTTCGCGATCCCCGGATCGATCCATTCCCCGCTCTCGAAAGGATGCCACGCCCTGCTCAAGCAGGGAGCGAAGCTGGTCGAAAGCGCACAGGATGTCCTCGAGGAGCTCGGGATTTCGGCTCAGCCCGCGCGCGAAGCGCCGCAGGCGGGCGCCGGCCACGGTCTGCTCGAGAAAATGGGCTTCGATCCGTGCGACATCGACGAACTGGTCGGACGCAGCGGCTTGCCTGTTGAAACTGTCTCGGCCACACTGCTCCAGTTGGAGCTCGACGGAAAAATAGCGGGCCTCCCTGGAGGCCTATACCAACGCATCCGCTGAGGAATCATGTTCGACATACTCGTCTACCTGTTCGAGAACTACTACCAGGCGCAGGCCTATCCGGACTACGACACGCTCGAGCGCAAGCTCCACGCGGCGGGCTTCGAGAACGAGGATATCCACGACGCCCTGGACTGGCTGAACAGCCTCACGGGGCGGCCCAACGAGGGGATTCCGGAATCGCTCGACGCTCGATCGTCCTTTCGCGGATACACCGCCGACGAATGCGCGAAGCTCCCACTCGAAACCCGCGGATTCATCGCATTTCTCGAAAGCGCGAAGATCCTTACTCCGCTCCTGCGCGAGCTCATCATCGAGCGGGCGATGAGCCTGCCGAACGAGATCGTCGGGCTGGACAAGGTGAAGGTTATCGTGCTGATTGTGTTGTGGACGCGGCGCGGCAATGTCGACGCGCTGGTTCTCGACGAACTGATCCCCGACGGCGAGAAGCGGCAAGTACACTGATCCACGAGCGTACCGTGCGCTCGCGCTCGGCGAGCGGCGCTTCCTTGCCTCGCTTTCCGATTCCACTTATCATTCTGCGCTTCGTGTGTGCGGCCGGCCGGGCTGAATTCGTTCGGCCCATAGCAGTGCTTGCGTCCTCGTGGCCAAAAAACTCATCATCGCCGAGAAGCCTTCCGTGGCGAACGACATCGCCCGCACCTTGGGCGGTTTCACGCGTCACGGCGACTATTACGAAAGCCGCGACTACGTTCTTTCCTCGGCGATCGGCCATCTGCTCGAGCTCGTTCCTCCCGAGGGCGTGGAAGTCAAGCGAGGCAAGTGGTCGTTCGCACACCTGCCGGTCATTCCTCCGCATTTCGACCTCCGGCCCATCGAGCGTACCGAGGAACGACTCAAGGTCCTGATCAAGCTGCTGCGGCGCAAGGACGTCACAGGCGTGATCAACGCGTGTGACGCGGGCCGGGAAGGCGAGCTGATCTTCCGTTACATCGTCCGGCACGCGGAGAGCACGAAGCCGATCGAGCGCCTGTGGCTGCAATCGATGACCCAAGGCTCGATCAAGGAAGGCTTCGAGCAGCTGCGCAAGGACCGCGAGCTGCTTCCGCTGGCCGACGCCGCGCTGTGCCGGTCCGAGTCGGACTGGCTCGTCGGCATCAACGGAACGCGCGCGATGACGGCGTTCAACTCGAAAGAGGGCGGCTTCTACAAGACCACGGTCGGGCGCGTGCAGACGCCCACTCTCGCCATTCTCGTCGAGCGCGAGGAGCGCATACGCGCCTTCAAGGCGCGCGACTACTGGGAAATCCACGCCACGTTCACCGCCGCTGCGGGAGAGTACCCCGGCCGCTGGTTCGACGAGAACTTCCAGAAATCAAAGGACGACGCCGAGACCAGGCCCGAGAGGCTCTGGAACAAGGAGCGCGCCGACGCGATCCGCGAGAAATGCCTGGGAAAGACCGGAATCGCTACCGAGGAGGCGAAACCCGCATCGCAGCTCTCGCCAGCGCTCTACGACCTCACGACCCTCCAGCGCGAGGCGAACGGCCGGTTCGGCTTTTCCGCCAGAACCACGCTCTCCATCGCCCAGGCGCTGTACGAGAAGCACAAGGCCCTGACGTATCCGCGTACTGATTCGCGAGCGCTGCCTGAGGACTACATGGGCACGGTGAAGAAAACCTTGGACACGTTTGCCACGCAAAAGGCCCTGGGCTATGCCCCGCATGCAGCCCGCATCCTCAAGCAGGGTTGGGTCAAACCCAACAAGCGCATTTTCGACAACAAGAAGATCTCCGACCACTTCGCGATCATCCCGACCCTGCAACCGCCGCGGCACCTCACCGAGGCGGAGGGAAAAATCTACGATATGGTCGTCAAGCGCTTCCTCGCGGTGTTCTTTCCCGCGGCGGAATACCTCGTCACCACGCGCATCACGCATGTCGAAGGCGAAGCGTTCAAGACCGAGGGCCGCGTCATGACCGAGGCCGGGTGGCTCCAGGTCTATGGCAAGGACGTCGAGACGACCGAGTCGCCGAGCCTGGTCGCGATTAAGAACGGGGAGAAGGTCCAGACGCGCGAGATCGAGGTCCGCGCCACTCAGACCAAACCGCCGGCGCGTTTCACCGAAGCGACGCTGCTCTCGGCGATGGAGGGCGCAGGCAAGCTGGTCGAGGACGAAGAGCTGCGCGAGGCGATGAGCGAGAAAGGCCTGGGAACTCCCGCCACGCGCGCCCAGGTCATCGAGGGTCTGATCTACGAGGACTATGTTCACCGCGTCGGGCGCGATCTGCACCCGACGCCCAAAGCGTCCTCCCTGCTGTTCGCTCTACGGCACTTCGGCGTCACCGAGCTGTGCTCGCCTGAGCTCACAGGGAACTGGGAATTCCAGCTCAAGCAGATGGAGCACGGCGCCCTTCCGCGAAGCGCGTTCATGGACCATATCGTCGATCTCACCCGCGAAATGGTCTCGCGCATCAAGCGCGGCGACATCCCCGATACGGCGTTCCTGACTTTGAAGACCCCCTGCCCGAAGTGCGGCAGCCAGGTGAACGAGACCTATCGCAAGTTCAAGTGCCAGAAGTGCGACTTTTCGATCTGGAAAGTCGTATCGAGCCGCGAATTCGCCCCCGAAGAGATCGAAACACTGATAGAAAAGAAAACCGTGGGGCCCTTGACCGGGTTCCGCAGCAGGATGGGCAAGCCCTTCGCCGCGGTGGTGCGGCTCACGCCGGAATTCAAGGCAGAGTTCGACTTCGGCAGGCCGTCGGAGGGTGAAGGCGCCGAGAAGGTGGATTTCTCGGGCTTGACGCCTCTCGGCCCCTGTCCGAAGTGCGGCAGCCGGGTGTTCGAGCAGCCCATGGCCTACGTGTGCGAGAACAGCGTCAACGCGGACCGCACCTGCGACTTCCGCTCCGGCCGCGTCATCCTCCAGAGGCCGATCGAGCGCGAGGAGATACAGAAGCTCCTCGCCACCGGAAGAACGGACCTCCTGCACCGCTTCATTTCCCGCAAGGGCCGGCCGTTCTCCGCGTTTCTCGTGCGCGGCAGCGACGGCAAGGTGGGATTTGAGTTCGCGCCCCGCGCAGGAAAAGCGCCTCCGCGGCCTCCCAGGAAGGAAGCGGCGCCACCGGAGGCGGCCGGCGCGGCGAAGAAGAAGACAGTCGAGACCAAGCCGCGCGCGAAGCGCGCCACGGGCCGGGCACGGCCTCGCGCGAGGAAAGCCGCCTAGACGGATATCGGCCGGCGATCGCCGGCTCCGCGCCTCAGACGTCCAGCCGGGCGACCAGGGCGTTCTGCTCGATGAAGAGACGCCGCGGTTCCACGTCGTCGCCCATGAGCTTGGTGAATATCTCGTCGGCCGCGATGCCGTCCTCGATCTGGACTCTGAGCAGGCGACGCGACTGGGGATCCATGGTCGTTTCCCAAAGCTGGTCGGGATTCATTTCTCCCAGACCTTTGTAGCGCTGCGTCGCCGCGCTGCGCTCGACTTCTCCCTGGAGCCACTTCATCGCCTCCGAAAAATCGGCGACCGGCTGCTGCTTGTCGTCGCGCATCACGATAGCGCCGGGACCCACCGCGCTGTTGAGCACCTGGGACAGGCGATCGAGATGCTCATAGTCGCCGGACTGAAGAAAATCCTGATCCAGTACGCTTGTCCGGGTATTGCCGTGGTGATTGCGCTGAATGACGAGCTGATGTTGCTCGTGTTTCTCGTCGTAGCGGGCTCGAACGTCAACCCCGTTGCCGTTGACCGCCATTGCTTGCTTGAGCCGGAGGGCGCTCGCCCCCGCTGATTGCGGGCTGGACAGGTCCACCTTCACTCCTCGCTTGAGTGCGGCGAGGGCTTCCTCATCGATGGTCTTGGAAAGGCGGGTGACAATGGCTTCGCGGGAGAGATAGCCTATTGCCAGCTGCTCGAGCGATTTTCCGTCGATTCGCCCGCCAGCCTTCGGCATCAGCGATGCGCCTACCAGCGCCTGCGTCAGCATGTACTGAGCGCGTTCGTGCTCATCCTTGAAGTAGCGTTCCTGCTTTCCGAGCTTTACCTTGTACAGCGGCGGCTGTGCGATATAGACATATCCTTTCTCCAGCAGCTCCCGCATCTGCCGATAGAAAAATGTCAACAGCAGGGTCCGGATGTGAGCCCCGTCGACGTCCGCGTCCGTCATGACGATGATGCGGTGGTATCGCAGCTTCGCCGCGTCGAATTCTTCCGTACCTATGCCGGTCCCGAGCGTCTGGATCAGCGTTACGATTTCCTGCGAGGAAATGAGCTTTTCAAAGCGCGCTTTTTCCACGTTCAATATCTTGCCTTTCAGCGGCAGAATCGCCTGGAACTTGCGGTCGCGTCCCTGTTTGGCCGAGCCGCCGGCCGAGTCTCCCTCGACGATGTACAGCTCGCACAGCGCCGGATCCTTCTCTTGGCAATCGGCCAGCTTGGCCGACAGGCCGAACGAGTCGAGCACACCCTTGCGCCGGGTCATCTCGCGCGCCTTGCGGGCCGCCTCCCGCGCTCTGGCTGCGTCGACGATCTTGCCGCAGATGATGCGCGCGTCGTTGGGCCGCTCGAGCAGGAAATTCTTCAGCTTCTCGCCGACCAGCTCCTGGACCACCGGCCCGACTTCCGACGACACGAGCTTGTCCTTGGTCTGCGAGGAGAACTTGGGTTCAGGAACCTTGATGGAAAGCACACACGACAGGCCCTCCCGCATGTCGTCGCCCGTGGTCTCGACCTTGGCTTTCTTGGCTATTTCGTTCGATTCGATGTACTGGTTCAGGCTGCGCGTCATGGCGGCGCGCAAGCCCGAGAGGTGGGTGCCGCCGTCGCGCTGCGGGATGTTGTTCGTGAAGCACAACACCTGCTCCTGGTAGGAATCGTTCCACTGCATCGCCACTTCGACAGTGATCCCTTCTTTCTGCGCGATCGCGTGAAACGGCGTCCCGTGGAGCACATTCTTGCTCTTGTTGATGTACTCGACGAATCCTTTCACGCCCCCGGTGTGAGCGAAGTTCTCCTCCTTCCCGGAGCGCTGGTCGACCAGCTGGATCTTCACCCCGTTGTTGAGGAACGAAAGCTCGCGTAGCCGCTTCGCCAGGATGTCGAAGTGGTATTCGATGACCCCGAATGTGTCGGTGCTGGCCAGGAAGTGCACCTCGGTGCCGCGCCTTTCCGTCTTGCCGGTTACCTTCAGCGGCGCCACGGGCACGCCGCGACGGAATTCCATGAAATGGCTTTTCCCCTCGCGGCGGATGGTCAGCCGGAGCCAGTCCGAAAGCGCGTTGACCACCGACACGCCTACCCCGTGCAGGCCGCCGGAGACCTTGTAGGCGTTGTTGTCGAACTTGCCCCCGGCGTGAAGCTCGGTCATGACGATCTCGGCCGCCGAGCGCTTCTGTTCGTCCTGCTCGTGCACGCCCGTGGGGATGCCTCGACCGTTGTCCACCACGCTGATCGAGTTGTCGGTGTGAATGGTTACCGTGATCTCGTCGCAGAATCCGGCAAGCGCCTCGTCGATCGCGTTGTCCACGACCTCGAACACCATGTGGTGCAATCCGGTGCCGTCCGAGGTATCGCCGATGTACATGCCCGGGCGCTTGCGGACCGCATCGAGCCCTTTCAGCACCTTGATGCTGTCGGAATCGTAATGTTCCAGGGAGTTTTCGCTCTTCTCTGCTTCGGCCATTTAAGTCTTTCCCTCAAATCCTCATCGGCATTACGACGTACTTGAAATCACTGCGCTCGGGCAGGGTGAACAGCGCGCTCGAATTGGCGTCACCCAGGCCGCACTCGATTTCGGCGACGTCCAGATTGTTGAGCACATCCACCAGGTAGCCGACGTTGAACCCGATGTCGAGGGTCTCGCCCTTGTAGGGGACGTCGAGCTCTTCCTGCGCCTCCTCCTGCTCGGTATTGCTGCAGCTGATCTTCAGGCTCCCGTCCCCGAGCACCCAGCGCACGCCCCGGAACTTGTCGCTGGTGAGAATCGCCGCCCGCTGAAGCGCCTGAAGCAGCGCGATCCTGTCGAGCTTGAGCTTCTTCGGCTGGGCCTGCGGTATCACGCGGCCGTAGTCGGGGAATTTCCCGTCGACCAGCTTGGAGACCAGCACGACGTTGCCGAACTTGAACCTCGCCTGGGCCGACGACAAGTCGATCGCCACCGGGTCGTCGCTATCGTCCAGGAGCTTCGAGAGCTCTATGATGGTCTTGCGTGGCAAGATGACCTCCTGCCGCGCAAGGTTCTTACCCCCGACCTTGCGGCTGGCGTACGCCAGCCGGTGTCCGTCCGTCGCCACGAGCTTGAGCTGGTCGTCCTCGATGACCATCAGCAAGCCATTGAGGTAGTAGCGGATATCCTGCTGCGCCATCGCGTACTGGACCAAGCCGATCAAAGCCCGCAGCAGTTTTTGCGGGACGGTGAAACTGGTCGTCGAGGCTTCTGCCAGCGCGAGTCGGGGAAAGTCCTCGGCGGAGAGCGTTTGCAGATTGAAGCGGCTCTTGCCCGACTTCACCTGGAGGCGGCGGTCCTGCAGCACCAGCTGGACCTCGGCCCCCTCCGGCAAGGCCCTCAATATATCGACCAGCTTGCGCGCGCCAACGGTTATTTTCTTGGCCTCTCCGGGGCCCTCGATCGTCATGCTCGTGGTTATCTCAATCTCGATGTCTGTGGCGACGAACTCGATGTGGGTATCGGTCCGGGACAGCAACACGTTGGAGAGGATCGGCAAGGTATGGCGGCGCTCGATGATCCCCGCGACCGCCTGCAGAGGCTCAAGGAGCGCTTCGCGTTTGGTCTTCAGCAGATTCATTTTATTTTCCTTGATGATGATGATAAGCGCGACGGTTCACGTGGATAACCTTGTCGATGCAGCAGGCATGCGGTGTAGCGCCGCGGGGAAGCCTGTGGGTAACCGCGTGCGCGGCGGCGCGGAAGACCGGAACAACCATCCGGCACGGCCCGGTAAAGGCGGTTAATCACAATTCGTCCACGGCTTTTGCCCAGCTTGGTCAACCTTTCAGGACTTGCTCGAGCACGTGGTAGTCGCGGTTGATGTCATGGTTCTTTTCCCGCAGCGTCGCGATGGTGCGGCATGCGTGCAGAACGGTGGTGTGATCTCGATTGCCGAAAGCATCGCCGATATCCGGGAGACTCATCTGCGTGAGGTCCTTGGCGAGCGCCATGGCCAGTTGCCGCGGACGGGCCACGCTCCGGCTGCGCTTCTTCGAATGCATGTCGGAGACCTTGATCTTGTAGTACTCGGCCACGGTTTTCTGGATGTTGTCGATCGTGATCTGGCGGTTCTGGGCGCTGAGGAGGTCCTTGAGCGCCTCCTTGGCCGTATCGAGCGTGATGTCGCGCCCATTGAAGCGCGAGTAAGCGACCACGCTCTTGAGCGCGCCCTCGAGCTCGCGGACGTTGGAGCGGATGTGCTTGGCGATGAAGAACGCAACTTCCTCGGAAAGCTTGAGCGATACCGCCTCGGCCTTCTTGAGGATGATCGCTACCCGCATTTCCTGCTCCGGCGGCTCAATGGCCACGGTCAGTCCCCAGGAGAACCGGGACTTGAGGCGCTCGTCGATACCCGCGAGGTCCTTCGGATAGGTATCGCAGGTGATGATGAGCTGCTTGTGCGACTCGATCAGGGCGTTGAACGCGTAGAAGAACTCCTCTTGTGTGCGGTCCTTGCCGGTGAAGAACTGGATGTCGTCGATGAGAAGCAGGTCGAGCGAATGGTAGTAACGCTTGAATTCGTCGAAGGACTTCTGCTGATATGCGCGGATAACGTCCGAAATGTACTGTGCGGCATGAAGGTAGCGCACCCGCGCTCCGGGGTGCTGCTGGAGGACGTAATTGCCTACGGCGTGTATCAGGTGCGTCTTGCCCAGGCCTACGCCGCCGTAGATGAACAGCGGGTTGTACGAAGTACCCGGGTGCTCCGCGACCTGGAGAGCTGCGGCGCGGGCGAGTTGATTGGCCTTGCCGGCGACGAAGCCGTCGAAGCTGAACTCCGGAATCAGACTCGAGCGG
>Ga0073909_10000246_pt1 | contig 19236 bp, 9 predicted proteins | sample Coa_R1_6_FD_66439 | JGI IMG/M metagenome (GOLD analysis project Ga0073909, IMG submission 66439) | Surface soil microbial communities from Centralia Pennsylvania, which are recovering from an underground coalmine fire. - Coalmine... | ecosystem: Environmental > Terrestrial > Soil > Unclassified ... | reverse complement strand
GCGTCAGCTCCGCCGCGCGCGCGAGCACGTGCCGGTCGAGCGTCGCCGTGCCGCATGCCTCGCAGTAGAGGGCGGGGATGCCGACGCCCCAGCTCCGCTGGCGCGACAGGCACCAGTCGGGGCGGTTCCGGACCGCGTCGCGGATGCGGTTCTGCGAGCTGGACGGATCCCAGCGCACGCCGTCCTCGATGACGTCGAGGCAGCGCTCGCGATGGCCGTCGTGGTCCACGATCATGAACCACTGGTCGGTGGCGCGGAAGATCACCTTCTTCCGGCAACGCCAGCAATGCGGGTAGCTGTGCGTGAAGCGCCAGTCGTGGAGCAGCAGCTTCTGCTCCTTCAACCAGGCGATGATGTCGTCGTCCACGTCCAGCACGCTGCGGCCGGCGAAGTGCGGCACCTCGCTCGTGAAGCGCCCGGCCTCGTCCACCGGGCAATAGGCGGGCAGCCCGTTGCGCGCACCCACGGCGAAGTCCTCGGCGCCGTGGCCGGGTGCGGTGTGCACGATCCCCGTGCCGTCCGAGAGGTCCACGTAGGGCGTACCGTCGACGACGCGTGAATCGTTGCCGAAAGGAGCTTTGAAGATCGCGCCCACCAGGTCGGAACCACGCACGGTGGCGAGCGTCTCGGCTTCGGTGCCGAGCCGCTCCGCGACCGCGGCGAGCCGCGCGCGCGCCACGAGCACTGCCTCGCCGGCGAGCCGTGCAACCACGTACTCGGCGCCCGGGTCGACCATGAGCCCGAGGTTCGCGGGCAGTGTCCATGGCGTCGTGGTCCACGCGATCGCGTGCACGCCCGGCCAGCGCTCGAGCGCGCCAGCCGCCGCGTCCCGCTGGAGCGCGAAGCGCACGAACAGGCTCGGGCTCGGCACGTCGGCGTACTCGATCTCGGCCATGGCGAGCGCGGTGCGGTCGGTGGGGCACCAATGGATGGCGCGCTTGCCGCGTTGGACGAAGCCACGATCGTTGAGCCGCGACAGCGTCTCCAGGATCTCGGCCTCGAACCCGGGCGCCATCGTCATGTACGGGCGGAACCAGTCGCCCCAGCCGCCGAGGCGGATGAACTCCTCGCGCTGGATGTCGACCCACCGGGTGGCGTACGCGCGGCAGGCGCGTCGCAGCTCGAGCCGCGACGGCTTCTGCTTCTTCTCCGCGAACTCGCGGCCCACCTGCATCTCGATGGGCATGCCGTGGTTGTCCCAGCCCGGCACGTAGGGCGCGTCGAAGCCCTGGAGCGAGGCCTGCCGTACGGCGGCGTCCTTCCAGATCTTGTTCGCCGCCGTACCCATGTGGATGTGGTTGTTCGAGTAGGGCGGGCCGTCGTGGAGCAGCCACAGCGGCCTGCCGCGGCGCAGCGCGCGCAGCTTCGCGTAACCGCCGGCGGCCTTCCACTGCTCGAGGCGCTCGGGCTCGCGGCGGGCGAGATCGGCCTTCATCGGGAAGGCGGTCTCGGGCATGTTGAGGGTGTCGCGGTAGCCCGGCTTCTTGGTCTCCGACACGATCGCCTCCTCATGCACCCGACACACACGCCGTGAACGCGGCAGATTGCGGCCGCGCGCGGCGAGCGTCAAGACGACGTGTCGGCGGCGGAGGCGGAGGGGCTGGCGAGCGGCGGCGCGGCGTGGAGCGAGTCGCGGCGCACCGCGGTCTTGGCGGGTGCGCGCAGTGAGTCGCGATGCGCGGTGGCCTTCGCCGGTGCGCGCACGGAGTCACGATGCGCGGTGGCTTTCGCCGGCGCGTGCAGGGAGTCGCGGTGCGCGGTGGCCATTGCCGGTGCGTGCAACGAATCACGATGCGCGCTGGTCTTCGAGGCCGTGGTCTTCGCTGTCGCGTGCAGCGAGTCGCGGCGCGTGGTGGTCTTCGCCGACGCCAAGTGCTGCGAGTCGCCCGGCACGGGCCTGGCACCCGCAGTAGCGATGGCGCCCGCACTCGCGGCGGATCCCTTCTTTGGAGGCGTCGGCTTCGCGGGCTCCGGCGCGGGCCCGGCCAGGTCGGCGAACAGCATCACCGCCTCGCCGATGCTCGGACGGCCGGCGCGCGCCACGAACGCGCTCACGTGCGCGGAGGGCTTGGGGCTCCCCAGCACCTGCTCGCAGGCTGCGGTATGGAACGCACGGCGCAGCGGGCCCGGGCCGGTGCGCACGCCGAGCGCGCGGGCGCGGCCCAGGTCGTGTGCCATCTCGGACCACTCGATCTGCTGCGCGGGCGAGGCACCGGTGTGGTCCCTGCCTTCCCAGAGCATGCGCGCCGCGACCAGCGAGTCGCGCAGCTCGAGCGGCGAGAGCGCGGGGTCGAGCGCCGGCCCGCGCACCGCGGCGGCGATCATCCGCCACCACGCCTCGTGCGTGAGCGGATCCTCGCCGCGTGCGCCCGGTGCCATGAGCCCCGCGCACTCCGCCCACTCGAGGCAGGCTTCCTGCCCGGTCGTGTCGGCGCGATAGGTGGGAAGCCGCGCGTCCACGAACGCGAGCGGGTCCTCGACGCGCGCGAACTCCCAGCGCTCCGCGGGATCGCGCGCGAGGCGCACCTCGAAGTGGAGATGCGGACCGGTCGCATGCCCGGTCTCGCCGACGCGGCCCAGCACCTGGCCGGCCTGCACGCACTGGCCCGCCTTGACGCGCGGCGAGTACTCGCGCAGGTGCGCGTACACCGTGTAGGCGAGCACGCCCTCCGGCAGCCGGTGCGCCAGCACCACGTGGGTGCCGTAGCCGCCGTGCTCGCCGTGGTCCTCCACCGAGATCACCACGCCCGAGCTCGCAGCGCGCACCAGCGCGCCGGAGCTGCCCGAGCCCAGGTCCGCGCCCTGGTGCGAGGCGCGCTCGCCCTCCCAGGCCACGCCGCGCACGATGAAGAACGGCCCCGGCGTGCGCGGCCGGTCCTCGTAGACCTGGTACGGATCGCCCACGGGCATGCGGAACGCGCCGCTCGGAGCCCAGTGCTCGCGCGTGCGGGCGTCCATCGGCAGCAGCCCGCCGAGCATCAGCGACGCCACCAGCATCCCTGCCGGGGCGCCGAGGATCAGCGGATCACCACGAGTCGGCCGCGTGCGGTGCCGCCCTGCACGCGTGCGAAGTAGAGTCCGGGAGCGAGCGACCGCGTGGCGTCCGCGGGCAGCTGTGCGCGCCCGGCGGCTTCGGCGCGGAACTCGGTCACGCGCCGCCCGGCGGCGTCGACCAGCTCGATCCACGCGCCTTCGACGACCGCGTCGCCGCGCAGCTCGAGCGCCTGGCCCGCACGCAGCGGGTTGGGTCCGGCGGTCAGCGCAAGAGGCGCTGGCGCGGGCGGTGGATCGACGGCCGTGACCAGGGCGCCGTCCAACATGCGCACCCGGTCCCGCAGGCGTTGCTGCGATCCGTCGAAGCCGACCCAGGTCACGTCGACGTTCCCCCACGAGGTGGGCAGCAGGTCGATACCGCGGGCACTCACGTCGCGCGCGTCCGAAACCTCGGTGGCGCGAACGTCCCAGCCGAGCACCGGTCGCCAGCGTTTGTACCGCACCTGGACGCCGGTGGGTACCAGGCGTTCGTAGGCGACGTGGATGCCCCCCGTAGGATCGACCGCGATGCGCGGGCTCTGAAGGCCGTTCCCGAGCGCGTCGAGCGTGGTGTCGCGCGGGGTCGGCCGGCCCGTGAGTCCCCGCTTCTGGAAGTGGATCTCGCCGCCGCTCCCGGGGTTCACCTGCCAAACCGAGTAGAGCACCCCCGAGCTGTCCACGATCGACGACACCGCGGGCTGCGAGTACGCACTCTGCGGCCCGAGCCGGAACCGGGCGGAGAGCCCGCTGTCGGGATGGAAGCGGCACGCGTAGATGATGTGGTTGCCGCTGCCGCGGTCGGGCCAGAGCAGGTAGGCGTGCCCGTCGCCCGCCGCGGTCACCGTGGGCGGCGCGGGGACGTCGGTGGGCACGGTGACCGTGGTGGGTACGCCATAGGGCGCGTTGTAGAGGAACTGGATGAAGCGCAGCGTCATCACGCCGTCGATGACCTCGAGCCACGTCAGGTAGACGCGGCCCTTCGCATCGGCCGCGATCGCGGGCGCCAGGCACTCGCCGCCGGTGGTCTGGAGCAAGCGAGGAGTGCCCCAGCGCCCGAGGATGCGGGCGCGATAGTAGAGCCGCCCCGGGCCATTGCCGCGCTCGATCCAGGCCACCGCGAGGTTGTCGCCCTCGATGCGCGCGAGCGTCGGCTCTTCGGCGCTCCCCGAGCCGCGATCCACGGCCACGGCCGGTCCCCAAGGCTCTAGCCAGGGACGCTCGCGAACGACCACGGCATTCCTTCCCGCCACGGTCTCGCTGGAGACGATCCACGCGCGTCCCGCGGGCGAGACCGCCGCGCGCGGGGCGGGATTGAACGCGATCGACGGCTCGCCGGCGCCGGCGGCGAGGTCGCGCGGCGGCTGCCAGCCGGGTGCGCGCACCTGAAGTCGGAACGTCACGTTCCGCCCCACGCGCGCCACGTTCTCGAGGGCGATATTCGTCGGCGCGCCCGTGAACGTGCGCGTGGAGGGGAGGGTGAGGTCGTCGGCGTGCGTCCGCCGCGCCGTCCCCGGGAACGGATCGCTCGCGTCGCCGCGGTTCAATCCGTAGTAGAGATCGTAATTGCCGTCGGCCTCGAGGATGCGCATGCCCGGCGTGGGACCGGTGTTGATGCGGTTGGAAGCGATGCGCTGCCCGATCATCGCCTCGTCGATCTGGTGCACGAGCAGGCCGTCGTTCGGGAGCTTGCGATCGAAGCTCTCGCGCACGCGGTTCTCGAGCAGGAAGTGCTCGGGCGAGTCCTCGCCCTGGAACCAGAACTCGATGAGCGGGCTGCCGTCGGCGAGCGGCGCGAGCGTGATCGTCGTGTCCTGCGTCGGCCGCACGCGGTTCACCCAGCCGAGGAACAGCGAGCACCAGGCGCCCATGTGGGAAGGGTATTCGGGCGAGAGGCCGTCGCCACCGTAGGCGCCGCTCGACATCAGCGACCAGTTGCCCGGCCCCGTGTTCGAGGCGCCGCCCAGGACCGAGGTGTCGTAGAGGTCCGGGAGTCCGAGCGTGTGGCCGAACTCGTGGCAGAAGACACCGATCTCGTTCAGCTGCCCGGGGTGCAGTCCGGAGAGCTCGGGCAGTACGGTGAAGCGGTCGATGCGCATGTGCTGCGTGGTCGAGCCCGGGACCAGGTCGTTGCAATCGGCGGGCGAGCCGTTGCTCCAGCCCGCCGTGGCGCGCGAGGTGACCGACCACAGGTCGCGCCGGTTGCCGGTGATCTCGCCGCCGGGACCGGCGTGCACCAGCCACAGCATGTCCACGTAGCCGTCGCCGTCCAGGTCGAAGCGCGAGAAGTCCACCGTGCCGTCGCAGGCGCTGATCGCATCCCTGAACATGCCGTAATCGTTGTTCGGGGAGCCCACCGCATTCACACCCCACGCGTCCGCCGCGTAGTAATTGCGATCGTGCGGCAGGCGCACCGTGGCGACGATCTCGCCGCGCACGCGCATGCGGCGTCCCGAAACCCAGCGGTAGTACTCGTACATCGAACCGGTGGGCTCGGCGCCGGTGGTGTCGAACAGCCGGCGCTCCAGCTCGGCTTTCGTGTGCACGATGGCGCTGTCCGTGAACTCGATACGAATGATGGGGATGAACCAGTCCTCGCGCGCGGCGCTCGTCTGCAGCCCGGTGGGGTGCGCGGGTACCGCGAGCAGCCCGCGCGAGAACGCATCGGCGAGCTCGGGCGCGACGGGTCCTGCAATGGGGGGCATGGTGGCGCGGGCCGGAGAGTGGAGCAGGATCGCCAGCGCGGGGACGAGCCACGTCGTGGCCCGGAGTACGGCGGATGTTCTCACTTCGGGAAGCGTACCTCGGATCCCGGAAGGTGGGCGCCCGGCCCAGCCCACGCCTGTGGGGTCACTGAATTGGGGACCATCGGGCAGGCTGCCGTCAAGCGCCGAAAACAAGTGGGGTTTTCCCATGGGCCCCTGGCCCGTCATCGGCGCGAGGTGTGCTAGGTTTGAGTCCAAGGTGATCGCTATGTTCCGCAGGTTCCGGATCCTGCTCCTGATGGCCCCCGCCGCCGTGGTGACCTGGGCCGCCGCTGCCGCCGCGCCGGACCTTCCCACCCTTCATTCCATGGGGCCGCCGTCGTTCACCGCGGACCTCGCCGTGGCCGTGGACTCCACTTCGCGCGCCCGGGTGAAGACGGTGGTGAGCATCCCGTACCCGGAGCTCAACTGGCAGCGCGCCGGCGACGGCTACTCGGCCGGCGCGGCGTTCGTGGTGGAGCTGGTCCCCGACAAGGGGCCGAAGCGGCTCTACGGGGACTCCTGGGAGAAACGCATCCTGGTGCCCGACTACAACTCCACCACGAGCCACCGGAACCAGCTCGTGGAGACGCGCGAGTTCGAGGTCCCGCCCGGCCGCTACGACGTGAAGGTCAGCGTGCGCGACGTGCGGGCGCTCGCCGAATCCGAGGTCCGCGACCGTCTCGAGGTGCGCGACCTCTCCGCCGTGCCGGTGGGGTTCGCCGACCTGGAGCTGGGGCTGATGGACTCCACGGAGACGTTCGTGCCGTTCCCCTCGCGCGAGTTCGGCTTCAACTCCGGCGCCGTCGCCGTCCGCGCCGTGCTCGTGGACAGGAGGAGCGGCGGCTGGCCCCGGCAGTACCGCTACCACTGGCGGGTGGTGGATGAGGGTGGCGCGGCGAACGCGCAGGGGGACACCACGGTGTCGATGGCGCGCTTCGCCCAGCCGATCGTGCTCCGCCCGCCGCACGCGGACCTGTTCATCGGTGACTACACGTTCGAGCTGGAGATGCGCGAGGGCAAGACCGCCTGGCGCACGTCTCGCGCGTTCAGCGTCGAGGAGAGCGGCCCACCCCACGGGCGCGAGTTCGACCAGATCCTCGAAGCGCTCGCCTACATCGCCGATCCCTCCGAGGTGGACGCCATGCGCGGCAAGTCGGCCGAGCAGCAGGCGACGATGTGGGACGCGTTCTGGAAGCGGCGCGACCCCACGCCGGACACGCCCCGGAACGAGTTCCAGATCGAGTTCTTCCGGCGCATGCGCTACGCCGAGCAGCACTTCCTGGGCTTCGGGCCGGGCTGGCGCTCGGACATGGGGCGCACCTACATCCGCTACGGCCCGGCGGACCAGATCGAGCAGCGGCAGGCCACTTCCGGCCAGCCCGGGCTGGAGATCTGGTACTACAACCAGCCCTACCGCCGGCTCGTGTTCGCGGACCGCGAGGGCTTTGGCCGCTACACCCTGCTCAACCCCCAGGGCGAATGAGGGCCGCGCACCCGACGCACGGGGTGGTCTCGCTCCCCGTGCTGGACGTGCGCCCCGAGCCCGCCCACGCGGCCGAGCTGGTCTCGCAGCTCCTGATGGGCGAGACGGTGAGGGTGCTGGAGCGCTCGCCGGATGGCGGCTGGCTCAGGGTGCGGAACGAGGCCGACGGCTATTCGGGCTGGGTGCGCGCCTGGGGCGTGGTGCCGGCCACGGCGACGCGGGTCGCGCGCTGGCGTGCGCTCGCCCGCGGACGGATCGGCGCCCCCATGGCGCTGGTGCGGGCCGGGCGCGGGACCGGCGCGAGCGTGTCGCCGATGTTCTTCGGCGGCCGGCTGATCGCCAAGCGGGCTCAACGGGGCTGGAGCGCGGTCGAGCTGCCCGACGGCCGGCGCGGGTTCCTCGCCGCTTCGGCACTCGCGGGCAGCCGGCCGCCCGGGCTCGAGGAGCGCGTCGCCACCCTCCTCGGCACGCCCTACCTCTGGGGCGGGAGGAGCCCGGCGGGCTACGACTGCTCGGCATTCGTCCAGCAGGTGCTGCTCGAGCAGGGGGTGAGCCTGCCCCGGGACGCCGCCGACCAGTGCCGGGGGAGCCGCCCGGTCACGAATGGGGAGCGGGCTGGAGACCTGGCGTTCTTCCGCCGGCCCGGGGAGCCCGCGAGCCACGTCGGGATCGCCCTCGGCGGGGGCTATTTCGCGCACTGTCGAGGGCGCGTGGTGGTGGCCTCTGTCGATGTCGATAACCCATTATACGACAAGGAACTGAGGCCTCAGTTCATGGGGTGGTTCCGGGCCTCCAGGAGTCGATGACCGACGAGTCAGCAACTTCTTCCGAGTCGGGCCATTGACCTTGACACCTCGCGGCCTTTTTCCCTAACTTCCCCGCCGGACGTGCAGCAGGGCCCTTGATTCTGTTGAGGGACGCACCCTGGCTCAACAACCTGGCTCCTTCACACGGATGAGAAGGAGCTTTTCGCATGTCCGGTAGTTCCAGTCGCGAAAGGAGGTGGGCTACAGGATCCACGTGTTGGCCGGCGGGCTCCGTCCCAGACGCCGGGGCATCGAGGTCGTAGCTCCTACCCCTTCCGCAAGGAGGCATCACCCTTATGCATAAGCGCATGACCCGTATCCTGAGTGCCATCAGCCTGCTCGTCGTCATCCCCACGGTGGCGTTCGCGTCCTCGTCCCGAGTGGCGGGGCTGAACGTGCCGGGCGACTACATCAAGGACTACACCGGCATGTTCACGTACGTGTCGGGCGTGAACACGGTTGGCAACCTGGTCTACACCGAGCCCAACACGGGCAACGAGGCCCTGGGCGCCGTCCTCGGTAACCTGTTCGAGGGGCGTATGGGCACCTGGGCGATCCACATGCGGCGCTTCAGCCCCGCCCTGGGCCAGTCCATGGCCGGCAACCCGATCGCCACGACCGGCCTGCTCGGGGTCCAAGATCCCAACGTCAACGGGGAGGCCCTGGACCTCATGTGGGGCCACAAGATGGGCAGCGGCAACCTCGGCCTCCGCTACAACCGCTCCTTCATCTCGAACGAGGTGGCGGCAGGGACCTCCGAGGGCAACGGCAGCAATGCCCGCAACAACTGGGGCCTCGGCGCCGGCTTCGGCTTCCAGATGAACCCCAACACCGACGTCGAGGTCGCGGGCGACTTCCAGAACCGCAGCTTCAAGGGCTCGACGTTCAACACGCCGGACGCCGCGGCGGACAATGGCGGCAGCACGTACCTGGTGGCGGCACGCGCCTTCGTCAAGGGCGGCGCCAACGTCATGTGGGTGCCGGTGGGCCGCATCTACTCCTTCGACCTGTCGGAAGTCAGCAATGCTGCCGTGAACACGGATCGGAAGCTCTCGGGCTGGGAGGTCGGCGGTGCCGGCAACTGGTCGATCGGCTCCGATGACCTGTTCGTGCTCGGCTTGAACGTCGTGGGCAACCACTTCGAGCAGACCGTCGGCGCGGGCGCCAAGGACGAGACCAACGAGACGTTCTACCCGAACGCGTTCGCGGGTATCGAGACGCACGTCAACAGCTGGCTGACGCTGCGCTTCGGCGCCCAGAACGCGGTTCTGTACTCGATCAAGAACGAGCAGGGCAATCCCACGGTCACCCAGACCGTCAAGCAGCACGTGTTCTCGTACAACATGGGCGCGGGCGTGAAGCTCTCCTCGCTCATGCTGGACGCGACGCTGGCCCCCGGCTTCTGGAACAACCCCGTCTCGGGCGTGTGGAACAACGGCCTGGGCGGCCCTCCGTTCCCGAGGGTTTCGGCCACGTACTCGTTCTGACCTGGTAGTCCCGTTTCAGCAGGCAGGCCCGGGGGCGCTGATCGTGGCGCCCCCGGGCCTTTTCATGCCCCCGGGTCCCCTCGTGGCGGGGGGCTACGAGCGCGGCACCGCCCGGATGGGCGTTTTCGGGGGTTGGGTGGATTGACTTTTGTCTACTTCTGGACCTACGGTCAGATTATTGGGGCATCCCGGACGCAACGGGGCATCCCAATACCTTAACGGCCTCGCAGCGCTCACGGAGGGGCGTTCCCCGTCTCACGCACCGGGGACTCGGAGGTTCCGTCATGCATCGCGCAGACTCTGCGCCGTTGCCAGAACCGTTGCCTGTGCCGTCGTGCGGATCTGGCCAAGACCCGTTCGTGCCCGCGGAATCCGCGGTGCCCGGGCGGGTTTTTTCGTTCCCGAAAGGAGACCAAGGTATGCCCCGCTCCACCCCATGGGGGCGCCGGTCGATCGCGGCCGCGATCGCGCTGGCGATCGCCCTTCCTGCGTTGGCCGGAACCACCGGCAAACTGACCGGACGCGTCACGGATGATAAGAAGCAGCCGCTCGCCGGGGTCAACGTTCGGGTCGAGGGGCAGCGCCTCGGCGGCATCACCGACGACCAGGGCAACTACTTCATCATCGGCATCACCGGCGGCAAGTACCAGATCAAGATGGACCTGATCGGCTACGCGCCGTTCGTCGCCGGGAACGTCGAGATCACGCCCGACTTCACCACCTCGCTCGATGCGGTGATGAGGACCGAGGCGGTGCAGATGAACGAAGTGGTGGTGAACGCCGAGCGCCCGCTGCTGCAGAAGGACGCCACCGGCAGCACGAAGTTCTTCAGCGGGGCCGAGATCGAGAAGCTGCCGGTCCGCGGCTACCGCGACGCCGTGGCGCAGCAGGCCGGCACCGTGAACTTTGGGCGCCAGATCGACCGTGAGTCCACGAACGGCAGCACCGTGATCCTGCGCGGCGGGCGGCCGAACGAGACCGCCTACTACGTCGACGGCTTCTCGCAGCAGGACCCGCTCACCGGCAACTCCACGACCGCGATCAACAACAGCGCCATCCAGGAGGTGGTGCTGCTGAACGGGGGCTTCAACGCCGAGTACGGCCGCATCATGTCCGGCGTCGTGAACGTGGTGACGAAGGAGGGCGGCGACAACTACGAGGGCTCGTTCGAGGCGGTGACGGACAACCTCACCGGCTACGGCAACGACCTCTTCCGCTCCAAGGTCTACGACTACAACGTCTACGACGGCGCGTTCGGCGGTCCGCTCATCAAGGGCAAGGACCTGGGCTCGTTCTACGTCAGCGGCCAGCGCCGCTGGCAGCGGGATCGCGGGCCGCGCTCGAACTACACCGCGCCGCTCCCGGACAACCAGCTCGGCGGCTGGACCGGCCAGGGCAAGGTGTCGGTCACGATGAGCAAGACGATGGACCTGAAGCTCGGCTTCCTGAACTCGAACGACGACTGGAGCGAATACCGCAACAGTTACCGGTTCGACCTCGCGCACACGCCGCGCTACAAGGACGAGAACCAGTCCTATTCCGCGGCGTTCCACCACAAGCTGAACGCCAAGACGTTCTACAACATCGACGCGTCGTACTTCTTCACCCAGCGCCGGCGCGGCGACGGCCTGTTCTTCGACAACATCGCGGCCTACTCGGCGACGCCGAACCCGCAGCTGCGCGAGGACATCCCGTGGTTCTTCCCCGGGCTCGGCGGCTCGCCCGGCGACCCGCTCTCCGACTCGCTCGCGGCGCGCGTGCTGGCGATCCCCGGCAGCACCGGCGCGCTGTGGGACGACTACCTGCGCCGGCAATCGAAGTACTACGCGATCCGCGGCGACTACACCTCGCAGCTGAACCCCTATCATCAGGTGAAGGGCGGCCTGCAGGTCGACCGCCACGAGCTGCGCTTCTACCAGAACTACTTCCCGTCCAACTTCACGCCCGGGCAGTTCGACATCGACGCCTACGGCTTCGACGAGCGGGGGAACGAGGGCGAGCTGAGTTCGCTCGATGGCGCGCGCAAGCCGACCACCGCTTCGGGCTACCTGCAGGACCGCTATGAGCGCGCCGGGCTCGTGGCGAACATCGGGCTGCGCTACGACTACCTCAACGTGAACGCGAAGGCGCTGAAGAGCGAGGACCGGCCGCTGGGCCCGGACAACGTGCTCACCGACGCCGACCTCACCGACGCGAAGACGTACAGCCGCATCAGCCCGCGCATCGGCATCGGCTTCCCGGTCTCCGACCGCAGCGTGCTGCACGTGAACTGGGGCCAGTTCTACCAGCAGCCGAACCTTCAAGACTTGTATGTCTCGTACCGCTTCCTCGAGTACAAGATCCAGACCGGCGGCTACTACGTGCCGTTCGGCAATCCGAACTTGAAGCCGGAGATGACCACGGCGTACGAGGTCGGGCTGTCGCACCAGATGAACGACTACTCCAAGTTCGACGTCTCGGTCTATTACAAGGACGTCCGCGACCTCGTGCAGGTGGCGAACATCCCCTCGGCGCCGTACTCGTTCGCGTCGTTCCGCAACAAGGACTTCGCGACGCTGAAGGGTCTCGACCTCGCATTCACGCTGCGCCGGGTGAACCACGTCAGCGGCAGCCTGTCGTACAGCCTGTCGTTCGCGAACGGCACCGGCTCGGTGTCGAACACGCAGCGCAACATCGCGTGGACGGCGAGCGAGGTGCCGCACCAGACCTCGCCGCTCGACTTCGACCAGCGCCATCGCGTGTCGCTGAACGTGGCGGTGAGCTTCCTGAAGGGTGAGGGTCCGAAGTGGGGGAGCGCGTCGCCGCTCGGCGACGTGGACCTGAACATCCTCTACAACCTCGCCACCGGCACGCCCTTCACGGCGACGAACGTCACCGACGAGGTGACGCAGCTGAACGTTGCCCAGCAGCCCACGGGCTCGCTCAACGAGCGCTCGGCGCCGTCGACGCAGTCGTTCGACTTCAAGCTCACGAAGGGTTTCCGCTTCGGGGCGACGCGGCTCGCCGCGTACGTGTGGATGCTGAACGCGTTCGACACCAACAACGCGATCGCCGTCTACTCGGGCACCGGCTCGGCCTACACCACCGGCTTCCTCAACACCGACCCCGGCCGCGCCGTGGCGGCGGATCTGCGCAGCAAGGGCATCGACCCGGTCGCCGCCTACAACCTCGCGACGCAAAGCGCGAGCCTGTTCAGCATTCCCCGCACGCTCCGGTTCGGCGTGCGCACGGACTTCTAATGTCGCCCGGACGCCGCATCCAGGGAGGAGTCGGAATGAAGGCCTCGCGTTTCATCCTGATCGTGCTGCTGCTGCTGCTCTCGGCCGGCGTGGTGGCGGCCGCCACCACGACCGGCACGAAACGGCGCGCACGACCGGCTCGCACGAACCCCGAGGACGCGAGCCAGAAGGTCGACATCAACAACATCTCGATGGTGGTCAAGAACACCGGGTCCTTCGCATACGACACGCAGAACGGCGCCGCCGGGCTCGAGTTCCCGAAGGGCACCGGCAAGACCGCCGTGTTCGCCGCCGGGCTGTGGATGGGCGCGCAGGCGGGCGGGACGACGCGCGTCTCGGTGGCGGAGTACAGCGATGACTACCGGCCGGGGGCGGTGATCGGCTCGGGTGCGGGCGCGACGCCCGACGACCCGGCGAAGCCCGAGTACAAGGTCTACAAGCTGAACCGCGTCTACCTCACGTCCACGGGGGCCATCGACGTGGCCACGCGTGACGCCGTGCTCGCGGACTACACCGCCGGCGCGATGAGTCACGGCGCGCCGCCGGTGACCGTGCTGCCGGACGGCTCGCTGAGCATCATCGGCGACCAGATGCTGTGGAGCGTGTTCAACGACCTCGGGAAGACCGGCAAGCACAACGGCGCTTCGAGCGCGTTGCCGCTCGGGGTCGAGGTGCAGCTCACCACGTTCGCGTTCAGCCGTCAGGGCCCGCTCGGGAACACGGTGTTCAGCCGCTACAGGATCATCAACAAGGGCGCGAATGCGCTGAACAACGCGTTCGTCTCGCAGTGGTCCGACCCCGACCTCGGCGGCGCCACCGACGACCTCGTCGGCTGCGACACGACGCTGTCCGTGGGCTTCGTCTACAACGCCACGAACACCGACGAGCAGTACGGCGCGCAGTCGCCGTGCGTCGGCTACGACTTCCTGCAGGGCCCGAAGGTCGGCGGCGTGCCGCTGGGCCTGGTGTCGTTCAACAAGTACCCGAACGGCGGCGGCCCGCAGGATTCGACCGAGACCTACAACTACATGCAGGGCCTCCTCGGCGACGGCTCGCAGGTGACCGATCCGACCACTGGGCAGCCGACGCGCTTCAACGTCTCCGGCGACCCCGTCGCGGGCACCGGCTTCCTCGACTCCTCGCCCTCCGACCGCCGGCTCATGCTCTCCTCCGGTCCGTTCAACATGGCGGTGGGCGACACGCAGGAGGTCGTGGTCGGCATCGTCGTCGCGCAGGGCGAGTCGCGGCTCGCGAGCGTGGCGCTCATGAAGTGCTTCGACGAGGCCGTGCAGGCGGCCTATGACGCCGGGTTCAACCTCGCGAGCCCGCCGAACGCGCCCCAGGCCACGATCACGCCGCGCGACGGCGAGGTGTTCATCCGCTGGGACGCCGGCTCCGAGCAGTACAACCAGCCGCCATACGGCTGGGAGGGCTACAACGTCTATCAGGGCGCGTCGATCGCCGGGCCGTGGACGCGCATCGCCACGTACGACCGCGTGAATGCCATCACCACGGTGCTGGACGTGGAGTGCGATCCCGCCTCGCCGGTGCCGCTGCGCAAGGTGAAGGCGTTCGGCACCGACGCCGGCGTCAAGTACTCGATCGACCTGAGCGACGACCGCGTGCGTGGCGGACCGCTGCACACGGGCACCTCCTACTACTACACGGTGACCGCCTATTCGGTGGGCGTGGGGCAGTTCCAGCAGGTGCTGGAGTCCCCGTTCAACCCGATCACGGTGGTGCCGCAGACGCCGGCGGCGGGCGTGGACCCGTCGGTGGCGGGTGTGGGCGCGATCGACCACGCGCTCGCGGCCGGCGCGCCGCCGGCCACGCCGCTGTCGACGGACGTGGTCGAGGTCAACTCGCCCGACCCCGCGACCATGATCGACGCCACCTGGAAGGTGGGCTTCAAGCCTGCCGGCGCGAGCACGGTGTGGTTCCTGACGCGCACCGTGGGCACCGTGGTGGACACGGTCGTCAACAACTGGCCGAACGTGTCCGGCGACGACAACTACCCGGTCCTGAACGGCATCCAGGTCAAGGTCACGAGCTTCCCGCTCGGGCAGCTGGCGCGGGTGAGCTATACGGGGGGCACGCCGGCGCTCGTCGGCTTCTCCGGCGCCGGGCTCAGGTTCTTCGACGGCGGCGCCGATTACGCCGCGGACCTGTTCGGCTCGGCGATCCCGACGCACTCGACGACGACGCACAACGTCGAGCTGCGCTTCAACGGCGGCGCCCTCACCGGGACCCCGGGGGGCGGGCAGATGGCCTACCGCTACCTGCGCACGCACGACACGGGCGGCAACCGCGTCTACTTCATCCAGGACTACGTCCCGGTGCCGTTCCAGGTCTGGGACACGGACGCGAACGTGCAGCTGAACGCCGCGTTCCTCGAGAACGAGGGCCCGCCGGCCTCGCCCAACATGAACGGCAAGTGGGATCCGAGCGAGTCCGGCGACGGCGGGCGCGAGATCGTGTGGCTGCTCGACAAGCCGTACTTCGGCGACGCCACGCCGGATTCGGCGTACTTCAAGCCGCCGCCGACCCCGAGCGATCCCGAGCTGCGCGACGTGCTTGCCGGCCAGCTCGACGCGCGCTACGCGGTGTGGCCGCTCGCGGCGTCGGCGGGTGCGGCTCCGGCGGCGGGGGACAAGCTCCAGTTCCTCACCAGCATCCCGTCCGGCCCATTCGACGAGTTCACGTTCACGACCTCGGCACCGAACCCGTTCAACGCCTCGCTCGCCAAGGGTGAGCTGGGACGGGTGCGGGCGGTGCCGAACCCCTACTTCGCGCACTCGCAATACGAGCTCAACCGCTTCAATCGCGTGCTCAAGTTCACGCACCTGCCGGCCAGATGCACGATACGACTGTTCAATCTGGCGGGTGACCTGGTGCGCACCATCGAGAAGAACGACAACACCTCGCAGGCGACGTGGGACCTCAACACCGATCACGGACTCCCGATCGGCAGTGGCGTCTACATCTTCCACATCGATGCGCCGGGCGTGGGCACGACCACCGGCAAGGTGGCGGTGTTCATGGAGAAGGAGCGCCTGAACAACTTCTGACGGCCTCGAACCCATGAACGACCTCAACCGGCACAGACAAGGAGTGGAGACGATGAACGATCGACTGAGGAAGGCTCTCGCGGCGCTGGCGGCCCTGGCCGCGCTCGCGCTGCTTGCAGGGCCCGCGTGGGCCGGCACCGAGGAGCGGCTCGGTACCGGCGGCAACTCCGCGGCGCGCATCATGGTCGGGGCCCGGAGCGTGGCGCTGGCGTACTCGGATCTCGCATCCGTGACCGGCGTCGAGTCGCTGTTCGGGAACCCGGCCGGACTGGCGAGCGGCACCAGCAACACGGAGGTGCTGTTCAGCCATGCCAATTACATCGCCGACATGAACCTGAACTACGTCGCCCTGGCGCAGACGGTGGGCACGCTGGGACGCGTCGGGTTGAACGTCAAGGTGCTGAGCATCGGGGACATCATCCGCACCACGGAGGACGCGCCCGACGGCACCGGCGACATCATCCAGCCCACTTTCACCACGCTGGGGCTGTCGTATGCCAGGTCGCTCACGGACCGCGTCAACTTCGGCGGCTCGGTCAAGCTCGTCTCGGAGAAGGTGATGTCGACGGGCGCCACGAACGTGTCGTTCGACTTCGGTTTCCAGTACGACACGAGCGTGCGCGGCATCCGGCTCGGTGCCACGATGCAGAACTTCGGCGGCGCGCAGCACTTCAGCGGCGAGGACATGGACCGCAACATCCTGCTGCCCGAGGACGATCCGCAGGCGGCGAACCGCACGCTGTCGCTGTCGACGTCGACGGCGGAGCTGCCGTCGCTGTTCTCGGGGAGCGTGTCCTACCCGGTGATCGTGGGCCAGAACGCGCTCACGGTCCACGGCGTCTACCAGAGCAACAGCTTCAACGTCGACGAGTTCCGGTTCGGCGGCGAGTACGTCTATCGCAAGCAGTTCGCGCTCCGGCTCGGCTACAAGGCGACGTCGAGCAGCAGCGACATCTTCGGCCTCACCTACGGGCTCGGGGTGCAGATCCCGCTCGGCAACGCGAAGATGGACGTCGACTACGCCGGCCAGTCGGTGAGCGACTTCTTCAACGACGTGCAGCACCTGGGACTGACGTTCCGGTTCTGATGGACAGCCCCGCGTCCTGGCGGGCGCGGGGAATACGCAAGCGAAAGCCCCGGGAGCGTGGCTCCCGGGGCTTTCGATTCTCCCGATCGACGGTCAGGCGTACATGCCGCGCAGCTCGTGCACGCGCAGCACGCGCTGGATCGCCACCATGTAGCCGGCGATGCGCAGGGACACCTTGGCGCCGGGCGAGGCGGCGTCGGTGCGCTCCTTCATGGTGATGACGTCGCCGAACGCCTTCACCATCTTCTCGCGCAGCCGCGAGTTCACCTCGGACTCCGGCCAGTAGAACCCCATGCGGTTCTGCACCCACTCGAAGTAGCTCACGGTGACGCCGCCCGAGTTGCAGAGGATGTCAGGGATCACGTGCACGCCCTTGTCCTCGAGGATCTTGTCTGCGTCCGGCGTGGTGGGGCCGTTCGCGCCCTCGGCGACGATGCGCGCGCGCACGCGGCCGGCGTTGTCGCTGGTGATCTGGTTCTCGAGCGCCGCCGGCACCAGGATGTCGCAGTCCACCTCGATGATCGAGCCCGGCAGCGGCCGGGCGCCGGGGAAGCCGGCGACGCCGCGGCGGTTCTCGCTCGAGTACTTGATCAGCGCCGGGACGTCGAGGCCGGCGTCGTTCACGATCGCGCCGGTCACGTCCGAGGCCGCCACGACCTTGGCGCCGCACTCGCGCGCCAGCAGGTCGGCGGAGACGCCGCCGACGTTGCCGAACCCCTGCACGGCCACGCGTGCGCCCTGGAGCGGCATCTTCAGGTACTTGCACATCTGCTCGACGCAGATCATCACGCCGCGGCCGGTGGCCTCGCGGCGCCCCTGCGAGCCGCCCACCTCGATCGGCTTCCCGGTCACGACGCCGAGCTCCGTGCGCCGCTCGTGCATCGAGTACGTGTCCGCGATCCAAGCCATCTCGCGTTCGCCGGTGTTCACGTCCGGCGCCGGCACGTCGCTCTCGGGACCGAACAGGTCGGAGAGGTCGGCGGCGTAGCGCCGCGTCAGCCGCTCCAGCTCCGCCTTGGAGAGCGCGCGCGGATCCACCTTGATGCCGCCCTTGCCGCCGCCGAACGGGATGTCCGCGACCGCGCACTTCCACGTCATCCACGACGCCAGGGCCGAGACCTCCTCGAGCGAGACGTCCGGGTGGAAGCGGATGCCGCCCTTGGCGGGGCCGCGCGCGATGTTGTGCTGGACGCGGAAGCCTTCGAACATGCGGATGGCGCCATCGTCCATCATCACCGGCAGCCACTGGATCGTGGCGCGGCGCGGCTTCTTGAGCATGTCTCTCACGCCGGCGTCGAGCTTGAGCCGGGTCGCGGCCTCCTCGAACTGCCGTTCGGCGTTCTCGAGCGGGTTCAACTGGCTGTTGACGGCGACGGCCATGGGGCCTCCACGCGCGCTCGGCGGCGCGCGCTCGGTCGGGGCGGGTCCCCCGGCCGGACGGCCGGGAGGAGCGACTGAAGCGAAGCGCCGGCCACTATAGGCGCGCGCGGAACGCGCGCACAAGCCTCTCGGCCGCGCCGCGCCGCGACCCCGGTGGCGCTAGTGCCGCGTCTCGTAGAGGCGCTTCAGGTCGGCCATCGACATCTCGATGTAGGGGCCGATGGACGGGCTCTGCGCCGATCGCACGGGCGCGGAGCGGATGTTCGAGCCGGGCACGATCGTCTCGTCCTCCCAGCGTTCGATCCACCAGCGCAGCGCCTGACTCGACGTGGTGTCGCCCGGCGGGGGCTTGAGACCGCGGTCGATCAGCTCCTGCGGGATCGCCGCCGAATCGCCGCGGGTGAGGAAGAACAGGGCGTTTCCGGTGACCTCGACGGTGTTGCCCGAGTCGATGCGGACCTTCAGGTTCACCGAGGTGCGGACCTGCCGGTGCCACCAGGGATTCTTGCCCGGGCGCGAATCCGGGAACGCGATCAGGTTCTGGTCGAACAGCAGCGTGATCTGCTCTGCGGGCGGCTTGTCGGCCGAGCCGATGAACATGTTCTCCGCGATCTGCACCTCGTCGTCGCGCCGCGCCTGGATGTCACGGCTCGGATTCCCGGCCGAGTCGGTGCTGGCGGAGATGAACACGTAGTCGTCGGTGAACAGCTCGCGGTATTCGTTCACGCCGCGGTTCACCCAGCACCACTCGAACAGCTTCACCGCGTTCTGCGGCGAGTTCGGCGTCGGGGCGGTGGTGGTGACGCGCTGGTTCAGCACCTCCGGCCGGAACGGATTGAAGCAGCCGGCCAGGGTGACGAGCAGCGCCAGGGCTGCGAGGCCGGGTGCGATGCGTCTCATGGTGAAGCT
>Ga0073909_10000242_pt1 | contig 19327 bp, 17 predicted proteins | sample Coa_R1_6_FD_66439 | JGI IMG/M metagenome (GOLD analysis project Ga0073909, IMG submission 66439) | Surface soil microbial communities from Centralia Pennsylvania, which are recovering from an underground coalmine fire. - Coalmine... | ecosystem: Environmental > Terrestrial > Soil > Unclassified... | reverse complement strand
CCCTGACAGATTTGGGTTGCCCGCACCGAAGTGCCGGCCGGGGTGTCGGAAATTTAAGACACAATAAGTTTCGGTAACACATCACTCTGGGTCAGAAACCCTTGGAACACTGAAGTACACGCGCCAACCTCCAGTCCCGAGTCCTCCTGAGGGGTCGAGAGCGAAATGGACGAGGCAGCACTCGCCTTCGCCGTCAGGCGACTGGCGCATCTTTCGGGGGCGGATGAAGTTGGAGGAAGGCGGCGGCGGCCTCGCGAGCACGGGCCGCGATGTCTCGGGAGTTCGGTCGCTCGACCACGCCGAGCAGCAGGCTGACCATCAAATCGCGCCAGAGCAGCCCCGCGAACTGCTCGCCTAGTTCGGCAGGACGGCCAGTAAGCAACCCGGCCGTTTGGGCCTCGGCCATGATTTTGCGCAAGGCGGCGCGGCTTGTCTCGCGTCCGATCGAGTTGAGAGCGCGCGCCACTTCGGGGGCCTGGACGACCTCCGCGATCGCCAGTCGGAACACCGCCATGACTGTGGGTTCGCTTATCTCGCGCACGAGCCTGGTACCGAAAGAAGCCAGCACCTGCGCTAAGGTCTCGCGATCGCGCAGTGCTGGCAGGTCGGCCGGCACGTCCAGTCGCTTGGCGCGCCTACTGATGCAAGCGATCAGCATTTCCTGTTTGTTGCCCACCAGTGCGTAAAGCTCTCGCTTCGAAACACGCGCACGCGTCGCGATCTCAAGCGTGCTGGTGGTCGCGTAGCCCCTCTCCATGAAAGCCGCAAAGGCCGCGTCGAGGATGCGGTCACGCACCGCGGATTCGTCGTCGCCCTTCTGGCGGCGTTTTGATATCGATGCCCCAGCCATTGCCCCTCCTTGACCATTCCGGTACCGCATAGTACCATCATGCGATTGGTACTCGTTGGTACCAAAATATTTCACGAGGAATTGAAAGGAGCTGAACAAATGAAAATTGAAATGTCCTGGCTGCCGTTGGCGTTTGCAACGATCCTGGCGCCGATGGCGCAAGCCCAGTCCACACCGCCGCAGCCCCAAATCACCGGCGTGCTGACAATCCTTTCACCCAAGCCGGGGACGACTCCCGAGCAAGTCATGAAAATCATGCCCGCCGAAATTCGCGCGACCGTACCTCTGTATCTCGAGGGCAAGATTCAGCAGTGGTTCACGCGCGGCGACGGCCGAGGCGCCATCTTCATCCTGAACTGCAAGGACGTGGCGGAAGCTCGGGCCCTGATCGAAGGCCTGCCGCTCACGCGGGCCAATCTCATGGACGAGCAGTTCATTCCGATCGGGCCACTCTTACCTCTCGGAATACTTCTGAGCGATAGCCCGACCAGCAAGTGAGCTCGGCCATTGTGATTCGGTTGTGGATCGTGCTCTAGCAGGATGATCTATGTCATCCATTCAGGAGGTCAAGTGTCACAAGAAGTCGTTTTCCAAATGCATCTAGCCTTAGGGTATGTCGCGTGGCTGCTTTGCTTTGGTACTTACTTGCTGCCGCGCCTCAAGTCGATGGACCTGGTGGCAGCGCAACGTGCCATCGCTACTCTGCATAGCTTCCGCTTCTTCGGGCTCGTCTTTATTGTGCCGGGTGTCGTCGGCAATCTGCCCGCTAGCTTCGCCACGTTCGCCGCATACTGGGATCTGGCAACCGGGGTTCTGGCCATGCTGGCGCTTCTCACGGTTAGGATTCGTCCTGTGTTCTGGCTGTTCGTCGTCGCCTTCAATCTGGTGGGAACGGTCGACCTCGTTCTCGACTATTACCACGCGATCCGGGTCGGCCTTCCGTCTATGGCGGGACAGTTGGGCGCCGCATACGCGATCCCGGTCATCTACGTGCCCCTGCTGATGGTCACGCACGTCGCGGCGTTCTATTTGCTGCTGCGTCCTCAGCCCACAGCGGTTCGAGCCTTCGCCAGCGGAGGGGCGGCATCTTAGAGCCCCGTGGGATCGTGCGTCCTATTGCCGAGGTGCCCCGTCCAGGCTCCGCTTGGGCGGGGATTTTTCCTGCGCAACTCTGAAAGGTGCCTGGTACGAGTCTCCGGTGCCTTCTTGCGGCCTAAGTCACGCCTAGATTAAGGTGGCGCATCCCCAGCCGTCCCCTCCGTTCTGAGGTCCTGCTGGTTGCGGCCTCGAGCGGTTCCGGAAGAAATTTAGGCTTTTGTGGAGGATTCACCTGATGGCGGCCTTTGCGGCGATCGATAGTCTGATAATAAGGCCCTAGAAGACGGATGAGTAACCCGGAAAAACAGAGCGCGCTGGGAAACGGGTTCCAAACGTTCGCCACCAGAGTCTCTTTCTGGGTGGGTACGAAGTGGTCGTTCGCAGCGTCGATGTTGATTATCGTGGTCTGGACGGCTCTGGGACCCTACTTCCACTACTCCAATACGTGGCAGCTCGTTATCAATACCGCCACTACGATTGTCACGTTCCTGATGGTCTTCCTGATTCAAAACACACAAAACCGCGATGCACGAGCCATTCACCTTAAGCTGGACGAAATCATCCGTGCTATGCGACAAGCGCGGAATGAAATGATCGATATCGAAAAGCTATCGGATGAGGAACTCGAGGAGATGTCGAAGACCTTCGAATCCATCCGGCTGGAATGCGCGGCGAGAAAGAGCCGCAAAGCGGGCGTACTCTCACATCACTCCTCGTAGCTTCAGTCCCCTAAGACCGCCATCCGGATGCGGTTTGTAAAGTTTCTGTACATGAGCGCGTTCGCGAAAAGCAAAGTTCGATGAAACCTCGTCCTGTCTAGTGAGGCCGATTGCGACTTCAATCGCAACGGCTACACAGAAAGACAAAACAACTTTCATACGTTCGGCCGTTTGACGCGTACGACAGTGCGTCAAACGCCTTGCGAGGTCGTTGTGTGTCTTTCGCAATCTCAAATGTTTGTCACCAGGAGGATGATTTGGACAGCAAGAATAATGAAGTACGCAATGGCAAAGCGGCGCGGACCATGGTTCGCGGGCTACTGGTCGCGCTCGTAGCACTGGCGATCAGCGGTATCGCTTCGGCTCAGGAAAATACGGACCTCAAGTTTCGCGGCGGCATCGGCGTCATTCCCGTGACCGGCGTGGCTGCGACGGGCGCCGTCAACCTTAACGTTGTGCGCGGTGTCAATCCGGCAGGACCGTGGCGGATCGCGGATCTCGATGCGACCGTGACATCGGACGGACACATTCGGGTCAAGGGACGCGGCCTGCTTCTGGCTGCGGGCAACGGCATTGGAACGAACGCGGGCGCGAGTGTCTTCGCGTCGCTGTTCTGCGGGGCCGCTGCCACAGCGACGGAGCACGATTCCGGTCGTGTGGCGCTCGACACGGACGGAGACTTCCGGATCAATGCCCTGTTGACGCCAGCACTGACTGGGACCTGCGACACCCCGGTACTGCTTATTCGCAACGGCGGGGCATCGCCGGTCTGGTTCGCGGCGGGCATTCCGGAGTCAAAATAAAAGATCACTTAACGGATGCAACGACAGTTGGCCCGAGCCCGGTTCTCCATCCTGATGTCGAATGCGAGCCGCATGACACTGAGATGGAGTCCCGGGCTTGGTGCTTGTGGCTTGGTTTTTCCAACTGGACGCCCTTCCCGCCCAAGCCGAGCTTGGACGCGGCACCTTCGAGACTTGGGAGCGGTTGAGTTTGGCCACCGACCGTCTTAAAGCCTCTGAGACGACCGGGTGGAACCTCCGCGCATGGCGACGTGCGCGGCACACGTTAATTTTTTTGGTTGCGCCGTTTCGGGACGCATCACGATTCAGATCTGGGCGCCTCGAAGTATTACTTTCTCTGCACTTAGTGAGGTAACCATCGGTGTGGTTACTCGAGTACTCCATGAGTGGTGACATACGGGCAATTGTGGCCTTGTCCGTTCGGCCGTAGTGTCGGTGGTGAGCCTGAGCAGCTCGCCGCTTCACCGCACTACGGAGGATTCATGAGCGCCACTCGCAAGTTTGCATTTTTCGTTGTTGCTGTGTGCCTGCTGGCCGGACAGGCACTAGCCAATACTGTCAATCTCAAGTTTGTAAACGTCGGACCGGGCAATGTCGCACCCACCGGGTATTACGCGTATCCCTACAATTTCTCGATCAACGGCAGCAGTACGCTGACGCCGATGATGTGCGATGCGTTCAACAACCACATCTCGTTTGGCGAAAGCTGGAATGCGAATGCGCATAGCATTCTGCAGGGCGGGATGTTTGGCACCAGCGGACAGGCCCTGCTCGACTACAAGGCTGCCGGGCTGATTTTCCTGGGCGTCTTCAATGGGACGATCAACGCGTCGCTGGGCAACTCGGCGGTGTGGGAATTGTTCAGCGGACAGAACAACGGCAGCAGCGAAGCGGCGGTGCAGGCAATCATGTCGCAGTATCTCGGGCTGGCCGCGACTGCCTCAAACAGTGCATTCCAGGGCCTGAAGGTTTACACGGCGATCGGGGCGCGTCCGGGATACGGTCCGCAGGAGTTCATCGGGTACAGCCCGTGCACGCCGGTACCTGAACCGGCCACGCTGACCCTGATGGCGACCGGCCTGTTTGGACTGGCTGGAGCGGCGCGCCGCAAACTACGCGCGTAACTGATTCGCTGTTTCACTTTGGCACCGTTCGGTGCGCGAAAAACAATTCCCGCCGAACGATGGGGCTTGCGTTTAGACGCGAGCCCTTTTTTGTTTCCTGCATCGCCTCTTGCCAGATTCAGTTGACAAATTGCTGCCTGGAAACCGGGGAGAGCGTATCACGTACCAAGGATTGGATATCCAGGCATGCTGTCGCCTACTCGTGCGTGGAGGTTTGACAGCTTCTAGGGCAGTTGCTGTATTTTGCATCCGCCGCGCGCAAGGTAGGCTCGTTCGCAGAAACCTAGAGACCCAGGAAGCACCATCTTGAGGAAGTGGAGAAGACTGTGAAAAACATCCACGAAGTGCTGAAGCAGAAAGAAGCCGATTGCGCCCAGTTGCGCCATGAGATCGAAGCTCTGCGTACTGTTGTCCCGTTACTGGATGAGAAGGCCGCGAACAATCGGAGCCTGCTGCGCGAGGAAACTGCCATGGAAGCCGAGACCTCCATGCGCGCCGCTGAAGAGCGGGAAGTGCCTCAGGCAGAAGCGCCGGCGGCTGAAATCGACATGGACCGCAAAGGGCCGCTGGCAACGAGTCTCAGCGAAACAACCAGCTGGTGGAAGCGGGCAAAGTAAGTCGCATACCCGGTTCGCGATCCGTTTCCGTCGCTCACTCCACGACATTCGTGTATCCCCCCTCTTGCTTGGCGCAACACTTCAAAAGCCTGGAGTACTAGCGCAAGGTGGTTGACAACCCACAGCCGCCGCCGTGCGAGCGTCCTTACCCTGTCACACACGCAATTCGACGACGGTCGCTCCACCTCCACCTTCATTCTGGGGCGGCTCGGTGACGGAAGCGACGTGAGGATGTTTCTGCAGGAACTGGCGGAGAGCCTTGCGTAGAATGCCCATGCCGCTTCCATGCACCACGCGAATGCGCGCGAGTCCTGCGAGGAAAGCGCGGTCGACGAACTTCTCAACTTCGTCTGTAGCCTCGTCGACCGTACGGCCGATTACGTTGATCTCGTTGGGCACCGAACTATCGGCGCGGCCGAGAGAGACTGAGATGCCTCGTGCTCGCGCGGCCGCGATGGGCGAATCAGCGGCCCGGGCAATGACTTCCGCGATGTCGTCGCGCGCGATCTTCATTTTCATGGCACCGATCTCGATTTCGAAGTGATCGTCGTCGATACGGCGGGTCACCGTTCCGGCGCGGCCCACGGACTTCAGCTTCACGGTGTCGCCTTGGGAGACATGCTTTACCAGGGATGGCTGGGCATCTGGATCGCCCTGGTCCGCTCCGGTGGAGTGCGCCACCACGGCTGAGTCGAATTGCTCGCGAAACTCGCGGCGCATCTTGGCAATGCGGCGCTCGGCGTCTTTGGATAGCTTTTGCGCGGCGGCGCGATCCTGAATCGCGTTCACCGTTTCGCGCGCATGGTACTCGAAGTCCTTAAAGATGGCTTCGAGCTTCTTCTCCATTTCGCGAATCCTGATTTGCTGCTCTTTTTTGCCCTCTGCCGCCAGATTCGCTCTTTCTTTTTCGATTTCCTGTTCCCGGGTGCGCAGGCGCAGGCGCTCCGCATCGGATTCACGCAGGTTGGCGTGCAGGCGGTCGAGGAAGCGGGCGATGTCCTGGGTTTGCGTGGTGACTCGTCCGCGGGCGGACTCGATGATTTTCGGGTTCAGGCCGAGGCGCTGCGCGATGTTGATACCGGCCGAGGCTCCGGGAACTCCCACACGCAGTTCGTAGGTCGGTTGCAGTGTGGCTTCGTCGAAGCCCACGGCCGCATTGACCACCCCGGGCGTGTTGACTCCATAAACCTTGAGTGAGGTGTGGTGGGTGGAAATGATGGTGATCGACCCGATGCAGCGGAAGTGGTCGGCGATCGCCACCGCGAGCGCGGCACCTTCTTCGGGATCGGTGGCCGAACCGAGTTCATCCAGCAGTACGAGCGACTGCGATGTAGCGGTGCGCGAGATGAAATCGATGTTGGTAACGTGCGCAGAGAAGGTGGAGAGATTCTGCTCGATGGACTGGTAGTCGCCGATGTCGGCGAGCACGGCGTCGAAGATGGGGAACTCGGCGCGGTCGGCCGGGACAGGGATGCCGGACTGGGCCATCAAGGCAAGCAGGCCAACGGTTTTCAACGTTACGGTTTTGCCGCCCGTATTGGGGCCGGTAATGACTAGTTCGCGGCGCTCGCCTTCGAGTTCGACGGTGATTGGAACAACACGAACGTTCTTCAGTTTCAAATTACGTTCGAGCAACGGGTGTCGGGCGTTGTGGAGGATCAGCGATGCCGACTGCTCGGTTTCGTTGGGACGGCGAGACGCCGTGCCGACTGCTGGCGAGGACGCCGGGGCTACAGAGGCCTCGACGGCCGGTGGAGACGCCGACGCTCCCGACATCGCCGGCGCTACGCATGTGTAGTCTTCCGCGAAGCGGGCTTTCGCGAACTGGAGTTCCAATTCTGCCAGTGCGTCTGCCGCGCCGCGAATTGCTTCCGCATTCTCGCCGATGCGACGCGTCATCTCAAGAAGTATGCGATGGATCTCCGCCTGTTCTTCGTCGAGCAGGCGTACGAGATCGTTGTTCTGCTCGATGGTTTCGATGGGCTCGACGAAAACTGTTTGTCCGCTGGAACTGGAGCCGTGGACTACGCCCGGCACCCGGCGCTTCTGCTCGATCTTTACTGGAATGACAAAACGCTCGCCACGGATGGTGACGAGTTCATCTTGCACGGTGCCGCCTTCGGCCAAACGGCGGAGATAGCCGCGCAATGAGTCTTGAATAGAGCGTTTTTGCTTGTCGATGTCGCGACGGATGCGCGCGAGTTCGGGCGAGGCGCGATCTTCGAGCTTGCCGTCGGGTTGAATCTTGTTGCGAAAGGCACGGAGAAAGTCGCTGAAGTCGGGGATCGCCGCGGAGAGCTGTGGTACGGCGATCCATTCCTTCATCGCCGCCGGCGGACTCTGGACGATCGCACGCCATTCGGCGGCGCGATCGACTACCAAAACGACGTCGCGGATCTCAGTGGTTTCGAGGGCGGCTCCGCTGATGCGGGCTTTGTCGAGCAACTCGGCAATATCGAGAAGGCCGGAAAATTCGAAACGTCCACCAACGCGACGGAATTCGCGAATGTCGCCGGTGAGCTGTTGCTGATATTCGATCCAGGAGCGGTCCTGGGAAGGCGCGAGCGCGGCGATGCGCCCTCCGCCCAGCGGAGATGACACGTAGCCCCGCAGCAAGTCGCGAAGAGATTCGAATTCCAGGACGCGCGCGCTGGTGTGGGTCAGGGGCATGACAGCAAAATAATGTTACAGGAAGTATGGGCGGGAGCGGGTTGGACGTCCGGGGCAAACGCAAGGTCTCTCCACTGCGTTCGGCTTCACCTCACTCCGCTAGAGATGACAGGGTTTGATGACGAGTTTAAAGAGGGTACGGCGATTCTGATCGCGAATGCGACGTCCAAGTAACGGCGGTTTTAGTGGCCAGCTTCGACAGCTGCGGCGGCCTGCGCGGCTGCCGGGAAGCGCAGGGTGAAGAGCGCGCCGCCGTCGGGTTTATTGCGGCAACTGATGTGGCCGTGATGGTCTTGCACCACGCCGTACGAAGCGCTTAGTCCGAGGCCGGTGCCCTTGCCAACTGGCTTCGTGGTGTAGAAGGGATCGAAGACGCGCTCGGCATCAGCCATGCCCGGTCCGGAGTCCGAAAACTCAACGACCACTTCCTTGTCCACCTGTCGCGCGGTCACGAGCAACGCTCCACCGCCCACTTCATTCAGCGCGTCAATCGCGTTTTCAGTGAGGTGAAGGAATGTCTGAAGAAGCTGGTTGCTGTTGCCCCAGATGCGCGGCAGGGCCGGCTCTAGGATGGCCTCGACGCGAATATTCTTGCCGCGAATCTGCACGTCGTTCATCTGAAGGGCACGCTGCACCAGTCCACCCACATCGATCAGGATTTTTTCGGAAGGATTCTGCTGCGAGAAGCTGAGCAGGTCGGCAACCAGGTCGCGGGTACGGCGGGCCTGCTGTCCGATTTTCTGCGCCATGGTTGCTTGCTCCCCTTGGAGCGAAGCTTGGGTTGCCAGCAACTCGGAGTATCCGAGAATAGCTGCCAGAGGGTTGTTGATCTCGTGGGCGGCTCCGGCGACGAGCTGTCCGAGAGAAGCAAGCTTCTCTTTTTGCACCAAGTGGCTTTGCAGGCGCTGCAGGTTTTCATAGCTCTGACGCGATTCATCGAGCAGGCGGATCAGTTGCCGGTCGAGCAGTATTTGCTTCAGGAAGACGAATCCGCCTAGCACCGTGGTGGCGGCCATAGTTGCCAGCAAGCGGAAATTCCGTAAATCGGGCGGCGTGTTCGGGGCGAACAAGGCCCACAAGCCAAGCAAGGGCAAAGACAAGATAGCGATCATCGCCAAGCGCGGCGCGACATTCGTCCAGCGGCCAGCAGACTGAGGAGTTGGCGAGACGGTTAAATCGGCCTTGCGAGCAGCGAACGCTGTCCAGGTCAACCAGCCAATCGATACAAGGAGCAGCAGGTCATAGATGCTGCCGCTGTAGTAATTCCCACGGGCGATGGCTGCGTTAATGGTTTCTGAGCCAAGCGTGTAGATCGCACCGCCCACGAACAAATTCCAGTAGATCTTTCTCCACGCGCCACGCGTCGAGGCAGCGACCATGCCGAGAACGAAAACCAGCACGAGATTTTCGACCAGGTAGAGCAGGTCGTAGTTGCGGCTGTAGACCGACACGTTGAGCTTGACGTACTGGTCGGGGAAAACCACGAACGCGTAAAGGAAAAGCCACCAGACCAGCACCATGAAGAAGTTGATGGCGTCGAATGCAGTTTTGCGATCGCCCCGCGGGCGATGAGGAAGCAAGGCCACCGCCGCCATGAAAGTGACGATGTGAATGAACAGGATCACGTCGCCGATGCATGGCTCGGGCAGGTCTCTGCGCAGGACCAGTTCGTAGTAAGCCCAGATCGAGCTGTTGATGGTCCACATAACGCAGCCCAGCCCGAGCAGCAACCAGAAAATGCGCGCGCGCTGTTGCCGGAGCGCGTTCCAGCAGAAGGCAACCGAGGCGACGCTAAGCATGAGTAACGCCAGCAGGTCGCCGAAAACCGTGGTCGAGAAACCGCGCGGCATGAACCACTCTGCTGCGCCCACCGCGATGGTAAGCGCCGCGACTCCCGCCAAACCGAATTTTTGCGAATACGACATCCGCCCTGTCAGTGTATGGGTTGAGCGTGGCGCTGGTGAAGATTACAGCGGGGAATGCCTGAGTTACATAAGTACTTCTCCCCACGGCCGACCGGCCCCATCCACATCCCCCAAGGGTAAAGGTCGTGATGACAGGTAGATAGGACAGGAAGTACGAACATAAAGTCGGTGACTGCCGTCACATCCGCAGGTGACTAAGCGGATGCCCGACAGACCCGGATTTTGGCGGTGGCCGGAACGGGCCGCTTTGCTAGAATCGAGCCATGGCGTTTCCCGTTACACGCCTTCGCCGGCTCCGCAAAACCGAGTTGTTGCGCTCCATGGTGCGCGAAACGCGCCTCACTCCTGAAAACTTTGTTTACCCGCTGTTCGTCTGCCCGGGCTCGGGGGTGCGGAAGGAAGTGCGCTCCATGCCGGGAGTGTTTAACCTGTCGGTGGATGAGGCCGTGAAGGAAGTGCGGGAAGCGCGCTCGCTGGGCGTACCGTCGGTGATCCTGTTCGGGCTACCCGAAGAGAAGGACGAGATTGCGACCGGGGCGTGGTCGAAGGACGGAATCGTGCAGCAGGCGGCGCGCGCCATCAAACGCGAAGTGCCGGATGCGATCCTGATGGGCGACGTCTGCCTGTGTGAATACATGTCGCATGGGCATTGCGGCATTGTGAAGGCGGCGCCGCAGTCGCTGGGAGCCGCCGTCGCCTCGCCTCCCGCGGCCACAACTGAGTACGAAATCGTCAATGACGCGACGCTTGAGGTTTTGGCGAAGACTGCGGTTTCTCTGGCACAGGCGGGCATCGACATAATCGCGCCTTCCGACATGATGGACGGCCGCGTGGGGGCGATTCGAGCAGGATTGGATAAAGCCGGGCTGACCAACACCCCTATCCTTTCTTATGCGGCGAAATTCGCATCGGGGTTCTATGGACCGTTCCGCGAGGCGGCTGATTCCGCTCCGCAGTTCGGAGACCGCCGCTCTTACCAGATGGATGGAGCGAACATCCGCGAGGCGATGCGCGAGATCGAACTCGACCTGGAAGAAGGCGCGGACATGATCATGGTGAAGCCCGCCATGCCGTATCTGGATGTGATCTCTGCCGCACGCGAGCGCTTCGACGCACCGCTGGCTGCCTACCAGGTGTCGGGCGAGTACGCGATGATCGAGGCGGCCGCCCGCAACAACTGGATCGAGCGCGAGCGCGTGATGATGGAATCGCTGGTGTCGATCCGGCGCGCCGGCGCGAGCATTATTCTTACCTACTACGCGAAGGAAGCGGCGCGGCTGCTGGGGTAGTTCCCGTCAGGTGCTAGCAATCCCTCGTTGCTTGCCGAGCAACACAAGTCCCTCGACTGCGTTCGGCATTCGCCTCACTCAGCTCGGGATGACAAGATGATTTGATTTGAGTGGGCTCCTCTGTGTCTCTGTGACTCTGGGGTGAAAACGCTCTTTCGTTTCTGCCTTCCGCCGTCGTTCGCGAATCCTTTTGCCCTGTCGTAGAATCACCTATTTGGGTCTATATCGTTATTCCTACCTGTGAGGGAGCACTCTTTTGGCTGAATCCATTTATGACATTGCAATTCTCGGTAGCGGGCCGGCGGGCTACACGGCCGCCATCCGTGCCGGGCAGTACGGGCTGAAAACAGCACTGATTGAAAAAGATGGTGCGCTGGGCGGAACCTGCCTGCACGTCGGCTGCATTCCGACAAAGGCGCTTTTGTTCAACGCAGAGTTGTGGGATCACCTGAAGGATGGGAAAGAGTTCGGGATCGAGGGCGTGGAAGCGCGCAAACTCAACTGGCCGGCGATTCAGGATCGCAAAGGAAAGATCGTTTCCAAGCATGCCAAGGGTCTCGAGTTCCTGATGAAGAAGAATAAGGTCGAGACGATTAAAGGCTACGGCAAGCTCACCGGCGGACGGCAGAACGGAGTTTTGACGATCGAGGTGAAGGGCGCTGACGGTAAGACATCTCAGGTGAAGGCGAAGAACGTGATTCTGGCCACCGGATCGGAGGCGCGCTTGATTCCCGGGCTCACTGCCGACGACCGCGTGCTGACGAATATCGAGATCCTGAGTTTGAAAGAAATTCCGAAGTCGCTCGTGGTGGTGGGCGCTGGCGCCGTGGGCGTGGAGTTCGCGTCGATCTACCGCTCGTTCGATGCGGAGGTCACCATTCTCGAGATGCTGCCGCGGCTGGTGCCGGTGGAAGACGAGGAGATCTCGAAGGAACTGGCACGCGTGTATCGCAAGCGCGGCATCAATTTTTTCACGGGAGCAAAAGTCGAGAAGATCGATAAGACGAAGGCCGGTGTGGCCGTGACGTTCAGCGTCGACGGCAAACAGCAGAAGGTCGAGGCGGAGAAAATCCTGATCGCGGTCGGGCGCAAGCCTCGTACAGAGAACATTGGACTCGAGACGACGAAGATCAAGCCCGACCGCGGGTTCGTAAAAGTGAGCGAGTGGTTGGAAACGGACGAGTCGGGTGTTTATGCGATCGGCGACATTGTTCTCGGCACGCCGCAACTAGCTCACGTGGGCGCGATGGAAGGCATCGTCGCCGTCACGAAGATCGCGAACAAGGAAGGCAAGCCAATCGATCCGCGCAAGATTCCGAATGTGACGTATTGTCATCCCGAGATCGGCAGCGTGGGCCTGACCGAAGCGAAGGCTCGGGAGATGGGATACAACGTGAAGGTCGGCAAGTTTCCGTTCACGGCGAACTCACGGGCGTCGATCGTCGGACAGCACGAGGGCTTCATCAAGGTTGTGTCCGATGCGAAGTACGGCGAGATCCTGGGCGTACACATCATCGGACCGCAGGCGACGGAACTGATCGCCGAGTCAGTGGCTGCAATGGAACTCGAAGCCACGGTCGAGGACCTGATGTGGACGATCCATGCCCATCCCACGCTGGCGGAAGCAATGCTGGATGCATCCAATAGTGTGTATGGGATGGCGATTAACGCCTAGCGAAAGGCGGAAGTAGAGAAGATCGCGTTGACTGTGCTCAAGAATTTGGCAGGGATCCTCGGGGTAGCGATTGGCTCGCTGACGCTGTTTCTTTTGTATTACGAAGTGCACGACTTCCGTCCCTACGCTCCACGAATCCAGGAGATCTACTTAAATATGGACCCCTTGGACCGTAACCCGCCCGCCAACGTACAGGGTTTTGTCTGGAAGGTGGACGGCAGTCACCTGAATGCCTTCGCGTCGCGGAGCCTGTTGAGTGAGCTTCGAAGTCCAACGAAAATGGCGGCGTGGCACTATCATTCACTCATGTGGGATCTGATGTTGGAATGGCATTTCGGCAAGAAAGAACGAGTTGCGTTGTACTGCCACTACCTTCCCTACGAGAGGGGGAGGGGATTCGCTAGTGCCGCGCGATACTACTTCGGCAAATCGGCCGACGCTCTTAGTATGGACGAACTCGCCGCAATCGTCGCGATCGGGCGTTCGCCGAGTTACAACTCGCCTAGCCAGCATCCAGATCATCTCGACGAGGCTAAAAGGCGTTTGCTGTCAGCCTACGAAGGTTCGAAATGATTTCAGTTCTCCAACTCGGCACCATCGACTATGCAATCGGCCTCCGGTTGCAGCAGAAACTGGTTGACCTTCGCAAAGACGGCCGCGTCGGGGACGTGTTGCTCCTGCTGGAGCACACGCCTGTCATCACCTTGGGGCGAAACGCTAAGCGCGCGAATGTTGTGGCTGGCGACGAACAACTGTCGCGACGCGGCGTGGAGTTATTCGACTGCGATCGCGGGGGGGATGTCACGTTTCATGGCCCGGGACAGTTAGTTGGTTATCCGATCTTCGATCTGCGCGGATTTCCGGCGGAGGATGGAAAGCGCAAAACGCTGGGTGTCATCGAGTATGTGCGCCGGTTGGAAGAAGTTCTGATTCGCACGTGCGCCGATTTTCAGATTCCCGCAGAGCGCGTGGCCGGGCTCACTGGCGTGTGGGCCACTCCCGAGCCGTCCTTCGCCGGTGGAGAGACGGGCGTCTCCGCACGTCCAGCACAAGCGCAGCACAATAAGAAAGAGCAAGGCAAGATTGCCGCGATCGGCGTACACATCTCGCGCGGCGTCACCTCGCACGGCTTCGCGCTCAACGTGAATACCGATCTCAGTTTTTTCGATCTGATCGTGCCGTGCGGGATTGTGAACAGGCCCGTGACGTCGATGCAGAAGGAACTGGGTCGACCCGTGGATCTTCAGAACGTTGCTCATTCTGCTGCTCGAAATTTCGGCACTGTCTTTCACAGCCAGGTGCTATGGCTGGAAACGCTGGACGCTCTGATCGACCAGAAAGTCGGCGTCCCGGCGCGACCGCCCGAGGAACTGCGCCAGCTTCACCAAGAAGATGACATCCACTGGGCCTGATCGATTGGCCATGACGCTGCAAACGATTTAGCATCTCCTTCACGGCCCCCGATGGCGAAGAAGACCAAGCCCAAAGCTCCACGCGCGCAATCATCAAATCACAAGCGCGCTATGTCTCCCTCAAAGCACTCGGCTTCATCGCAGCGCACTTATACCATCCTCGACTACCGATTGGAAAAGCCCCGCTTCGAGCTTCGCCAGGTGCGCGATGGCGATGTTGTCCGCTACGAAGTCTCAGGAACTCTAAATTCGCCTGTCCCCCCGATTCGCGACTCGAAATATCTAAGTAAGACGCAGTGCATCGAGATCTACCGCTGGATGCTGCTCAATCGCAAAATGGAGGTGGCACTCGAGAATCTATACAAACAGGGCAAAGTTGTCGGCGGCGTGTACTTCGGCTTGGGCCAGGAAGGCTGCTCGTGCGCGTCAGCGTATGCGCTCAAGCCAGACGAATGGCTGGGCCCCATGATCCGCAACCAGGGATCATTGCTAGTGCGCGGCTTCTCGCCACGCGACATCATGATGCAGTACATGGCTAAGGCGGGCTCGCCAACCGAGGGACGCGACGCATCGTCACATTTCGGAGACATTCAGGAACGCAACGTGGTCGCGCCGATTTCGACATTGGGAGATCTGATTCCGGTACTGGCCGGCGTGGCGTTGGGCGCACGCATGCAGGGCAAGAATATCGCCGTCATGACCTACATCGGCGATGGCGGCCAGTCGACCGGCGTTACCTATGAGGGCCTGAACTTCGCTGCCGTCCAAGATCTGGGACTAGTGTTGTTCGTTGAAAACAATCTTTGGGGATACTCGACTCCCGCCGACATGCAGTTCCGCGTGGAAGACTTGGCCGAACGTGCGATCGCGTATGGCATTCCAGGCGTGATTGTCGACGGTACGGACCCGTGTCAGGTTTATGACGCCGCCCATGAAGCCTGCGAACGCGCGCGCCGCGGTGAAGGCCCGACGCTGATCGAAGCCAAGATGATGCGCATGAAAGGCCATGCCATCCACGATGCGGCGGAGTATGTTCCCAAGCCGCTGTTCGAGTATTGGAAGAAGCGCGATCCGATTGCGCGCTTTGAAAACTACCTGCTGAATGTGAAGAAGTGGTTATCGCGGACTGAGAACGAAAAGCTGATCGCAGATGTCGATGCGCAGCTCGAAGCCGACCGCGAGTTTGCCGTAGCGTCACCCATGCCTGAACCCGAGAGTGCCGTCGGCCGTCCGTATTGCAGCCCGGAATGCCATGAGATAAGGCCCAAATACGCAGTGCCAAAAATCCGCGCAGGTAAAGGGTCCGTGCAGAAAACATCCGAAGCTGCGGTTCATCTGAAATGATCGTCACCAGCCATCAGGGAGGAGCCACCACCTAATCTGCATGCCGACCGTCACCTACCTCGAAGCCATCCGCCAGGGCATCTGGGAAGAAATGGAGCGCGACCCTGCCGTCTTCTGCATTGGTGAGGACATCGGCATTTACGGCGGCGCGTTCAAAGTCACTGATGGCTTCATCGACCGCTTCGGCCCCGAGCGTGTCATCGACACGCCCATCGCTGAATCCGCGATCGTGGGCGCGGCTTTCGGTGCGGCGCTCACCGGCATGCGTCCAGTCGCCGAATTTCAATTCATGGACTTCATCGGCTGCGCCTTCAACCAGATCACCAACATGGTCGCGAAGGCCCACTACCGATGGGGAGGGCCGGCGCCGCTCGTAGTTCGCGGACCCAGCGGCGGCAACGTCCACGGGGGCCCTTTCCACTCGCAGAATCCGGAAATGTATTTCGTGCATACGCCCGGACTCAAAGTCGTCTGTCCTGCGACCGCGTACGACGCGAAGGGGCTCATCAAGGCTTCCATCCGCGACAACAATCCCGTCATCTTCTTCGAGCACAAATATCTCTACCGGCGCATTAAAGAAGACATTCCGGCCGACGATTACATCGTCCCGCTCGGAAAGGCCCGCGTGGCCCGATCCGGCCGCGATCTCAGCATCATTACTTACGCGGCCATGGTGCACGTCGCGCTAGAGGCCGCGGAGCAACTGAGCAAGGAAGGGATCGAACTCGAAGTCCTCGACCTGCGGACACTCTCGCCGCTGGATCGCCAAGCCATCGCCCACACAGTGCGCCGCACAAACAAAGTACTTATCGTGCATGAAGACGTGCGCACGGGCGGCATCGCCGGCGAAATCAGCGCCATCATTAATGAAGAAGCCTTTGACGACCTGGACGGCCCGATCGTGCGCCTTACAGCACTTGATACTCCCGTGCCGTTTTCGCCGCCTCAGGAAGATTTTTTTCTGCCCAAGGTCAGCGACGTAATCCGCGAAGCCCGCAAGCTGCGAGCCTACTGACTCTTTTATTCCCTGCAAAAAGAAAACTCTGCGAGAACACCAAACAACCGCATCTCACCCCCGGCAACCCAGGGAACGCCTTCCGTCTCGTCGCGTAGCCTCGACTCGTTTATGATAGAGATTCTCCGGTCGGCAGCACTGGGATTCCGTCATTCCCCATTTTTGGTAGTTGCTGCTTAAGTCGACGAAAACCCGTTCATATTCTGGAGGTCTGATGCGCAACTTTATTCTTGGCGTCGTCGTCACACTGGCAGTGCTAATTCTGGGCGGTATGGGCGCAGCCACACTCGGATTCATTCCCACCCAAGCGAACGTGCAACCTCCCCATTGGGAGCGCCACCTGGCCATGAGCGCGGTGGACGCCTACACCGACAAGCACGCCGGCAACATCACAAGCCCGGTGCTGCCCTCGGCGGAAAATTTGATCGATGGCATGAAGCTCTACACCATGAATTGCGCGGGCTGCCACGGCGGCCTCGACAAGAGGCCGTCCCCGCAGTCCGGATCGTTCTATCCTCCGCCTCCGCAACTTGTCCTGCACCCGCCCGATGATCCCGATGCCCACAACTACTTCGTGGTCCGCAATGGCATTCGCTATACCGGCATGCCCGCATGGGACAAGGTTCTCAGCGATCAGGACATCTGGAAGGTGACGATTTTCCTGTCGCATATGGAGAAGTTGCCCGGTCCGGCGCAGGACTACTGGAAGACCGCGTTCGGGGTCGCGCCTCCCGGAGGAGAAGGCGGCCACGACGAGCATGAAGGGCACGACGACCACGACAAACACTGAACGGCGGGCCGAGCGAGCGTAACCGAGCCCCTTGGACGGGCCTGCCTGCGGGCGCCTGCCTCCTTATATAATAGGGATTTGTGCCTGGCCCGAAATTCATACCCGTGGGCCGTGCGGAAGGAACTTATGCCGACTGACGTCATCATGCCCCAAATGGGCGAGTCTATTTTTGAAGGCACCATTACCAAGTGGCTGAAGAAGCCTGGCGACAAGGTCCAGCGCGACGAGCCTCTCTTTGAGATCTCCACCGACAAGGTGGACGCCGAGATTCCTGCTCCCGCTTCCGGCGTGCTGCAGGAAATTATGGTCACCGAAGGCAACACCGTGCAGGTCAATACGATCGTGGGCACGATTGCCGCCGACGGCGAGGGTGCCGCGGCACCAGCCAGGAAAGCTGCCGCTCCGGCTCCATCTGCACCTGCGCCCCAGCAGAAAGAATCCGCTCCGCCGCCCAAGCAGGCCGTAGCCCCACCGCCCCCGCAAGCAGAATCTGAATCGCATGACGAAGACGTCCGTTCGTCTCCGCTCGTTCGCAAAATCGCGCGTGAAAATAACGTCGAGTTGTCGCAAGTGACTGGCACCGGTCTGGGCGGCCGCATCACCAAGCAAGACATCATGGCCTTCATCGAGAAAGGCCCGACCGCGGCGCCACAGATCTCGCCCGAACCCCAAGCCGACGGTGCGGCACAGAGTGCACGTCCGAGCGCTACTGCTCCGGCACCGCGCCCCGCACCGGCTGCCATCCCCGGCGACGTCGTCCCGATGAGCCAGATGCGAAAGATCATCGCGCAGCGCATGATCGAGTCGCGCCGCACCAGTGCTCACGTCCATTGCATGTTCGAAGTGGACCTGACCCGCATCGTCAACCTGCGCAACAAGCTGAAGAACGGATTTGAGCAGCGTAACGGTGCCCGTCTTACCTTCATGCCGTTCTTCGTGCGCGCAGCCATCATCGCGCTGCAGCAGTATCCCATCGTGAACGCGTCACTCGATGGCGACAGCATTCGCTACCACCGGCACGTCAATACTGGAATCGCGGTAGCGCTCGACTGGGGATTGATTGTTCCCGTGCTCAAGAACGCCGACGAACTTAACTTCCTCGGCCTGCAGCGCGGCATCACCGATCTCGGCGAGCGCGCCCGCAATAAGAAACTGATGCCCACCGACGTGGAAGGCTCGACCTTCACCATCACGAATCCAGGCCAGTTCGGCGCCGTATTCGGCCTGCCCATTATCAATCAGCCGAACTCCGCGATCATGGGAGTAGGCGGCATCACCAAGCAGCCCATGGTCATCACCGACAAAGACGGCAACGACTCGATTGCGATCCGCTCGGTCGTGCACCTGACACTCGGTTACGACCACCGCCTGATCGACGGCGCAGTCGCCGATCAGTTCATGGCTCTGGTGAAAAAGACGATGGAAGGCTGGAGTGAAGACGTCGGGTAGGACGGCGATCTGCGAACCGGTGAAGGCTTTCGCCCGTGAGCGAAGTCGTCGTCACCCGGAAAGAACGGGCTCTCACAGGAAGCAGCCTCGCAGGAGAGTAGTCGCGCGTGAATTTAGTCTCACGAAAAATAGTTGCCTTAAGAGAGAGACGGCCAAGCCGCGGAGCGGCGAAATTCATTAGCCCAGCGCGTAAGCGCTGGGTTTCCTCGCAAGCACGAGTCAGCCCGGAGGGGCGCAAGCAAATCAATCCAGAAGAGGCAGCGGGCTCTAGTGCTTCCGCTGCCCTTTCTGTGGCGTTCCCGAAAGCAGCTTACTTCGCTGCCGCCGCCGGCTTGGTCAGGCCCGCAGACTTCGCGTACGCCTCGATCGCCACAATCAATTCCCTGATGTCCTTAATCAACTGCTGATCGAGCACGATGTTGATGCCGTTGGCTGCGGCGGCGTCGCCCGTTTCCGACACGGCGTGTGCCGCCAGTCCCAGAAGCGCGAAAGCGCCACGCTCCAACTCCACTGCCTGCGGAAAGATCAGGCTGCTGAGCGCTTCAAT
>Ga0073909_10000238_pt1 | contig 19536 bp, 13 predicted proteins | sample Coa_R1_6_FD_66439 | JGI IMG/M metagenome (GOLD analysis project Ga0073909, IMG submission 66439) | Surface soil microbial communities from Centralia Pennsylvania, which are recovering from an underground coalmine fire. - Coalmine... | ecosystem: Environmental > Terrestrial > Soil > Unclassified... | reverse complement strand
CCAAGCTCGCGATGTGCGCCGGGGAAGCTTGGATCTGATCTGAGGACATCCTGGAAAGACTGCGCTGCTTCCTCGAACAACTTGGAGTCGTAGTAGCCCTGGCCAAGGATGTAGCTGGCCGGCGCGCGGGTGGCGTCCTGGCCAGCATACGCGCGAACACCTGCTTGCCTGATTCGACCTGGCCGGTGCGCGCGTAAGCAACGCCGAGCAGATAAAGCCCGGCGGGCTCGAGCGATTGGTCGGCGAGCGGCTTGAGCAGATCGATCGCGGCTTGCGGCTGCCCGCCGAACACGAGGCAGGTGGCGAGCAGGTTTGTGGCTTGTGCATTCTGGGGAGCGCGCTGGTGCAGTTGCCGGAAGTAGGGCAGCGCATGAGCGTAGTCGTCCTGCTTGAGATAGGCGAGTCCAAGATTCAGAAGCAGTCCCGGCTCATGCGGGCTGAGAGCAAGTGCCCAGCTTGTACATCTCGATGGCGCGCGCGTACCGGACTTAAGCGCCGCGGAAGCCTGATCGAACACCTTCTGATTGCTGGGATTCTGCCCGAGGGCGAAAGCGACAGAGAATAACGCGACCAGCAGCGACCGAAGAAACATTCCACTCAGAGCATAGCACCAAAAAAACAACGCTGTGCTCCACGCGGAGGGACGGAGCACGGCGTTGGCTGGGGAGCAGGGATCAGAAGTAAAGTTTGATTCCCAACTGCACGTTGCGTGGGTTGCGGTATGCGTTGATTTGTCCGCTGTTGCTTGTAAAAGTGGTCGGCTGGCCTGCATTCGCGGCTCCGAAGGCATTGTTGATGCCAGCGGGTTGAGTGTGGTTAAAAGTGTTGAACGATTCCAACCGGAGCTGGATATATCGGCTCTCGGTGAAGTTGATGTTCTTGAAGAGCGACATGTCCCAATTGTTGATGCCGGGACCGCGGAAGTAATTGCGGCGAACCGTTCCTACGGTGCCCAGCGGTGGGGCGACAAATGCCGCGGGATTTAGCCAGTGAACGTTGTCGCCGTGGGACAGGTAGACAGAACCTCCGGCCAGGTCAGGTCGCACCAGACCGACGAAGTTTCCGGCATTGCCCAGATAACACCCCCCAGCAACCGCCCATGTATACGTTAATTGGGGTCCCACTCCAGAAGCGCGTGATGCCGCTAACCTGCCAGCCGCCCAGAACGTATTTCAAGAAACCACTCGAGCGCAGCTCAGGCAACGAATACACGTAATTCACGTTGAATACGTTGGTGCGATCTCATCCTGCTGGCGCGCAATCGAGACGCGGATGGAATGGGTCGGTAATATTACCGCCCGACGAGCCACTCGGAACTCCCGGATCTGCACCGGGCGTGTCTGAGTCGGCGATGTCCATGCTCTTGCTCCAGGTGTAGTCCGCCGTGTCAGCGCTTAATAGCGCCCCAGATGCGTGGGGTGGTCTAACAAAATCGTTATTGTCCCCAGGGCTTCTCAAGAAGAAAAAATCGATTGTGCAGGTAAGCGTTAAACCCACATTGCGCGGGAGTCTGCTGCAGGCCGATAAGGTTGTCAAGAAAAAAGTGAGGTAAACGCTAATCTTTGCCGGAAACAGCGATTACCTTCAGGATATTGAAATCGAGTGCGGAGCTCGGTTTGTTGGCCGGAGAAGCGGAGTTTTTGTGCTATTCTCGCCGCCATGCCGGTCACCATGCTCGACATTGCCAAGGGATTGAATGTATCGGTCGTGACGGTATCCAAGGTGCTGCGGAACAAAGGCAAGATCAGCACGGCCACGCGCAAACGCGTTCTGCAGCGGGCGAAGCAACTCAACTATCAGACCAACTGGATTGCGCGCAGCCTGGTGACGCGGCGCACGTTCACGATCGGGTTGCTGCTGCCGGATTTCACGCATCCATTTTTTGCGGAGGTGGTGAAAGCGGTTGCAGAGACGGTGCGCCCCCACGGGTATCACGTCATCATTTCGTATTTCGAAGAAGATCCCGAGCTAGAGAAGAACGAAGCGGACTCGCTGATGGCGCGACAGGTGGATGGAATCATTGCGGCATCGGCGCAGTCGAACCCCGAGTTGTTTGAGGGGATGCTGGAGCGGAAGATTCCGGTGGTACTGATCGACCGGCCGATTGCGGGATTGCAGGCGAGTTTTGTGGGAGCAGATAACGAAGCGATCGGGAAACTGGCGACGAATCATTTGATCGCGCAGGGGTGTACACGGATTGCGCACCTGCGAGGGCCAAAGATCGGGATTGCGACGGAGCGGTTGGCGGGATACCGGCACGCATTGCAGAAGCATGACCTGCCGGTGGTCCCGAAATACGTGGTGGGCGCGCGCTATGTGGACAGCAGCGGGTACAGCGCGATGCGGAAATTGCTACAGGCGCAGCCTGCGCCGGATGGCGTGTTCTGCTACAACGACCCGGTGGCGATAGGGGCGATGAAGGCAATATCTGAAGCGGGGTTAAAGATTCCTGATGACATTGCAGTGGTGGGCGCGGGAAATGTGCACTATTCGGATGTGCTGGCGGTGCCGCTGACGACGGTGGACCAGGGGACGATGCAGATCGGGAAGCAGGCGGCGGAGTTGCTGATGGAGCAGATTGGGGCGAAGAAGCGTCCGCGGCCGCGGAAGATTTTGATCACACCCAAGTTGGTGGTGCGGCAGTCTACGGCGCGGTGAGTTTTGTTTGGCAGGTTTCTGCGGGGTGAACGCTTCGAAGGCGAATTTGAGGCGCAAAAGCTTTTAACCGCGAAGGTCGCGAAGAAATTCCCGTCAGTTCTAGAGATCAGCACATGTGATTTGGGCTTGCGCAAGACCGGCGGGCGGGGACGCCCGCCGCTCCATCGCGATTCGTTTCTTCTATCAAGTGGCGCTCGTGATTACGGAATCCATTGGTAGCTTACGAAGGCTAGTTGTGTGCTATCGGGGGACCAGGAGGGGACGTTGATGGTGCCCTGGCCTCCGAAGAGTTTCGTAAGTATTGTGATCTTGCCGTCGTTGAGTGACATCAGGCGCAGCATTACGTCTTTGTCTTCGGGGTGGCCTTCGACGCTGCGATCGTAGGTTAGAAAGACCATCCACTTTCCGTCGGGCGAGATGTGCGGGAACCAGTTGTTGAGTTCGTCGTGGGTAATTTGTTCCTGCGCGCTGCCGTCCGCTTTCATGCGCCAGATCTGCATGTGGCCGGTGCGCTCGGAATTGAAGTAGATGTACTTGCCGTCGGGGGAGTAATCGGGGCCGTCGTCGAGACCTTTGGCGGTAGTCAGGCGAGTTTCGTCGCCGCCCTCGAATGGGATGGAGTAGATGTCGAATTCGCCGTTGCGCTCGCCGACGAAGGCGAGCGTTTTTCCGTCTGGAGACCATCCGTGCCAGTAGGAGGGACCTTTGGGAGTAATTTCACGTGGTTGGCCTCCGGCGAAGGGAACGATGTAGACGTGCGAGTTGTCTTCATCCTTCGTCTGGTCGCTGATGGCGATAGTCTTTGAGTCGGGAGAGATGCCGTGGTCGTTGTTGCAGGTGACGGCGAAGCCAGTGTCGATCTTCTCGGGATTGCCTCCGGCGACGGGGATTGTTTCGAGGCGGCCTTTGCGGTTGAAGATGAGGGATGCGCCGTCATGCGTCCAGTTGGGAGCCTCGAAGCGCTCGGGCGCGACGTAGACGACGCGGCGATCAGTGGAGTCGATGCTGATGGTTTCGAGTGTGCTGTAGAGCTTCGGCTCAGCGGTCGAGGCGACGAGTGGGGTGATTTCCACATTGGAGAAGACGGCTTTCTCGACCACGTCCTTCTCGTGAGAGCAGAGGCCGATGCCAACGTAGAACGTGCCTTGGAGCGGGACGCGAACTGAGCCTCCGGCCATCTGGAAGGATTGGCCTTTCGAGGCGAGCCACATATAGGCGTACTGGCCGCGTTTTTCGATGCGTATTCGCGCAGGCGCGGAGATGTTCGCCTGGATCTCGTGTGTGAGCGCGCCTTTCGCGTCGCGATACTGTAGGGATGTGAGGCCGCTGCCGTGTAGGGCGACGTCGGCGTAGGGGGAGTCCGCGTCGAGTGACTGGCGCAGCATGACGACGGCTTTGCGATGCTCGTTAACGCCCTGGCCGATAAAAGCAATATCGGCGTTGAGGGCGACGTCACCGGAGATTTTTTTCCAGACGAAGTGGAAGGCGTCGCCTGAGAGCCACATGTTTTCTCCGGCCGCGGAGAGGGCTAAGGTTTTGGCGGCCGGGTCGTAGGAGGCGGAGCCTGGGTGGAGAGTGGTGCCGACGTCGGTGCGGCCTTCGAAGGGGCCGAGTTGCGTTTGGGCGAAGGCGTGGGTCGCGGCGAGAGTAATCGCAAGAATGGCGAGAAGTGTTTTTGAGTTACGACGCACAACAGCCTCCTGATTTCGCCCCTCCGGGGCTTTGGCAAGCTTGCTGCCTACCCAGTGCTTACGCACTGGGCTAATGAATTTCGCCCGCTTCCGCGGGCTTGGCCTGGTACCTCGCGGGGCCACCGATTTCTTTTTCAGAGCTTGCGAATTACTCGTCACGCGTGCGTGCTGCGGAATGTTTGCAGGCAGCGCTTCGCGGTTTCAAGTTCGGAGTAACGGCTGCCTTCCTGTTCGAGGAGGTAGTACTCGAGTCCGCCACCGTTTTCTGCGGCCGCGAAGATTTCTTTCCAGGGAGCCGAGCCTTCTCCGAACAGAACCTTGTAGCCCTGGTCGCGGGACCAGTCTTTGCAGTGCATCGACTTGACTCGGCCCGGGTGGGAGCGGATCCAGGCAACTGGATCTGCGCCGGATGCGACACACGTGCCTACGTCAAGTTGTAAGACGACCGACGGCTTGGTGTGCTCCGCGAGATATTGCGCGGGGAACTTGCCGTCTACAGAGCGGAATTCGGGTTCGTGATTGTGGTAACCGACTTTGAGTCCGGCAGGCTCGAGTTTTTCTGCGGCGGCGTTCAGGGCGTCAGCGACCGGCTTCCATCCGTCGGGACCGGGCTTGGGGTCGGCGCTAGCCACGATGACGTACTTGCATCCGAGCGTGAGGTTGAGGTCGCGCGTGCGATTGATTTTGTCGGGATCGAGATAGTTGAAGTCGTTATGGGTCGAGAAGCAGCGGACGCCCAGGTCGTCGAGCAGTTTGCGCATGTCTTTGGTCTGGGCGTCGGTGCGCTCGAAGTAGGGTGCGTAGAACTCGACGCACTGGTATCCCATTTCGCCGACGGCACGGACGGTGGCTTCAGGATCTTTCTTGAGTTCCTCGCGGACGGAGTAGAGTTCGAGGCCGACGGGGATTTTAGAGTCGGCGGCGCGCGCGGTGAGAGCGTAGGGAAGCATGGCCGAGAGAGCAAGGAAGGATCGACGGTCGAGTGGAGTCATGGGCTACCTTTTACTTGAGTCGGGCATTGAGTGTCCAAGAAAAAGTTTTGGTTGGCATCAGAAGTTCTTGGAAAATCTTACGATCGCGGCGTCGTGGAATCCCAGCCTAATGCCGCAAAGGACGCGCCGTTAGGCTGGGGCAACCACGCTGGCACGTTCAGTGTTCTTGATCTGCCAGTTTGCGAAGACGCTCGGAGACATTAAGTAGGGCGCGGCCGTCGTGGTACGCGGCTTTCCAGATGCGGCCTTTGTTGGGGTTGGTCGGGATGCCGTCAGGACCGATCATCTCGTAGACGCCGTGGTACTGCGAATCGATCTGGTAGGTTTTGATGAAGTACCACTGCAGCTGGAAAGCCTTGAAGTAGACGTCCGTTTGCTTGCCGTATTTTTCGTGCATCAGAAGAAGAGAATTCAATCCCTCCATCTGTACCCACCATTCTTTCAGGCGCGACTCGGGTTTGCCGAAGGTGGTGCCATCCTGGTAGAAGCCGCCGTAGGTTTCGTCCCAGCCATTGGCCAAGGCGTGATCGACGAGAAGTTTTGCCATGCGCTCGGTCTTTGGGTCGTGGCCGTGGCCGAGGACTCCTTCAGCTTCGAGCATGAGGTAGGCAGTTTCGACGTCGTGGCCGTAGGAGTCGTGATCGGGATAGGGGCGCCAGTCGTTGGTGTTGTAGAGGTTCATGACGCCGGGCTGCACGCAGATTTTATCGCGGTTGATTGTGAGGAGTTCTTCGAGCCGGCGGCGCAGCGTGTCATCTTTCCAGACTTCGTAGAGTTGGGTGAACGCTTCGAGCAGGTGGATATGCGTGTTCATCGATTTGTAGCCGACGGGGAAAAGTGCGACCGGAATCGGCTGCAGTGTGACGGCATCGGGGTTGCCTTCCACCACTTTACCTTCGCGAGTGAGCCATTCGAAGTAGCCGCCATTTGTGGAGTCATGGGCGTGTTCGTTGATCCAGCGGAAAGCTTTCTGCGCAAGTTCGAGAGCTTTGGGATCTTTCGTTGCCTGATACGCGGCGGCGGCACCGTAAAGGCCGAAGCTGTTTCCGTAGAGATGCTTTCCGTCGGTGTAATAAGGAGAGATGTTGCCGTTGTCGTCGAGACCCCAGTAGAAGCCGCCGTATTGTTTATCCCATAGCGTGTTGCTGAGATAGTCGACGCCGTGACGCGCGATGGGAAGAAATTTGTCTTTGAGTTCGGGACGGCGCAGGGCGACCTGGGAGGAGATCCACGTCATGCGTCCCTGGAAGACGGAGAACTTGCCGTCGTCTTGCTTGCCCGGTTGCCAGTCGCGCGCGAAGTTGGAGCGGAAGCCGCCGTGGGCGTCGTCGACGGTGGGGGGGAACCAGACGTCGAGCACGTCGCGCTGGAGAGTGTCGTTCACTTCGTCGGCGAACTTCAGGTAGTTGGCCTTGCTGGGGGCGACGTAGGTGATGGGGCCGGGATGGGGAGAGCTTGCTATCGGCGAGGACTCTTTCGGGGCGTGGCAGGCGATTGTGGCCAGAAGACACGCGATGGCCATTGTGATTGGGAACTGATGTGGGCGACTTGGTTGCGGGCTTGGGGAGTCGGAGGTCATCGTCAATACTTTCTGAGCAGTTCGAGCATCTTGCGATCGAGTTTGTGGCCCTTGAAGTCTTCGTACTGAACGTCGGTGCGCTCGCTGTCGAGCACTCCAAAGGAGCCGCGCAGGTTCCAGAGGGCGAAGCCCCAGCCGGCCTCGTGCCAGAGCGATAGACAGTCCTCCATCCACGCGAGAGCGACGTTATGGGGAGTTTTGTTGAAGCAGCCCCACTCACCGACGTGAATCTGGACACGACGGTCGATTAATGGCTTGTAAAGGTCGATGTAGACCTTCTTGAGGCGGGCGCGGTCCCAGGTCTGGCCCTGATCGTCTTTGAGCGGCCAAGTGGGCGGAGCCATTGTTTCGAATTCGTCGCGCGGAACCCAGGTGGCGGTGTAGTGACTGACGGCTTTTGGTTGATAGCCGCGAGTGCTTTGCACGAGGCCGAGGTCGGCGATACCGAGGACGGGTGCCTGGCCGATGTCAATACCGTCGGCGAAGATGAGGCGGTGGGGATCCACTTCGCGGATGGCGGTGACGAGCGCTCGCACGATCTCGACGTAGCGCTCTTCGAGATAGCCTTCGTAGGAGCGCATCTTCGGAGGTTCATTAATGAGATCGAAACTCAGGCGATGGTTGGGAATGCCTTGGTAGCGGCGCGCGAAGGTTTTCCAATGGTAGACGGAGGCGGCGAGAGCCCGATCGCGCTGGGCTTTGCTGCCGGTGAAGAGGTCGGCCTGCTCGAGTTCGCGTCCGTTGATGCAGTAGCCGGGGATGCGGTGGAAATTAATGTTGATGTGGATGCCGTGTTGCTGTCCGAGGTCGAGCGCCTGGTCGATTTTCTTTAATGGTTCTTCGCGGATAACGGACCAGTCCTGGGGATCGCCCCAAGCCCAGTAGTTCAGAGGCAGGCGGGCGAAGTCGAATCCCCATTCCCGCATGGTGACGAAATCGAATTCATCGTAAGCAGGGCCGTCGTAGGGATGCTGGGGAGTGGAGAATTGTCCCTGCAGGTTGAAGCCGCGCCAGCGCGGAATTCGTGCGGCAGTGATGTCGGGTGCGGCGAGTGGCTTCGAGGTAGACGAGCCAAATGCAGGAGAGAGCCACGGGGAGGCGGCAACCGCGAGAGCGAAGCTCTTTTTCACGAAGGATCTACGGTTCAGCGGGGACCTCCTCGCACCCGCGGCGATGTTAGTCTCGTTGGGCAATCGTTTAATAGCCGTCGATGGCTCGCTTACGAGCTCCTGCCGCTAACGTCGCGGTGGCTCAAGGTGCGCAGTATATGACAAACCCCGCCAGAAAGGTAAACGATTAACTCATCTGAGAAAATCGATTGCGCATATGAGGGTAAGCACAGTAGAGCAACAAGCCCGGCGGCAGGAGCGTTTTGAGTGCCGCGACAAAGGTGGGAGGCTGCCGTTACACTGAACGGAGCCCTTCGGGAAAACTTCATCAAGCGGAAGGAATGAACATGGCATCCGTAGAGTCTGCCATCCCCGTGGCCGCAACCTCCTCGCCTTTATCTAAAGAAGAACTGCGCCGAATGAACGCATACTGGCGCGCTGCGAATTACCTCTCGGTCGGGCAGATTTACCTTTATGACAATCCACTGTTGCGCGAGCCTCTCAAGATCGACCACGTGAAGCCGCGACTGCTGGGGCACTGGGGTACGACGCCCGGCCTGAACTTCATTTACGTTCACTGCAACCGGCTCATCAAGAAGCTTGACCTGAACATGATTTACATCACAGGGCCGGGGCACGGCGGACCGGGCCTGGTCGCGAACACCTACCTGGAAGGAACCTATAGCGAGTACTACCCGAACATTCCGCAGAATGAGGCGGGAATGAAGCGGCTGTTCAAGCAGTTTTCCTTCCCGGGCGGAATTCCGAGCCACGTCGCTCCGGAGACGCCAGGATCGATCCACGAAGGCGGGGAACTGGGATACAGCGTGGCGCACGCTTATGGTGCGGCGCTCGATAATCCGGACCTGCTGGTCTGTTGTGTGGTCGGCGACGGGGAGGCCGAGACTGGTCCGCTGGCGGCGAGCTGGCAATCGAACAAGTTCCTGAATCCGGCGCGGGATGGCGCGGTGCTGCCCATTCTTCACCTGAACGGGTACAAGATCGCGAACCCCACTGTGCTGGGCCGGATGAGCGATGAAGAGCTTACCGAATTATTCCACGGCTACGGCTACGAGCCGATATTTGTGGAGGGCAGCGATCCCGAGCCGATGCATCAGTTGATGGCGGAGAAGATGGAGTCCGCAGTCCGGGATATCCAGGCGATCCAGGAGCAGTCACGAAAGCAGAAGGACGTCACCCGACCGATCTGGCCGATGATCATCCTGCGCTCGCCCAAGGGATGGACGGGTCCGAAGATGGTCGACGGCAAGCCGGCAGAGAATACGTGGCGATCGCACCAGGTTCCGTTCTCGGAGATGGTGGGGCATCCGGAACACGTACGGCTGCTTGAAGAGTGGATGAAAAGCTACAAAGCCGAAGATCTGTTCGACAAGAGCGGCCGCTTAATTCCGGAACTTGCGGAACTCGCTCCAAGAGGTGAGCGGCGCATGGGCGCCAATCCGCATGCCAATGGCGGGTTGCTGTTGAAGGACCTCGTGATGCCGGACTTCCGCGACTACCGAGTGGAAGTGCCGAAGCCGGGCGGAGTGAATTCCGAAGCCACGCGTGTGCTAGGAACGTTCTTGCGCGACGTGATGAAGAACAACCTCGGAGCGAAAAACTTTCGCGTGTTCGGGCCGGATGAGACGGCTTCGAACCGACTGGATGCGCTGTATGCCGTGACGGATAAGGTCTGGATGGAACCCTTGCTGCCGGTAGACGAGCATCTCTCGCCGAACGGGAGGGTGATGGAAGTTCTCAGCGAGCATATGTGCCAGGGGTGGCTGGAAGGGTATTTGCTTACTGGACGGCATGGATTCTTCTCGTGCTACGAGGCGTTCATTCACATCGTCGATTCGATGTTCAATCAGCACGCGAAGTGGTTGAAGGTGACGCGGAACATCCCGTGGCGGCGTTCGATCGCGTCATTGAATTATTTGCTCACGTCGCACGTGTGGCGGCAGGATCACAACGGGTTCAGCCACCAGGATCCGGGATTCATCGATCACGTGGTGAACAAGAAGGCGGATGTGGTGCGGGTGTATCTGCCGCCGGATGCGAACACGCTGCTTTCTGTGGCAGACCACTGCCTGCGCAGCCGCGATTACGTGAACGTGATCGTGGCGGGCAAGCAGCCGGCGCCGATGTGGCTGGATATGGACTCGGCGATCCGGCATTGCACGGCTGGAATCGGGATCTGGAGCTGGGCGAGCAACGACCAGAATGCCGAGCCGGATGTGGTGATGGCATGCGCTGGCGATGTTCCGACGTTGGAATCGCTAGCGGCAGTAGACCTGCTGCGTCAGCATTTCCCGGACATCCGGATCCGGTTCGTGAATGTGGTGGACCTGATGACGCTGCAGCCCTCGAGCGAGCATCCGCATGGTTTGACCGATCACGAGTTTGATTCCATTTTCACGACCGATAAGCCGACCATCTTTGCTTATCACGGGTATCCGTGGCTGATTCACCGGCTGACGTACCGGCGGCACAATCACGACAACCTGCACGTGCGCGGGTACAAAGAAGAAGGCACGACCACTACGCCGTTTGACATGGCGGTGCAGAACGATATCGACCGGTTCCATCTGGCGGGGGATGTGGTGGATCGCGTGCCACGGCTGCAGCGCTTGGGAGCGCACTTCAAGCAGTTCCTGCGCGACAAACTGGTCGACCACAAGCAGTATGTTGACGACCACGGCGACGATATGCCGGAAATCAAGAACTGGAAGTGGCCTTATTAGCGCGAGAATCTTTAACCGCAAAGGGCGTTAAGGACGGCCGCTAAGGTCGCTAAGAAGGACAGGTCATCGATGCTTTCAGAGTGTGTGCTACGACCGGCCCGTGCAGACAAAATCTAAAACGCAGTGGGCGCAGAGAAACGGGAGAACGCGGAGCCAGGCGTAACTTCTGCAGTGATCCTATGAATGTTCTTGTCCTGAATTCCGGGAGTTCCAGTCTTAAATTCCAGCTGATTGCGACGGACCCGGATCGTATCGCCCGCGACACGGACGAACGTTTAGTGCGGGGAGAAGTGGAGGGGATTGGCGGGGATACAACCTGTGCCATCCGGAAGAAAGACGGGCTCCCCGAATCGTTGAAAGCTCCAATGAAGGATCTTGAAGCCGCATTGGAGTTTGTGATTGGCGGAATCGCATCCGAAAGGTCTGGGCTCCAGGAAGTGCGCGGGCCAGCTGACATTCATGCGGTTGGCCATCGGGTAGTGCATGGCGGAGAACGGTTTTCCGAATCGGTTGTGGTGAGCGATGAGGTTCTGAAGGGAATCGAGCAATGCAGCGACCTGGCCCCGCTTCACAATCCGGAGAATCTCAAGGGAATTCTGGCAGTGCGAAAATTGCTGGGCGAAGAGGTTCCCCAAGTCGCAGTCTTTGACACTGCGTTTCATCACTCGCTGCCGGAGCGCGCATATGTCTATGCGATACCGTACGAGCTTTACCAGCGTCACCGGATCCGGCGGTACGGTTTTCACGGAACTTCCCACCGGTATGTCATGCACCGGTACCAGGTATTGGGCAAGGTGACGACCGAGAAGACCCACGTCGTTACCCTCCATCTCGGGAACGGCTGTTCGGTGGCGGCGATCCGGGGTGGACATCCGGTGGACACTTCGATGGGCATGACGCCTCTTGAGGGTTTGGTGATGGGAACTCGATCGGGCGACGTCGATCCTGCGATCATCAGCGTCATTGGAGAGAAAGAAGGACTCTCTGCTCGTGAGGTTGACTCGCTGCTGAATGCACGGTCGGGATTGCTTGGAGTTTCGGGGACGACGAATGATATGCGCGGGCTTCAAGCAGAGGCCCGAGACGAAGGCAACAAGCGCGCGCGGCTGGCCATCGATATTTTCTGTTACCGAGCGCGGAAGTACATCGGTGCTTACCTGGCGTGCATGGGCGGGGCTGACGCATTGGTGTTCACCGGCGGCATCGGGGAGAACTCTCCGGAGATTCGAGGGCAGATTTGCACGGGGATGGAGTGGGCCGGGATTGCGCTCGACGCGGAGAGAAATCGGAAGACTGTCGGCAAAGAGGGATTGATCAGCAGTGATTCATCGAAGCTGGCGGTTTATGCGATTCCTACGGATGAGGAGTTGTTGATTGCGCGGGATACGGTGCGCTGCATTTTAGGGGAGTCGCATCCGTCGTAGTGCGTGGAGTCGAAGGGGCCGGAAGGCAAGTCGAGGCCTCTGTATGTAAACAGGCCACGCAAGAGTCGTCGAAGACGAAAGAGCAGAGCTCAGGCGCTAAAGCGCTGACACATTCCTAAGCAGAAGCGGCACGACTAAAGTCGTGCCCTTCCCAAGACCTGCTCGAGGCAGACTTTTCCGCAGACTCTGAAGTCGTACCGTTCCCAAGCTCTGGCCCAGTTACACCGAGTACGAGACGTCGTCATCGGCGGCGACGTGTGCTAGGGCGCTTCCGTTTGAAGATACGACGGACGATTTGCTGCCGCGGCGCATGGCTACGATACCTGTGCGCACCATTTCCAGCACGCCATAAGGCCTGAGAACTTCGAGCAGGCCGTCGATTTTGTCCTCGGCGCCCGTGATCTCGATGGTTAGAGAGTCCGGTGCGACGTCGACTACTCTCGCACGAAACACGCTCGCTAGCTCCAAAACGTGGGAGCGCGCTTCGTGAGTGGCGGCCACCTTGATCATGGCTAAATCGCGCACGATGGCAGGCTGATTGGTAATGTTCTCGACCAGCAGAACATTGACGAGTTTGTAGAGGTTGGCCTCGATGCGGCGCGCCTGGTCGCGGTCGGCCTCGGCAGTGATGGTCATGCGCGAGACCTCTGGCTTTTCGGTGCGGCCGACCGTGAGCGAGTCGATGTTGAAGGCGCGGCGCCGGAACAGGGAAGCGACGCGGGTGAGGACGCCGGGTTTGTTTTCCACGTAGACCACGAATGTGTTCATCATGTTGGTTTACTCGTCGGCCGCCGTTTCCACGATCGGGCTGGGGCGGCGGATCATCTCGTGCAGCGAGGCACCCGCGGCCACCATCGGGTAGACAGTGTCTTCCTGCTCCACTTTGAAATTGATCAGCATGGGACCATCGTGTTGGCGAGCATCTCGCACCGTGGGCACGACCTCAGAGCGCTGGGTGACGGTTGCGCTGCGGATGCCGTAGGCGTCGGCCAGTTTGGCGAAGTCGGGATTGAGCAAGGGCGTTGCCTGGTAGTTGCGTTCGTAGAAGAACTCTTGCCACTGGCGCACCATCCCAAGGAAGCCGTTGTTGATGATGGCGATGTTGACCTTCAGGTTTTCCTGCACGATGGTGGCGAGTTCGGACATGGTCATCTGGAAGCCGCCATCACCGACTATGACCCAGACTTCTGAGCCAGGTCGTGCGACCTTAGCGCCGATTGCAGCGGGGAGAGCAAATCCCATAGTCCCCAGGCCGCCGGACGTGATCAGCGAGCGGGCGCGTTCGTGCTTGTAGTATTGCGCCTCCCACATTTGGTGCTGGCCAACGTCGGTGACGACGATAGAGTCGACGTCGCGCGTTTCATGCCAAAGATCATTGATGACGTGTGCGGCGTAGAGGTGACCATTGTCGGGGAGATTCTGAATATCGCGGACCGCTGCGTCACCTTTCATCTGGTCGATGAAGTCGAGCCAGTCGCTGCGATTGACGGACTTGACGTGCGGCAGAAGTTCGTCGAGGACTTCGCGCAAATCGCCGACCAGGGCCACGTCGACCTTCACGTTCTTGTTGATCTCGGCCGGGTCGATTTCCACGTGAATTTTCTTCGCGTTTGGCGCGTAGGTTTTCAGGTTGCCCGTGACGCGGTCGTCGAATCGCATGCCGAAGGCAAGGAGAAGATCGGCTTCCTGAATCGTGTGGTTGACCCAGGCTTCGCCGTGCATGCCCATCATGCCGAGGTTGAGCGGGTGCGATGCAGGGAATGCGCCGAGGCCGAGCAGCGTGAGGGCGATAGGAATTCCACTGCGCTCGGCGAAATCACGGACTTCTTTCATCGCGCCCGAGATGATGATGCCGTGGCCTGCCAGAATCACGGGCCGCTTCGCGTTCTGGATCAGCTCAAGGGCCTGCTCATACTCCTTTGCGTCGGGAGAAAGGTCGGGCCGATAGCCGGGAAGCTGCGGCTTGGCTGCGTCCCAATCGAATTCACAGGTAGTCTGCTGGGCGTCTTTGGTGATGTCAACCAAAACAGGACCCGGGCGCCCGGAGCGCGCGACGTAGAAGGCTTCGCGGATCGTGCGGGCGACTTCGCTGGCGTGCGTTACAAGATAGTTGTGCTTGGTGATGGGAAGAGTGACGCCGGTGATGTCAGTTTCCTGGAAGGCGTCGGACCCGATGAGTTTGCTGCCAACCTGGCCGGTGATGCAGACGATAGGGGAGGAGTCGAGCATGGCGGTGGCGATGCCCGTGACCATGTTGGTGGCTCCGGGGCCGGACGTGGCGACGGCGACTCCGACCTCGCCGCTGGCGCGCGCGTAGCCGTCGGCCATGTGGGTGGCGCCTTGCTCGTGGCGCACCAAAACGTGATGGATCTTGCTGTGCTTGAGGGCGTCGTAGGCAGGCAGGATGGCTCCGCCCGGATAGCCGAAAACGTGCGTGACGTTTTCGCGCTCCAGGCATTCCCAGAGAATTTGTGCGCCGGTCTTGGTCATCGTTACTCCTCGTTTAATGCGGGCCCTGCGGCCGATGGGCGGGGACGGCCGCCGCTCCATCGACTCAAGATAGTTCCAGGTCTTTCGACGTCCGCGAACTTTTGTAAACAAACGGGCCATCATCCTTGATTGGATGATGGCCCGTTCAGAAGCTTGGCTGAGGGTTACATCATCCGCTGCAGTCTGTTCCTACAGATACTCGTACGACGACGGCGGGAACGAGTCGGCTGTTCCGGATAATTCGCGTCGAGTTGGGTGCGAAGGCTTGCATAGGCACCAACGAGTACCCGATGTTTGTAAATGTTCGCGGGCGCGGAGTCAAGCACATTCGGACCGGACGGTCGGTCGGTTCCATTATAAAGCTTATTCCTCGATCCGCAAAAGAAGGACAGGCTCGACCATGAAATCGAACTCGTTAATGGTGTTCACGGCACGGCGGATCACCGGTTCGGACACGGGTTCGACCGTGATTACGAATGAAACTCGGTCCTTGGGGAGGTGAGGTTCCTGCTCGAGGGAATCGATATTGATTGATTCGTGGGCAATGACTTCGGCGACGCGGGCCACAATGCCGCGCTGGTCTTTAACCGTGAGTCGGAGATACCAACTGACGGGCTTGGGACGGTCGGACAAAGGCAAGGCGTGCGAACTCAAGAAGCCGGGAATGTTCTTTGCGTTAAGTTGTCCGGCGGCGAAGTCGCGGGAGATTTCGATGAGGTCTGAGACGACGGCAGAACCAGTGGCGTCTCCACCGGCGCCGCGGCCGTAGAACATCTGCGTGCCGATCTTGTCGCCGACAAGGAAGACGGCGTTGTTCACGCCCTCGACTTTCGCAAGCATCGAGCGCCGGCTGACCAGCCATGGGCGCACCGAAACTTCGAGGCCGTCGTCCGTTTGCTCAGCGGAGCCCACCAGCCGGATGGTGCTTTCGAGACGGTTCGCGGAGTGGATATCGATGGCGCGGATGTGGCGGATGCCGTACGTCGGGACGCGCGCGACGTCTAGGCCGCCTTCGAAAGCCATGCGCGCGAGGATGCAGAGTTTGTCGCGAGCGTCCTGCCCGTCGATGTCGAAGGAAGGGTCGGCTTCCGCGAAACCTGCTTTCTGGGCTTCGGCGAGGGCTTCCGCGAACTCGATCCCGCGGCTCTCCATTTGGGTCAGGATGTAGTTGGCAGTCCCGTTCAGGATGCCGTGCACCGAGCGCAGACGATCACCGGCGGTGGATTCGTGAATGACGCGGAGGATCGGGATGCCACCCGCAACGCTGGCTTCGAAGCCGATCGGCAAGTTGCGGGAGACAGCTAGGGCGAAGAGTTCGTCGCCGTGGCCGGCCAGAAGATTTTTATTGGCCGTAACGACGGGCCTGCCTTGTTCGAGCGCGCCGCGCACGAGTTGGAGCGAATCGCCGGTGCCGCCCATGGTTTCCACGACTACGTCGACGTTGGGATCTTGGAGAAGCTGTTTCCAGTCGGAATAGGTACGTGCGTTTGAAGGGGCGGTTGCCGGTTCGATGTTGGAGCGGCGGCAGACGGCGGTCACCGTGAGTGCTACTCCGCTGCGGTGAGCAATGAGGTCACGATGCTTTTCGATGATGTCGGCGGTGGCGCGACCTACCGTGCCGAAACCGACAATGCCGACTCGAACTTGTTTTTTATCCATGAATCTTCTGCAAAGGGCCAAAAAATCCCAGCGCCTAAAGGCGTCATCGGTCGCGCGTCCCTGCGGCGCGCCTGAAGGCGCGCCCTGATACAAAGCATTCGGGGTGCAAGTACTAAACCACCGTAGCTGTCGGGGCGCTGCTCAAGAACTCCTGGTGGACGGCGCGCACGACGTCGTCGACGCGGGAGTTCGTCACTGCAAAGCAAATGTTCAGTTCACTGGCGCCCTGAGCTACGGCGATCACGCTGACATTGTTGCGAGCGACGACCGAGAACAGTCGGCCAAGGATACCGCACGTGCCCTTCATGCCGGAGCCGAGGACGGCGATGACCGCGATGTCACGATGAACGGTTACTGGATTCAGGATTCCGTGTTTGAGCTCTGTTCGGAAGAGTCGCTGGATCGCGTGAACCACGCGTTCGGTATCGGCTTCACGCAGGACTAGTCCTAGCGAATCTTCGGAAGAGGATTGTGTAGAGAAGAGCACGTCCACGTGCTCGTGACCCAAGCGCAGAAAGAGGCGGCCGAAGATTTCGGCGAAATGAACATCGCGGCGCGTGGTCAGCGTGACCAGCGATGCTTGCGTCACGGCGGTGACGGCTTTCACGGGCCGTGTGCTCTCGGGCAGATGCTCGACGATTTTGGTACCCGGGACTTCCGGCTTGAATGAGTTCTTGATCCAAACGGGGATGCCACGCTCCATGGTAGGCCAGATCGCTTTGCGATGGATGACCTTCGCGCCGTAATACGAGAGCTCAATGGCTTCGGCGAATGTGATCTCGGACAGGGTGAGCGCGTCGGGACAGACGCGGGGATCCGCGGTTAGGACGCCGTCGACGTCAGTCCAGATCCAGACTTCATGCGCCTTCATCGCCGCGCCGAGAATCGTGCTCGAGTAGTCGGAGCCGCCCCGGCCGAGGGTGCTTACCTGGCCCGAAGAAGTTGCGCCGCTGTAACCCATGACGACCGGGATGCTGCCTTGCTGCAGAAGCGGGTTAAGAACGTCGTTGCAGAGGCGGGCCGTGGTTTCCATGTCGGGGGCGGCGTCGCCGAACTTGTCGTCGGTGGCAAGGACTCGGGCGGAATTCACGAATACGCCCTTGGCACCAAGTTCGTTTAAGCAGGCTGCGAAGATGTGCGCGGACATTTGCTCGCCGAGAGGAAGAGCCATGTCCATTACCTGGGCGGTGGCTGATCCCAGGAGCAGCAGTGCAGAGGATAGTTCGCGTAAGCGATGAAGTGTGGACTGTACTTCGGCGGCGACGGCCTTTTTCGTCGAGCCAGAGAATAGTTCAGCGACGACTTGTTCGTGGCGTGCTTGCAGTTGAAGGAGACCGTCTTCCATCTGTTTGCCATTACCCGTGCGCGCGGAATTCAGCACGCTCAGAATCAAGTCGGTGACTTTCGAGAGGGCGGAGACCACGACAACTACCGGGGCGCCACCTTGTGCATGGCGCTGCGCAATGGTGGCCGCCTGCCGGATGCGCTCGGCGCTTCCGACGGAAGTGCCGCCAAACTTCATGACTACCAAGCTCATGGAGAGTCCCAGCGCGAATTGCTGAATGTAGTAGTACAGCATGCAGACGCGACGGGCGACAAGACTCTCGTGGGATACGTCTGGGGGGCAGTAAACGCGTAGGAAAGATTTGCGCGAATAGACAACGGGCCGGCCTCTGGGAAAACTGAAGCCGGCCCGCTGAGTTGTGGCAGATTCGGCTACTGCTTGCCGATGATCTTGCCGTTGATGTCGACGTTATCGAGTACCACGATGCTGGCACCCGTTTCCGGACCGCCGTCCATCAGCACATAGACGCTCTTGACCTTGCTGCCTGGAGCGACGGGCGGGTTCATCTGTGCCGGGTTTGCAGGATCGAAGCGGAGCCGCTTCCATCCTGCACCCGGGGACGGCTGCGACGTTCCGGCTGCGCATCCGGTTTTGTGAACGACATCGTCCGTGGTCACGACTGCGAACCGCGGAGTAGTTGCCGTGCACTGCCCGCCGTTGCGGATGTCATAACCAAGTTCGGTCACCGACATTCCTTCAACGTCGCGGATCACGACACCAGCTTGCGCCTGGTTTGACGCGGCACTGGTCTTCGAGAGCAACAGACCCTGATTGCGCATATCAGAGTTGTTTCCGGCGGATGAGGAGACGCCGGTGTTGTCCATCCAGGATGAGGCCACGCTATTCGACGAAGCCGGATCGTAGGCGAACGGCCACGCACGAAGACGGTCACCGCTGTTCGATGCGGTGTCGTCGCCGCCGTCGTCGCCACCTCCGCCGTCATCCCCGGAAGCTACTTTGAGAACGACGGGCAGATTCACGCTTGCGGCGCCGTTTGCGTAGATAGCGATCGTCCCGGAGTACGTTCCCGAAGCCAGGCCCGTGGGATCGACGGAGATGCTCAGTGATCCTGGAGTCGTGCCTCCCGAAGGAGTCACCGACAGCCACGTTCCTCCGTGCGCAGCAGCCGTGAAGCTGAGAGGCGAGCCGGTACTCATCACGCGGAGGGATCGTGATGAAGGCATGGAATGACCCGACTCGTACTCGAAGTAGGCTGCGCGAGGCGGCCAGACTCTGAGCTTGCCGGTGCCGGTGGTAGTGGTGATCACCAACTTGACGGGAATCGTTTGCGGAGTGTTTGAGGCCCCGCCGGAGGTGACAGTAACGGTTCCGTTGTAGGTTCCTGCTGCGAGGCCTGAAGGATTCGCAGTTACGGTCAGCGTTGCGGGTGTCGAGCCGGACGCAGGAGTGACACTGAGCCACGCTCCTCCAGCGGCGACAGCGTTCACATTGAGAACCGATCCGCTGCTGGCAACTGACACCTTCTGCGTGCCCGCAGTTGTCGAGCCCACAGGGTAGCTGAAGGATACAGTTCCCGGACTGATGTTCAGCGACGGGTTCCCAGGGGGAGCTGTCACTGTGAGAGAGACCGCGACCTTCTGCGGTGAGTTCGAAGCGCCGGATGCTGTCACAGTGATGGTGCCGCTGTAACTGCCTGCCGCGAGACCACTCGGATTCACAGAGGCTGTCAGGCTGCCTGGTGTATTTCCGCCGCTTGGTGTGACGCTTAACCACGATCCAGAAGATGTCGCCGTGTAACTCAAGGCACTGCCACCGGTGACATTTATGGATTGACTGGCAGGCACTGCTCCACCAGTTTGATAGCTGAACGACAAGTTGGCGGGG
>Ga0073909_10000236_pt1 | contig 19566 bp, 17 predicted proteins | sample Coa_R1_6_FD_66439 | JGI IMG/M metagenome (GOLD analysis project Ga0073909, IMG submission 66439) | Surface soil microbial communities from Centralia Pennsylvania, which are recovering from an underground coalmine fire. - Coalmine... | ecosystem: Environmental > Terrestrial > Soil > Unclassified... | reverse complement strand
ATCGGCTATAGCGATGTGATCGCTGCAGTTGGCGACGTCAGAAACTGCCATTTCTTGCCTTCCGGGGTGGCCGGGACCCCGATTTTGGCTACCCCGCTGCGGACAAGAGTTGGGTCACGGCCTGGATGCCGGCCCGTTCGATCGGGCGGCCGGCCCAGGTCGCCTTCAAAGTGCCGCGCTCTTCCTTCAGGGTATATATCGCGAGGTTGAGGGGAACGCCCTGCCAGTCGACCTTCAGCACCGAGACGGCACGTGCCTGATCGCCGGCGAAGCGCCGCTCGTCCGAGATGTCGTAGACGATGTTGCGGCTCAGGAGAAAATGCTCCACCGCCTTGCCGTCGTCGGTAAACAGCTGCAAGTCGATGTCGCTATAGCGCCCGGCCGTGCCGCTGAGCACCGAGCCGGCGAGGTACGGACGAAAGCGCTCGAGCAGGTGCATCGCCTCGAGCGCGCGCTGGCGCAGGTACTGGATGCGCTCGCGCTGCTCCTCGCCCTGGTAGAGCGACTGATAGGCGCGCAGCTCCGCTTCGATTTCTTCGTTCTTCGGGAGCGACTGAGTGTCCTCTGCGCCGAGCTGGCGGGCCGCTTTGCGTTTCGCCAGTGCAAAATCCTCGACACCGTCCTCGGCCATCAGGCGGGCGGCCGCGGCCGCGATGCGCGCGCGCATCTGTTGCTGCTTGGACTTGCTGTCTTTCGGCATGAGCAAGAGCGGGCGGGGTCGGGCCATGATACCGCAGCCGGAAATCGCGGCGAAGTAGGCTAGAATTCGCCTCTTTTCGGAGCGCGGTCCTCTCATCCCGGCGCGCTTTGCGCAACCCGTGCACATTCACATCCTCGGCATCTGCGGCACGTTCATGGGCGGCATCGGCGCGATCGCCAAGGCCGCAGGCCATCGCGTCACCGGGTGCGACCTGAATGTCTACCCGCCGATGAGCACGCAGCTCGAGGCGCAGGGTATCGAGTTGATCTCCGGGTACGGCGCGGAGCAAATCGCCCTCGCGCCTGATACTTGGGTGATCGGCAATGTCGTCACCCGGGGTAATCCGCTCATGGAAGCGATACTGGATCGGGGCGACCGATACATCTCAGGTCCGCAATGGCTCGCCGAGAACACGCTGCAGGGCAGGCGAGTGCTCGCCGTATCCGGAACGCACGGCAAGACCACCACGTCGTCGATGCTCGCCTGGATCCTCGAGGAGGTCGGGCTCGCGCCGGGGTTCCTCATCGGCGGCGTCCCCATGAACTTCGGCGTGTCGGCGAGGCTGGGGCAAGGCAGGCACTTCGTTATCGAAGCGGACGAATACGACACAGCCTTCTTCGACAAACGCTCCAAGATGGTGCATTACCGTCCGGCGATTGCGATCTTGAACAATATCGAGTTCGATCATGCTGACATCTTTCCGGATCTTGCATCGATCGAGACGCAATTTCATCATTTCGTTCGAACCATAGCTCGCTCGGGCAAGTTGGTGGTCAACGGCGTGGACCCGGCCATCGAACGAGTGATTTCCATGGGCTGCTGGACACCCTTGGAGAAATTCGGCGTACGGGAAGGCTGGAACGCGACGCCGGCCGGGAAAGCGCGATTCGAGGTGTTCCGCGGACGCGAGCCCGTGGGGACGCTGAATTTCGATCTTCAGGGCGAGCACAATCTCCAGAACGCGCTCGCGGCGGTCGCTGCGGCCCACGCTTCAGGAGTGGACGCCGGGCAGGCGGTCCGCGCTCTCGCGCACTTCAAAGGCGTGCGGCGACGGATGGAGTTGCGGGGAACCTCGGGCGGGGTCGCGGTCTGGGACGATTTTGCCCACCATCCCACGGCGATCGCCACCACGATTTCGGGCCTGCGGGAAAAGGTGGGGAAGGCGCGCATCCTCGCCGTGCTCGAACCGCGATCCAATACCATGAAGTCCGGCGTGATGAAAGATCGCCTCGCGCAGAGCCTCGAGCGCGCCGACCGCGTGTTCTGCTACAGCGCCAACCTCGGCTGGGACGCGGCCGACGCGCTCGCTCCGCTCGGCGCGCGCGTGCGCGTCATGGACGATCTGCGCAAGCTCGTCGACGCGGTCGTGGATGACGCGCGGCCAGGCGATCAAGTGCTCGTCATGTCCAACGGGGGATTCGGCGGCATTCACGAATTGCTGCTCGAGTCGCTCGCCGCCCGCAAGGTTCCAGCCGCCGGGGCATGATCCTCTACCTTCACGGTTTCAACAGCACCCCGCAGTCGGCCAAGGCGCAATATTTCAGGGGCTACCTCGAAGAGCGGGGCAGGGGCGGCGAATTTGTCTGCCCGCAATTGCCGCACCGACCGAGTCTCGCAGTGCAGGCCGCGGAAGCCGAGCTCTCGCGGTTTCCAGAGCAGCAACTCACTCTGGTCGGGAGCTCCCTCGGGGGGTTCTATGCGACCTGGCTCGCCGAGAAGCACGACTTGCGGGCGGTGCTCATCAATCCGGCGATCGACCCGTACCTGGGCCTACGGGCCTACCTGGGGCCGCAGCAGCCCTATCACGGCGGAGAACGCTACGAGCTCACCGAGCAGCACCTGAGGGAGTGGCAGGCGCTTTTCGTGACCAAGGTGCGGCCGGAACGCTACCTGCTCCTGGTCGAGACCGGAGACGAAGTGCTCGACTACCGGGCCGCCGTCAGAAAATACCTGGGAGCAAAACAGATCGTCGTTCAGGGGGGAGACCATAGTCTCGCGAGCTTTCCCGACCACGTCCCGCTGATACTGAATTTCGCCGGGATGGCGTGATCACTGCTTGAGGACTTTCCAGATCGCACTGCCGTCTCTGACCGCATAGCGAGACACGGCTTTTTCGTCGAACGCGAATCCCAGGCCCGGAGAGGTCGGCAGGACCAGCATGCCGTCCTCGACCTTGAGCTGCCTGTCGATCAGGCGCCGGAAGTTGAGCACCTGGTCGTCGGCGAAGAACTCGACGTAGCGCGCGTTGGGCGTGGCCGCGACGAGGTGTGCGTGAAGATCGTGAAACCAGTGCGGGCAGACGGTGACGCCATAGCTCGCCGCGGTCGCCGCGATTTTCCTCCACTCGGTCACTCCACCGCACACCAGAGCGTCGGTCTGCAGGATTTGCGCCGCGCCCTTGTCGAGAATCTCCTTGAAATGCCAGCGTCCAGTGCCGATCTCGCCGGTGGCGACCGTGACGCGCGTGAGCTTGGCGAGCCGCGCATGGTTGTCGATGTCGTCGGGGAAGAACGGCTCCTCTATCCAGTAGGGATCGTAGAGTTCGAACCGCTCGACGTAGCGCATCGCGGTAGGCAGGTCGCGCCAGGCGTTGTTGGCGTCGAGCATGAGCTCGACGTCGGGACCGATCGCTTCGCGCGCCGCCTTGACGCGCGCTTCCTCTTCCCTGGGAGACAGTCGGCCTACCTTCATCTTCACCGCGCGAAAGCCGGCCTTGGCATAGCCGGCCATCTCGAGGCCGAGTTTCTTTGGCGTCTTGCCCGCGAGATAGTACCCACCGCTCGCATAGGCCGGCACGGCCCGCTCGACAGCAGCGCCGAGATACTTGTAGAGCGGCAGCTTGACAGCGCGCGAGTTCGCGTCCCAGAGCGCGCAGTCGAGAATCGAGATCGCGCGCATCACGCTCCCGGCGCGTCCCTGCAGCACCGATTCCTCGAACATGCGCTGCCACAGCCCCTCCACCAGGAGGCTGTCGCGGCCGAGCAGGATCGGCGCCAGCAGATGCTCCACCGCGTCCGCGACCAGCGTTCCTCCGGAGGAGCCCGCGTAGCAGAATCCGATGCCCTCGACGCCCCCGGCGCGCACCTTGACCAGGCCGTAGTCGCGGGCCGACACCGTGCGCGTCGCGAAGCTGGTTACGTTGTCCAGGGGAACGCGGGCGGTCGTGACGGATATCGACTCGATGGTGGCCATTGTTGAGTGCTCTTGTGGGCGGGGATGCTGCGCGGCTGCGATATAATTATCGCATCATCGGGCCGGCACGACGCGGCCTCTCTGCATCGGTCCCTCGAGTGAACGTTCTCTACGAAGACAGCGGCGCGTTCAAAGTCGCCACGGTGCTCACCGAAGGCGAAAACGCCGTTCAGGTCGAAGCGCCGCACGGCAAGCGGACCAAGATCAAATCGAAGGACGTCCTGCTGCGTTTCTCGGAGCCTGGCGCGGCGGAGCTGCTCGCGCAAGCGGAGGCCATGGCCGGCGGCCTGGACACGGATTTCCTCTGGGAATGCTGCGGCACCGAGGAATTCGGATTTGCCGATCTCGCGCGCGAGTATTGCGGGCGCTCGCCGTCCGCCGTGGAGGCGGCGGGGATCCTGGTGAAGCTGCATTCGGTGCCGGTGTACTTCTACCGCAAGGGCAGGGGGCGCTATCGCGCCGCGCCGGCGGAGACCTTGCGCGCCGCGCTCGCCGGCATCGAAAAGAAGAAACGGCAGCAGGCACAGGTGGCGGCCTGGGCGGAGCAGCTGGTGCACGGCGTGTTCCCTGACGAATTCCTGCCCCTGAAGGAGCAGCTCCTGTACGCGCCCGACGGCAACCGTCCCGAGACCAAGGCGATCGAGGAAGCCCGCGCGACCACGGGCCTCTCGGTTGCGAAACTGCTGGGGCGCTGCGGTGCGTTGCCGCCCAGCCAGGATTTCCACTTGAACCGGTTTCTCCACGAGCACTTTCCGAAGGGGACCGCGTTTCCCTCCCGGTACGAGGTCGGCGCGCCTCCGGATCTGCCGCTTGCCGAAGTGAAGGCATTCAGCCTGGACGACGCCAGCACCACCGAGATCGACGACGCGTTCTCGCTGAGCGTGCTTCCGGGAGGTCGCTTCCGCGTCGGCATTCACATCGCAGCGCCCGCACTGGGATTCGCTCCCGGATCGCCCGTCGACACGGTGGCACGCGAGCGGCTGTCGACGGTCTACATGCCCGGCCGCAAGATCACCATGCTGCCGCCCGAGGCGATCGAACGTTTCTCGCTGACCGAGGGCGCCGAGCGGGCCGCGTGCTCGCTTTACCTCGACGTGCGCGCCGAGGACATGGAGATCGAAAACCGCGAGACGCGGCTCGAACGCGTGCCGATCGCCCGCAACCTGCGCCACCACGAGGTCGAACCGCTTGACACCGCGCTCCCGGAGGGAGTTCCGCTGGAGGAGATTCCCTACGCGCGCGAGCTCGCCACGCTGTGGAAGTTCGCACTCGGCCTGGAGCGGGCGCGCGGGAAGCCCGCGAAGACGGCCGAGCGTCCCGACTACAATTTCCGCGTTGAGGGCAGCGGCGAGGACGCGCGCGTCACGATCACGGAGCGTCGGCGCGGCACACCGCTCGACAAGCTCGTCGCCGAGCTGATGATCGCCGTGAACGGCACCTGGGGGAAACTGCTCGACGATCGCGATGTCGCAGCTATCTACCGGGTGCAGTCGACCGGAAAAGTCAGGATGACCACGTCGGCCATGGCGCATCAGGGGCTGGGCATTACCCACTACGCTTGGGCGAGCTCGCCGCTGCGCCGCTACGTGGACCTGGTGAATCAGTGGCAGGTGGTGGCGTCGCTGCGGGGAGAGCCGCCGCCTTTCGCGCGGAACTCGGATCTCATGCTCTCGGCCGTGCACGATTTCGAAGCCACGTACGCGGCGTACGACGAATTCCAGCGGCACATGGAGCACTACTGGTGTCTCAGGTGGCTGCTCCAGGAGAAGGTGGAGATTGCGGGGGCCGAGGTCGTGCGCGAGAATCTGGTCAAGTTCGACGGCCTCCCGCTGTATGTGCGGGTGCCGTCCCTGCCGGAGCTCGACCCGGGCGCGGGAGTCGAGCTCGCGGTAACGGGAATCGACCTCGTCGAGGCCGATCTCAAGTGCGTGTTCCGCCACAGCAAGGCGGCGGCCGAAGGCGCGCCGGGTAGCACACATGAGACAAAGCTCTAAAAATATTCTAGAATCTTATGATTCTCAAAGCTTTTAGGGGCGTATGAGTCAAGGCGTTGCTCCTCTGCCTTGGGGTTCCTGGCCCGAGCCGCTCGCTCGGCTGGACCCCGATTCGCGAGCGCTCGCGATGGCGCTCTCGATCTCGGTCGTCTTCCACGCGATCGTGCTCTCGATCCATTTCAAGCTTCCCGAGGCCCTGCGGAGCGTCGCGCCCTCGCAGCTCGATGTCGTTCTGGTCAACGCGAAGACCCGCAATAGGCCGGACCGGCCCGACGTCCTGGCGCAGTCGAACGTGGACGGCGGCGGAGATACCGAGCTCGATCGCCGGGCGAAGTCGCCGCTCCCTGTTTTGCAGCCGCCCGAGCAGGGCGCGGACCTGAAGCAGGCGAGCCGTCGGGTGCAGGACATGGAGGCGCGCCAGCGGCAACTCCTCGCTCAAGCGAGCTCGCGCCCGGAGATCGCGTCGGCCGAGCCCGAACCGCAGGCGGATGCGAAGTCCCAGGTCTCGGGCGCCGATCTCGCGGAAAGCGCCATGATCATCGCGCGCATGGAGGCCCAGATCGCGCGCCAGATCGACGAATACAACAAGCGCCCGCGCAAGACCTTCGTGGGTGTCCGGGCCGCCGAGGTCCGCTACGCGCTGTACGTCGAAGATTGGCGCCAGAAGATCGAGCGCATAGGCAACCTCAACTACCCCGAGAGCGCCCGCGGCAAGATCTACGGCAACCTGAGACTCACGGTGTCGATCAATTCCGACGGTTCGCTCGCGGCGGTGGATCTCGAAAGGTCCTCCGGGTACAAGATTCTCGATGCGGCGGCACAGCAGATCGTGCGGCTTGCCGCGCCCTATGCCAAGTTCCCGCCCGACATCCGCAAGGAAACCGACATTCTCGTCATCACTCGCACCTGGCATTTCGCGAGCGGTGACAAGGTTTTCAGCGACTGAGGGAGAGACGCGGCCGTCCGCGGCTCGTCAGGCGAGTGCCGTCCGAGCCGAGCGCGCCTGAAACGTCACCCAAGGTCTCACGATGAGACTCTTCTTCGGGGTGTGGAAGACGTTCTGCTACGCCGCCGGGACTGCGGTGGCGGGCCTCGCGATCTACGAGTTCTGGTTTCTGGCGCAGATCCTCTACTGGGTCGATCACAATCCGGCGACCACCAGCGTCATGGAGACGCGCCTGGACGCTCTGCGACAAAAGAACCCTCACGCGACCCTTGAGCACGACTGGGTACCTTACGCACGGATCTCGGGCGAGCTAAAGCGCGCCATCATCGTCGCCGAAGACGCAAAATTCGTCGAGCATGACGGCTTCGACTGGGAAGGCATCCAGCGCGCCCTGGAGAAGAACCAGCGGCGCGGCAGGATCGTCGCCGGAGGCTCGACCATCACCCAGCAACTCGCGAAGAACCTGTTTCTTTCGGGCGAACGCAGTCTGTTGCGCAAGGGGCAGGAGGCGATTCTCGCGTCAATGCTCGAGGCCACCATGAGCAAACGCCGCATTTTCGAGGTCTATCTCAACGTCGTCGAGTGGGGGGAGAGCGTGTTCGGCGCCGAGGCTGCTGCGCGCCACTACTTCGGCGCGAGCGCGGCCTCTCTAGAATCGGAGCAGGCGGCGCGCCTTGCCGCGATGCTTCCCCGTCCGCGCTACTACGATCGCAATCGCGACTCGCCCTACCTCTCGAGCTACAGCGACAGCATCCTGGTGCAGATGTACGCTGCGCAGATTCCCTGATCGGAACGGCTACGATTCCGCGGCGCGCCTGCCTCGGGCCACGTCGATACCGGAGAGCAGGAGGAGGCCCACCACGAAAAACACACCGGTCGCCAGCATCGCGATGCGATGGTTGCCGTGTGTCGCCCAGGTCACCGAGCCATAGGTGATCGGCCCGAGGATCGAGGAAAGCTTCACCGCGAGCCCCCACAGCCCGAAGAACTCGGCGCGCCGGTCTGCAGGGCTCAGGTATCCGACCAGCGCCCTGCCGGCCGACTGCGAAGAGCCCAGGCAAAGACCAGCGAGGTTTGCGGCCACCCAGAACAGACCGGGCCCCGACGCCGACCAGGCGATCAAGGTCGTCGCGATCCAGAGCCAGAGCGTAAGAGCTATGGTTCTCACGTGTCCCAGCCGGTCTTGAATGTGGCCGAAAGCAAAGGCGCCGGCCGCGGCGGTCAGATTGACGACCAGGATGAGGGCGATCGTGTCCTTGGTGGTGAAGCCCAGCGCCTGCTCGGCATAGATCGCGGCGAGCGCGATGACCGTTTGTATGCCAGCCTGGTAGAAGACGATGCACACGAGGAATCGGGCCAGGTCCCGGTAACGCGCGGCCTGGCGTATGGTTTGCGCCAGGCGCGCAAAGGCCGCGCGGACGAGGTTTTCCCCGGGAACCACTGCGGCCGGACGGGCACGCTCGCGCAGGACCAGGAACGTCGGAAGACTCGCCAGCGCAAAGGTCGCCGCGGTGATTAGCATGGTCACGGGAACGAACTGTTGCGCCTGCTGGCCCTGAGCCTGAGCCCAGGTGACGTAGCCGAGACAAAGGCCCAGGGTGAGAAGGCCCCCGAGGTAGCCCAGACTCCAGCCCCAGCCCGACACTCGCCCCAGAGCCTCGCCCTGCGCGAGTTCGGGCAGGAACGCCGCGATGAGGTTCTCGCCCGAGCCAAAGCAGAAGTTGGAGAACACCAGTAGCGCGACCGCCAGCCCGAGCGTTCCGGGCCCGGTGAGGGCGAGCAGCGCGGTCGCGAGCACGCATCCGGCGGTGGTGACCAGGAGCAGGCGCTTCTTCGCGGCCCGCAGGTCCGCGTACGCCCCCAGGATCGGTGCGGCGAGAAGAATGATGGCGTAGGAGATCGACAGGGCCGCGGTCCAGGCAAAAGTCGCCCAGGGAGCGTTGTTCGCGATCACCGAGACGAAGTAAGCGTTGAATACCGCAGTCACGACCACCGTCGTGTAGCCCGAGTTGGCGAAGTCGAACATCGCCCAGGCCAGAACCTCGGCGGGGCGTGCGTCGCCTTCGAGTGTGCGTCCGGTGTTCATCGGCGAGATTTTTCTACCGGCATGATACAGGCGGCTGCTAGAATCGCCGCAGCCGCGCGGCGCTGCGTGCGCTCCTCCGCGGTACACGGCCCACTCATGGTGATCGGCTGGCGCGGATGATCGAAACCCTCAGCCCGAGGAAAGAGCTCGAGGACCTCAAAGCCGACCTGCGCGAGGTCCGCGATCTTCTGCGCCGTCACCGTCTCGTCGAAGGGCTCGTCGAGCGCCAGGAAATGCCCAAGCACGAGCTGGTCGAGTCCCTCGTGCACAGGCAAAACGTGGCGGAGCTGCGTGCAAAGCTCGACTCCATGCATCCGGCGGATATTGCCTACGTGCTCGAATCGCTGCCGCTGGATGAGCGGCTTGTCGTCTGGAACCTGGTCAAGGCTAATCGTGACGGCGAAATCCTGCTCGAAGCGTCCGACGCGGTGCGCGAGACGCTCATCCGCAGCATGGATTCCGACGAGCTGGTCGCCGCTGCCGAGCAGCTCGAGGCCGACGAGATCGCCGATCTCGCGCCGGACCTGCCGGAAGAGGTCATCCAGGATGTTTTTCAGGCCCTGCCGATCGAGGAGCGCGAGCAGTTGCGCTCCGCGATGTCGTATCCCGAGGACGCGGCCGGGGCGCTCATGGATTTCGACGTCGTCAGCGTGCGCGAGGACACGAGCATCGAGACCGTCACGCGGTACCTGCGCCGCTTCGACGCTCTGCCGCACCACACCGACCAGATCTTCGTCGTCGACCGTGACGAGCGACTCAAGGGGGTGCTGCCCCTCTCGAAGCTGATCGTCTCGGAGCTCGAGCACAGCGTCGCCCAGGTCATGGTGACCGACGTCGTGACGATGCAGGCTCGCGACAAGGCGCAGGAGGCCGCGAAGGCGTTCGAGCGCTACGACCTGGTGTCGGCTCCCGTCGTCGACGAGCAGGGCAAGCTCGTCGGCCGCGTGACGGTGGACAAGGTCGTCGACTTCATCCGCCGCGAAAGCGAGAGCGAGCTCTTCACGCAGGCCGGCTTGCGCGAGGAAGAAGACGTGTTCTCCTCGGTATGGGCGAGCGTGAAGAACCGCTGGTCGTGGCTGGCGATCAACCTCGTCACCGCCTTCATCGCCTCGCGCGTCATCGGCGCCTTCGAGCATTCGATAGAAAAACTGGTCGCGCTCGCGGCCCTCATGCCGATCGTCGCCGGCATCGGCGGAAATTCCGGGAACCAGACCATCACCATGATCGTGAGATCCATCGCACTCGGCCAGGTACAGCCGGAGCACGGGAAGAAGCTGCTTGCGAAGGAGCTCGGGGTCTCTCTCCTGAACGGGTTGATCTGGGGCAGCGCGCTCGGCGTCATTGCGTATTGGCTCTACGGCAAGGCGTCGCTCGGGCTGGTGATGACGGCCGCGATGACCCTCAACCTGACGCTCGCGGCGACCGCCGGTGTGCTCATTCCGCTCTCCATGATCCGCTTCGGGCACGATCCCGCGCTTGGTTCGTCGGTCATGATCACCGCCATCACTGACAGCGGCGGATTCTTCATTTTCCTGGGGCTCGCGACGTTGTTCCTGGTGTGAGCTACGCGCCGAAGGCGGCCTCTGCGGCGGAAACGGTGGCGGCGATGTCCGCTTCGGTGTGCGCAGACGAGACGAACCCCGCCTCGTATGCGGAAGGTGCCAGGTACACGCCGCGATCGAGCATGGCGTGGAAAAAGCGCCCGAAAGCTCCGGTGTCGCACTGCATGACCTCGGCGTGGCTCGAAGGGGCGGTGGCGCGAAAATACAGGCCGAACATGCCGCCCACCGACTGCGCCGAGAAGGCCACGCCGCGCCTTCGGGCCGCCGACACGAGGCCCTCGCATAGCGAGTGCGTCGCGGCGCCGAGGCGCTCGTAGAAGCCGGGGGTCTGCAACTTGCGCAGGGTCGCAAGGCCGGCCGCGACTGCCAGCGGATTGCCGGAGAGGGTGCCCGCTTGATACACCGGTCCGAGCGGCGCGACTTTCTCCATTATTTCGCGCCGGCCCCCGAAGGCTCCCAGGGGCATCCCGCCCCCGATCACCTTGCCCAGCGTGATCAGGTCCGCGTTCACGCCATAGAGCGCCTGGGCGCCCCCCAGCCCGACGCGAAAACCGGTCATTACCTCGTCAAAAATCAACACGGCGCCATGGCGCGTGCACAGCTCGCGCAGACGCTGCAGGAACCCCGCGCGGGGCGCGATCAGATTCATGTTGCCCGCCACCGGCTCGACGATCACGCAGGCGATCGAGCGGCCGTGCTCGGCGAAGACGGCGTCAAGGCCCGCAACATCGTTGTAGTCGAGAACGAGCGTCTGCGCGGCGGTTTCGGGCGTGATACCGGCCGAGCTCGGATTGCCGAACGTCAGCGCGCCTGATCCCGCTTTGACGAGCAGGCTGTCCGCATGGCCGTGGTAGCAGCCCTCGAACTTCACGATGTGGCTGCGGCCCGTCGCCCCGCGCGCAAGCCTCAGCGCCGACATGGTGGCTTCGGTCCCCGAGCTGACCAGACGCACCATGTCGAGCCCGGGAACAAGGCGCCCGAGCAGTTCTGCGATTTCCGCTTCGGACTCGGTCGGCGCGCCGAAGGACAGCCCTCGTCCCGCGGCGGACTGCACCGCCGCGACGACGTCCGGGTCGGCGTGACCCAGCGCGAGCGGCCCCCAGGAGCCGACGTAATCGATGTATTCCCGGCCGTCGGCGTCCCATAGGCGGCTGCCTTTGCCGCGCACTATGAAACGGGGCGTACCGCCGACCGCGCGGAACGCGCGTACCGGCGAATTGACTCCACCGGGGATGACTTTCCGCGAGCGCTCAAACAGCCGTTCGTTTTTCGAGGTCATGGCGGTGGAACATCCCGGCGAATTCCCGCGCGCGATCCTCTACGTTCGGCGCGTCGAACAAGGCGCTGATCACGGCGACGGCATCGGCTCCCGCGTCGACCAGGGGCCGCGTGTTTTCGACGGTGATGCCCCCGATCGCGACTATCGGGCAGGCCAGGCTGAGCTTCGCTTTCCGGTAGAGCGAGAGGGGCGCACGCGTAGCGTTGGGCTTGGTTGCCGAGACAAAGGCGCTGCCGAAGGCGACGTAATCGGCTCCGGCGGCACGCGCATTCGAAGCGAGATCGAGCCGGTCGTAGCAGGACGCCCCCAGGATCTTGCCCGGCCCCAGGCGGACTCGCGCCGCGGCGACGGGCAGGTCCTCGCGGCCGAGGTGCAGGCCGTCGGCGCCCAGGGTCTCGGTCAGCTCGAGGTCGTCGTTGACGATGAGCGGAACGCCCACGTCGCGGCAGATCGCGAGCAAGGCCGCGCCCTGCTCGCGGCGCAGCGCAGCGTGCGCGGATTTGTTTCGGTACTGGACCAGGCGCGCACCGCCTGCGAGAGCAAGGCGCACTTTGCGCACCAGCGCGGCGGTGTCGAATTCGTCCGGAGTGACCGCGTACAGACCCTTGAGGTCCCGGAGCGAATCGGATCCCCTGTCAGCGCTTGGCACCGCCGGGCTCATCCATCTCCCTCGCCCAGAAAAACCTGTCGGGAATGTGCTGACCCATTCCCGGGCGAAACCCCGCGTTTAGCGTTTGCCACGTGTATTCCTGGGCCTCGCGGACGGCGTCGGGCAACTCCAGGCCGTTGGCGAGCGTCGCCGCAATCGCCGCGGCGAGCGTGCAGCCGGAGCCGTGATAGGTTTCCGGAAGCCGCTCCCAACTGTCGGATCGAACCACACCCTCCGCACCGTAGAGCGTGTTCACCACTTCCGGCGTGTTCTCGTGCGTGCCGGTTATCAGCACGTATTCGCAGCCCAGCCCTATGAGCTTCTCGGCTGCGCCGGCGAGCGCGAGCTCGTCGTCATCCTCACCATCGGCCTGGGCGAGTCGTCTCGCTTCGCGGCTGTTCGGAGTGAGGATGGTCGTCTGCGGCAACAGCAGCTCGCGCATCGTCGAAATCATCTCCTCGGTGGCGAGCTCGTCTCCCCGCCCCGAGGCGAGAACGGGGTCGAAGATCAGCGGAACGTCCGGGTAGTCGGATACCACCTCGGCGATCGCGGCGATGTTTTCGATACTTCCGACCACGCCGATCTTGAATGCGGCAACCGGCATGTCCTCCAGAACCAGGCGGGCTTGGTCGACAACCCAGTCGGAGTCGATAGCCTGCAGGTTTTCGACCCCGGCTGTGTCCTGGACGGTTATGGCCGTAATTACCGATAGGGTGTGGCAACCCATGGCGGCAAGGGTCAGAAGGTCAGCCTGGACGCCGGCGCCGCCGGTGGGGTCCGCAGCGGCAAATGCCAGAACGATCGGAGGGGAGGACATGGCAGCGGAATACCGGCGATGGGTGGCAGGCGGCTCGCCGCTCGGGTTATGATGCAACGGCCCATTGTAACCCATCCCAACCTAATGATGGAAAAGCAAGAATTCAAAACTTGGATGTGCTTGATCTGCGGCTTTATCTACAACGAAACGGAGGGGCTTCCGGAGGAAGGAATCCCCGCCGGGACGCGCTGGGAGGACGTCCCGATGAACTGGACCTGCCCGGAATGCGGCGCCCGCAAAGAGGATTTTGAGATGGTCGAGCTCTGACATCGGCATGCCTTCTGCTATACCCATAGAGACAGGGGAAACCGAAGGATACCCATTAGCCGTGCGATCCTAAGAGGTATTCTGAAGTACTCTGTACAAGGCTTTGTTTTGACTGGATTTGGTTGTATAGTGTAGAAAGGCGACCTGGAGAGAAACTAGGTCAACGTCATATCTGAGAACCCGACGAAGTTGTCGGGATCGACACAGCGGGGCAACGGGAGAGCGCGTGAGCGAAGCGGCGAGCCTGGGCGGCGTCAAAGTGATGGTGATCGACGACTCGAACACCATCCGACGTAGCGCCGAGATCTTCCTCGTTCAGGCCGGATGCCGGGTGATCCTCGCGGAGGATGGGTTCGATGCGCTCGCCAAGATTTCGGACCACCAACCCGATGTCATTTTCGTGGACATCCTGATGCCGCGCCTGGACGGGTACCAGACCTGCGCGCTCATCAAGAAGAACGCGCGTTTCTCGGGCACGCCGGTGATCATGCTCTCGTCCAAGGACGGATTGTTCGACCGGGCGCGCGGCCGGATGGTTGGGTCCGACGAGTACCTGACCAAGCCTTTCACCAAGGACAGTCTGTTGAAAACCGTAGGCGTGCACGCGCCTGTACGCACCTAGGAGGTTTGCCATGCCCGTAAAAAAGATATTGATCGTGGACGATTCGCCGACCGACCGGCAATTCTTCATGGAAACCTTGTCCAAGAACGGCTTCCAGTGCGTCACCGCGGAGAACGGCGACGAAGCGATTGCCAAATCGAAATCGGAAAAACCCGACCTGATCATCATGGACGTCGTGATGCCGGGCACCAACGGCTTTCAGGCGACGCGCGCCATCACGCGTGATGAAGCGACCAAGCACATACCGGTCATCGTCGTCACGAGCAAGAACCAGGAAACCGACCGCGTCTGGGGTATGCGGCAGGGCGCGAAGGACTACCTGGTAAAGCCGATCGACGCCAAGGAGTTGATGGCGAAGATCGCGGCGATCAAATAGGGCTTAGCGGTGGCAAAACAGATCAGCCTTCGCGAGTTCCAGCAGGGGCTCGCCCAGAGACTGCGCGAGGCTCAGACCGAGGCCGAGCCGACCTCGCGGTTGGGCATTCAGGCCGGCAACAGCAGCTGGCTGCTCAAGCTGGACGACGCGGGCGAGATGCTCCCGCTCCCGGAGATTTCCGCTGTTCCGCTTACCCGGCCTTGGTACCTCGGGCTGGCGAATATTCGCGGAGTGCTCTCGAGCGTGGTGGATTTCTCGGCCTTTTCCGGAGGCGAGACGACGACGCGCACGCCGGATTGCCGCTTGCTGCTGATCGCGGAGCGCTTCCAGTGCTTCAGCGGACTGATGATTAGCCGGATGCTCGGCCTGAAGAACGTGCAGGCAATGCAACCGGTGCAGGAAGGAATTGCGCGGCCCTGGATCGCCGGCACGTTTCGCGACGAGGAAGGCCGCATGTGGCACGAACTGAACGTAGGCGCCCTTGTGGCGCACGAGGATTTTCTTCACGTGGGCGCGTAATGCGCATCCACGGCAACCAAGTATTACAGGAGGGACTATGGCATTTCTGAGACTGCCGACCAACACGGCGACGGTAAAAAAGGGAGCGGCGCCCGCGCCGCAAGGACCGCGCGTAGTCCCCAAGGCTGTTCCCAAGGCCCTGATCAAGCCCGCCCCCGGACCGACGACCGTGGCCGAAGGGCCGAAGCGGCGCGTCGTGGGCGTAGGCGCTGTCCGCGTAGGCCAGCAGTACACGATTCTGGGCGTGATCTTCGCCGTGCTGTTCGTCGCGGCGGCCATCGTCGTGTTCCGGGACAACCGCGAGGCGGCCTACGGCACGGTCTACGTCGCGACGTCCGGGCAGATGCGCATGTTGACGCAGCGTATCGCCAAGGCGGCGCAAACCGGCCTTATCGGCAGCCCCGACGCGTTCAAGCAGCTGCAGCAGTCGCGCGACGAATTCAACTCGGCCCTCAAGCTGCTCACCCAGGGCGGCCAGGCCGCTGACGTCGAACTTCCCCCGACTTCCGACACCGTAAAGCCGCAACTGAACGCCATCACCAAGGAATGGGAAAAGACCGACAAGAGCGTTCAGCTGGTGCTCGCGCAGAGCAAGAACCTGATCGGCCTTGCCAGCGCGGTGCGACAGATCAATGCCAACAATCCGCTACTTCTCGACCTGGCAGAGCAGATCCAGGCGCTGAAGTTGCAATCCCAGGCGCCCGCGCGTGAGGTCTCGCTCTCGGGGCAGCTGGTCATGTTGACCCAGCGACTGGCGCGGAATGCGAACGCCATGCTGGGTGCGGACGTGATCGACCCGGAAGTGGCGTTCCTCATGGGTAAGGACACCAGCACGTTCCGCGAGCTGCTGCAGGGACTGACCAAGGGCAGCGACGTGTTGCGCGTTGCGGCGGCCAAGGATGCCGAGCAGCAGGCGAAGCTGGCCGAGCTCGACAAGGCGTACCAGGAGTTCCAGGGGGCCGTGGCCTCGATCTTGGGGAACCTCCAGGCTCTGGTGAACGCGAAGCAGGCGGGCCGGCGTGTCGTGGACGACTCCGAGCCGCTTCTCGGAGCGGCCCAGAAGCTAGCCGATGCCTATGAGTCGGAGCTTGGCGGCCGGACGACAAACTTCGCGATCCTCGCGGTCCTGATTCTTCTCGGGATCATCGACATCGCACTCGTCGTGCTTGTGTACCTCGGCGACACCCGGCGGCGTGCCGATGAGGCCGAGCGCCAGCGTGCGGAGACCGAAAACACCAACCGCTCGAACCAGGACGCGATTCTGCGGTTGATGAACGAGATGGGAAACCTCGCGGAAGGCGACCTGACCGTCAAGGCAACGGTGACCGAGGAGATTACCGGCGCCATCGCGGACTCGGTGAACTTCACCATCGACGAGCTCCGCGGCCTCGTCGGCCGTATCAACGCGGCGGCCGCGCAGGTGACGACCGCCACCGAATCCGCCCAGCAGACCTCGGTGCAGCTGCTTGCCGCAGCGGAGAAACAGTCCGTGGAAATCCGGCAGACCAGCGCCTCGGTTCTGAGCATGGCGCGCTCGCTGAACGAAATGTCGGAAAGCGCCTCGCAGTCCGCCAGCGTCGCGCGCCAGTCGCTCGCCGCCGCCCAGAAGGGCACGCAGGCGGTGCAGAACTCGATCTCGGGCATGAACGAAATTCGCGAACAGATTCAGGAGACTTCCAAGCGCATCAAGCGCCTCGGCGAGTCCTCGCAGGAGATCGGTGAGATCGTGGAACTCATCTCGGACATCACCGAGCAGACGAACGTGCTGGCGCTGAACGCCGCGATCCAGGCGGCGTCGGCGGGTGAAGCCGGACGCGGGTTCACGGTGGTCGCGGAAGAAGTGCAGCGGCTGGCTGAGCGCTCGGCCGAGGCGACCAAGCAGATCGGCGCGATCGTAAAGACGATTCAGACGGACACGCAGGACGCGGTCTCCGCTATGGAAAAGAGCACGCAGGGTGTGGTCGAAGGCGCGAAGCTGTCGGACGCCGCCGGCCAGGCACTGTCGGAGATCGGGTCGGTGTCCCGCCAGCTCGCGCAGCTGATCGAAGGGATCACGACGACCACGGAGCAGCAGGCGAAATCCGCGAACGACGTGGCGACCAGCATGCAGGACATTCTCAACATCACGCAGCAGACGACCGAAGGCACCAAGCGCACCGCAGTGTCGATCGGCCAGCTCGCCGAGCTCGCCAAGGAACTGAAGGGCTCGGTGTCCGGCTTCAAGATCGCCTGATGCGGTGAACCCGGTTGGTAGCGATGACCGCACGCGCCGAATTCGATGTCGGCCCGCTCTCCTGGGTCAAAGGCGAGATCGATCATGCGATCGAGCACGCCCAGGAGGCATTGCGCGCGTTCGCGGCGAATAGCGCCGACGCGGCGCAGCTGAAGTCGAGCCAGACGCACCTGCACCAGGCCCACGGCGCTCTCTCCATCGTCGGCCTGGAGGGGATTACCCGCGTTTCCGAGGAGCTCGAGGGCCTGCTCGGCTCGATCGAGAAGGAGGGATCGCTCAGGCAGGCCGACGTATTCGGGCTCGCGGAGCGCGCTTTGGGCGGAATCCGAGCCTACCTCGATCAGCTGATGGCGGGTAAGCCCAACCAGCCGCTCAGGCTGTTTCCGTTGTACCGCGACGTGGTCAGCGCGCGAGGCGGACACGCTGATCCGACCGATCTGTACTTTCCGAATCTCTCCTTCCGTCCGCCGAGGCGTGACAAGAGCACCGGAGTCCCGAAGCCCGGGGACGCCGAGAAACATCTGCGCGAGCAGCGGGGACGATATCAGCGCGGACTGCTGAAATGGCTGAAGAAGGATCCGAGCGGCGCGGAAGACATGCGCGCAGCGGTCGAAGCCGTCGAAGCCACGCAGGGTCCGGGCGCCCAGCGCGCATTCTGGTGGGTATCCCTCGCGCTCTTCGATGCGCTCGCGCAGGGCGCCCTGCCGCCGGATCTGGACGCGAAGCAGCTCTGCAACCGCATCGAGCAGCAGATCAAACGTTTGGGGGAAGGGGCGCCCAGCGTCGCCGAGCGGCTGATGCGCGAGGTACTCTACTACGTGGCCCGCGCCAAGCCGGTGAGCGGGCGGATACGCGAGGTGCAGGAGGCGTATCGCCTGGAGCAGAGCATTCCGCCGGCCGAAGGCGATGAGGCGGACGCGGTCGAATCGCCGGTCCTGAAAGCGGCGCGCGAGCATCTCGCTCACGCGAAGGACGCCTGGAATAAATTCGCCTCGGGCGGTTCCGGGGCGCTCGCGTCGTTCCGCGACAGCGCGGTCGCGCTCAAGCAAAGCACGGCGCAACTCGGAAACGAGGATCTTGCGGCCCTCGCCGGCGAAGTTGCCGAGGTCGCAGTTTGGCTGGGTTCGAACGCTCAAGGCATGAGCGAGGCCATCGCGCTCGAGGTGGCGACAGTGCTGCTGCTCTTGGAAAACGCACTCGCCGACCCTGCAAAACTCTCCGACGAGTTCGCCCAGCAGGTCCGGCTCCTGCGATCGCGGCTGCAGGACGGCATGCACGGCAAGCTCAAGCGCACGGCCCCGGACATTCCGCTGCTCGACGAGATGTCACGCAAAGCGCAGGAACGCCTCCTGATTAGCCAAGTGGTCGCGGAGATGCAGGCCAATCTGCGCACGATCGAGCAAGTGCTCGACGTGTTCTTCCGTGATTCCGCGAAACGCGGCGAGCTCGCGTCGCTCGACAAGCCGATGCGCCAGCTGCTCGGCGCTCTCGAAATGCTGGGCGAAAAGCGCGCCCACGAGACGCTCGCCACCGCGATCGAGGAAATTCGCCGCTTCTCGAGCGCCGACTCTGGTGCCGGCCGGCACGAATTCGAACGCATCGCGCAGATACTTTCGGGCCTGGGCTTCTACATCGAGAGTCTCGCCCACGGCAACGCCGACTTCGACGCGGCGATGCGGCCGATCGCCGCGCCGGAGCGCGAAGAGGGCGATGCCGCGCCGCAGGCGGCGACCGTCGAGGCGCATATCGCCGAGCAGCAGCGCGAGACTGCGGGCCTGTACGAGGAATGGAAGGGCAAGCCCGAGGACGCGGATCTCAGGGACGACCTGAAGAAGAATCTCGCGGCCCTCCAGAAAGACGCCGGCCTGGTCGCCGACCAGAAGCTGGAGGCCTCGGCAACCCAAGCACTGAAAGCGCTCGACAAATCGAGCACCATGCCGCTGACGCCGTTCCTGAAGGAGGCAATCGAGAAGGCCACCTCCACCGCCGTGCCCTCGCCGTCCCCCGAAGCCACGAAGCTCATCGACGCGAGCGCCGAGGCCGTCGACGCAGAGCTTCTGGGGGTCTACCTGGAGGAATCGGACGAAGTGCTGGCGACGATTCGCGAGCAGCTGGAAATCGTGCGCGAGCACCACGCCAATACGGAAGCGCTCGTCACCCTCCGCAGGGGATTCCATACGCTGAAGGGCAGCGGGCGGATGGTGGGTCTCATGCGCCTGGGCGAGGCCGCATGGGCGATCGAGCAAACCATGAATACCTGGCTGCAGGACGAGCGCGCGGCCACGCCGCATCTCCTGCAGCTGATCGGACTCGCCCATGAGTAC
>Ga0073909_10000230_pt1 | contig 19808 bp, 25 predicted proteins | sample Coa_R1_6_FD_66439 | JGI IMG/M metagenome (GOLD analysis project Ga0073909, IMG submission 66439) | Surface soil microbial communities from Centralia Pennsylvania, which are recovering from an underground coalmine fire. - Coalmine... | ecosystem: Environmental > Terrestrial > Soil > Unclassified... | reverse complement strand
CCTCACCCTCCAATAGAAAAAACGGTCTTTTGAGCCGTTTTTTCCTTTTCGGGTAGCCACCTATACCCCTAACCCTTTCCGCGCCCCCTATACCCCTCCTTCCCCGCCGTATCGGCAACCCTAGCTAACGGCTTGGTCCTGCAATCCCCACACACCTGAACCCTGTTCCTCACCATCTCGATCAACCCCACTTTGAACGGCTTCTTACAACGGCGGCATATCGTCATATCTTTCTCGAACTCAGACAAACCCGTAATATTTTTCATCTTCCTTTACTCCCTTCGAACAAGCTTTTTTTTACTCACTCAGGACCGCTGTCCTGCTCACTCAACTCAGATATAGATATCTGAGTGAGCTGAGCAGAAAACAGGCTTTGCTCAGACCTGCTCAAACTGCTCTGAGCAGACTTGAGTAACTTTTTTTACCAATTAGAGATTTAACACCAATTCATCCGGAAGACGATTTCCTTCAAATCCTATCCAATCCTTGAGACTGCGCCGCAAGTTGAAGTCCCTTTTTTTAGGCTCTTTTGCCCTCACCGCTTCGATCAATTCGATGACCGTTGTGGGTGCCGCAAGACATGAAATTTCCTCATAAACTTCGAGCATCAGGCTCATATCGGCGTTCGGTTTTCGTTTGTTTGGCTCCTTTTTCCTTGTCAATTCGATCTCTTCTATCGTGCAGGAGTCGATAACCCTGCCCGTCGCCGTATGTCCCAGTGGCTCCGACTTGACTAAACGGAAACCTAATTGTGTGCCGTCGTCATCGTCACGCGTCTTGTGGAAAACAATACGGTGAGTTCTGTTGGGGTGTTCCCCCTCGGCCGTAATCTCCGCCACGGCGTCCACGTTGGCGCGCAGTGCGTAAGACCCCCGGAAGTCCAAGCCGTCTTTACGGGAGTGGTGCACGACGATCACCAGGCAGTTAAGACGCAGGGATAGGTAGGTGGCGTGCTGGATGACGCGCCCCATGTCCTGAGCGCTGTTCTCATCTCCTGAGTGGCTGGTCGCCAAGGTATCCACGATCAGCATGCCTGCGCCGCCATGGGATTCGATAGCCAAGGCGATTTCGTCCACGTCGCCGGTGTTCATAAGATCGGGGGCCCGATCGGCGAAGAAGGGAATGGCGCCGGGGTAGCGCTGGACGTAAGCCGCTATCCGTTTGCGGATACCTCGAGAGGCTTCCGACGCTATGTAGAAAACAGGGGCCGCTGTCGTGGTGTTGGACAGCCAAGGCGTGCCGCGATGCACGCAGAATGCAAGGTCCAGCACGGCGAACGTCTTGGCAGCGCCCGACATGCCGTATACCATCGCAACACCTACATCGGGCAGCAAGCCGTCGACCCGGTAGGCGACGTCCTCGAACCCGGTCATGAAGTCGGATCCGGGTTTGAAGATGTAGCCTGTCTGGGGTGGGGAGGCTTTCAGGGGCGTATCGTATTGCTTAGCCATCTTGAGGATAGTTAAGCCCGTAACGGCGTCGGGGCGGTCCGATCGGATGTACGGCCAGACGTGGTTATCGATGAAGTCAGCGCTGTACTTGGAGGAACGCGCCGACCAGGCATGTGCCAAGCGCAAGCCGTGATCCTGGCCGCCGGTCTCGCGGTGGATGGCGAAGATGACATTACGCCAGTCGTCGTAATCGAGTTCGTTCTGGCCGGCATTGGGTATTTTGGTCAAAGCCGCTTTGAGTGTGGCGAAGTCCAGCGTCGGTTTCCACGACAAGAGAGGGTCGAGATCGGGCTTTGCGGCAGGCGCTTCGGCGCGCGTCTTTAGCTCCCACTGACCCTGTGCCACAAGGCGCGCTGCGATCCGCTCGAAGTCGGCGATGAAGGCCGTGGCGGTGGCATGGGTGAGCAACGGTAGGTCGGCGTGAGGCGTATCGGTCAAGCTGCCGCGAGGCCATGCGTAGGGCTGATGGGTGTCTGGGTGTTCGTTGAACGCGACCCACTGCTGCCCTTCAGCCAGTATCTCCAGGTGGTGGCTGACGTCGGTGAGCGGATCGTAATAGTGATTGGATGATAACTTTTTGAAGGTATCGTCACAACGGAAGGGCACAAGGAACTTAGGGGCCATGCCGATACGGGTGTGAAGGCCCGGTCCGAAGTGGCGCTCCATGAGCCGGCGCACTTCTTCCGCGATCGGGGCGTCAAGGATATCAACGTCGATGGCCGGTGTGTGTGCGGCGAGGATGCCAACGCCATCGTTGGCTGAGCCGTTGGCAAGCCAGCCGGCGAGAAGTTCGGGTGTGGCGGCGATATTCTGCCATCCGGGTTTGCGGGGGCCTTTTGCGGCGGGGGGTAGGGGGATGATAGGGTAGCCGAGCGCGACTAACTGCGCGCCGTACTCATTCAGGTATCGCATTGGCGAAACTCCAAGAGGCAACAACGCCACGGGTGCGGGGTGCAAGCCGTGGCGTGGGGTTATTTAGATTCGGGGTTTTGGCACTTCTGGAAGTAAGGGCACGACGCGCAGGTGTCGTTGACGTCGGCACGTGTAAGCTCCCCTTCCGCGGCAGTCTCTACCCGCGCCGCTAACTGGCTGGACGCGTTCCGGTAACCACTAGCCAAGTGCCCCAGAAAGGCTACCGACGTCCTGGCCGTATCAGCCACATGCTGCCTTTTGTCTCTCGGGGTGACGCGTACCCACTCTTTAAATTTTTCAGATGCCATGAACACTTCTCCTTGTTGAATGAGGGAAGTATAGGTGACAGCGCTAGACGGCAGCAAGTGATATTTTTATCTTTTGCTACTAGCATAGAACTGCATGAAAAGATAGTACCAATTGATAAAATAAAGTTCTTGACCGTGTAATTTTTTACGCCTAAAGTTCGTTTCAAGCAGTTGGGCAACAGGAATTGACCACATAAGGGGAACGAAATGAAAACAGTTAAATACATAGATGTAGTCTTTGGAGTCCCGGATGAGTATAACTTCATTGCGGCAGATGATAACGGGTATGTTTATGCTTATACACATAGACCCATTCGGACAGAGGACCACTATAGCAAAGGTCATGGAAAAGTAGCCTGTGTAGGGACAGTAGCATTCCCCCTTATGGAGATTGGCGATGACTGACAAAATACTGGAAGCATTGGGAATTGGACTAGCCTATATAGGTGCTTCATTAGACGAAGTGATATTAGATGAGGACGTAATTGAGACAATGCTCGGTGACATTGAAAAGATCAAAGCGGCTATTAAGCTTTACAAATCAAACAAACCGATCGCGCATGCATGGTTTCATAGAGGGATGGTAAATTTTGATGCAGAACCGGAATTAGTGTTACTTGATTGTGCTGGAAAGCCAATTCCGTTATACGTCATCCCATTAGCAAAAAAGGTGACGAAATGAAACATATCGCGTTTGTTTGTTGGGCCTTTATGCTTTTCTGCTTGGTATTTTTTACGGCAAGAGAGAGCAAAGCCGCCGACTTGGAAGTGGGTATCGGCGCTTCACAGTACTTAAAGAAAACCGACGGCTATTGGTACCAAGACGGTTTTCAGAACAATCTCGATTTGAAAGCACCCGTTATCGAAGTCGGCGTCACCGGTCCTTTATGGCGTCAGCGAAATTATGGGCTGGACTACCACGCCGATTGGGTGTATCTGGGGACCGTTCATACCCAAGCGGTGGCCGTAACCGATGACGCCAATTACAACACGGTAACGAAGCAGTGTAACGGACCCTGCGGGCCGCAAGCGAACTTCGTGGGCAGCGGCCACGATCAAGGGTTTGCCTTCACACTAGAACCCTATTACGAATACGGCGGGTGGCGCTACGCTGTAGAAGCCGGGCCATACCTGCACAGGTCCACGTTCTCCGAAGCCGTCTACGATTGGCGCATGACGTTCGATCAACCCGGTAGAACGGTCTACGTGCAGACGAAGCGGGAATGGAAGGTGTCTTATGTTGTCGGCGCGTCGGTTGGCAAAGGGCCTTTCACGGTCGCCTACCAATACTTTTCCAGCGACGCTCACGGTGACAGCATGTCATCAACGGTTTGGAAGGGCACACATGTGCTGTTATTGAAGTATAAATTTTAAACAGGAGGTCATCGCGATGGATGAGAAAGACGAAGGGGTATTGCGATATTTTGCGGAGGGAGAAGAACGTGCAAGGATAGCGCTTGACGATTTAGCTATGAGAAATTGTTCATCGCTGAACGCCTTCGAAAAAGCGAAACTACGGTTGGAGGTTCAGGTAGCGAAAAATAAATACCTGTACATGAAAAAAGAACTTGAAGCAACAATTCAGCTTATCGCCGATAAATTTTAACTAGGAGAAACAAATGTCACTCGAATCAAGCATCGACCTACTTACCAAAGCTATCAACGATTTAATCGCCGTCCACGGCGTGAAAATCCCCGAGCGTACGGGGGAATTGGGGGTCTTCAACCCTTTGAAGATTATCGAAACTGAACCGAAAAAGGAGAAAGAAACAAAAAAGTCGGAGCCTACGACGCCGAAGTCGTCCGAAGCGTCTGCACCGACTACCGCCGAATCTTTGCCAGAGCCGACTTACGACGACGTCAAGAAAATCATCCTGGCGATCTCAGGAAAGAGCCGTAACAAAGTCATCGCTCTGCTTGCCCGTTACGGCGCAGCAAAAGGCCCGGACCTGAAACCCGAACAGTACGCGCTGTTTGTGGTGGAGGGCAACGCCGTTTTAGCAGGGGAACTTGATCCTGAAGCGGGGGCGTGATGGCAGAAGAATACCACGCTCTTCTAAGCCCTTCGGGGTCGTCGAAGTGGATCAATTGCCCTAACGCCTTGGCGGCTGAAGCAGACCAGCCTGAAGTTCGGGACATGTCCGCCGCCGATCTGGGTACCGACAAACACGAACTGCTATCGGCTTGCCTGTCTTCTGGTGTATCGGCGCAAGGGTTGCTAGGTAGTGTCATGTCCAAGGGTCACAGGGTCGATCAGGATTTTATCGACGACGTGCAACAGGTGGTCGACAACGTAAATGCCCGTATCGATGCATATAAGTTGGCGGGCGCTGAGGTGCAAGTAGAGGTAGAACAGGACCTGCCCATCTCTCATATCACGGGGGAAACAGGAGCCACAGGTCGCGGTGACATTGTCCTGCTGGCGACTTGGAAAGACGGACGCGGGGAAGTTTGCGTCATTGACGCGAAGTTCGGTTACAGGGAAGTTTCCGTAGAGGGCAATACCCAGCTGCATATGTACGTCGCGGGGGCGCTTGAGAAGTTCAACCTTGTGGCCGAATTCCAGACGGTAACAGAAGTCATCGACCAGCCGGCATTAGGCGCGCCAAGAGAGGTGACCTACGAAGCGAGTTTGATTCATGAATGGGTGGATTTAGTAGCCAAGCCTGCCGCTTCTAAAGCGATTCTGATACACCGCATGCGCAGTGAACGCCCTTTGAAAGAGGAGGATTTTACCCCCGGCAAGGCGTGCCAATGGTGCCGCGCCAGCGCGGTGTGCCCGGCGCGGTCTGAGAAGGTGAAAGAGGTTATGGCTTTGGACTTCGACGAAATGCGGCCGCCGGCCGAAGTGGTGATGCTCACCAATGAAGATCTCGGAGATATATGGCCGGCGCTGGACTTTATTGAAGATTGGACCAAGGCCGTACGCGGGCGTATTGAGTACGAACTTTTGCAAGGCCGTGAAGTGCCTGGCACAAAGCTTGTCGAAGGGCGCAAGGGAAACCGCGCGTATGAATCGGAAGAGGAAGCCGAAAAGCTGTTGAAGTCCTTCCGGCTCAAACAGGAGGAAATGTACAGTTTCAAACTGTTGGGTCCAACCCCGATTCTGAAACTGCTTAAAGATCAACCACGTAGGCTAAAGAAAGTGGAGGGAATTATCACGCAGAAGCAAGGCAAGCCGCATGTTGCGCATGTGTCGGATAAACGCCCGGCACTTGAAATACAACCTGTTGCGGAAGATTTTGACACCGTCGCCCCCGATCCGGGTTCGGATTTAGTTTAAAGGAGAAGTAAAAATGAAAGTGAAATTAAGCAATGTTCGTATCGCGTTCTGCCAATCGATTTTCGAAGCGGAGCAGTATCAAGGTAAAGGCGTCTTCCGGCACAGTGCCACGTTCCTGGTGCAACCGGGATCGGATAACGACAAGGCTATCCTTGCGGCGATTGAGGCCGAAGCGAAGCTGAAATGGCCTAAAAAGCACATGGCGATGCTGGAATCCATGCGTGGAAACTCGAACAAGTACTGCTACCAGAAAGGCGACCTGAAAGAATACGACGGTTTTCAGGGGATGATGTATATAGGCACACACCGTAAAGCCTCTGACGGCGCTCCGCTGTTGATCGACCAATTCAAGAACCCCCTGGTGCAATCGAGCGGCAAACCCTACGCCGGCTGTTACGTGAATTGCTCCTTCGACATTTACGCGCAGGACGGTGAAAACAGCGGCATCCGCGCAGGACTATTGGGCATCCAGTTCGTAAAGGATGGCGACGCCTTCGGCGGCGGGGGCAAGGCATCAGTGGATGATTTCGACAGCATCGAAGCGCCGGACGACTTGGCTTGATCAACAGCCCGGGAAACCGGGCTTTCTTTATTTGGCGATATGAAAAAACTTTGGTGGGACTTGGAAACATATAGCGAGACGCCGATAAAAAACGGCACTCACGCCTACGCGGAAAACGCGGAGATTTTGCTGTGGTTATGGGCTGTTGACGACGGTGAGGTGAACTGCTGGGACGTGACCGAAGATGATATGGGTATGCCCGACGATCTGGTGCTGGCGCTAAAAGAATGCGGCGAGCATTGGGGGCACAATTCTGGGATGTTCGATAACGTTGTCCTCAAGAACGCAATGCCGATAACATACGCCATCATACCCCGCGCAAAGCAACGCGATACGATGGTGCAAGCGCTGTGCCATGGATTGCCGGGGTCGCTGGATAAACTTTGTGAGATTTTCAAACTTCCCGATGACCTGGCGAAACAAAAACGCGGGAAGCAGCTAATTCAACTGTTTTGCAAACCCCGCCCACAAGGGCAGAAGCTGCGCCGGGCGACACGTGAAACGCACCCCGTGGAGTGGGAAGAGTTTAAAGAGTATGGAAAATCGGATATCCGGGCGATGCGTGCGCTGCATTCCAAGATGCCGAAATGGAACTACCCGAATAACGAATTCGAAGTCGGTCTGTGGCATCTGGATCAGGAAATCAATATGCGCGGTGTGCTGGTAGATACAAAACTCGCGGAGTGTGCCATCGCCGCCGTAGATATCGCGCAACAGGGCCTGGCAGAACAAACATCAGCCGCGACAGAGGGCGCTGTCACTGCGGCGACGCAGCGGGATAAGTTGCTTGAATACATCCTGGCAGAACACGGCGTCTACTTACCCGACATGCAGGCAGACACCCTAGAACGCAGATTAATGGACCCAGAATTGCCGGATAGTGTTAGGGACTTGATCCACATCCGCTTGCAGTCGTCCACTATTTCGGTAAGCAAGTACAAGCGGATTGTGAAGGGTATCTCATCGGACGGCCGCATGCGCGGGCTGTTGCAGTTTTCCGGAGCCAGCCGCACGCAGCGCTGGGCCGGCAGATTGTTGCAGCCGCAGAACTTCCTGCGGCCAACGTTGAAGCAAAAGGATATCGATATCGGTGTTGCCGCTTTTAAACTGGGCTGCGCGGACTTGATCGCTGATAACGTGATGGAACTGGCCGCCAACTGCATGCGATCGGTGATCATAGCGCCTGCCGCCTGCAAACTTGTAGTCTCGGACTTGTCCAATATCGAGGGACGCGCAGCGGCGTACCTGGCGGGTGAGAACTGGAAACTGCAAGCTTTCCGGGATTTTGACGCCGGAACCGGTCCCGACCTTTATAAGCTTGCTTACGCCAAGGCCTTTGGCATCCCGCCGGCAGAAGTAGACGACGACATGCGGCAAATTGGTAAGGTGTTGGAATTGGCGCTAGGGTACGGCGGCGGGGTAGGCGCGTTCTTGACTTTCGCGGCAACGTACAGGCTGGACCTGGCCGCAATGACGAACGCCGTCATGGGTACTATTCCCCCAAACGTATGGGAAGAAGCGAGAGGGTTCCTTCGCTGGACGGTAGAGCAAAAACGGTCTACTTTCGGTCTACCCGATGAGGTGTTCTGCACTTGTGATTCGCTTAAACGTATGTGGCGCGCAGCGAACCCGAACATCGCCAGAATGTGGGGAGATTTAGAAAGTGCGGCGAGATCGGCTATATACAGCCCTGGCGTGGTGTCGCCGCTCGGCAAGGTCGGCTTTCGGCGAGACGGCAATTGGCTGCGCATGCTACTGCCTAGCGGAGACTACTTGACGTATCCCTCCCCCAAACTTGACGATTCTGGGGGGCTCACATATATGGGGCTGAGTCAATATTCCCATAAGTGGGTACGAATTAAAACGTATGGCGGTAAGCTATTCGAAAACCTGTGCCAGAAGTTCGCCCGTAACGTCATGGCGCACAATATGCCCGGTATAGAAGCGGGGGGCTACAGCATACGGTTGACGGTTCACGATGAAATTATTACCCACGCAGCCAACGAACCTGGCTACAACCCGAAGCACCTATCAGGGTTATTGGCGCGAAACGTTGACTGGACGAAAGGGCTGCCGTTAGCCGCAAAAGGATTTGAGGCTTATCGCTACAAAAAAGATTGACACCCTTTACCAATTGGTATAACCTGAATTCGTAACACAACAACTATTGGAGAAAATGATGAAAAACTTATTACAGCGGTACCTCCTTCGCCGCCAAATACGCAGTATCGCGGCACATCTGGACGCCCTAGACCGCGAACGCGCGAATCTCGAAACCTCCGTCAGGTACTACGAACGTAAAAGCGTAGTAGCGCATACCAAACTGCTGCATCTTCAACTGCGGAGCACCCGCCATGCGTGAATCCAAAGTCGAAGCGTATCTCAAAAAGCGGGTAAAAGAGGTGGGCGGCATATCCCGTAAATTCGTAAGTCCAGGGCATATAGGTGTTCCTGATCAGATTGTCATCCTAAGTGGAACCGTTTTCTTCGTCGAAGTAAAAGCACCGGGGGAGAAGTTAAGAGATACCCAAAAAAGGGAACATAAAAAGTTCAATTCTGCCGGCGCGCAGGTGTTAACTATCTCGGATATGGAAATGGTCGACAATTTTTTACACGCCGTGTTTCGGATGTTTTAGTGACCAAGGGAATAACATGAAATTTTGCAAAGACTGCCAGAACTTCAGGGATAGTGTCGTGGATGACTACTTCGGGTTTTACTCGCCAGCGTCCTGCGGCATCCTTACCGACCCTCCGAAATATGACCCAGTACATGGAGAACGACTGTATATGTTTTCAGGCCGTCCCTCAGAATTTAGAGAGGGGGCAGGAGTGTGCGGCCCTGACGCTAAGTATTTCGTACCTAAAGAATGACCCGAAAAATATACGTCCCGCGAGGGTATCAAGACCTGATAGCTGACTTCGAAATAGAGCACCCACGCGGGAATGTTTTCGCGGGTATGGGGTTAGGGAAAACGGTATCGACAATGACGGCGTTGGAAAGGCTTTATCTGTCCGGCGAGGAAACCCAACCGACCCTGGTACTGGCTCCTTTACGGGTGGCACAATCCACTTGGCCGGATGAGGCCAAGAAGTGGGAGCACCTGAGAAACATAGAGGTGCAACCGATTTTAGGGACCAAGGATCAACGCATAGTTGCCTTGAATAACCGAAATGCTTCTGTCTTTACTGTCAACTATGAAAACATACCGTGGCTTGTGGATTGGTACAAACACAACCCGAAACCGTGGCCGTTTGCCACCGTTATCGCCGATGAATCTACGAAGCTTAAGGGCTTCCGTTCGCGCCAAGGAACGGCTAGGGCTAAAGCAATTGCGTCGGTCGCCCATACCAAAATACGCCGTTGGATCAATCTCACCGGAACCCCTGCGCCCAATGGCGTTAAAGACCTGTGGGGGCAGCAGTGGTTCGTTGACGGGGGTACTAGGCTTGGCCGCTCGTACACGGCTTTTACTCAACGCTGGTTCAAACCAAGTTATGACGGCTTCGGCGTGGAGGCACTGCCCGGCGCTCAAGAGGCTATACAAGAAGCGATAGCGGATTGCTCTTTAAGTCTGGATGCAAAAGATTGGTTCGATCTGAAAGAACCGATCAAGAATATTATTCCGGTGCATTTACCGATGAAAGCGATGCAGCAATATCGGGATATGGAAAAGAAGATGTTTTTGGAGTTGGAAGCAGAAGTAGAAATCGAAGCGCTCAACGCCGCCGCAAAAACACAAAAGTGTTTGCAGTTGGCGAACGGCGCGATTTACACGGATGAGCAACATAACTGGACAGAGGTGCACGATGCAAAACTACAAGCTTTGGACGATATTATCGAAGAGTCTGCGGGTGCTCCTGTTCTTGTTGCGTACCATTTTAAGCATGATCTTGCTCGGATACGCGCTGCATTTCCTAGGGCTCGTGTTTTGGATGGTGATGCAGCAGTTATCGCAGATTGGAATGCTGGGCGTATCCATGTTCTTTTGGTGCATCCTGCAAGCGCGGGACACGGTTTGAATTTGCAGGACGGCGGCAACATTCTGGTGTTCTTTTCCGTTAATTGGAATCTCGAAGAACACCAGCAAGTTATCGAACGTATAGGCCCTACCCGGCAGATGCAAGCCGGGCACGATCGGCCAGTATTTATACACTACATACTCGCACAGGGTACTTTGGATTATGAAGTGATGGAGCGGTTGGAAACCAAGCGCAGCGTGCAGGACTCGCTGCTTAACGCAATGAAACGGGGGAAATAATGGACAAGGATACGCAGTTTTTACGCACGGATGTCGAAATGATTTTGCAGGACATTCAGGCGCTGACAAAAAGAATAGTTGCTCTTGAGACGAAAAAAGAACCTTTGACACTTCAAAGAAGTTTCGCAGGTAACGGTTTCGTATCATTGAACAAAGCAGGCATCTCTGTCGGTCCTGAGCAAGGTTTCAATCGAACCGGCGTTGTCGGGCCAGATAGCAACGTTAAAACGATCCTGGATTACCGGGCGTTTATCGAAAGCCTCCTGGACTTCAGCGAAAGGGGCATGAACGTCACGGAAGAAGTGCGTAGCGCCGCCCGCAAGCTGTTGGGGCGTTGATATGCACGGTGTCTTTTCGACGAAAGACGCGCTTGCGGCGACGATTGCAGCGTATGACAAATTTACGCATGTAGTCGTTGGCCGGGCGTATTCGTGCACCAATCCCGTTTATTTCAAGAGCGCGGGACTGGTGCAATTTCCAGTGTTCTTTTACGCGGATTGGGATACGCGGACGCATAGCCAGTTGGACAAGTGGCGTAAAAAAGAAGGTATCCTGATAGATAGCTCCAACCGATGCAAGTTAGGGGACGCCGACGCCCGGATTCTCGTTGATAGTCCCCTTTCCTTGAGTGGACTTGCGCTTGAAGATTGCCCCCAAGTCGTCATAACGAAACCGGTATCGTGGCAATCGCATATCGACACGATAAACGTAAAGTACCCGTCAGGGGAATTGTGCCGACAATTCGCGAAAGGGCTGCATGACGTCCCCGAAAGGGCCAAGGTTGCGGAGGCGTCCCGTTTTCCGGGCAGCCTTATCGTGTTGACCGACAGCGAACTCTCTACCCATAGCGGGTTGACGGTGCGCCAGATTCACAGCATGCGGCGCACCTTCGAAGGTAGCGAGGTGTGGGCAATACGAATGCGCCTGCGTCCGGAGGATGCTTTGCTAACGGCGGTGTGGGACGAACTGGAAAAAGTGCAGCCGTTTAGGGGAACGCGGTACTGTATGAAGGTGCGGGGGTTGGGGGTGCCCTGGCGGCGGGCACTGCGCGAGATGGGTCGGTTGGGGAACATCACGGCCACCAAGTTTTACGTGTACCCCTCGCAGTGGGTAGACATAGATCGAGCGCAAAAAGCCCACGTCAGGGCTATGCTTGATTTTCAAGAGTTACAACGTTTTGTCGAGAAATTGCCGGAGTATCCGACATAGTGACCACCGTAGTGCGTATCTCCCGAATCCGAGGCGCGTTGGCTTGGTAAAGCTGGTTCAATTCAACCAATGCCGCTTCGGTTTCCCCATTCCCGCCGCCATGCCCCGCGCCGCCCTTCAGCGCCAGCGCGGCGTCGAGTTTAACCTTGGCTAACGCCGCTGAATCGCCGTATTCCATCATCGCCAGCCGGTGCACTTCATTCAGCCCGTCCAGTTTGTAGGATCGGGACAGAGCCGTTACCTGAGCGTCGAACTGCTGCGCGCTCATGCGGTCGTAGCCGGGATCGTTCTTGACTTGCTCCACGCTGGCCGCGAACGATTGCAGTACCTGAGACCTGCGGATGTACTGGTCCAGTTCGCGAACCGTGCAATCAAGAGCGCATGCCGCAAGGAATAAATCGCCCTTTACTTCCGTCAGGACGGTTTTGATGGATGCCTCAGAAATGAGGCCGGAACGCATGGAGCGGCGCATAATATCCTCAGTATGAAAGCCCGATTGCGTAACCGGCTTTTTGTAAATCCGGCAGCTGTTTTTTAAGGCGGCCACCGCCGATATCCGTACGGTATTGCGCACCGTTAGGGATTTTAATGCGTTTCACTGTCGAATATACGCTTTTTCGCGCCCCCGTTATCGTAGTGCCTTTACCGGTGGCGACATACACGTAATCGGAAGAAGTTACTATTGAAGGGAGCGTGACAATTTTATTACCCACCAAAGTGGGCGCTTCACCCATCTTCACCTCTACCAAGTGGACGTTATCGTCAGCGTTCACATTGTAGATAGGGACGTTGTCAACGTCTTTCAGTTCTTCAGCGGGGAAAGGGTAGGGAGGGATAGAGACGACAACCGAAACGCTAACTTCCGGTTGGAAAATCTGGGAGTCCTTCCCCTCAAGTAAGTCCGTCATCCACGTGGCTGGGTCGCCGTTACGCAGTGCGATCATGTTATATCGCACGGGGCAGCCGTCGCGCATGGTGAACTCCAAAGGCCAAGGGCCTTCCTTATCGATGATGCAATTCACGTCTACGTAGCCGACGTAGTTCAACTTGTGAAGTGTTTCGGCGAGAGGCAGCACCACTTCGTTTGCCAGCTTGGATTTAGTGACGCAACGGGCAAGTGTTCCCTGCTCACCTGTCGTGATCCCAAGATCGTCATTCATGAGTTTTTTATACTCCCAGTTCTCGCAAAAGAATTTGGAGAACCCGCCGGGACCAAACCACCCACCCGCAGCCATTTCGCAGCCTACTTTTTTCTCCTGGAGGATGAAACCGTCTTTCTTGGCGGCGGCTTTAAGATCTGGCCGCTTGCTCCACCTATCCAGCATATAGACAAGATCGCCGGCATCGTGTGCAACGTAGGACAAGGCTTTAGCGGCGTCGCCCGATGGCTTGCTTACCAAAAATTGAGGATTCTTTTTGACAAAGGCGATAGCGTCCCCGTAATCGTGGAAACGTTTTGTAGGTATGATCCTCATGCCCGCGTCTTGCATGGCCTTTTGCCCTAAAGCGCGGTCAAGTTCCAACTTTACCGATTCGACATTGCAGCCATACACCGGAACCCCGGCGCGCACATAAGGCTCCAGCATCTCCAAGTAATAGGCGTTGTCCATCAATACGACTAGGTCGGCCCACCACAGCCATTTTTTGCGCAGCGAGTCGTAATCCTCAATCTTGTCCACAAGTCCGTAACCGGCGGTAGGCCACCCGTCTTTTTTTGACGGCTGGTCATACCACATAACTTTATGGCCGTGCGCCTTGCACCGTAGCGCCAAGTCAAGCCCGTTACTTTTAACATCTAAAATTAATATTCTCATGGTGGCGTAGGTATCTGGTCGGATGTTGCGGGCATAGCTCTTGCGGCGGTAGCGCCCGCCTGCGCCGCTGGTGCGGCAACTTCGGCGGTGGCGTATGTCGCTTTTAACGCGTTCACCGCCAGCGTTCTCGCCGCAGCCGAAGGAGCGGTCGCGGCCTGCCGCAATAGGTCGCGGCCTTGCTGCGTAAGCAGCGCTTTCGACATAGCGTAGGGGGTAAGTACCGCGGTGATCGCCGCCATAGGGTGCGAGAACGCTAACGACGCAGCGCCGCCCATATGTATTGCGCCGGAAGTGCCGGAAGGGTTCGCACCTGTTTTATCCCCTGCCCTCGCCATGGTGTCGGTCACGTCCTTGATATCTTTTATCTCTTTCGGGGTGAAACCCATCTCTTTCATTTTTGGCTCCACTCTCTCCATCTCCCTACGGAATTTACCGAACGCCATCGCGGGCTGTCCCGGTACCTCATTTTTCGCGGCGTCAAGGCCGTTGCGCAATACGAAGGCTTTCGCGTCTTGCAGCACTTCAGGGGAGTGTTCCCTGAGTATTGAAGTTACTTGCGCAGATTGACTAGGGGTCATCGTCAGGTAGCGCTTAGCGATGGCCTCTGGTGCTTTTGTGCTGAAGGTTTCACCCGTAAAGGCGGCGTCTGTCACGTCCTCGCCCAGCAGCTTGCCAAGCGCGGATTTTTTGATGTAGTCGATGGACTGCGACGCTTTGGAGTAATTCGTGTTGGCTTCTTTCAGTGCCTTGCCGATCGGTGTGCCGACTGTCGAGGCCTCATCAAAATCCTTATTGATCGCGCCGAAGAGACGCTTCGCCAGCACCTGATTAGCGTTCTGATCGATATCGGAGAACACGTTACCCGAACGGCGGGCAGCTTTGCCCCACGCGCTGCGGGTCTTCATGGCCGCGTCAATTGTGGCGGTCTGAGGCCCCGATACGGGGGGCGCGGCCATCCTGGCGGGTTGACCGTTCGGGCCTAGGATAGAGGGGGCGGTTTCTGTTGGCGCGGTTTCAGCCAACATCTTGCGCATGCCAACGGCTTGGGCATATACCTTTTTGCCGTCGCCTGACGGAACATCCTTGTTTTCGGCGATGATCTTGTCCAGTGTGTCGAGCGTGTTCTGGTATTTTATTACGGGTTTGTCCCCGGCAAGCTTGCGCACCGCGTCGTAATCGGTCTTCGCTTGCGTATCGCGCAAGGTGTCGATTTTCTTGACCGTGTTCGTGTAAGCGCTGCGCAGCTGGTTGCCGATACCCTCCTGGTTCAACTGGTTTGCGCTCAGCTGATCGGCCAGCTGATTGACACGGTTCGCACCGGCGGTTACCTGCTTCATCTCGTCGGCGGCGGCCGTCCCCTTGGAAGGGAACAGTTCCCGCAGTCTGTTTTCAGTGAATTGTAAGCCTTTGCTGCCTGTTTCTTGACCAATTGTAAGGGGAATGCCCGACGCTTTAGAAGCGCGCACGGCTTCGCTTGGCGGCTTTGGGATACCGCGCAAACCTTCCACTTCACGGCCAAGCGCCGGTAATTTCGGCACTCTCTGGATGCCGGGGCCCTCCACAGGCATACCCGCAAGCTTGCTTTCCTCAAACGTTTCGCCCGCTTTTTGCAGATACTCTTGCCCTGTTTTTGTACGCGGCTGGTACGTCAGTTTTTCGGCTAGATCGGCGCCGGCGGCTTCGCCTTCCCTGACTCCTTGGGGTGTGCCGTACTTGCCGCCGGTAACGCCCTTGCCCACACCGTAGATAGCGCCAGCCAGCGCGGCGGGGATGCCGCTGAGCATAGACAGCCCTGCTTCGCCCGCGCCTAGCGCTTTCTCCCCGAAACTTGGCGCATTGGGCGTCGCGGGTGCTTTCGGCTGCGAGGGAGCGGAACCTAGCTTTTGTTGCAGGATGCCGAACGCCTGCTCTTTGGTCGCGCCTTCTGGCCCCTCAATATCGTAGGTCTTCCCTTCGGGCGACGTGAATGTGAATTTAGGCATTAGCGCTCCGTAACCGACCAGCCGGCAGGGATACCGCCGCCTGTTTCGGTGTTTTTGCCCGATATACGCTCGTGTTGCGCGGCCTTTACTTCCTTCGGCGCGGCTCTCGCCGCAGACATTTCTTTTTCCATCATCTTAAGAACGGCGTTTAACTGCTCAGGGGTATTTGCCGTTGACATTAGTTCACGCGCATGTTCCTTGTCGGTTTGCGTAGGCGTACCCGATGGACTGATAGCGCGGGAGTAAGCATTAACTGCGGTATTGATAGCCGTGCCAAGGGCAATGACCCGCGGGTCGCCGGTATTTGTCTGAGCGGCTTGTAGCGCACGGTTCGCGGGTACGAACTCGGAACGCGGCAACGCCGCCGATGCTTCGCGCACAAGCGGGAAGGTCTTTTGCGCTTCGGCTGCGGCCAATTCCACGTTAGTGGCCTTGACGCCAGCGGTCCTTGCTGCTGCTTTTTCGCCCATGTATCCGACATTGGCCGCCGCGATATCTGCGCCCGACATGCCTCTTTCGTTCGCCATTTTCACGACTTCTTTACGTAAGTTGACGACATTTTTCGCGCCTTGTACGCCTCGCCCAAGGTTTTGATATACAGAATTGTCACCCGCTAGTTGCTGCTCGGCGAGGAATTTCAAGTCGTCTTTACTGAAGGCGGCATCACCGCCCGCAGCAAGGGTTTGCTTGCGCAAGGCAATGGATTCCCTCTGTATGCCTATTGAATCAGCATGTGCTTGGGCGCGCTGAGCGCGATCGAGTGAACGATCCTCTGCGCGCTGATCGGCTTCGCGTTTGCGTTCTTCAAGGTTGTCATGCGCCGTTTTCAGCTGTTCAACCTTGATTTGCTGGTTAAATTGCTGTTGCGCGGCAGCGGCTTGCGCCTTGGATTGCGCGTCAAGCATCGGCATGAGGTGCTGCAAACCCACCATTAAATCCGCGCCTTGAAGCCCTTGCGCTTGAAGGGTCTTAACTGCGCCTTCCAGCGTCATCTGACCCTGAGGTGGTGCTGGCGGCTGCGCGGGTTGCGGCGGCGCGCCGATAGCCTGCGGCCCTTGCGGTTGAGCGGGGGGCGTTGTCGGCATTGCCTGGTACGGGGGAGGTTGCTGCGGCTGGCTGGTTTGCTGAAACTGCTGCGCGCCACGTGCGAACGCCTGCGGGTTCTGCCGCATTAACTGCTGCTGCATCTGTGGCGGTACGCGTGACAAGTCCAGCCCCTGCGGTTGTTGCGGGGGCGGCGGCATCTGCTGCATAGGCTGCGAGGGCTGCCCCGGCATTGGCGGCTGCGGAGGCGGTACGCCCATCGCTTGCGCGGGTGCCTGTTGAGGCTGTTGCGGTGGTGGCGCGAACATTTGCGGCAAAGCGTTCCCCACTGCCGCCTGTGCCTGCGCCTGGCGCTGCCGGTCTTGCTGCTGCTGCTGGAACAGAACTTGCTGCTGCTGCGACTGCTGCTGTTGAATAGCCGCCAGTTGCTGCGCGCGTTGCTGATCCTGTAATTCGCCCTGGTACTTGATAAAGTAGGGCATCCCGCCTAATCCGGCCATGACTCCCCCTAGTAGCTACCCGTGTAGCCTGAAAATTGCGGCGACAGGTTGAAACTCCCACCGGTTGCCGATTGGCTGTTGTCTGCGGTGCCGTAAGGGGAATAACTGCCCCCGCCAAACAGATTTTGCCCAAAGCTTGAATTACCAAGCGCTGAAATACCTTGACCGACAAGCGCACCTGTCGCGCCCGCGTTTTGCGAAGCGGCGTTGTAAGCGTTCCCGACAGCTCCCTGTCCGTAGTTCATGTAAGGAATTTGCTGAGATTGAATACCTTGCGCCTGCCCCAACTGGTTATTCGTGATGCCCTGCGCGGTCTGGTAGGGTAGCTGCCCTGCCATGTTGTAATATCCCGCGCCTTGCGCGCCGGTAGCCAAGCCCTGCGCTAGATCGGCGTTACCTAATTGACCATAGCTGCCGGCTTGGTTATACAAGTTGCCAAGAGCGCTTGCGCCTTGCGTCGCCCGTTGCAGCTGGTTGTTCTGCCAATCAATATTGAAATTGGACATGCCCTGATTGTATTCGGAGCCGCCAACGGCAGACCCGCCTAACCCCCGCTGTGCCTGGCCGACGTTGATCTGGTCGCCCAGCTGTTGCTGGGTGCGGTTGTAGAGCGCATTTTGCGGGTCCCTCGCAAGGTTGTAGATGTCCTGGCCCGCGCCTTGCAGATAATTCTGCGCGCCGTAAGCTTGCTGTGCTTGCTGGCCTAGTGCACCCGCAAAGGCATCTGCGGAATGCCCAAGAGCGTTATACGTTCGCCCAGCGGTGTTAGCGGCGTCCTGGTACCCTCCGGCGTAGGGGTTCCCCTGGTTGTATAAACCCATCTGGCCGGTGTTTAAGCGCTGCCAATCCTGATCCGTTGCCCTCAAACCTGAAGGGACGTATAAATTCGCGTTGCTCCCCGTACCGCCGCCCGAGGAATCGGGGGCGAGTGCCGAACTCACCACACTACCGGCCACCGCCGCAGCTACTCCCCAAGGCATGATTATTCTCCTTTGATCAAAACATGATCGATTTTATCGGCATCGGTTTCACTGGTTGCGTGAACGCAAAACCAAGTAATGTCCGTCAATGCGGTAATTCTATGCTTTTTACCCGCTTTAATCTCTACTACACAAGGACCCTCGTAAACTTCTACGCTTCCGTCCAATTCTACGGCGGCGGTACCCGAACCCAGAATGCCGAAGTGGTCGTAGTTGTGTTTGTGAGTCTCTACGGCTTGGTGTGCGCGTAAGTCCTGCTCTCTTACATACGTTCCGGCCGAAAAGTGGTGTTTGATCATTTTTCGCACCTAATGCAAATAATTAATGTGATTCTGTCGTCCTGGCCGTCGTTGATAACTTCGTGTTCCTTGGTGTTGTCGAAGTACCATACTTCGCCGGGGGCCATGCTCACCACGTCATCTTCTACCCGATTGGTGCATTGCGGGTTCGATTGCAGCACCACATAAAGCTTCGTGTTGTAATGCTTGGCGTGCCAGCCGTCATCGCTGTGCGGGGCTATCCTACCGCCCGGCGGTATCTTCGTGATCATCACGCCGCCTAGCCGCACGCCTTCCACTCTCGCCATCAAGCCCATAACGATCGGTCGGGCTTGCGGCAGAGCATACCACTCTGGGTAAAACACGGCGTCGTGAGGGTCATTGAACCCGGCGTAGTCACCCGTCAGTTCATAGTCTTTCACGTCGTTGTACCGCAACCAGATATCGGACATTTCCGAATGCGGGGTGCCTGGTGCTTCCTTGCGCACCTTGTGGCGGTTCCACAGCTTCGGCTGGCGCTGCACGGCCAGCAGCAGCGGTACCACGTCAATGCCTTGCGCTATCTTTAGTAAGTTCTTCATGGTTGATTGTCATTCGGTGTTGATTGCGCAAGCAGTTCTGTTTTCCTTGCGCTGCCCTGCGTATCTCCGAAATAGAAGGCCAGTACGGCTTTAGCCTCCCCAAACAGGTAGCCGATAACGGTGCCGACCATGGTCGCCGTAGTGGTGTCGCCCATGGCAACATGCCCTGTCAGGATGGCCCCGGCTGCGCACAATGTGCCCATGATGATTGCCGAACCGAATACGGCGGGGATGACGGACTTTACGGCCACCTGCATGCTTCGGGCGCTAGACCTGTCATCTACAAAAGCCTTGGTCACGGCTTCGTCGTGCGCCGCGTTCAACTTTTGCACGTCAATGCCCTGCTGCGCCATGATTTCGGCGTGTTTCTGATCGGCGGCGCGAACGGCGGCGATGGTGTCGGGCGTCATCGCGCCCGTTTGCAGAACCTGAGTGATACCGTCAGTTCCGGCGCCGGGCTTTAGGCCGAATGCGCCTTCCAACGCCGTAACGGCAACGCCCGCTAACGGGCCCCCCAACATCGTGGCGAGTGTGGGGGCGATAGAAGCGATAACGCTTTTTAGATCAAAGTTCATTATTCACTGTCCTTATCGTTTCCGCTGTACGTTAGAAGAAAAAGTAATATAACCACTGTCTTAACCGCCA
>Ga0073909_10000228_pt1 | contig 19911 bp, 17 predicted proteins | sample Coa_R1_6_FD_66439 | JGI IMG/M metagenome (GOLD analysis project Ga0073909, IMG submission 66439) | Surface soil microbial communities from Centralia Pennsylvania, which are recovering from an underground coalmine fire. - Coalmine... | ecosystem: Environmental > Terrestrial > Soil > Unclassified... | reverse complement strand
GGTGCATTTATGGCAACCATGGAAGCTCCCCCGCGCCTGCAAGTCCGTTTGCACGAAGGCCCGTTCCGTAACGAGCCACCCGTTGATTTCAGCCGCGAAGAAAACGCCCGGAAGATGCGCGCCGCTATCGAGAAGGTGCGCGGCCAGCTGGGCCGCGAGTACGACCTCATCATCGGCGGCAAACACGTCAAGACCGCCGAAAAGATCAAGTCGCTCAATCCAGCCAAGCCGTCGCAGATTGTCGGCATCCATCAGAAGGCGGGCAAGGAACACGTTGAGCCTGCGATGGCCGCTGCGCTGAAGGCATTTGAATCCTGGCGGCAGTCGTCCTTCGAGGAGCGTGCCAGCCTGCTGTTCCGCGTCGCCGACCTTCTGCGCGAACGCAAGTACGAATTCATGGCATGGTTGGTGTTCGAAGTCAGCAAGAACTGGGCAGAGGCCGACGGCGACATCGCTGAGACCATCGACTTCTGTGAGCTCTACGCGCGCGAAGCGCTGCGCCTCTCCAAGGCCGAGCCGGTCGTGCAATTGCCCGGCGAGCGCGACCACCTGTTCTACATCCCGCTCGGCGTGGGCGCGGTGATCCCGCCGTGGAATTTCCCCTGCGCCATCATGGCCGGCATGACACTGGCGTCGATCGTGTGCGGCAACACCGTCATTCTCAAGCCCTCGAGCGATTCGCCCACCATCGCGGCGAAGTTCATTGAACTTCTCGAAGAAGCCGGAATCCCCGAAGGCGTCGTGAACTTCTGCCCAGGGGCAGGCGGCAGCTTCGGCGACGCGGTCGTGTCGCATCCGAAGACGCGCTACATCGCGTTCACGGGTTCGCGCGAAGTTGGCCTGCACATAAACAAGAGCGCGGCTACCCAGGCGCCGGGCCAGATCTGGATCAAGCGCACCATCCTCGAGATGGGCGGCAAGGACGCCATCATCGTCGACGCCGACACCGATCTCGATGTTGCCGTCGAAGGCGTCGCACAGGCTGCGTTCGGATTCCAGGGGCAGAAGTGCTCCGCGTGCTCGCGAGCGATTGTGGATGAGCGCGTCTATGACAAGTTCCTCGACATGCTGAAAGCGCGCGTGGAGAAGTTCACCATCGGCGATCCGGCCGAGAACTTCAACATGGGAGCGGTCATCAACGAAGGCTCGATGAAGACGATCATGGAATACATCGAAGCCGGCAAGCGTGACGGACGATTGCTCACCGGCGGCGGCCGCGCGGCCAACGCAGGCGAGGGATACTTCCTGCAGCCAACCGTCTTCGCTGACATTCCGCCCAAGTCCAAACTCGAGCAGGAAGAAATCTTTGGGCCGGTGCTGGCGGTGATCAAAGCGAAGAATTTCGAGCACGCGCTCGAAATCGCCAATGACACAGAATTTGGATTGACGGGCGCTGTGTACACGAAGTCGCGCGACAAAATCGAGCGTGCCTTCCGTGATTTCCACGTCGGCAACCTCTACATCAACCGCAAGTGCACGGGCGCGATCGCGGGCGCGCATCCCTTCGGAGGATTCAACATGTCGGGTACAGATTCAAAGTCCGGCGGTCCGGACTACTTGTATCTGTTCTCGCAAGGGAAGTCGGTGGGAGAAAAACTGTAACGCTGTAGAACCTTAAAACGCAGAGTACGCAGAGAACGGCCGCAGAGTTCGCAGAAAAAATCGTTACCTCACGATTCTCTCTGAGCTTTCTGCGGCTTTTCTCTGCGCACTCTGCGTTTTGGTGTTTTGGCCCGGAGCACACCCGCCAGCAGCCCGGCTAGATTAGCTGCTTGCTAACTTTTCGCGTCAGGATGACCTACAAGTCTCCCTGGGGCGCTGGATGACCCCTTTACCCCACCCCGGCCATTGCCGTCGCTCTACGGCCTTGGAAACGCCACTAACGGGCATTCTACGCGATGTCCGCTGGGTGTTTTTCAACAACTTACCAGCCATCCATGTACTTTCAATAACTTAGCTCATAGCGAAAGATAGCTACGCGTCCGAAAGCAGCGTCGGCGTGTCAGAACGGCTTAGGCTTCCCGGCGTCCCGCCGGCAGTCGGGCGGGCCCTCTCGCCCGCCCACCCACCGCTAACCCTACTGTTCCAATACCCCGCTCTTCGAGTGCAGCACGAACTCCACATTCCGTTCGCGGTTCAACCGAAGCGTCTGGGCGAGATCCACGCTGTCAAGCGCGAACGTCTTGTGCTCTCCGCTTTCCGAGACGCACTCGAGCTGTCCACCCTGCACCCAATACTCGCGCGACAAAAACGCGGAGCCGCCTTTGAGGATCACCATGGTCGTCCGTCCGTTCGCGGCCGCCGAGGGTCGCGCACTCGGCGCCATTTCATCCGGAGAGCGCTCGGCCGGCACCGCTTCCATCTGTTCGACGTAGCCCGTCGAATTCGGCGACACGACCTCCGGCGATGAAGACTGCGTCGCCGTCGCACGATTTACGTATGATGCGGGCCGCAGCAATCCATAAGGCGACGGAATGTATTGCGTCGGACGCGTCCACGGTGGCGAGGGCACAGCAGCAGCGCGCAGAGGCACCGTGGCCGGCACCACGACGTCTTCCATCAAGCGAAGGGTCAACCGAGACTCGCCTTTCAGTGCGGGATACGGTCCGCGCCGCGGAAGGTTCAGTATCTTGATCGGCCACATCACTGGGATCATCCACTCGACCGTGTCGCGTGTGGGATGACCGCCGCCGCGAATCTTGCCATCGCGATCGGTTTTCAGGTGAGGGGCGGTAACAATCTTCGCGGCCAACGGCAGAACGTCCGCTCCAGGAAGAATGATGCGGTCGAATTCCAGTTGCAGCCATCCCTTGCCCACGAAGTGACCGGGATCTTTGTATTCCTGAAGGTGTCCGCTCAGCATCGCGCCGCGCGGAAACAGGGAATGTCCGAAAGCCGAGATGGGTCCCAGATGGCACAGCACGGGGTCGCCGACCTGTGCGGTCTTGGAGGAGAAGTTCTGCTCGTCCATCGTGCAATGGAGCAGCGTTCCGGCGGGCACGATCTCGTCCCTCGAGGCCGCGCGTGCCCCGACCACCGAAGCGCAAAGAACCAGGGTTAAAAGCAGGGATTTTCCAGCCATGGTAGGTCTCCTTGTGGATACAACTTGCAGTTCCAGCGACACAGAGGAGGTTGATATGCGCGGAACGGCTGAGACCCCCGGGGATGGTCGGGGATTGGTCGAAGCGTATGCGATTTTGGCGGGGACGTCAACCGCCGAACACGACTATGAGCCGGAAAAGTGAGCCTGGGCGAGAAACTACACCAAGTTGGGCAGGATCACGTGGAAGCCAAAGCCCTGCAAAACCTGCACGGTGTTGTTGGCGGGACCGTCGAGCACCACGTGGCAATTGGCGAACTTGGTATTTTCCCATTCGCAACGTCCGCCGCCATAGCAGAGCAGGCAATCTTCGAAAGAGCAGTTGTAGAACAGCTTACCGTCAAGCCGTACCGTCTCTTGACGGTAGACTTTATCTTTGACTTCTTCCATCCGGCGCTCCGACCCCCTCAGGACGGAGCCCATGCAGGGCTGACCTGAAGAACTAAATATCGTTGGCGAGTCGACAGCGCGACGGCTACGACCCGAGACCTCTCCCCCGGCACAGCCGCTTGCGACTCTAATTGCGCATCGGAGGAAATTGGATGGGAATTTCTCATGCTTATTTTCGCGCCGTCAATCGGGGTAACTCCTAGGCGGTCAATCACTATGGCGATAGTAGTCAACTCCGGAACTGCGCTGGGGCGCGCATCTTGGAATACAGGCACCGTCAACGCGATTGTTTGTCTCATCGGTAAAATGCTACGCTCGGAAAATCAAGCCATGACATTGTCCTTCAAGTGGTTCGCAAGCCTTGCGACAATTCTCGTTCTCGCGTCCAGCCTCGGCGCCTTCTGCCAGACCGCACCCGCTCCAACGCCGCCCGCGCAACGGGCGCCCGCGCCGGGCACGGGCAGTGTCGACCCGTCGAAAATGACGCCCACGGGCTTGGCAGCAAATGGCGGATCACTCGCTAACGACACGTATACGAACACGACGTACGGGTTCTCGCTCAAAGTGCCGCCCGGTTGGGTTGTTGTACCGTCGAAGAACCCGGTGGCGCCGCCGGTGAATGCCCGGGAGGCTGCGCTCATGCAGGCCGCTCAGGCCAATCATGTTCTGCTGGTGATGACCGAGAATGCCCCCATGAAGAAAAGCGCGCAACGTAAGTCGCTGCAAATCGTCGCCACGCGCCTGCTCAAGACAACCGCGCCAAACGAAGGAGAGCAATATCTCATTTATTCCAAGCGCACGGCCCTCGAAAGAAAGATGGCGGTCGAGTACCAGGGTGACCCGACAGAAGTGACGATCAACGGCAACAAGTTCTGGACCATCGGATTGAACCAGAGCATCGAGGGTGCAGTGCAACACGTCGAGCAGTACGTGACCACGCAGGGCTCAGTGCTGCTGCAATTCATGCTGGTGAGTCCGGATGAGAAAGGCTTGAAGGACCTCGAACCGTCGGTGCAGTCGATCGAGATGAAGGCGGTGACTGAAAAGCCTGCAGCAAAGCCGAGTCGAAGGAAAAAGCCGGCGGCGACACCTGCTAATCCGGCGCCTGCGACTACTTCAAACTGAGTTCAGGAAAGTCACGAAGGCTTGATTCTTATGCAAAACAAAAAGGCTGCCGTGGAGGCAGCCTTGATTTTTGTGCTGAGTGGGATTAAGGCGTGACAACGCCCGCGCCAGCCTGTGGTTGATTGGTGGCTGCGGTTGCGGCCGCGGCTTCGTTCAAAATCCGGTGGTGAATGGTGAACAGCGCTAGTTCCAGTCGGTCCGATACGCCGATCTTGTCGTACACGTTGCGCAGGTAATTCTTAATGACCTGCTCGGTCGTGCCGAGTTGTGACGCGATTTCCTTGTTCTTGTAGCCTTGCACGATCAGGGCGACGATGCGCAATTCTTTCGCGGTCAGGCGATCGCGCACGCGCAGTCCGACCATATCGTTCTCGGTCAACTCGCTGGGCACGGCGACATCCTGCACCCAGTTTTCCCCGCGCGCGACCTTGCGGACGCAATCCACCAGCGCGGGGCTGGTGACGTTGCGGTACACGACGCCATGAGCGCCGTTGGTCATGTAGCGTTGCGCGCTCTCACCGGTGTCGGCGAGCACCACGATGCGGGTCTTGTTCTTGGTAGCACCCTGCACAACGGCGTTGAAGTCGGATTGAAATCCGCCCGCGACGATGAGCACGGCCGCCCGGAACTTATCGAGCGCCATGAACATCTGCTCGGGAGTTTGCGCCTGTGCCACGATGCGCATCTCGTCTTCGACCGCCAGAACCTTGGCGATCCCCGCGCGGAAAATAGCCTGATTATCGGCCAGAATTAGCTTGAGCATCTGAGACCGCTCCGAGGTTAAGAGTTGCGTACGAATTCGTACGAGTCGATCACGCAAGCCACCCCACGGGTCCCGTCAGGATCGGCGCTGGACTCGTCGGTGCGGACAACCCGTCCGCGACACTGGATGACTACGTTTTCTTTGCCACCGGTCACTTCTGGGGGGAGGGTGATCTCAAACTCAACGGGAGAGCCCATCTCGAGCGAAGCGTCGGCGCGAATGTACACGCCAGCCGCACTCAGGTTTCCGGTCATACCGCTGGCTTCGCCAGAGGTGTTTTCTTTGTGAATCTTGATCGGCAGTTCTAGCGGAAATCTTTTACCGGTCCGCGCTTCGGACACAATCCCTCCTCCGTTGCGGCCTCGCTTAAAGGCACGGGCGCGCGCTACCACATTTTGCCTGAGGGAGCAGAAACGTCTGCTATATGGGCGGTTATATCACGTTTGACACCTCTGATAAAAGCCTGATCACTCGTTAGTTAACGGTAGCAACTAGGTTCCCCGCCAGCAGATTACCCAGTGACCCCTGTCCAAGAAGCGCGCCCCGCGCCTGTTTCCGGAGCATCGGAGACTTCTGGCACAATACGTCTTCAATCCCAATCGCATCTTGAGCGGGCTTGTGAGGGAGAACATCATGCGGAGCAAGCTCCCCGGAAGCCGGTGGGTAGCGCATTCGGTTGCTACGTTGTTGATGGCAACTCTTTTGTTTGCAACATGCGTGGCGCAGGATCGAGACCGGTCGCCAGTTCCCCAAGCAAGCGCTCCCGCGGAGAGTCGAGGCGAGAAAGCACCGCAAATGCGGACGCCGGATTCCCTGGTCCAGTTGAACAGCGCGCTCGTAGGCTTGGCTGACAAGGTGTCGCAGGGCGTGGTGCAGATTCTGGTAACCGGTTACGGCCCATTAGAAGACAGTTCCCGAACCGAGACCGCCTTCATCGCGCGACAGCGTGCGATCGGTTCCGGAGTCATCGTCGATCCGAGCGGCTACGTGATGACAAACGCGCATGTGGTGGAAGGGGCGCGAAGTATTCGCATCGTTCTGCCGGTTCCGTCGACCGACAGCGCGACCCTGGAGCCCGAGGGCAAGCGAAGGATTCTCGAAGCCAAACTCGTCGGCGCTCATCAGGAAACGGATCTGGCTTTGCTGAAGGTGGAGGGAAAGGACCTGCCGGCTTTGCCGCTCGAAGCTTCGCGCCGAGTACGGCAGGGACAACTCGTGTTCGCAATCGGTAGTCCGGAAGGATTGCAGAACACGATCACGATGGGCGTGATCAGTTCGGTCGCTCGCCAACCGGATCCCAATAAGCCGATGGTGTACATCCAGACCGATGCGCCCATCAATCCCGGCAACAGCGGCGGACCATTGGTCGACATGGATGGCAACGTCGTCGGGATCAACACGTTCATTCTGTCGGGAAGCGGCGGGAGCGAAGGCATCGGGTTTGCGATTCCCACGAGAATCGTGCGTTTCGTGTACGAGAGCCTTCGGAAATACGGGCACGTGCATCGGTCGGAAATCGAAGCGGGCGCACAGACGATCACGCCAACATTGGCTGCGGGACTGGGGCTGAAGCGCAGCTGGGGAGTGCTAATCGCTGACGTGAAACCAGGCGGGCCGGCGGAGGCCGCGGGGCTCAAGGTCGGCGACATCGTGCTGGCAGTCGATGATCGGCCAATCGACACGCTGCCTGCGTTCACGGGCTCGATGTACCTGCATCCGGTGGATCGTGTGTTGAAGCTCGACGTGCTGCGCGATGGTAGGAAGAAGACGTTGAACATCGCCGTGCTGCAGGAAAAACATCCGATGGATCAGTTGCTCGACCTGGCGGATCCGCAGGGAAATTTGGTGCCGCAGTTGGCGATCCTGGGAATTGGCGTGGATGATCGAGTGCTCTCCATGGTCGGAGATCTGCGCAGCCCGGGAGGAGTGCTGGTGCTGGGACGAGCCGCGGATTTGCTGGGCCCGGATATCGGTCTCGCGACCGGCGACGTGATTCATTCAATCAACAACCGTCCGGTAGACACGGTCGACAACCTGAGAAGCGCGTTATCGCAGTTGAAGTCGGGGGACTCCGTCGCGCTGCAAATCGAGCGCGCAGGGAAATTGCAGATCGTCTCGTTTGAGTTGGACTAGGGCAAAGCTCTTAACTGCAAAGCTCGCCAAGAAAGCTGATGGTCGATAGCCAGTGAAGAGTCAGCCTAGTTCCGTGGCGCGTAATAGCCCTTGCGCGCGCGGACTTGCAGATCTTTCTTCAGGGCGCTAATTTCGATGCTGCGGTAGCGCCCGTCGGAGTCGAAATCGGCGGGATGATAGGACACAACGTACTGGCTGCGCAATTCGTCTTCGATCGCGGCGAAGGAGTTCTTAATGTCCTTCATCTTGAACGGAAAGAATGCGCGTCCGCCGGTGGCGGACGCCAGTTTTTCGAGATTCTTGTCGCCGCGCAGAACCAGTCCACTGTCGTCGGTCGAGATGGCGTAAATGATGACTTCGCTGCGCTGGGCCATTTCCACGGCCTGCGCCAGCGTGTACTCGCTCTGGTTGTCATCGCCGTCGCTCACGATGATCAGCGCGCGACGCTGCGGACGATCGGACAGCTCTTTCGCCAGCTTCTCCTGGCAGGCGCGGTAGATGGCGTCATACAACGCGGTGCCGCCCCCCTCGCGCAAGGAGTGAACTCCCTGTGAGAGCTGTTGCATGTTGTCAGTGAAGTCCTGCCGCAAATCCTGCCGCGCGTTGAAGCCCATCACAAAGGCCTTGTCGAAGCCGGGACGAATCACGTGCTGCATGAAACTGTTAGCCGCGTCCTTCTCGAAGTCGAAACGGGTGTGAACCGATCCGCTAACATCGATGAGCAGACCCATCTTCAGAGGCAGATCAGTTTCGCGCCGGAAATTTACGATCGACTGCACCGGCTTGTGGTCATCAAGAAAACTGAAATCATTCTGGGTAAGATTGCGCACGAATTTTCCGTGCTTGTCGGTCGCGATAAAGAGCACATTGACTTCATCCACACGCTTGCGGATTGTCAATACAGAATCTGTGGGATCATCGCCAAGGCTAGGCGAAGGTGAAGCGGGGGACGTGCTCGCGACGTAAGAAGACGACGGCGCCTGAGCGGCGGCGGGGAGAGCGCCCAGCACCAGAGTGAAGATCACCACACCGAAAATGGATCTCGTGTACTTCATGCCCACCATTTCCAAAATTTTCACTATAAATCACGCCAATAGTGCACCCTAACGATTAGATGCACTTTGCGGGCCGAAAGCCGCGCTACCAGCCCTAACTGCACCCCAGACTGTAGGAGAGTGCCGAGCATCTTCCAAGTTACAAAAGGAGCACGCAGCTGGTCATGGCACAGAAGCGCCATACAATCCATTCAGTTGCCCTTCATTTGGATGTCCCAACGGTGAGTCGCAAATTGACCCAACCGGACGACAAATTCAGGCAAATCCTGATTTTTCAGCCACCGATCATGGAGGAATTCGGGTGAACAAAAAAGTTACAACCTTAACGGACCAGCGGGTCCGCTGTTCCTGGGCACGAAATGATCTGGCCATTCGTTACCACGACCGGGAGTGGGGAGTGCCCGTGCACGCCGACCGCAGGCTTTTCGAGTTCCTCATTCTGGAAGGAGCGCAGGCCGGCTTGAGTTGGGACACAATTCTTCGCAAGCGTGAAAACTATCGCGCCGCGTTCGACAACTTTGATCCGGAAATTGTCGCGCGTTACAACGCGAAGAAAGTGCGCAGCCTCATGAACAACGAAGGCATCGTGCGCAACCGGTTGAAGATTGCGAGCGCAGTCAGTAATGCGCAGGCAATGCTGGCAGTTACAGAAGAATTCGGCAGCTTTAATCGATACATCTGGCAGTTTGTTGGAGGCAGTCAGCGAATGAATGCGTGGACAAAGTCGGGCCAGGTCCCTGCGAGCACGGCGGTGTCGGATGCGATGAGCAAGGATCTGAAAAAGCGCGGCTTTCGTTTCGTCGGAAGTACGATCTGTTACGCCTTCATGCAGGCTGTGGGAATGGTGAATGACCACCTCGTGACATGCTTTCGGTATTCGCCGAAACGCTGACCAGTATCTGCGTTCAACGATTTGAACGCTTCTAAGTGGGGGATTCCGAAGCGAGCCGCTTCCAAAAGGCCGGTTGGAATTTTGTTTTTTTGACGGTGTCGGAGAATTGGAACCCGGCATGCCTACGAAAACTATGCTAGATAGTTGAAGCGCAAAAGCTCTCCCCCGAGTGCTGGAAATTTAGTTCGGAAGCGAGATTGCTTGGTGAGGCCGCTGCGGTGAAATGCAGCGGCCGAACTGCGACCGTGACCATCGACGGGAGTGAGGGAAATCGAACTTCAGCAAGGCAGATCGAATCGACTATGGGAAGAATTCTCATCGTTAGCGACGAAGTCTCCACGCAAGCCTTGGTTCCCACGCTTGAGCAGCACCGGCATGCAGGGGTGCGTGCGGGTTCGGTGGAAGAGGCGCGAAGGGCGCTCGCCGATACGCAATTTGATGCTGTGCTGACCGACGAAAAACTGCCCGACGGCACTGGTGCGGATGTGTTGGCGGCAGCGCGCGCCAGCGACGTCAACCTGGGCGTGGTTGTGCTCTCAGCGATCGGCACGTGCGAGCACGCGATGGCCAGTATGCAGCAGGGTTTCATCGACTTCCTGACAAAGCCAGTAGCTGCCGACGTTCTCCGTTCATCCGTGCAGCGCGTGTGCGATCGCTCGACGCTTCTGCGGGAAAACTCGCGGCTGAAAGAAGAACTCGGCCGGCGAGACGGCAAATCGGATCCATTGAGCCTTGGCTGGATCGAAGCGTTGCCGCCCAGCTTCGACATGCGCAGTTTCCTGGCGTCGGTAGAGAAGTCGCTGATCGAAAGGACGCTGCAGGCGACCCGCGGAGCACAGGCAGAAGCGGCACGCCGGCTCGGGCTCTCGCGCAGTGATCTCTCTTACAAGCTCCTGAAGTATGAACTGAGGAAGGAAACGACGGCGCCGTCGCAGTAGATCGCGGCATCGTTGTGTTCGCCATTGAGCGCGACCGCCGCGACTCTACACGGGCGGTGGTCAGCCTTCTCCGCAATCCACTCCGACCGTCAGCCTCTCAGGCTAGAATTGCCCTCTCATGTGCGGCCGATACCGGCTCTCTCGCCGGAAGGAAATTCTTGCGGAACAATTCGACACGGATTTCGACGACCTTGATTGGGAGCCGCGCTACAACATCGCTCCCACGCAGCCAGTCTCGGTGATCCGGCAGCTCGCCGGCAGCCACATCCGGAAGGGATCATTAATGCGATGGGGGCTCATTCCTGCGTGGGCCGCAGATTCGACCGGCGCTGCCCGAACCATCAATGCGCGCGCCGATACCGCAGCGAGCAAGCCATCCTTTCGCGATCCGCTGCGTAAACAGCGTTGCCTGATTCCTGCCGATGCATTTTACGAATGGCGGCGCGCAGCCAGAGACAAACAGCCTTTTTGTTTTGAAGTTGGAGCGGGCGACGTGTTTGCGTTTGCAGGACTCTGGGATCGCTGGGCGGGGCCGGGCGGGCAAGTGCTGGAGACATGCACGATCCTGACCACGATGCCAAATGAGTTGCTGGCCGACGTGCACGACCGGATGCCCGCTATCCTCCCGGCCGAAGACTATGATCGTTGGCTTGATCTGAGAATGCAGGATGTGGAGCGCGCGGTCTGCCTGCTGAAGCCCTACGATGCAAGCAAGATGCGGCGCTATCCAGTCAGCACGCGGGTGAACCTGGTGACGAACGACGGGCCGGAGTGCTCCGCGCCTGTGGAACTGCCGGCCACAACCGGCTTACTTTTCGGCTGACTTGCCACAAGCGATGAACTTCAGGAGGCTGGGAACATGGACACGAGAATGATCCATCATTTCCTGACCGTGACAGCCATGTTCCTCAGTTCGGTTGTGGGAGCGGCTGCGCAAGCGCAACAAGTCACGGCGCGCGAGGTTGTCAGCGAAATACAGAAGCAGGTCGGCGTGGAGTGGCAGAAGGAAACGGTGGATACCTTCAAAGCAGGGAATCCAGATACTCCCGTGACGGGAATTGCCGTGACCATGATGGCCACGATGGATGTGCTGCAGCGCGCGTCGGCCAAGGGATTGAATTTCGTGATCACGCATGAGCCGACTTTTTATGCGCACCTGGACACGCCGGAAGGAATGCCAGAAAGCGATCCGGTGTGGACTGAGAAACGGGCGTTTATCGAAAAGCACGGCATGGTGGTGTGGCGCTTCCACGATCACTGGCACATGCGCAAGCCGGATGGAATTGAAGCAGGCATGGTCCACACTCTGGGATGGGAGAAATTCCAGCGATCCGATAATCAGTATTTATTTGTTCTGCCCGAGACCACCGTAAAGAAATTGGCGGGGGAGGTGGCCGAGAAGTTGGACTCGGTAGTGGTACGCGTGGTGGGCGAGCCCGAGATGAAGGTGACCAGAGTAGGATTCAGTCCCGGGGCCGCGGGGTTTCCGAGTGAGTCAAAGGCGCTGGAGCGGGATGATGTGCAGGTATTGCTGGTGGGAGAGACGCGCGAATGGGAGACCGTCGAGTATGCCGCCGACGCAGTGACGCAGAACCGCAAGAAGGCCTTGATTGTGATTGGACACATTCCGAGCGAGCAGGACGGCATGGAAGAGTGTACGCGCTGGTTGAAGGGATTCGTGAAGGGCGTGCCGGTCGAGTTTGTGCCTGCGAAGCAGCCGTTCTGGACCGTTAGCGGGAAAAAGTGAAAGTGAACGACGTGGCGTACTGGGAATCAGTCTGTGGTGCACTCGGCATGTATGCGAGCCCTGTAACATGGGACAGACAAGCCTCACAGTTGATGTACAATTTGATGGCGTCGCGCTCGCGGTGTCTTGAACGCACTGAAACACAAGGGCCGGGATGGCGGAACTGGCAGACGCAGCGGGCTCAAAATCCGCCGAGGTTCACCCCTCGTGGGGGTTCGACTCCCCCTCCCGGCACCAACTATTCCCCGCCCTGTCTCTCTCGCAAGCTTCGGGGTCGCGAACTTCGTAAGTTCATCGGCGCTGAACTCGTTCCCGCCTCCAAGTACCGAGACCTCTCCAAAGACACACCAGCGCTTCTTTCCCGGGACACACTGAGACTCATCGCGTACGAGCCTCAGTGCTTGTTACGAGTTCCAAGCGCTTGACTATCGGTGGTTGTATTCGAGTTTTGGATACCAGTCGGTGCCGCGGCCGTTGGGGGTCAGGTCGAGCATGAGCCATAGGGGATCAAGGTCGGGTGCGCCGCGGGGATCTTGTCCGGGGTCGGCCATTTGGCCGCTCATTTCGCCGGTGTAGAAGTGATGCACGACTCCGCCATGGCGCGTGAAGACACTGAAGCCGGGGACATCCGCGTCGTCGGCGTTCACGTAGGTGCGCGTGTATTCGCCGCTGGGGTCGGAAACGAAGGGCAGATTGATGAATCCGCGGTGGCGTTTGTACTCGATCAGGCGTTCGATCGGCGAACGAGCCGTGACCGCGATAGCCACGCGCTCGCGCAGGTTGACAGCGGTCCCGTTCCAGCTCGTGAGGAACGACGTGCACATCGGACATGGCGCCTTACGCTGCGGGCCATACATCATGCTGTAGACCATAAGCGTGTCCTTGTCGCCGAACAGCTTGGAGAAGACACTCTTGCCTGTTTCGGAAATCAGGTCGAAGTCCTTGGCGATGTTTCCACCAACAGGCAGGGCACGCCGCTGGGCGGCTACCTGCTCGATCTGGCGGCGCAGGTTGATCTCTTCGATGAGGAGAGCGTTGCGGGCCGCACGATACTCCCGGCTTTCGTTGGGAAAGTGGGACTGATTCCTGGCGACTAGTTCCTCGGCTGGAGCGATGGTCAGCATGTCTGACATGGTGCCTCCTCGCTTTACGATGCTATTCGCTATCACGTCGACTCTCAGCGAAAACACGTAACTGGGCTCGTTCATCTCGGAGAAAGAACGTAGGTGAACTGCCGGGGCGGCTGGACGGTCAGCAAAGCCTATGCGTTCTTGGGAAGCACGCGCTTGAGGGGCATTTTGGTTTGGCCGTCGATGAGTTCGACATTGCCGCACCAGTTGTAGGTGTGGATGCCGTTAATGGCGGAGGCGGGGTCCGGTTCGAGCGTGAGCAGGCTGCGTTCGGCGTAACTTTCCCTGGTCAGTTCAGTGATGTGGTTCAGGCTCAGATCGCGGCCGTAGAGTCCGGCACAGTTCTGGCTGGGACGCACCAGGCGGGATTCCGCCTCGAACACGCGTCCGGCGTTTCGATTGTTGCGGATGTCGGTCGAGATCGGGTTGGCAGGATGGAACTGCCACGGTCCGGTGATCGCGTCGGCATAGAACAGCAGGAGGCTGCCGGAGCGGGCATCGGGCTCGGCGGTTGTGGTCATGAGCCACCACGTATTGTTGTGCTGCCATATTGAGGTATCGACGTAGCGTCCGCGAAACAGAGTGCTCTGAAGAGTCCACTTGTTGGGGAAGTCTTCGCAGCGGTACAGATCGACGGTGGATGAGTCAACACTTTCCGGAATCATGAACAACTCGTTGCCGGCGGGGAAGACGTGCGGGTAGGAGTAGTGGTGCTGTTCGTTCACTAGGCAGCGCATGGGGGAAAGGAACGCGCCATCGTCGGCGATCTGGGCGCAGGAGATGTGGGCGCGGCGGTGCAGGTACGAGTATTCCTCGAAGAATGCCCAGGGACGGCCGTCGTGTTCGATAACAAACGGGTCGGCCCAGAAATACCCGACAGGAGGTTCGAGCCAGCGGAAGCCAGCGAGATCGGGTGGGCCGGAATGTTCGAATAGGCGGCGACCGTTCATGCGCACTCCGATGCGCCAGTGCTGTACCTGCACCCTCGGCGAGAACAACCGGCGCACCGCCTTCTGCGCCATGACAGGCGCGAGCCAGCGCACCATTTCGAAATTCGTTGGGGAACGGTAGATCTTTTTTTTACCCTGGTAGGGAGCGGCTGGAATGGCGCGCTCGAGCAGATGATTCCACCCGAAGCGGTGCAGTTCATTCAGCTTGCGGATCACGAAATCGGTCGACCCCCAGTAGGCCGGAAAGCGATTGCGCGACACGCTCACCGTCGTCTCGGTTGCGAACAGCGACTTGCAGAGGACCAGACCCGCATCCAGATCTTCAGTCAGCACCTGGAGTATCACGCCGGACAGCGGCGCGTTCTCGCAGAGTTCCCAAAAATGCGGAGGGCCGCCGCGGAAGAATTCGTTATCCCCGTGATGGTAAGACCAGACTCCGTACCGTGCGGCCGTGAGGATGTCGCCCTTCAGGATGTTGAAGCCGAAGCGCAGCAGAACATCGAGATTTCTGGCGCGAATGGTGTCGAGCGCTTCTGGCGGAAGGCGATGGACGAATTTCTTTCCGATAGGCTCGACCTCGAGGCGCTCGATGCCGGCGAGCAGTTCCGAGCAGTCGACTCGCTCCAGCGGATGATTGGAAGCTTTCTTGCGTTCGTCGAGCCGTAAATATTGATCGTAGAGGGCGTGCTTTCTGAGATCGGCATGGAGAAGGCGGCGCGCGGCCTTGGCGACCGGGGAACGCGCAGGCTCCGGCGGTTTCTCGGCGGCCTTGCGGAAAATCAGCAGCTCGATTTTTGCGAAGTTGCTGCACTGGATGTCTTCAATGATGGTCGCGAAAAATCGCGACATCTTGACGCCGTCGAGCAGGAGTCCGATTCGTAGGGGGGGATGGGAAGACGATGAGGTCCTCCAGAAAAAGCGGGCTGATTGGACAATCGAGTGGCCTAGCGGTTCGCTTTCGTCCAAACCATGCACCCCTACGCGGGCTTGTGCGCTTGTATGGCGCGAAACCCGCAGTGTTTGCGGGCATTGTGCAGAGTTGCGGTCGTGCGTGTCAATTGCTGAAGATCGGTAGGACTTGGCGGCCCGCCGCGAGGGCCATGCCGCGCGCCGCAGATGCGGGTCTGGAAGCGTGTTCTCCTTTAGAATCATGGCGGTCGTTTCATCTTTATGCACGTACTCCACGTAGTCGGGGCGAGGCCGAATTTTATGAAGGCGGCGCCCGTATTGCGCGCGCTGGCTGAGTGTGGCGCAGAGCAGACGCTGGTTCATACCGGGCAGCACTATGACGCCAACATGTCGGACGTGTTCTTTCAGCAACTAGTCATGCCCGCTCCCGACGTGAATCTTGAGGTGGGCTCGGGGAGTCATGCGGTCCAGACTGCCGAGATCATGATGCGCATTGAGCGCGAATTGATGGAGCGCAAGCCGGACCTGGTGCTGGTGTACGGCGACGTGAACTCCACGGTAGCGGCGGCGCTGGTGTGTTCGAAGCTCTCGATCCGGCTGGGGCACGTGGAGGCGGGACTGCGCTCGTTCGATCGCGCGATGCCGGAGGAAATCAACCGCCTGGTGACCGATCAGCTGGCGGATATCTTGTTCACGCCGTCGGAGGATGGCGACGCGAATCTGCAGCGCGAGGGCGTGCCGGCCGAGAAGATTCATCGCGTGGGCAACGTGATGATTGACACTCTGGTGCGACTGCTGCCTGCCGCGGAGAAGATGAACGGCATGCCGAACCGCTATGCGCTGGTGACGCTGCATCGGCCGTCGAATGTGGACTCCGGCGAGCGCTTGAGGGAGATATTCAGCACGTTGCAGCAGATCCAGAAAGATGTGGACGTCGTGTTCCCCGTGCATCCGCGAACTAGGCAGCGACTGGCGGAGATCGGAGTGGAGCAAGGGGGCGTGCGACTTCTGGGACCGTTGCCTTACATTGAGTTTCTTGCGCTGCAGAAGCGCGCGGCCGTCGTGATTACCGATTCCGGCGGCGTCCAGGAAGAGACTACTTTTCTGAGAGTACCGTGCCTTACGCTGCGAACGACGACCGAACGGCCCGTGACCGTGAGCGTGGGATCGAATGTGCTGGTCGGCGAAGACGTGGCACGACTGAAGGATGAAACCGTGCGAGTGCTCAACGGGCAAGGGAAGAAGGGCGGCATTCCGCCGCTCTGGGATGGGCACGCCGCCGAGCGGATCGCCGATGTCGTGATGAAGGCGTAGCCATCAATCCTTAACAGCGTTCCGACATTTCATTTGTAGAAAGGTTCTCTGATCGTGATTCCTGTGCAGTGCCAAGCTTTACTGTTCGATTTGGACGGAGTGTTGATTGATTCGACGCCCGCGGTGGCGCGCGTTTGGAGCAAGTGGGCGCTGGCGCGAGGCTTCGATCCCGTGGAAGTCGTGGCACGCGCCCACGGGCGTCCCAGCATTACGACAGTGCGCGAATATCTGCCGGATGCGGACCACCAGGCAGAAAACCGGATCATCGAGCGGTCGGAGATTGAAGATCTGGAAGGCGTGGTGCCGCTGCCAGGCGCACGAGAGCTGTTGGAAAGTCTGCCTCCGGCTCGCTGGACCATCGTGACTTCGTGTACACGTGCGCTGGCGGAGGTTCGTTTGCGGGCCGCGGGCCTGCCGGCACCGGAAAAATTTGTCACTTCGACGGACGTGATCAATGGGAAGCCGCATCCGGAGCCGTTCCTGAAGGGCGCGAAAATTCTGGGCGTTGCGGCGGGAGATTGCGTGGTGGTGGAAGACGCTCCAGCAGGCATACGCGCCGGGAAAGCTGCGGGCGCGCGCGTGATTGCGTTTCCCACAACGTCGGAGCGCACTCTGCTGCGCGAGGCAGGGGCAGACTGGGTTTTGACGAACTGCAGCAGAATTTCTGTTGCCGGTACAGAGCACGGCCTGCAACTGCAGTTGGCTCAGGAGCCGGTGTAGAACTGGAACGGCGCCCAGTAGAAGGGCCTGCGAAACGAGTCGTTGGAGTGAAGCAGAGACAACTTGGCCTGTCGCAGAGCTTCTGCGGGAGGCTTTCCTTTTTGGATGTTTGCGTACATCTCGACCATGAGGCGCGGCGTGGAGGCGTCACTCACGTCCCAGAGTGCGCCGATCACATTGTGCGCGCCCGCGCGCAGGAAGGCCCAAGACAGGCCGACCAGGCCTTCGCCGGAATAGGCACGCGATCCGGCGCCATAGCAGGAAGAGACGGTGACCAGCTCGGCGCGCAACGGAGAATGAATGATGTCGCGCGCGTAAAGACGGAAGGCATCGTCGGCTGGCGCGGGCCTCGACAGCACGATGGCGGAATCGAGCGGACTGAGACGGCTGGCAGTGCCGTGCGCTACGAAGTGGATGTAGGCGAACTGCTCGGGCTTGGCGGCGAGATAGGCTGCAGGAGTGGCCGCGGCCGCGGCCAGCACTTGCTCATCGGAAACGGGGAAGCGTTTCCGGATGTTTTCGATTTCTACTGCCGCCTGCGGCAGCGTACCGAATTCCGGGCTGGCGGCCGCCGGATTTCCTACGAGCAGCATCCCGCGCTTGTCCGTATGGCTGCTGTGCCCAGCGCGTTCCAGAAGGCGCAGGGAGCTGGCGTTGGCAAGGGTGACGTCTTCGATCCAGTAGTGCGGTGTGGGATCAGGCGCGAGCAGGGCTTCGAAGTTGAGGGCGTTCAGGCTGCCGTCGGGAATGATGAAGACCTTGGCCGCTTTGCCGAGCATCGGTTGGGCGGGAGCGACCAGCATCTGGTAGAGCGCGCGGCCATCGGAATTTTGGGATTCGGTGGGCTCCTTGGGAGTCTCGAGAGCCTTGCGATAACGACGAACGATCGCTTCGATTTCGGATGCGGGCGGCAACTGGAACAGGCTCGTCTTTTGCGAAGAGATCGCCCACAGGTAGGACTTCTTCGCGCCGAGGAAGTAGTAGAGGATCGGCCCGCCCGCCGCGCGCGCGATTCGTTGCGCGTCGAGAGCTTTCGGGAGCACGGATTCGTCCTTCGGCAACTGGCCTAGGCCTTCGGCCAGGGTCCGAGCTCGCGCGTGGTCGGCAACGCTCAGGGCTTGGGCGGTTTTCTTTTCGGAAAGCAGGAAACCGACATAGTCGTCGTAGAGGCTGGTGGCATTGGCGAGGAAGGGAAGTTTGACGTCTTCATGCTCGATCGCAGATCGGGCTCTTTCGAATGTAGTGAGCGTGGTCCGGTAAGCGGCTTCGGCCTTGGTGGCCTGGTGCCGATCGGCGTAGAGATTGGCGAGTTCGTGCTGAGCCTCCCACTTGAGGGAGAGATCGACTTTGGGGTCGCCCGCGACCTCGAAGAAAATGGCCTCTCCTTCCGGAGTATTCCCCTGTCGGACCGCGACCTGCCCCTTGGTGAAAAGAGGGTAGAGTTCATCGACACGGTTTCCGTCGGCGCGGGCTGATGAGATAGCGTCGTCGCTATACTTGCGCGCGAGGTCGAGTTTGCCCGTGAGCACACTGACGAAGGCCAGGGAGATTTGCGCGTTCAGGATGTCTTCTTTGCTTTGGATCTTGGTTGCGCCATCGAGTGCCTTGAGGTAAAGGTCCTCGGCGACCGCGAACTTTCGTTGGTCGATGTAGACGTACCCGGCGGCCGTCAGCCAGGCCACTTGGTTTCCAAGAGAGCCCAATTGCTCGGCACGTTGTGCGGCCTGGAGTAGCAACTCCAAAGCTCCCTCGAGGTCGCCAGTTTTGTAGCGAGCCCAGCCGAGGTTCCCCGTCGCATTTAGTAAAATCAATTGCGCGTCAAGGCTTTGAGCTACGTTGTAGGCGTTGGTTGACCTATCAATCGCCTCATCGAAGTGTTCCTCCAGCAATTCGACCTGACTGAGTTTTAAGAGGGCCGAAGCCTCAGAAAAATGGTCGCCCTCCCGCCGGGCAATTCGGAGGCTTTCTTCGAAGAAGGGTCGTGCCCGTCGGTATTCCCCTTGTTCCACTTGGAGTGATCCCTGAACGATCAGCAATTCGCCGCAAGTAGAATTCGAGAGTCCCCCACATTTTTCCTCAGCATCGGTTAGTTTGGCTTGAGCCTGCTGGTAGCGGTGCAAATGGGAATTTGCTGCCCCTTCCAGAATTATTTTTTGGAGGGACAAATCCGAGTCTTTGAGAGAAGCGGGTAATTCAGGGCCTAAAACGTCGAGGACATCTTTATTCATGCCCCGCCACGCCAGAGTTCGCGCTTCGAGTATTCGAAACTTCCACGCCCATTCCGGGTTTCGCCCTGAGAAGTATTGGCTGCCAGCTTTTGCCTCGAGTTGTGCACGGACCAAGTCTCCGCGCACAAAAATCGTGGCAGCACGTTCGAAAGCGAGCTTGGGCTCTCGCGTGCAAGATATCGCAAACAATAGTGCTAGCAAAGCGGTCGCAGACCGACCTACGGGCCACCACCCTGTCCATTGACCTTGGTAGCCGATGCGCTCGACGAGCCTACGGTCGGGCAGCCCAACTCGAGACGCATCATGATCAGTTCGTACGAATTGCCGCTCACTATCAATTCCGCCAGGTGCACTCGTCCGATATCCGGAATCGTGATGACGTTGCCGTCGATGTCGGGCCTCTTCCCGCCCATTACTTCGATCTCTTCCACCAGCGAGCATTGCAGCGAACCCCTATCCGGGTCGAAGTCTTTCTTCTTGCCGGCTCTGGCCCAGACATCCTTGTCGAAGAGATGAG
>Ga0073909_10000227_pt1 | contig 20079 bp, 20 predicted proteins | sample Coa_R1_6_FD_66439 | JGI IMG/M metagenome (GOLD analysis project Ga0073909, IMG submission 66439) | Surface soil microbial communities from Centralia Pennsylvania, which are recovering from an underground coalmine fire. - Coalmine... | ecosystem: Environmental > Terrestrial > Soil > Unclassified... | reverse complement strand
ACCCTGGCGCGACATCTCCCAGGGCATGTCTTCAGGATGCACGATCTTCCTGCGCTTGGCGTTGCGCGCAGGCTGCGCCGCAACATCGTCGAGCAGGCCCTGGTAGATCTTCGCGTTCGCCGCACCGCGCTTCCAGGCTTTTGCTTCACCCCAGGCCATTGTCGTTCTCCAATCGCAAATGCGCGTCGTCTACTTCGAGTGGTTGTAGTCGTCCTCGGCCTCGCGCGCGCGGAAGTTCTCTCCGCCCGGAGCGGGTTCCGTCGCACGAGGCTCGACCAGCTGCTGAAACAGCATGTTCATGAACATGTACATGGGCTTGGCCTTGAGCACCAGCGCCCGTGCCGGGTTGTCGGGGTCGGCGTTGAAGTGCTGGTGCACGCAGTTGTTGTGCACCACGGCCACATCGCCCGCGCTCCAGTCGTAGCGCACGCCGTCGTGGATCTCGTAGCCGCGGCCGTCGAGGATGTAGAACGCGGCCTCGTTCACATGGCCGTGCTTCTGGGACTTGCCCCCCGGACCGTATTCCTCCAGGTGGATGTGCAGAGTCTGGGTCATTCCGTCCACCGGCTCGACGTAGTGGCGGCTGTAGGTCTGCGGCCCGTCGACGAACTTGATCTCGCTGCCCTTGCGCACCCGCGGCAGCGCGCGCAAGCGCGCGAGCTCGTCCTTGAGCTTGTAATGCCCGGTGATGCCGCGCACGAACACGCGGTCTTTCTTGCTGTGGTAATGCGATTCGACGCCCATGCGGCCGATTATACGCCCCCGCCCCGGCCGCTTTAGCCGTTCCGCGGAGCGGACCGCGCGCGACGCGCGCCCCTCGGGTCGCGCGGATCCTGGCTGAACACCAGCGACTTCACGGTGACCGGAACGGTCTGCGAGGGCATGCGGATGCGTCCCAGGTCGACATAGTCGAAATCCCGGAGGACCACACCGTCGATGACCAGGACCTCGCTCTCGACCCCCGCTTCATCGCGCAGGATCGCGCCCAGCGTCTGCGCGATGTCGCCGTCGACCATCACGTATACAGGCATGCGTTTCGCGATGGTGTTCGATAGCCCGCGCCGGATCCCCTCCGCGAACCCCGCGATGCGCTCGTACGAAGGCGTGCCTTCCCAGCGCAATGCGAGCGCCGCTTCGCGCTCGCCTTCGTCGAAGTCGAAGGCGCGGAAGTGCGCGCGTATCGCCTGCGCCAGCGCATCCGGGTCGATGCGCTCCTCGCACGCGTATGTGGGCTGTACCACCTGCAGGTTGCGCCTGGGGAGCAGACTTCCCGGATCGGAGATGTAGATCGTGTTTCCGCTGAGCTGCACGCTGTACTCGGATGCTCCCAGCGCGGTTGCGCGTATGCACTCCCCCGGCGGAAACAGGGGCCAGGGCAAAGCGCCCGCGTCCAATTTCCTCCGCAGCGCGAGCCCCAGCAACCGGCCCAGATCGCCGAAGTCGCGCGTCTCGCGCTGGTAGACGTACTCCGCGACGCCGCCGGAGAACATCACCCCGTCGACGCCGCCGAGGTCGGGCAAGAGCTCGGTCAGGAACAGTCCCCGCACTTCCCCGGGCAGAGGTCGCGCCGCGACCGCGGCGAGGATGGAGTCGGCCATTCGCTCGGCGATCCGGTCCAGCCACGAGGCCTCGACGATCGCACCGCGGCTCAAGTCGTAACCCGCCATTGCCGCGAGGTGCGCCCCGGCCGGGTCGAGCCTGACGATGCGCCTTTGCTCGTCGACGACCAGCAACCGGCCGCCGACGTGCAGCGCGGCGGTCGCGATGACCTTGCCCCGCTCGACCAGGGCGAGCTTGGTGGTGCCCCCGCCGATGTCGATATTGAGAATGCATTTTCCCGAATCGTAGGAAACGCGAGCGGCGCCGGAGCCGAAGGCGGCGAGCATGGCTTCCATGTGGTGGCCGGCGCTCGCGCACACGAACTCGCCGCGCTGCTCGGCGAGGAGCCCCGCGATGGCCTGCGCGTTCTCGCGCCGCAGCGCCTCCCCCGTCAGGATCACCACGCCGGCGTCGATGTCGTCGGGGTGCAGGCCGGCGTCGGCGAATGCAGCATCGATGATGGCGGCGAGCCCGGCCTCGTCGATGAGCTCCTCGCTCCGGTAGGGCGTGAGCGCCACCGGCGACTGGAACAGCGTCTCGCGGGAAACCACGAAATAGCGGCTCGACAGCTCCTCGCCCATCCGCCGCAGGTTGATCCTGGAAAAAATGACCTGCGTGCCCGACGAGCCGATGTCGATGCCGACGCTCCTCAGGCTGACATGGTCCTGGATCCACAGCGCGTTGTCCTCGAGGCGGCCGTCTTCCTCGGAGAAATGATCGTGGTCGTGGTCGGCGCCTTCGTCGCCGTCGTGAACGTGGTCGTAGTCGTTGCCGTGGATGTGGTCGGCGAGACTGTGGGGCTTCTTCGGGTCGGGCATGAAGGGTCAGGGAAGCGCAGGCTGCCTCGCCTGCACATTGTCGCCCAGGCCTTCGAGCAGCGCACGCGCCTGCGCCGCGCCCTCGGTGTCGCGGTTCGCCTCGCTGACCGCGCGGGCCCGCTCGTAGAACGCGCGTGCCGCGCCGCGGTCGCCCTTCAACGCGCTGGCGCGGCCGAGTGCGATCAGGTCCAGGTAGATCTTGCGGGGCGCGGCAAGGTCCCGGTCGATCGCAAGAGCCTCGCCAAGGTAGGCGGTCGCGGCGCCCGCATCGCCGGTGCGCAGCGACACGGCGCCCAGCAGCCGCAGCGCGTTGGCCGCCTCGGCGCTATCGCCCGCGGCGCGGCTCGCGGAGAGCGCGCTTTTCGCGTTCGCTGCCGCCTGCTCCGGGCGCCCCGCTTCGAGCGCGAGCTGTCCTCTGACGTTCTGGATGGCGGCCGAAACCGAGCATCCTCGCCCGCAATATCCGCTGGCGCGCTCGAGCCACTCGCTTGCGCTCGCCGTGCGCCGCTCGTCCATGTCGAGCACCGATCTGCGCAACGCCGCCTGCGCCAGGCGGTCGTTGGAAAACGCGAGCGGGCTTCGATCGAGCAGTAGCGCGAGGCTCGCGCGCGCGTCGTCGGTCCGGCCGAGGCGCTGGTAGACGATCGACAGATTGATGGCATTCGCGGCGATACCTTCGGCGTCTTCCACCGTCCGCGCCACGCGCACCGCTTCGCGGTATTGCCGCGCCGCGCCCTCGAGATCGCCACTGCGCAGGTACGCGTCGGCCCTGCGGTTGGCTTCGATCACCGCCGCGTCCCCGGATGGGGCCGGGCCGGCCGGCGGCTGCGCGACGCAGGCGCCCAGGAATGCGAGCCCCAGGACCGCTGACCGCACCGGAGATTTCAAGGCCGGCATCGGATCTTCAGCGCTTCGCGCCCGCTCCGCTGGTCGATTCGAAGCTGTCCACCGGCAAGGTGCGCAAGGACTTCACTTCAATGTTGTCGCGCAGGAGCCAGGAATTGCGCGCCGCGCCCACGACGTCCTGGCCGTCGCGCACGAGCTCTCCGCCGTCGCGCAGCAGGCCCGGCATCTGGACGAGCGCTTCGTGGAGGGCCTGGCCGTTTTTTCTGGTCGTGTCGCGTATCTCCGCCGACGTCTCGGTGAGCGCGTCGAGCGTGGTCGCGAGCTTTCCGCCGAGAACCGGGACCTGCTGCTCGAGTTGCGCGCCCACCCTTCCGAGGGAGGCGAAAGTCGTTTCGGCCCGGCGGATCATCTGGTCGGTGTCCTGCAGCACCTTGCGCGTTTCCCGGTTGGTCTCGGGCAGCTCCCGCAGGACCGCGCTCGCGCCGGCCATCGATTTCCTGAATTCGCTGTTTGGCTGGTTCAGCTCGACCAGAACTCGCCGCAGGTCGTTGATCACCGGCGTAAGCTGGGTCTTGAAGTCGTCGACCATCTCCGCCACGCCGCGCGGCGGCAGGTACTCGATCTCGTCCCCTTCCGCGATGGGCTCCAGGGGGTGCCCGGACTCCCCGCTCGGCACGATCTGTATGGTCGCCGCGCCAACGTAGCCTTCGCGAACCAGTCGCGCGCGCGAGGTCTTGGGCAGGCGCGGCGTGTAGTCGCTGATGATCGACAGCTCGACCTTCACGCCGCGGTCCGAGATGTCGAGGTCGCTGACGTTGCCGACGGGCAGGCCGAACAGCCTGACCGAGGTGCCCTTGTTGATCCCGAACGCGTCGGCGGCGTGAAAGTAGATCTTCGTGTGCCTCACGAAAATGCCCTGCTTGTAGCCCACGAGGAGGATCACCGCGATGACTCCGAATACCGCGCTCAGGAGAAACAGGCTCACCTTCCTGCCGATACCCACGAAGCGCTTTGGCCTGGCATCTTCCTGCATGGCGTCCTCCTCGATAGGAACTGCGGGTGCTGAGTCTAGGGCTCGCGCGCGACTTGCAGCTGCACGAACGTGCCGCCCGGACAAATCTGCAGGTAGGCCGCTGGAAACTTCGCTGCCGCGGCCCGCTCCGCGGACTCCAGGCCGCCTTGCGGGTCTTCGACGAGCATCAGGTCCGGTTTCTCGAGCGTTATCCTGACATAGCCGGTGAGTTTCTTCTCGTAAAGGCTCATGCGCTCAGGCAGCTTGCCGAGCAGCTCGCGCGGGTCGGCGCCCAGGCTCGCCAGCACGCCGCTCACCTCCGCCTCGACGTCCCGCAGGCGCCGCGGACTATGGAACCCGATGGGCAACACGATGTTCTCCCAGGCGTTGAGGCTGCTGAGCAGCCCGCCGTCGGCCGGGAGGAACGCGATCCTGTCCCTGAGCGCCGCGCGCCCGGCGGGCCGCAGGCCGTCGACGTCGACCCCGAGCAGCACCAGCCTCGTGTCCGGCTCGCCTCTCACCTCCAGGACGGCGCTCACCAGGCGCCTTTTCTGGGATTCGTTCAACGGGCTGGCTCGATGGCTTCCGCCCAGGGGAATCCGGATGGCGCACTCTCCGACACCCGCGGCAGGCTCGTAGGCGAGCGCGATCCCGTCTGCCGGAGGCGGCGAGCCCGCGTCGGGTGGAGCGGCGGAGTTCCCCGGGTTCACAGCTTGGCGGTCACCAGTCCGAAGAACGCCTGGCCGAACACCAGGTAGGCGAAGATGACGTTGAGCAGCAGCACCAGGAGCGTACTCTGCGTTACCCCGTTGATGGCGGCCTTGGGCACCGCGTTGATCGACATCCCCGGGGGGTGCAGGCCGTGATAGCAGCACACGAGCGCGATCGCGGCGCCGAAAAGAAGGCTCTTGATCGTGGCGTAGACGAAGTCCACCGGCTTCGCCAGCGCGAAAAACTCGCCCACGAGCTCGCCCAGCGAAGCCTCGATGGTGAGCGAGCTGAGGAGTATTCCGCCGCCCACGGCGATCACCTGCACGTAGAAGGTCAGCGCCGCGGTCGACAGGGCCACCCCGACGACGCGGGGCACGACCAGATAGTCGCGCGGATCGATGCGCATCTGCCGCAGGCTCGCCACCTCTCCCGAGATATGCATCAGCGCGAGCTCGGTGGTGATCGCCGTGCCGCTCCTCTGGATCACGAGCACCGCCGCGATGAGCGGCCCGATCTCGCGCAACACCACCCAGATCAGGATCTTCACCGCGAGCGCGGCGTCGGCCTCGAGCACGTCGATGACGTAGGCGATGATGAACGTGCCGATGAACGCGCCGCGCAGAACGATTCCCGCGGTGGCGCTCGCGCCGGTGAAGTAGATCTGCCGGGTCAGCGATTCGGCGACCGGCGGCAGCGCCAGCACCGGCAGTCTTCGCAGCACGTGCCCGGCGAGCCGCATGCAGCCTTCGAACTCGCGATAGACGCCGATCATGCTCGCCGGCTCCAGAGTTGCCGCGGCCAGGATGGGGCCGGCCTGCGGCCCCGGGGAAATTGGCGCGCCCGGCAGGATTTGAACCCACGACCCCCTGGTTCGTAGCCAGGTACTCTATCCAACTGAGCTACGGGCGCGATACGAGGCGGGGATTATAGCAGGCGGCCCGCCCGGTCCAGATGCCGCGGACTCGCCGGACGCTGTCCGGGGAGCCGTCTCTCACTTCCCGAGAAAGCCCCCGAGGGCGGCGCCGTTCGCTTCGACGACATTCCTGGCCGCGGCGCCGAGCAGCAGGGCGTGGCACTCCTTGATTTCGAACCGTGTCGGAATTCTGTTAAGGAGCGTCTTTATCTTTTCCAGCGTCGGGGGGTTGTCCACGAGCGAGGCGCACTCCTTGGGAATGTAGTCGAGGATCGCCTCGGTCACGTCGGTATGGCGCAGGTAGACGATCCGGAGCGTTTCGCGATCCGGCACCACGGCTCGCGTACCGCGCAGGTGCGCCCACAGCAGGAGCTGATACGCCCGTGCGCGCTGCTCCATGATGTCAGAAACGCGGGACGGGTCCGTCTTCAGCAGCTCGAGCGCGCTCTTCGCCTTCCTCAGATCCTCGTCGTCGACCTTGAACGGGTACGAGGCGTCGATGACGACGAGCAGGCCCTTTCTCGCGGCGCCGCGCGCGGGCTCTCCGAGCTTCTTGAAGAAAATCTGGGCGACCGACTCGATGCCCTGGTTGTCGAAGAGGCCTCCGTCTCCGATGTGATGTTTCCTGTCCGAGCCTTGCACCTGGAACATCACGGGGCCGATGATCAGGGGCACCGAGCTCGAGGCCGCCACGGCCACGGATACCGGCAGCTTTCTCGGGTCGGCATTGATTTCCTCGAAAGTGATCGGGCGAAACCTGAAGAAGTCGTCCTGCGCATGCTTCTTGAGCTCGCGCACGTCGTCGGCGGCGGCCGGGCGATTGCCCAGGTCCTTGATCACCTCGCTCGTGAACTCGAACGAGAATTCCGACATGGGCAGGTTCGTCATCACGAAACGCCGTCCGTCGTCCCAGCTGGTCCCGTTCAGCACGATCTTCGGGCTGTCCCCCTTTTGCTCGCGTTCGTACAGATCGAGGAACGTGGCGTTGTGGAACAAGTCCCCGTTCCACGTGTCGGCCAGGTTCTCCGCGCGCCTTGTCGCGTCCGTATACCACGACCTCAGGAGCGACTCTTCGTAGTTCTTCGCCATGTCCGCCCGGAATTGCCGGAAAAATTTCATGTAGGGCTCGGAAAGGCCGTCCCCCTGCAGCGCGGGCACGCTGCGGCCGGGCTTGTTGATCCCGTAGTAGGCGGTCGCGAGGCTGCCGCCGGATACGCTCGAAATGGTGTCGACGTACTCGACGAAGCTCCGCTGACGCCCGCCCTCGGCGACCTTGACCTTGGCGAGCTCCTCCAGGACGCTCGCGGTAAAGGTGGCGGCGCGGCTGCCGCCGCCCGACACCGCGAGGCCGACGAGAACCTCGGAATCCGGCGAAGGCGCGCGGTCGGCGTCGGTGCCATGGCGGGCGTCCAGAACATGCGGTTGTGCCGCGCAGCCCGCCACCAAGATCGTGAGGACCGCGAAACCCAGAGCCGCCGGTCGTTGGTTGTATCGCATCGAGTTCTCCCTGGTCGCTACTTGGCTAGCGGTTCGGTTTTAGCCGAACGCCGAGAAGATTCCTGTCGGGAAGCTGAGGCAATTCCCGTAAGGTTTTCCGTACAACAGGGTACTGGGCGCGTTCGGCAGCTTCGAGGTCTTCAGGAATTCCCAGACTTCGCGATTGATCGACTCCGCCGGGCCGTGGGAACGTCCTGCGAAATCGAAGTGTTTGTGTGGCGGAGAGAGAGGGATTCGAACCCTCGATAGACTTGCGCCTATACTGCCTTAGCAGGGCAGCCCCTTCGGCCACTCGGGCATCTCTCCGCGTGCTGGGATTCTACAGCGTCTTCAGGCCGGCTGATCGAGCTCGAACGCCTTGTGCAGCGCGCGCACCGCGAGCTCCATGTACTTCTCGTCGAGCACCACCGAGATCTTGATTTCGGAGGTCGAGATCATCTGGATATTGATGCCCTCCTCGGCGAGGGTGCGGAACATCCGGCTCGCGATGCCCGCGTGGGTGCGCATGCCCACGCCCACCATCGAGACCTTGCAGATTTTCGGATCGCTGCGGATTTCCGACGCCTTGATGTGCCCCTTGACCTGCCGGTTGAGCACGTCGAGCGCCTTCTGGTACTCGTTGCGGTGCACGGTGAACGAGAAGTCGGTGAGTCCGTCGACGCCGGCGTTCTGGATGATCATGTCGACGTCGATGTTGGCGTCGCCGATCGGCCCGAGTATGGCGTAGGCGATGCCGGGGCGGTCGGGCACGCCCATCACGGTGATCTTGGCTTCATCGCGATTGAAGGCGATCCCGGAAATCACGGCTTGTTCCATCTTGGCGTCATCCTCGAATGTGATCAGTGTGCCCTCGCCCTCCTCCTGGAAGCTGGAGAGCACGCGCAGGCGCACCTTGTATTTGCCGGCGAATTCCACCGACCGGATCTGCAGGACCTTCGAGCCGGCGCTCGCCATCTCGAGCATTTCCTCGAAAGTCACCGACTTCAGGCGCCGGGCTTCCGGCACGATGCGCGGATCGGTGGTGTAGACCCCGTCCACGTCCGTGTAAATCTGGCACTCGTCCGCCTTCAGCGCGGCGGCGAGCGCGACCGCGGTGGTGTCCGACCCGCCACGGCCCAGCGTGGTGAGGTTGCCCTTCGCATCCACACCCTGAAAGCCCGCGACCACGACCACCGCCCCTTGCGCGAGGTCCGCGCGCATGCGCTCGTCGTCGATCTCGAGAATGCGCGCCTTGGTGTACGCGCTGTCGGTGAGGATGCGCACCTGGCCTCCGGTGTAGCTGCGCGCCTTGATGCCGCGATCGATCAGCGCCATGCACAGCAGGCCGATCGTCACCTGCTCGCCGGTCGCGAGCACCACGTCGAGCTCGCGCGGATCGGGCTCCTCCTGGAGCTCCTTCGCGAGGGCGAGCAGCCTGTTGGTTTCGCCACTGATTGCCGAAACCACGACAACCAGCTGGTGGCCCTGCGTGCAAAATTTGGCAACTCTTGCCGCAACGTTCTTGATCCGCTCGGTCGTTCCGACCGAGGTTCCGCCGAATTTTTGGACGATCAGGGCCATGCCGGTACTCTGAAAAAGTCATTGAATTTTATCGTAAAACTACCCCTTTTGTAAGCCCTGCCCGGGCCCCCGGCACCCCCGCCGGGCCGGTCTGGCACGCTCCATGCTGTTGGCATGGCATCGCCAATATTTTGGGTGGTACCGGAGCAGACGATGAAGCTTCTCGAAATGATCAACCCGCGCGAAATCCGCCGGCGCCTCGGCCTGAACCAGGAAGAGTTCTGGACCATGATCGGCGTCACGCAAAGCGGCGGCTCGCGCTACGAAAGCGGCCGTTCGATGCCCAAGCCCGTGCGTCATCTGCTGCGCCTGGTGCACGTCGAGCGCATCGATCTCTCCCGGGTCAAGAAGGAAGACTTCGAGATCATCGACCACATCAAGATGAACCATCCGGATCTCTATCAAAGTCTGCGCAAGGCTGCGCGGACCAAACGGGGCTCCAAGCACTAGCCCGATCAAGTCTTCGCTGGGCCGGCGGGCTGGTCGAAAAGACGCAACGTAGAGTTGCGCCTAAGGGGAGCGCAGGGAGGCTTCGAGGCGGGGAACACATGTTCCCCGCCTTTTTTCTTTTACCGTCGCGGCCGAAACCGTCGGCGGTTCACTGGATGTTCCGAGTAAAGGAGTTGGATGTGTCAAATGTTGGCTTTGATTACCCGAGATTCAGCGTTGTCGCCGCCATGCTCGCCGTTATTCTCGCCGCCGTGGCTCCCGCCGCGCTTGCCAGAAGTCAGTCCGGCAATGAGCCGCACACCAGTACCGGACAGCATCGGTCGAACTATGCCACGGGTGTAGCTCGCGACTCGCATGGCCGTATCAAGCGCAGCCCTGAAGCCAGACGAGACTTTCAAAAGTCTCATCCCTGCCCCTCCACAGGACGGACCTCGGGGGCGTGCCCTGGCTATGTCGTAGATCACGTCAAGCCTCTGAAGCGCGGCGGTGCCGATGCGCCGGGCAACATGCAATGGCAAACCACCCAGGCGGCGAAGGAAAAAGACAAGACAGAATAAGCTGGCGGAAGGTGTGAGATTCGAACTCACGAGAGGCTTGCGCCCCTGCCGGTTTTCAAGACCGGTGCCTTAAACCGCTCGGCCAACCTTCCTGTCACCGCAAACGGCTAAGTGCTTGTCCCTGCTTGAATTGTAGCACCCGCTCCCCCATATTCCTGCTTGTGCTCGGCGGCTGCGGCGCGCAGTAGCTTATACTGGCCCCGACTGAAACCCGGCTGAACCGACCGGGTCAAAGCTGCACCAACGTTTCCCGGAGGAAACACCATGCAACCTGAACTGCAACCGATTCGAACCGGCACCACCACCGCGCCGCGGGACCACGCGACGCAGCAGCACCGCGTACTGCGCAATACCTACTGGCTTCTCGCGCTCTCGCTGATCCCGACGGTCATCGGCGCGGCGATCGGCACCAACCTCGACTTCGCCTTCATGCGCGCGAGCCCCATCCTTTCGTTCTTCGCGATTCTCGCAATCTTCTACGGATGGATCTTTGCGATCCAGCGCAACCGCGAGAGCGCCCTCGGCGTCGGGCTGCTGCTGGGCTTTACGCTGTTCATGGGGCTGTTGTTGGGGCCATTGCTTCAGTCTGTGCTTGGATTGAGGAACGGCATCCAACTTGTGATGATGGCTTTCGGCGGCACGGCCGCGGTGTTCGCCGTAATGGCCGGAATCGCGACCACGACCAAGCGCGACTTGAGCGGCATGGCGAATTTCCTAACCGTGGGCGCAGTCGTCATCATGCTCGCGGTAGTCGCCAACGTCTTCTTCCAGAGCATGACGGCATACCTCGTGATCCTGGCGGGCTTCGTGCTGCTCTCGTCGCTCCTGATGCTGTGGCAGATCAACGCGATCGTTCGCGGCGGCGAGACGAACTACGTGTCCGCGACGCTCACGCTCTACGTCTCCATCTACAACCTGTTCTCCAGCCTGCTGCAGCTGCTGGGCATTTTCGGCGGCAGCCGCGACTGAGCGGTTCTCTCCTGCAAAAAAAAGGGCGCTTCGGCGCCCTTTTTTATTTCTGGCGCACTATCGTTCGCGCATCTATCGTTCAAACACCGCGATCGACTCGACGTGCGAGGTGTGGGGAAACATGTTGACCGCGCCCGCGGCGGTGAGCCTGTAGCCGATCGCGTTCACCAGGACGCCTGCGTCGCGCGCAAGCGTCGCCGGGTCGCAGGCGACGTAGACGATGCGCGACGGCGGATTCGCCGCGAAGGACTTCACGAGCTCGACCGCGCCTTCCCGCGGCGGGTCGAGGAGCGCCTTCTCGCAAGCCGGCAGCGCGGCGCACGCCGCCGCATCGAAAAGGTTCGCGGCGACGAAGCGGCAGCGATCAGCGAGGCCGTTCGCCCTCGCGTTGTCCTCGCCGCGCGCGACCAGGCCGGCGCTGCCCTCCACGCCGAGCACCTCGGCGCCGCACGCCGCGATCGGCAGGGTGAAGTTGCCCAGGCCACAGAAAAAATCGGTGATCTTTTCGCCCGGCCGCGGAGCCAGCAGCGACATCGCGCGGCTCACCAGCAGCCGGTTGACGGCGTGGTTGACCTGCGTGAAATCGGTCGGTGCGAAGGTGATGCGCACCCCGTACTGGGGCAGCGCGTAATGCAGCCCCGGTGCGTCGAGCGGCCAGAAAGGGCGCGCCGAGTCCGGTCCCGAGGGCTGCAGCCAGAGCTGCACGCCGTGCTCGTCCGCGAAGCGCTTGAGCCGCTCGCCGTCTTCCGCCCCGACCGCGTCGAGCACCCGCAATACCAGCACGGTCAGATCGTCGCCGACCGCGACTTCGATCTGCGGGATGCGCTCGCGCAGCACCAGCGTGTCGATCAGGATGCGCAGCGGCCGGATGAGGTCCGACACCCTGCGAGGCAGGACCTCGCAGCTCGTCATGTCGGCGACGTAGCTCGACTTGCGCTCGCGGAATCCGACCAGCGACCCGCCCTTCTTCTCCACCCAGCGGGCCGACAGGCGCGCGCGGTGGCGGTATCCCCAGGCGAGGCCGTGCAGCGGCCGCAGCATCGCCTCGGGGCGGACGCGCCCGACGTGCCACAGCGCGTCCTCGAGCACGCGCTGCTTCGCCGCCACCTGGGTGCGCTCGTCGACGTGCTGCATCGAGCAGCCGCCGCAGGTCCCGAAAAAAGCGCAGCGCGGCGGGACCCGGAACGCGGTCTCCTTCTCGATGCGCAGGAGCTGCGCGGCCTCCCAGGCGGGTTTCTTGCGGTAGGAGGAATACTCGACCTCTTCGCCGGTGATCGCTCCGTCGACGAAAACCGTCTTGCCGTCGACGTGCGCGACGCCGCGCCCTTCCCGGTCCAGGGATTCGATGCGGGCGATCGGCATGCCGTGCCGCGGTCTAGGTCCAGCGCCCGACGAATTCGCGCCAGTGCGCCTCGCCCGATCGCGCAAGCGTGTCGCGCACCAGCTGCAGCTCCTTCCGGTACTGCTCTTCGTCGCACAGGCCGCGGATCAACTGGAATCGCTGGAACACGAGGTAGGTGTTCGCGGCGTCGGTGGCGCAGTAGTTGCGGATGCTCTCGATCTCCCCGGCCTGATACGCCTCCCACACTTTCGAGCCGTCCATGCCGAGTTTTCCAGGGAAACCGAGCAGCCGCGCCATCTCGTCGAGCGGAGCCTGGCCGCGGTTCTGGTAGAGCGAGAGCACGTCCATCAGGTCCACGTGCCGCGTGTGGTAGCGGGCGATGTAGTTGTTGTACCTGAAATCGCGGTCCTCGTCGCCCTGGTCCCAGTAGCGCGGAGCGCTCACGCCGTGAACCAGGCTGCGGTATTGCAGCACCGGAAGGTCGAACCCTCCGCCGTTCCACGACACCAGTTGCGGAGTGTATTTCTCGATGCCGTCGAAGAAGCGGCGCAGCAGCCCGGCTTCGCCCTCGTCGGCGCTCCCCAGGGACCAGCAGCGGAACGAGTCTCCCTCGCGCAGCGCGCAGGCGATCGCGACCACGCGGTGCTGGTGCAGCGGGAGGAAATCGTGGCCCGTCCTCGCGCGCCGCTCGCGGAAGGCGAATTCGGCGACGTCACGGTCGGGGGCCTGCGGATCGATGCCGTGCAGCAGGCGCAGCCCGGCGATGTCCGGCACCGTCTCGATGTCGAATGCGAGGATAGGCGTCATTCGCTCGCGGCGGTCGCCGCGGTCAATCGGGGAATACGCCCGTGGAGAGGTAGCGATCGCCGCGGTCGCAGACGATCGACACAATGGTGGCTTTCTCGACCTCGCGCGAGATCCGCAGTGCCACCGCGAGCGCGCCGCCGGAGGATATGCCGGCGAAGATGCCTTCCTCGCGCGCCATGCGGCGGGCCATTTCCTCCGCGTCGGACTGGCTCACGTACTCGAGCCGGTCCACCCGCGTCTTGTCGTAGACCTTGGGCAGATAGGCCTCGGGCCACTTGCGGATGCCGGGGATCTGCGAGCCCTCCTCGGGCTGGCAGCCGATGATCTGGATCTTCGCGTTCTTCTCCTTGAAGTAGCGCGAGCAACCCATGATGGTGCCGGTGGTGCCCATGCTGCTGACGAAGTGCGTCAGCGTCCCCTTGGTGTCGCGCCAGATCTCAGGCCCGGTGCCCTCGTAATGCGACAGCGGGTTGTCGGGGTTGGCGAACTGGTCGAGGATGCGCCCCTTGCCCTCGCGCTGCATCTTCTCGGCGAGGTCACGCGCGGCTTCCATGCCGCCCGACTTGGGCGTGAGCACGATCTCCGCGCCGAAGGCGCGCATGGTCTGGCGCCGCTCCGCGGAAAGATGCTCCGGCATGATCAATATCATCCGGTAGCCGCGGATCGCCGCCGCCATCGCGAGCGCGATGCCGGTGTTTCCGCTGGTCGCCTCGATCAGCGCGTCGCCCGGCTTGATCGTCCCGCGCTTTTCGGCGCGCACGATCATCGACATGGCGGGGCGATCCTTCACCGAGCCGGCGGGATTGTCGCCCTCGAGCTTCAGCAGAACGATGTTGGAGGTCTTGCCCGGCAGGCGCCTGAGGCGCACCAGCGGCGTATCGCCGACCGTGTCCTCGATCGTCTTGTAGGTGAGCTGGGAATTGCGATCCATCCTCGTATGATATTCCGATGAAGCGGAAAGATCAGCCGCCGGGCTTCCCGTCGCCGGCGAGCTGCTTCACGTAGCGCCCGACGCCTTCCTCCACGGTGAGCAGCGGCGCCGAGTAGCCGGAGCGGCGCAGCGCTCCCACGTCTGCCTGCGTGAAATTCTGGTACTTGCCCTTGAGCGCCTCGGGGAACGGCGCGTAGTCGATCATGCCCTGCTTCTGCGCCTCGCCCAGGCTCACGGGCTGCTCGCCCTTCGCCTGGCGGCAGGCGTTGATCGTCGCCAGCGCCACATCGTTGAAGCTCTGCGCCCTGCCCGTCCCCAGGTTGAAGATCCCGGACGCCTCGGGATGATCCAGGAAGTACAGGTTGATCTTGGACACGTCCTCGACCGAGACGAAATCGCGGCGCTGCTCGCCGTCGGCGTAGCCGCCGGACCCTTCGAAGGGCCGCACCTTGCCGTTCGCCGTGTACTGGTTGAAGAAGTGCCACGCGACCGAGGCCATGCGACCCTTGTGCCATTCGTTGGGACCGTACACGTTGAAGTAGCGGAACCCTGCCACCTGCGAGCTCGCCTCGGCGAGCCGCCGCCTCACCACCTGGTCGAAGAGGAACTTCGAATAGCCGTAGACGTTGAGCGGCGCCTCGAACTTGCGCTCCTCGCGGAAGGTGTCGCTCGCGCCGTATACCGCCGCCGAGGACGCGTAGATGAACGGCACCTCGTCCTCGAGGCAGAACTCGAGCAGCGCGAGCGAGTACCGGTAGTTGTTCTCCATCATGTACTGCCCGTCGCTCTCCATGGTGTCGGAGCACGCGCCCTGGTGGAAAACGGCGTCGACCGAGCCGGCGAACTCGCCTTCCTCGACGCGCTTGCGAAACTCGTCCTTGTCGAGGTAGTCGGCGATCTCGCATCCGGCGATATTGCGGAACTTGTCGCCGCGCTCCAGATGGTCGACCGCGAGGATGCGCGTCTCGCCGCGCTCGTTCAGCGCGCGGACCAGGTTCGAGCCGATGAAGCCTGCCGCGCCGGTGACTACGATAGTCATGTCGTCCCTCAGTTTGCCATCGCCGCGAGGAGCTCCTGCGGCTGGACGACGGCCGTGCCGGCCTTGCCGACCACGATTCCTCCCGCCTGGTTCGCCACGGCCACCGCGTCGCGCAGGACCATGCCCGCACCCAGCATCACGCCCAGCGTGGCGATCACGGTGTCGCCCGCGCCGCTCACGTCGAACACCTCGCGCGCCCTCGCCGGCTCGTGGCTGCGCCTGTCTCTCTCGTACAGGGTCATCCCCTCCTCGCTTCTCGTGACCAGCAGCGCGGCGAGCCCGAGCTTTTCGCGCAGCGCCTGCGCCTTCGCGGTCAGCTCGTCCTCGCTGTTCCAGCGTCCCACCACCGCCTGCAGCTCGGAGCGGTTGGGAGTGACGACGGTGGCACCGCGATAGCGCGAGTAGTCGTCGCCCTTCGGATCGACCAGGACGATCTTGCCCTTGGCGCGCGCCACCTCGATCATGGAAGAGATGTGGGTGAGCCCGCCCTTGCCGTAGTCGGACAGGATGATGACGTTGCAGTCGGCGACCATGTGGCCGAAATCGGCGAGCTTGTCGAGGAGCACCTCGTGGCTCGGCATCGTCTCGAAGTCGACGCGCAGCATCTGCTGGTGCGCTCCGATGACGCGCAGCTTCACCGTCGTGGAGACCTCGGCGTCCCGGTGCAGGTAGGCGTTGACCTTCGCCTTGCCCAGGAGCTCCGCCAGCCTGCGGCCGGGCTCGTCGTCTCCGACGACCGAGAGCAGCGCGACGTTCGCCCCGAGCGCCGACGCGTTCATTGCGACGTTTGCGGCGCCGCCGGGAGTCTCCTTGCTGCGGCCGGTATCGATCTTGACGATCGGGACCGGCGCCTCGGGCGAGATCCGGTTGACCTCGCCGTACCAGTAGCGGTCGAGCATCACGTCCCCGACGACGAGAATCTTCGCCTTGTGCAACTCGGAAAAGAAATGCCCCTCGACCTTCACCCGTGCGACCTCGCTACAGCAGCCCTTCCCACCGGATAGTACTCCAGCCCGGCGCGCTTCATCTCCTCGGGATCGTACAGGTTGCGCCCGTCGAAGATCGCCGGCGTCTTGAGCCGCGCGCGGATCGCCTGGAAGTCGGGGCTGCGGAACTCCTTCCACTCGGTGACCACCGCGAGAGCGTCCGCTCCGTCGAGCGCCGCGAGCGGCGATTCCGCGTAGCTGACGCCCTTCAGGTCGGCGAACTCCTTCTTCGCGGCCGCCATCGCCACCGGGTCGTAGGCGCTGACGGTCGCGCCGTTCGCGGTCAACTCCTCGATGAGGACGCGGCTCGGCGCCTCGCGCAAGTCGTCGGTGTTGGGCTTGAACGCCAGGCCCCAGACCGCGAACCGCTTCCCTGCGAGCTTGCCGAAGCGCTTCAGGATCTTTCTCGACAGCACGTGTTTCTGCTCGGCGTTCACCTGCTCTACCGCGTCGAGCAGCGGCAGCGTGCCGCCGGCTTCCTCGGCGGTGTGGATGAGCGCCTTCACGTCCTTGGGGAAGCACGATCCGCCGTAGCCGATCCCGGCGTACAGGAACTGGTAGCCGATGCGCGGATCCGAGCCTATGCCCTTGCGCACCTCCTCGATGTCGGCGCCCAGTCTCTCGGCGAGGTTGGCGAGCTCGTTCATGAACGAGATGCGCGTCGCGAGCATCGCGTTCGCCGCGTACTTGGTGAGCTCGGCCGAGCGCACATCCATCACCAGGAGCCGCTCGTGGTTGCGCTGGAAAGGCGCGTACAGCGCGCGCATGACCTGCGTTGCCTGCGCGTCCTCGGAGCCCACCACCACGCGGTCGGGCCGCATGAAATCGTCGACCGCGGCGCCTTCCTTGAGGAACTCCGGGTTCGAGACCACCGCGAACGGGATCTCGACGCCGCGCTTCTTGAGCTCCTCGGCGATCGCCGCGCGCACCTTGTCCGCGGTGCCGACCGGCACGGTCGACTTGTCCACCACCACCTTGTGCTCGCCCATGTGCCGGCCGATGTTTCGCGCGGCCGCGACCACGTGCTTCAGGTCCGCCGAGCCGTCCTCGCCCGGGGGCGTGCCCACGGCGATGCATTGCACCGTCCCGAAGCCCACCGCGCGCGCGACGTCGGTGGTGAAGCTGAGGCGGCCGGCGGCGACGTTGCGCTTGACGACCTCGGCGAGCCCCGGCTCGTAGATCGGGATGCCTCCCGATTCGAGCGTGCGGATCTTCGCCTGGTCGAGGTCCAGGCACAGCACCTCGTTGCCGACCTCGGCGAAGCACGCGCCCGTCACCAGGCCGACGTAACCGGTTCCCACCATCGTGATCTTCAATTCAACTCTCCCTTGATATGCCTTGAGTCGAGACGCGGAGCCGGCGGCTCACGGCGTCTGCTCGAATTCCTCGGTTCGCCTCGGCGGGTAGGTCTCCCAGCCTCCGCACGCGGGACAGTGCCAGTAGAACTGGCGCGCCTTGAAGCCGCAATTCTCGCAGAGGTAGCGCGCGAGCCGGCGCGTGTGGCTGTGGATCAGCGTGCGCACCATCTCGAGCTCGGGGCGCCGCTCGGCCGGCGTGACCAGGAGTTGCGCCTCGAGCAGCTTGTCCAGCCCGAGCAGGGTCTGGCTGCGGCGAAGCTCCTCCTTCACCAGCTTGTACGCGGCCTCGGCACCCTCGGAGTCCAGCGTCGACTGGAATGCGACGTCGAGCAGGTCGAGCGAGGGAAAGCTGGCGAGGTAGCCGCGCAGCAGGGTGAGCCCTCCCCCCGCGCGGCCGAGCGCCCGGTGGCTGTCGAGCAGGCGCTGCGCCACCAGGGCGAGATACGCCGGGTTCTGCTGCTCGATGTTTTTCCACGCCTCGATCGCGCCCTGGTGATCGCCGGACGCCGCGAGCAGGTCGCCCAGGATCATGTTGGCGCGGACGCACTTGCGGTGGGCGGCGAGCGCGGTCTCGAGGTGGCGCTTGGCGCCGTCGGGCCGCGAGTGCGTCACCTCGCCCACGGCGAGCTCGCAGTAGTAGTTCGCGATCTCCTTCTGCATCGATTGCCCGGAGTCCTTCTGCAGCTCCTGGGCGAGCGCGACCGCCTTGACCCAGTCCTTTTCCTGCTGATAGATCTCCAGGAGCGACTTCATCGCGCTCCCGCGGTGCGGCGAGTCCTTGAGCTTGAGGAACATCTCTTCCGCCCGGTCGAGCAGGCCGGCCTTGAGGTAATCCTCGCCCAGCTCGACCATCGCGTGCAGCCGCTGATCCTCGGCGAGGTCGGAGCGCTCGAGGAGGTTGCGGTGCATGCGGATCGCCCGCTCGGTCTCCCCGCGGCGCCGGAACAGGCTGCCGAGCGCGAAATGCAGCTCGACCGTCTCGGGATCGACCTTGACGACTTCTATGAACGCTTCGATCGCCTTGTCGGGCTGCTCGTTGAGCAGGAAGTTCAGGCCCTTGAAATACGACCGCGGAAGCTGCCGCGACTCGGACAGGAGCTGCTTGATGTCGATGCGCGCGGCGAGCCAGCCCAGCCCGAAGAACAGCGCGAACCCGAAAAGCCACCACAGCTCGAAGTTGAAGTCCATGCGCGGGAAGTCCATGCGCGGCTAGGCCGGCGGCGGAACGGCGCGATCGGCGCGGGGACGCAGCTCGCGCCGGAGCTTCTGGATCTCGCGGCGCTGCCCGAGGAGCCGCGACACGCATGCGAGAACCCCGATCGCAGCGCCGAAGGCGAAGAACAGGAGCAGAGCGATGATCATCGGCATCTCCCAGACCTGTCCCAGGAAGAAACGCAGCCTCACCATGTCGGTGTTCATGAGCGCGAAGCCGAATATCACCAGAAACAGCAGCGCCCGCAGCACCCACGACAGTTGTTTGATGAATCTCATAAAGCAAAACGGCGGCACCTTGTCGATGCCGCCGCTCAAGTTACCGCCGGCCCGAATTACTTATTTTTGGTCCACCCTCTCGCGCAATTCCTTGCCCGCCTTGAAGTGCGGGACGAACTTCTCGGGGACGTGCACCCGCTCGCCCGACTTCGGGTTGCGGCCGACGCGCGCCGGCCTGTGGTTCAGGCCGAAGCTGCCGAAGCCGCGAATCTCGATGCGCTGCCCCTTCACCAGGCTCTGCGTCATCGCGTCCAGGATCATCTTCACCGTGAATTCGGCATCCTTGGCCACGAGCTGCGAATAGCGCGCAGCAAGCCTCGCGATCAGTTCGGACTTGGTCATGCCGGTCCCCGATTACTGTTGAGCGTTCTTGTTGTCCAGCTTCGCCTTCAGCAGCGCGCCCAGGTTGGTGCTCCCCGCACTGGCGGCGCTTTCGCTCTGAAGCTTGGCCATCGCCTCGTTCTCGTCGGCCAGGTCCTTCTGCTTGACCGAAAGATTGATGGTGCGGTTCTTCCGGTCGACGTTGATGATCATCGCGTTGACGCTGTCGCCTTCCTTGAGATGGTTGCGGGCGTCCTCGACGCGGTCGCGCGAGATCTCGGAAGCGCGCAGGTAGCCCTCGAGGTCGCCGCCGAGCGAGATGACCGCTCCTCTGGCGTCGACCGACTTGACCGTCCCGGCGATGAGCTTGCCCTTCTCGTGGCCCGCGACGAAATTGTTGAACGGGTCGCCCTCGAGCTGCTTGATGCCGAGCGAAATCCTCTCGCGCTCGACGTCGATCGACAGCACCTGGGCCTCGACTTCCTCGCCCTTCTTGAAATTGCGCACCGCTTCCTCGCCGGGCGTGGTCCACGACAGGTCGGACAGGTGAACCAGGCCGTCGATGCCGCCGGGCAGGCCGATGAAAATGCCGAAGTCGGTGATCGACTTGATCGGCCCCTTCACCTTGTCGCTCTTCTTGAAGTTGATGCCGAACTCTTCCCACGGATTCGGCATGCACTGCTTCATGCCGAGCGAGATGCGGCGCCGCTCCTCGTCGATCTCGAGGATCATGACCTCGACCTCGTCGCCGAGCGCGACCACTTTCGACGGATGCACGTTCTTGTTGGTCCAGTCCATCTCGGAGACGTGCACCAGGCCCTCGATGCCCTGCTCGACCTCTACGAAAGCGCCGTAGTCGGTGAGATTGGTGA
>Ga0073909_10000216_pt1 | contig 20489 bp, 13 predicted proteins | sample Coa_R1_6_FD_66439 | JGI IMG/M metagenome (GOLD analysis project Ga0073909, IMG submission 66439) | Surface soil microbial communities from Centralia Pennsylvania, which are recovering from an underground coalmine fire. - Coalmine... | ecosystem: Environmental > Terrestrial > Soil > Unclassified... | reverse complement strand
TTTGAGAATCGGGTCGAGGCGGGGGTTTGAGGCGGGCTGCGGGTCGCGGGCGAAGGCCGAGGTGAGGCACAGGATAAGGAGCGCAGCCCACACTGTACGCACCGGTTTCCAAGCGTGCGGAGGCTGCGGAAGATCGATTTTCATAAGGGGAAAGGATAGATCACGGGGAAGTGGAAACGAAAGAAAATGTGGAGTACGAGGTCGATTTTCGGGGGGGCATTTTTTTCGAGTCATGTGAGTGCTAAGTGGAAGGACTTTAGAGCGCGCCCGAGACGCCCGCGCTCCATCGGCAAGGACAACGGCCGCGGGCGAGGGCGCCCGCGCTACACAGACAAATCAAAGGCAGCGGGCAGGAGTGCCCGCCCCACACAGGCTATTGCACTTCGGCGATGAAAACTCCTAGTGGCGGCAGGGAGATTTCTGTGCCTGTGGCGGTTGCGCCTGGCGTGGCTATCAGGCTTTTGAGATTCGATGACCCTGCACCAGGCAACTTGAATGTCGGCTTCTGCGGCGATGTCGCCATGTTCAGCGCCACCAGGACGGACTTTCCCTTGTAGGTGCGCAGGTAGGAGAGCACGTTGGCGTCGTCTTCGTTCAGGGCGGTGTAGTTGCCTTCGAGCAGAACTGGGTTTGTGTGCCGCTGCGCGAGAACTTTTCTGTAGAACTCCAGAACAGAATTCGGATCTTTCGACTCAGTAGCAACGTTGTGCGTCTTGTAACTTGGGGGAACCGGCAGCCAGGGATCATGTGTGCTGAACCCGGCATTGGTCGTGTCGTCCCACTGCATGGGAGTGCGCTCGCCGTCGCGGCCGATCTCTTTCGGCCAGCCGGTGCGGCCTTCCGGATCTTTCACGTCTTCTTTGCGCTTGGGATTGTTGTTCTCCATCCCGATCTCTTCGCCGTAATACATGATCGGCGTGCCGCGCAACGTCAGGTAGAGCGCGGCCATGAGCTTGGCGATGTCGTCATTGTGCGTGCCGTCGCCGTAGCGGTTGTAGGAGCGCTCGATGTCGTGGTTGCTGATGACGTAGGTAGGCCATCCGCCGGCAGTGTCGGCGGCAGCGATCTGGCGGCGGAATTCGGCGGGATCGAGCTTGTCGACGCGCGCGAACATGAAGTCCATGGGCAACTGCAACTCTTTATTCTTGCCGCCGTAATACTGCTTGAGCTCGGCGATGTCCTTGGTCCACGTCTCGCCGATCAGCACGGCATTCGATTCGTCCGCGACCTTGCGGAGGTTCTGCAGCACGTCGTGAACTTCGGGAAGCTTTGTGTTGTATTTGTGTTCGGTTTTTGGATCGCCGAACTTGGTGGTGCCAGGAAGAACCGGATTGTCACGGAGGTCGGGATCTTCGAACAGCGTGTCGACTGCGTCCAGCCGGAAGCCGGAGACGCCGCGCTTGTACCACCAGCGCGTCACATCGAACATGGCTTTCTCGACTGCGGGATTATTCCAGTTCAGGTCTGGTTGCTCGGCGTAGAAGTAGTGGTAGTAGAACTGGTTCGTGATCGGATCGAACTTCCAGGCTGAGCCGCCGAATTCCGAGATCCAGTTATTGGGCGGTTGGTTGCCGGGCTTGCCGTCGTGCCACACGTACCAGTTACGATAGGGATTCGTCTTCGAGGATTTCGAGGCGAGGAACCACTTGTGCTGATCGGATGTGTGGTTGATGACGTAATCGAGAATGATGCGCACGCCATGCTTCTTGCCTTCGGCGGCCATGCGATCGAAGTCCGCCAGCGTTCCGTACATAGGATCGATGTTCTCGTAGTCGGCGACGTCGTAGCCGAAATCAACTTGCGGCGAGGGATAGCAAGGCGTGATCCAGATGGCGTCGACGCCGAGATCGTGCAGGTAGCCCATCTTCGCCGTAATGCCCTTGAGGTCGCCGATGCCATCATTGTTGCTGTCGGCGAAGCTGCGCGGATAGATCTCGTAGAACACGGCGTGCTGCCACCATTCGTGCCCCTCGGCGTCGACCGACTTCTTCTGCGCCGCGGCCCACGGGGTCGCGAGGGTTGCGATCAGGATCAGGATTGCTGTGACTGAGAATTTCTGCATGTCGTTACTCCCGCGCGATTGATGATTTCGTGTTGAGAATCGGTTGTGGCGATCTTGGCCGCCTCGTCTGTCAATTGGCCTTGGGGCGCTCGGGCGAAGCCTTGGCGCTGAAATGAAAGATGATTTTGGCGCGAGCGTACTCATCCGCGTCTCCGGCGGGCATTCGCAGATGCACCTGTCCGCGTCCGGCCACTCCCTTTGTCCATTCGGCGCCTTCAACCAGGCTTAGCTGCCCGGCGCTCCACACGCCGAGATCGTAGACCGTGCCTTTGGCTCCGGCGACGTCGAGTTCGAGGCGGTCATGCGCGGCGCTCCATGTTTCAGAGAGAACGCGCAAGCCGCGGCTCTTCGTGCCCAAGGCGGGAAGCGCGGTAGGGATGCTGACACCAAAATCGTTCAGGACCGTGATGTGAAGTTTGTTCGAGCCCTTCACCAGGGGAAACTTCACGTTCAGATGCTGGTCGGCTGGGCTTTTGGTTACGCGGTTCGCGACCAGATGCCCGTTCATCTCGACCTGGATGACCTCAGCGCCCAATGCCAGCGAGGGAGAAAATTCCAGCGAGCAGTCGCCTGTGCCGCTGCGGTCGGCGTCGAGGCTAATGGCCTCCTCGGTGCGATGGTAATGGAGGTCAACCACGCAGGCACCGACATGAACATTCTTTACGGCGAAGCTCGGCCAGTCGGGCGGGACGTGCGGCGCAAATGAGAGGACGTGGATGTTGGCATCGCTGGCAAGCCCGAACATGCCCCGCAGCAGCGGGCTGATCACCATCGCCGCGGACCAGATCTGGTGCGGAGAACTGGTCGACAGCGGCTGATACTGGTCGCCAGAGAGAACTTCGGTGACGTGCCCGAGCGAGCCATCAAGCGCGAGCAGGGCATTGGCTCGCAGGTTCCCGTAAGCAGGCAGATCGCGATGATATTGGTACTCCCCGACCGAAGCCCATCCTGTGAACAGCGGCCACACGGAACCATAGTGGTAGCCGCCGCCGCTATAGCGCGAGGCCGTATTCGCGATGATGCGCATACCCCAATCGGCCTGATGTTCGGGCGCGGCCAGTTCGCTGATCATCGGCTGCGCCTGATCTTCGCGCAGCAGTCCAAACCACATGGGAACGGTGGCGAGCACGCTGGGCTCGTCGACCGGCTTGCCCGATTGATCCAGTCCGAATGCGTAGCGCTTTTTATCGGCCAGCCAGAAGATCTGATTGATGAGTTTTTCGAGATTCTCGGCTTCTTGCGTCAGCTTGGGCTCTTCTTCACTCTTGCCGACCAGGTGGGCGATGTTCGCGAGGCCACGAAGCGCAGCCGCTCCCACTCCGCTCTGATATAACTCCCCTCGCACCGGAAGCAACGGTCCGCCTTCTACCCATCCGTGGCCGATGCCGAAGTTCTGCGGCGCGCCCTGAGGATCGTAAGTCGAATGCAGGAATTGGTAGGCCTTCCACAGACTGTCCCATTTGCCGCGCACGAATTCGAGGTCGCCGCTCTGGTTCGCGTAATCATTCATCGCGATGAGGTAGAGGGGAGTTGCATCGGCCGAGGCGTATGCGTAGGGATATCCCTTGAACCAATCGACCAAGCTCGCGGTCTGCGCGATCTCGTGGGGAATTTTCCCGTCGTCGCGTTGGAACTTACTTAGAAACTCGAGTGCTGTGCGGGAGGTCGAGAAATCACCTTCGGCATTGAGCGCGAGGGCGGTCCACATGGAATCGCGACCGAAGAACCATGCAAATCCCGGTCGCTGGCTCGTGCCTGACGTGCGATAGCCGGCGATCATGCCGGTGCCCAGGAACGGGTTGTTGACGAAGCCTTGCAACACGCTGATGCGCGACCAGTCGTAGGCTTGCTGGAGTTGGGTGTCCGGCAACTCCACGCTCACGGTGCGCCCGAGATAAGAACGGTAGTATCCGGCCGCCTCGGTGAGTAGTCGCGCATAGTCTGTCGACAATTGCTGATACGTTTTCTGCGCGTCGGCGGCGCCATGGACGGAAGCCGCGAGAATGACTAGGCGGTTCTCAGTCTTCTTCGCTGTCACGCCTAGATCGAACGAGTCTTCATTCGAAGAGGAGTAGTTGTCCTGATACTCGAGGTGTTCGTTGGTAGTAGTTGGAGAGCCGACCACGGCGGCGTACTTCTTTTGTTCCTCTCCGAAAGTGAAGGCGTGCAGAGTGGCGTCCCAGTTGGCGTAGGTGGCACCGAGCGCGGCCGGCCACTCCAACTGGAAGTCACGGTCAAATGCGACGCGGATGTTCAGCGGACTCTCGCTCGTGATGTCGAACATGACGACGGCACCCGGTTCCTGCACTGGGACAAAAAATGTTTCCTTCACCGTGAACGTGTCGCCCGAATAAAGAATGGAGCAGGATTCGGGCCGCGCCGTCACAGTGCGGGCCAGCGTTTCCGCCGACAGAATTCTTCCGCCGATCTCAAACTGCACGTGAAAGTTCCGGAACAGCTTTAGTGGATAAACCCAGGCTTCGACTTTGCCGGATTCGTCGCCGAATAGTCCGGCCCGCGTGCCGACGGCGGTAAGAAATTCCCAGGGACGATCGGTGCGCGAAAGCTCCAGCGAGCGTTCTTGGGCAGACGCGGGAGCCGAGCAAAGTAGTAGTGCGATTGTTAAGAGTTTCTTGAGGCCGGAACGATCGTAGTGGAGGCGAGGGTGCGGGGATAATGGCATCGTGTGCGAACAGCTATCGCATGCAACGCAAATGCGGCCGCGCCCACCCAACTTGCCAACGGCGCGGCCTTCTCAATAAAGTAACAACGGATTCTAGCACTCGCCTCTCTAGGAAGGTACCAGCGTTTTGCGCCCCTCCCGACGTTCGTTTCTGGGCTCCATGAGCCGTTCGGCTTTGGTCCTCTCGTTGGAAGGCGTGCTGCAGATGGCCTGGCCGCGTAAATCGTGGGCTCAAACTGCCGAGAGCAAGCCAGCTGAGAAGCCTGTTGATCTTGGGCTGAGCTTTATTAACGTTGCCAAAGAGTCGGGCTTGAATGCCAAGACGATTTTCGGCGGCGAGCACAAGAACAAATACCTGCTCGAGACCACCGGTTGCGGAGTTGCCTTCTACGACTACGACAACGACGGCTGGCTCGATATCTTCCTGGTGAACGGTTCACGACTCGAGGGATTTCCCAAGGGCGAAAAGCCCACGTCGCACCTCTTCAAGAACAATCGCGACGGAACGTTCACAGACGTCACGGCGAAAGCCGGCGTCGCGCGCTCAGGCTGGGGTCAGGGCGTCTGCATCGGTGACTACGACAACGACGGATACGAAGACCTGTTCGTAACGTACTTCGGCAAGAACGTGCTCTTCCACAATAATGGCGACGGCACGTTTACCGACGTCAGCGAAAAGGCCGGAGTCGCCGGCAACGGCAAACGCTGGAACACCGGTTGCGCGTTCGTCGACTACGACCGCGACGGCAAACTCGATCTCTTCGTCGCGAACTACATCGATATGGATCTGGCGACCGCTCCCGTGCCTGAGTCGGGACCTTGCCTATACAAAGCGGTGATGGTTGCGTGTGGTCCTCCTGGATTGAAGGGAGGGAAAAACATCCTCTATCACAACAACGGGGACGGTACGTTTAAGGATATTTCCGACGCCGCTGGAATCTTTTCAGCCAACGGAACCTACGGATTGGGCGTACTCACGGCGGACTTCGACAACGACGGATGGCCCGACATTTACGTTGCCAACGATTCGACCGCCAGTGCGCTCTATCAGAATAAAAAAGATGGCAAGTTCGTCGACATCGCGCTCGAGTCGGGTTGCGCGTTAAGTCCCGACGGCAAGCCGCAGGCTGGAATGGGCGTGTCGGCGGCGGACTATGACCTCGACGGCAATCTCGACATCGTCAAGACGAACTTTGCAGGCGACACGCCGTCGCTCTATCACAATCAGGGCGGCGCCAACTTCGAGGACACGACCTTCACGGCTGGCCTGGGGCTGCACACGCAGTATCTCGGCTGGGGATGCGGCTTCTTCGACATGGACAACGACGGCTGGGCCGATATCCTGATTTGCAACGGACACGTGTATCCAGAAGTCGAGCAGCTGAAAACCGAGGCTGGCTACGCGCAGAGGAAACTCCTATACCGCAACTTGCGCAATGGGCGATTCGAGGATGTGTCTTTAAATGCGGGCACGGGAATTTCTGATCCGGTTGCGTCGCGGGGATGCGCCTTCGGCGATTTCGACAACGACGGCGACCTCGACGTGGTCGTCAACACCGTGAACGGATATCCCCAGCTACTGCGCTGCGATCTTCGCACCGGAAACAACTGGATCAAGGTGCGCACCATCGGCACGAAATCGAACCGCAGCGGTATCGGCGCTCGACTGAAATGCGTCACGAAAGTTGCGGGAGAGACCAAGCCACACGAGCAGATCGACGAGGTGCGCAGCGGCGGAGGGTATTTCTCGCAGAACGATTTGCGCGTGCACTTCGGTATCGGCAAGGCAGAGAAAGTGGATCTTCTCGAGATCCGCTGGCCCAGCGGGCAAGTCGATACGATCAAAGACGTGAAGCCCAACCACGTCGTGTACGTAAAAGAAGGATCGGGAATCGTGCGCACCGTACCTCTGGAAGCCCCCCAGAAGTCCGTGCGCTAACGAACCTCGGCAGCTCCGCGCAGTCTACTCAAACGACAGCACTTCCAATCCACTGCAATTCACCTAAGGTTCTTGGTCAGCGTTCTACAGAATCTACCGGAGACGATCCGAGACACAGCAGGCGTAAGTTCGTGACAAGACGAACCAAAAATCAGTAGATGCTTGCGCGCCCTTAGATTTGAGATTTGCTCACCAGGAGGCAGTGCTAATGAATTGGGATCAGGCAAAAGGACAGTGGACACAGATTAAGGGTTCTGTCCGCAAGCAGTGGGGCAAGCTCACCGATGACGATCTTGACGTCATTGGCGGAGAGCGGGAAAAGCTGGTCGGCAAGATCCAGGAGCGATACGGAATCGCGAAGGAAGAAGCCGAGAAGCAGATCGCGAGCTGGAATCCGCCGTCTGGAGCTGAAGTTTCCCGGGAAGAACGTGAAAAGGAACTCCGGCGCAAAGCCGGCTAACAAGCTTTCAGTAATCGCGGGCCACGTAGGTCAAATTCAAAACAGAGTACTCGGAGGAAATATCGTATGAAGAAGTTGCTAGGTCTTACCCTTGTTCTTATTCTGGCGTTGCCGGTGATTGCCCTGGCGCAAGATCCCGCAGCTCCGGCCGGCAGTCAGTCTTCGCAGCAGCCCGGTGCCAGCCAGACCGGCGCCAGCCAGGGCAATGACACGATGGGTCAGCCCTCCAGCAAGGGCGGCAACGTAAAGGGAACAGTCAGCCAGGACGGCAAGACCCTGGTGGGCGATGACGGCAAGAGCTGGACGATCGCCAACCCCGACGCCGTGAAGGGTCATGAAGGCCATCACGTCGAGCTGAAGGGCAGCGCCGACGCCAGCACCAACCAGATCCAGGTCAGCTCTGTGAAGATGCTCAAGGGCGACAAGGGCTCGATGAAGAAAGACAGTTCGCAGCCACAGTAAACAATTCTCATTACTGAAGCCGCAAGGCCAGCGTAAAAGCTGGCCTTTCTTTTTTACGCCGAGCAGCCGGGCCCGTTAAATGCACCGAAGACAATCTGCGGCTCTCTCCTTTAGCATTCCTCTCGCGGGCTAACCAACTCCGCCCGATCCAGAACATGATTGAAAAGTTCGACGCCATCGTTTTAGGAGGAGGCGCCGCCGGCTTGATGTGCGCCATCGAAGCCGGCAAGCGCGGCCGGAGCGTAGTCGTGCTCGAACGCGCTGATCGGGTGGGGAAGAAGATCCTGATTTCGGGCGGCGGGCGCTGCAACTTCACCAACCTGCATTGCCGGCCGGAAAACATCCTGTCGTCGAATCCGCATTTCTGCAAGTCGGCACTGGCGCGTTACACCCCAGCCGACTTCATCGCGCTGGTCGAGAAGCACGGTATCCACTATCACGAAAAACACAGAGGCCAATTGTTCTGCGACGGCTCGGCGCGCGAAATCGTCGCGATGCTTGAGGAAGAATGCCGTCGCGCGGGAGTGCGCATCCTGGTTGGGGCATCGGTGCGGGAAATTCGCAAAGACGCAAACTTCGCGATTCTGGCCGGCGAACACGAATTCCATGCGGGCGCGTTGGTGGTTGCTACGGGCGGGCTATCAATTCCGAAAATCGGCGCAACCTCGTTCGGGTATGAAGTGGCGCAGCAATTCGGAATCCCCGTGAAGCCCTGCCGCCCCGCACTCGTGCCTCTGGTGTTTCATGCGGAGGACCGTTCAGCGTATGGCGAACTCGCAGGCGTCTCGACAGAGGTCCGCGTTTCCTGCGACTCGCAGGAGTTCACAGAGAAGATGCTATTTACTCATCGCGGACTGAGCGGTCCGGCGATCCTGCAGATTTCGTCATACTGGAAAGAGGGGCAAGCCATCGTGGTGGATCTCACGCCCGCGCAAGATTGGGTCACTCCGTTGCGCACATCGAGTTCCGGGCGCGATCTATCTGCGGCAAAGCAAGCCCTGCGCGGAGTGCTTCCGCAGAGATTGGCGGATCGCTGGCTTGAGAAGCATCCACCCAAGGACTGGACGAATCATTCTCTGGCAGAGTTGGAACGCAACTCGCACCACTGGTCAATTGCGCCCGCCGGCACGGAAGGCTACGAGAAGGCTGAGGTGACGGCCGGGGGCGTGGATACCGATGAGCTGTCGGCCAAGACCATGGAATGCCGGCGCGTTCCCGGTCTTTACTTTATCGGCGAAGTGGTCGACGTGACCGGACAGCTGGGCGGATTCAATTTTCAGTGGGCCTGGGCGTCAGGATTCTGCGCCGGGCAAGCCGTTTGATTACGCACCGGATATCGCCTCGACCCTCGCGAAAAGCACATAAAATGAAGCTTTCCAGCGGTTTGTTGTGTCTAACCACATGGTGAAGTCGCCTCAGAGGTTTGCCGAACGGACGCCACACAAGGCTGGGCGCGGAAGCGCCACCAAGCCGCCTTTGACGGCGGAGCGCTTGAAGGCCGTGGCTCCCATCGTGTGGGATCTGATGCGGCCGCGCAAGAAGCTGCTGGCCCTCGGCTTCCTGCTGATGGCGATCAACCGCGTCTCCGGCCTCGTCCTTCCTTATTCCACCCGGTATCTCATCGACAGCGTCGTCGGCAAGCATCATGTCGAGTTGTTGAAGCCGATTGTACTTGCGGTGTTGACCGCGACCGTAATTCAGGGCATCACCTCTTTCTCTCTCACGCAGCTTCTGTCAAAAGCGGCGCAGCGTTTGATTACCGAATTGCGCGAGAGAGTTCAGAAGCACATTTCGCGCCTGCCTGTGTCGTTCTACGACTCGAACAAAACTGGCAATCTGGTTTCGCGCATCATGTCCGATGTCGAAGGCGTTCGGAATCTTCTCGGCACCGGACTGGTCGAGTTGGCCGGAGGACTGCTCACTTCGCTCATCGCGCTGGTGGTGTTGTTCCGGATCAGCGCACTCATGACCGCACTGGCTTTCGGCGCTCTGGCGTGCTTCGCGATCGCTCTCAACAAAGCATTCAGCACGATTCGCCCGATTTTCCGCGAGCGCGGCAAGATCAATGCTGAAGTCACGGGCCGGCTCGCCGAATCGTTAGGCGGCGTGCGGGTGATCAAGGGATACCACGCGGAAGAACGCGAAGAAGCGGTTTTCGCAGGCGGCGTGCGCCGGTTGCTCGAAAACGTGATGCGCACGCTCACCGCGACTTCGTTGATGAGCCTGTCGGCCAGCGTGCTGATGGGTGTGGTCGGCGCCGTCATCATGTATGTCGGCGCGCACCAGATACTCGCGGGCACGCTCACCGTGGGGCAGTTCTTCACCTATACGCTGTTCCTCGGGTTCCTGGTCGCGCCCATCGTCCAGATGGTCGCCATCGGCACACAGATCACCGAAGCCTTCGCCGGACTAGAGCGGACGCAGGAAATTCTGCGCGAACGGCAGGAGGATCAGGATCCGAAGCGCACAGTGACGCTCACAGACATCGTGGGCCGCGTGGAATTTGAAGACGTCAGCTTCAGCTACGATGGCAACCGAGTTGTGTTGCACGATGTGTCGTTCCTCGCGGAGCCGGGTACGGTGACGGCGCTAGTAGGTTCTTCGGGTTCGGGCAAGTCGACCACGATCGGATTGATTTCGGCATTTCACGTGCCGACCGAAGGCAGAGTGACCATCGACGACATCGACCTCAGCAGGGTGCGACTTGATTCCTACCGCACGCGCCTGGGTGTTGTGCTGCAGGAATCGTTCTTGTTTGATGGAACGATCCGCGAGAACGTGGCGTTCTCCCGTCCTGATGCGTCGGAAGAAGAAATCATGCGCGCCTGCCAGATCGCGCGCGTGGACGAATTCGCGGAAAGCTTCGAAGAGAAGTACGACACGATTGTGGGCGAACGCGGCGTGAAGCTTTCCGGCGGGCAACGCCAACGCATCTCGATTGCGCGCGCGATTCTGGCGGAGCCTCGCATCCTCATTCTGGACGAAGCAACTTCGAGCCTTGATTCCGAATCCGAACAAATGATCCAGCACGGGCTTTCGTATCTGATGCAGGGACGCACGACTTTTGTGATTGCCCACCGCCTCTCGACTATCCGGCGGGCCGACCAGATTCTTGTGATGGAGCAGGGTCGCATCGTGGAACGAGGCACGCATGAGGAACTCTACGACCTGCGCGGCCGCTACTATGATCTCTACACCAAGCAGCACGGCCTCGAAACGAATCTTTTTCTCGCGCCGGGAGAAGGCGACACGATTGACGAGAACGGCAACGGCGCGACGGGAAGCAAGGAGCCGGTGGACCCCGACGCGATTCGCGTGATCCGCGGCGAGGTTCGATGAGATAGGACGTTGCCCCGGTAGGAAGCAGCTAGAGGCCGTTATTCAGACCAGAATGAAATCCAACCCGCATCCAGGTCCTTCTTCCAAAGATTCCGCGATCCGCACCGAAAACGTGTGTCGTCATTACTCGATGGGCGAGAGCCTCATTCGCGCTGTCGATGGCATCTCCCTGCGCGTGCCTGCGGGAGAATTTGTGGCGCTGCTGGGGACTTCGGGATCGGGTAAGTCATCGTTATTGAATCTGATCGCGGGGCTCGATAGGCCCACTGCAGGAGCCGTGATCGTCGCCGGCAAAGATCTTGCCGGCCTGTCGCGCGCGGAACTCGCACAGCATCGGCTGCATTCCGTAGGGATGGTTTTCCAGTCCTTCAATCTGATTCCAAGGATGACGGTGATCGAGAACGTGGAACTTCCGCTGCGCTTCGCTGAAGTCGAACGCAGCCAGCGCGACTCACTGGCGTGCGAAGCGCTCGATCGCGTCGGCTTGGGCAAGCGCCTGGACCACAGGCCCAGCGAGCTTTCGGGTGGCGAGCAGCAGCGCACTGCGCTAGCGCGTGCGCTTATCAACCGGCCGAACCTCCTACTGGCGGATGAGCCCACTGGCAATCTCGACAGCCGCACCGGAACCGAGATCATGAACCTGATTCGCGAGTTCAACGAATCGCTCGGCATGACGGTGGTGATGGTGACGCACGAGCGCACGCTCGCGGAAAGATATGCGCAGCGATTGATTTTTCTTGCCGACGGCAAACTGGTGGACGATCAGACGAACAGTGCGGTATCGGCTGTGCCGGCGCAAGGAGGCCTGGCATGAAGGCCTACGATCTGGCTGAACTCGCCGTGCGTAACCTGCGGGAGTCAATCCTGCGGAATTCTTTGACCACGGTCGGAATCTCCGTCGGCGTCGCGTCGCTGGTGGCGATGCTGTCGCTTGGCATCGGACTGCAACAACTGGCAACGCGAAGACTGGTGAAGTCTGGCTTGTTCGACACGGTGGTGGTCACGTCCCGCCGCGACCTGCGCAACTTTAACCGAAATGACGACGACAACAGCGCCCCTTCTCCGGCCGAGAGCCCTGCTCTTGATGAGCCGGCACGCGTCAAGATTGCGCAGATGCCGAACGTCGTCGAAGCCTATCCGGACCTGCGCTTCATCACGTCGTTCACGTTCGACAGCAAGCCGCACCTCACGATGGTGGCTGGGATTCCGGCGTCGTACAAAACAAATGACGCGTTCGAAGGCATGCAGGGAGGCTTCTTCTCTTCCGACATGGCGCCCGAAGTCATCCTGCAGAAATCGTTTGCGGCCGAGTTGCTAGGGAAGACCGCGAAGCCCGGTTCAGACGAAATTGCGCTCGCCGAAATCGCGAAGCCGCTTCTGGGCAAAGAAATGACGATGCGCTACTCGGAGCGCGTCGATGCCTCGGGTTCCGCGCCCGACGGAGCGCCCGGCGACACGTCTACCTACTCCATCCAGTCACATGAACTGCAGCTGAGAATTGTCGGCATCACGGACCTCGACCCCGATAGCATGCGGGGCTCCGCCCGGGCCCGGGTGTTGCTGCCTCTGAACTTGATGGCCAGCCTTCATGCCATTCAGCCGACCGCTTTGCGCGACACGACGCAGGCGGCGAGCCGCGTTCCTACTTACTCGACGGTCAGCGTGCGCGTGAAGAATCCCACGCAGATCCAGTCGGTGGAAGACGCCATCAAAAAGATGGGTTTCAATACCTTCTCCATGCTCGACGCGACGCGCAGTCTGAGAAAATTCTTTGCGATTGTCGACGTTTTCCTGGGCGTCTTTGGAAGCCTCGCGCTGGCGGTGGCTTCAATCGGAATCGTGAACACGCTGGTGATGGCGATTCTCGAGCGGCGCCGCGAGATCGGGATCATGAAAGCCATTGGCGCCAGCGACGTTGACGTAAAGAAGCTGTTCTTTGCCGAAGCCGGTGTGATGGGCTTAATGGGCGGAGTGTTGGGTGTGGCGCTGGGCTGGACGCTCGGGCGCGTCATCAACGTGGGCACGAACATTTATCTCAAGCAGCAGAGCATGGCACCGGAGCAAATCTGGTTCGTTCCGTGGTGGCTGGTCGGAAGCGCGATCGTGTTCGCCATCGTCGTTAGCCTGCTTTCCGGACTGTATCCAGCTTCGCGCGCCGCCCGGCTCGATCCAGTGCAGGCGCTGCGTTACGAGTAAATTGAAGATGCGTTGGTTCCTCGGATTCGTCGCACTCGCGGTAACGTTCCTTTCGCCGCTCGCACAAGCGCAGGGCCACATCGATTGCAGTGCGGTGCAAAGCCACATCCTCAAGCGCAACGTGCACTACTGCGTGCAGGTTCCGGGCAGCTACGAACAGAAAGACGCCTCCGGACAGCCACGGCGATTTCCGGTCCTCTATTACCTTCACGGTCTGGGCGACAACGAGCAGTCGTTCTCGCGCAGCGGAGGCTGGACGCTGATTGAAGACCTTCGCGCCCAGGGCAAGATAGGCGATTTCCTGATTGTGGCTCCCGAAGGTTACGCGAGCTTCTATATCAACTCCTCTGACGGCAGCGAGCGCTACAGCGATTTCTTTCTGCGCGAATTCATCCCCTACATCGAGAAAAAGTACCACGTGCTGCCCGGCCGCGAAGCCCGCGCCGTAACAGGTATCTCGATGGGCGGTTACGGCGCGCTGCGATTTGCATTTGCCTATCCGGAACTATTCTCGGCGGTGAGTGCGCAGAGCGCCGCCCTGATTCTTGAAACTCCGGAACAGCTGAACGCAATGGCCCAGGAGCGCTCTCAGGATGCTCGGGACGCTTTCGCGCCGCTCATCGGAGACCCGGTCAACGTCGCGCATTGGAGGACGAACGATCCCTTCACTCTCGCCCGCAAGAACAAAGCTACATTGAAGACAACTGCGATTTACTTCAATTGCGGGCAGAGCGACGACTTTGGATTCGAGAAGGGCGCGGCCACGCTCGACAAGCAACTGACTTCGGAAGGAATCGCGCACGAATACCGTCCGTATCCCGGCGGGCACAACATGAACTACTTCCTCTCGCATTTGGGCGAGGTCATCGAGTTTCACTCGAAGGTATTTGCGGGGTCAGTCAGCACGAAGCGCTAAGTCGTAGCGCCGGCATCTTGCCGGCAGCCCCGAGGGCGTCTCGCCCTCCACCTCGAGCGTCACGACAGCTTCCAAAAAATCCATCCGGCGCATCGAAATTCTGCGTTGTACTTTCCTGAGGCACTCCAGCTAACAATGTCAAATGGCATATCAGCGCTACGCACCGGACCACGATGCCTGTGGTGTCGGCTTTGTAACCCGGCTGGGCGCCGCCCCATCGCACGAAATGGTGGAGCGCGCTCTTACCGCGTTGCTGCGGCTGGCGCATCGCGGAGGGGTGGATGCCGATGGGCGCAGTGGCGACGGCGCCGGGCTCCTGATGGCCATCCCCGACCGCTTCATGCGCGAGGCCGCCCGCGCTGCTCATGTTCTGCTTCCTGAAGAATACGGGCTTGGCATGGCGTTTCTGCCGCCCGACCACTTGTCCAGCGCGCGAACCGTGATCGAGAAGCTGGCGAAGCAAAATGGCCTGAAATTCCTGGGATGGCGCGTGGTTCCCACCGATCCCACGATCACCGGCCCTAGAGCGCAGGCGACGCTGCCCATCATTCGCCAGTGTTTCTTCGGGCCAGGCCTTAGCACGAAAGATTTCGAAAGCGCGTTGTTCCGTCTTCGCAAGCAAGTCGAGGCGAAAGCGCCGCAGGGAACGTATTTCTGCTCGCTCTCGTCGCGAACGGTGGTCTACAAGGGACTGCTGACTCCAGATCAGCTTCCGGCCTTCTATCTCGACCTGGCTGACCCAACATTTGAAACGTCGTTTGCCGTCTTTCACCAGCGCTACTCGACCAACACGCAGCCGAGCTGGGCGATGGCACAGCCCTTCCGCCTCGTGGCCCACAACGGCGAGATCAACACGATCAGCGCGAATCGTCGCTGGCTGCGTGCCAAGGAACGCGTGCTTAAGGAAGCGCTTGAACTGCCCGCCGACGTCAGTGTCCTCGAAGAGCGCGTTAGCGATTCCGCCAGCTTCGATAACGGGCTCGAACTGCTGCTTCGGCAAAATTACACTCCTGCGGCCGGAATGCTGGCCATGGTTCCACCCGCCTGGGAGACGAATCCGCAGATCACGCCCGACTTGCGTCGCTTCCTCGAAGCTCACGCGCCGTTGCAGGAGCCGTGGGATGGCCCGGCTGCCATGGTTTTCACCGACGGACGAACCGTGGGTGCGAAGCTTGATCGCAATGGACTGCGCCCGCTGCGCCATACCCTTACATCCAGCGGCTTGTTGGTCGTCGGCTCCGAAGTCGGCATCGCCGATCTGCACGGCGAGCACGTCGCCGAGCGGCAGCGTCTTGGCCCGGGCGACACGCTGGTCTGCGATCCCGCGACCGGAGAGCTGACCCGGCCCGCGGAAATCGGGAGCCGTAAAGAATTTCGCGAAGCATCGCCGGCACCCCAACTGCTTCACGTTGTTCCAACGGAAAAGCTGGCGCCCGCAGCCACGCCCGATGTGCAGCGAGTCATGGGAGCCTTGGGTTGGACCGAAGACCAGTACAAGTTGCTGTTTCAACCGCTCGTTCTCGAAGGGCAAGAGGCCGTGTGGAGCATGGGCGACGACGCTCCGCCAGCCTTTCTCTCTCGCCTGCCGCGGCCACTCTGGGATTACTGCAAGCAGCGCTTCGCGCAGGTTACGAATCCACCGATCGATCCGTTGCGCGAGACGCACGTGATGTCGCTCCGGATCTTTCTAGGTGAGACCGGCGTGTTGAATTCGCCTCTGCTCGACGCCGGGCAAATGAAGCTGTTGGAGAGCGAGTATGACGTTCGTCGCGTGAGTCTTCTGTTTCCGGTCTCGAAAGGTGTCGAGGGCGCGAAGGCGGTGCTTGAGGATTTGCGCGGAGAGTTGTCGAGCAGACCCCACGACAAGCCAGTCCTGATCCTTCTGACGGATCGTGGCGTCGACGCGGAGCACTCAGCGATTCCCGCTCTGCTGGCGCTGGCCGTGGCGCACAAATCTCTGGTGGACGCCGGAGCTTGGGACATCCCTTTAATCGTTGAGTCCGGACAAGTGCTCGACACGCATCACGTGGCCTTACTTGTCGCCGCAGGGGCAAGCGGCGTATTTCCTTATCTGGCGCTCGAACAAGCGGTTGCCCTGCGCCCTGATGGCGTCGCCCGCTATCGCTTCGCCCTGGAAAAAGGCCTGCGAAAAGTGATGGCACGCATGGGCGTTTCAACCATGGCCAGCTATCGCAACAGCCAACTGTTCGAAGTCATCGGCCTCGATCCTGCGCTGTGCGCTGAAGTCTTCGAAGATGCCGGATGCGTCCTGGGCGGCAAGACTCTCGACGGGTTGCTGGAAGATTGCCTGATTCGCCACCAAGCAGCGTACGCGGCAGATACCAAGCCGCTGCAGGACACGGGTCTCTATCGTTTTCGCCAACAGGGCGAGCGGCATGCGACCTCGCCCGAAATCGTGCGGCGACTCCATCGCTACATCAAGTCGCCGACCGATGAGAATTTTAAGTTGTACAGCGACCTCGCCGCCGAACGTGAGCCCGTCGCGATCCGCGATCTGCTGAAGGTGCGCGAGGCTGTGCCCATCCCGGTCGACGAAGTCGAGGTCCAAGCGTCGTTGCTCAGCCGCTTCAGCACGCAGGCGATGTCGCTGGGTGCAATTTCTCCAGAGACCCACAGCACGCTAGCCGTCGCGATGAACCGTCTCGGCGGTCGCAGCAACACCGGAGAAGGCGGAGAGGATCCTGCGGTCTATACGCAGAAGGGCGAAGCGAACAATCGCGTCAAGCAGGTGGCCTCTGGACGGTTCGGCGTTACGACAGACTACCTGGTTCACGCCGACGAACTTGAGATCAAGATCGCGCAAGGCGCCAAGCCCGGCGAAGGCGGGCAGCTTCCTGCCAGCAAGGTCACGGCCTACATCGCACGGCTTCGTCACGCGGTGCCCGGGATGATGTTGATCTCGCCGCCTCCACACCATGACATCTACAGCATTGAGGATCTGGCGCAATTGATCTACGACCTGCGCGCCGTGAATCCTCGAGCCCGCATCGGAGTGAAGCTTGTTTCCAGCGCAGGCGTCGGCATCATCGCCACCGGCGTTGCCAAGGCGGGCGCGGACGTCATCACGATCGCAGGACACGATGGTGGCACTGGCGCTTCGCCAATTACCTCCATCAAAAACACCGGACTTCCGTGGGAAGTGGGCTTGCGCGATGCACATAGCGCACTCGTGCGCACCGGCCTGCGTAGTCGCGTCCGGCTTCGCGTGGACGGCGGTTTCAAGTTCGCCACCGACGTGATTATCGGGGCGCTGCTCGGCGCCGAGGAGTTCGGCTTCGGCACCGCTGCGCTACTGGCCATCGGCTGCGTCATGGCACGGCAATGCCACCTGAATACCTGTCCGGTCGGCATCGCGACCCAGGACGAAAAGTTGCGCGCGCGCTTCACCGGCAATCCCGAGATGGTGGAAAGCTACTTCCGGGCACTCGCTGGAGAAGTTCGCGAGTTGCTCGCGAAGATGGGTGCCTCGTCGATCGATGAGATTGTGGGCGCTGCAGATCGCCTGGAAGCGCGTTCCGAAGAATTCCGGCCCATGTTGGAAGGACTCCTAACGCCCGCTACCGGACCGGCTCAACCCGCCAGCCCGCGCGAGCCCGACAGCGGCTTGCACGTCGAATTGTCGGCCCTTGCGGGTGAGCTTGATACGTTGAGCACGCGGGGCCATAGCTTCCGCATCACCAACTCCGATCGCGCGATTGGCGCGCATTTGAGTGGAGAAGTGCTGCGCCGCCGTAACGGAGCCGACATTGCCGGCGTCATTGCCAGCGAGTTCACGGGCACGGCGGGGCAGAGCTTCGGAGCTTTCCTCATCCCGGGCGTGAAATTCCGCCTGCTGGGCGAAGCGAATGATTACGTCGGAAAAGGTCTGAGCGGTGGCACGCTCGCCATCACTGCAGGGGACGAAGCTTCCCTGCGCGGCGACGTACTGGTGGGCAACACGGTGCTCTACGGCGCAACTTCCGGAGAACTCTACGTTGCGGGCCGAGCGGGAGAGCGCTTCGCGGTACGCAACAGCGGCGCGCTGGCAGTGGTCGAGGGAGTCGGACAACATGGCTGCGAGTACATGACAGCCGGCGTCGTGGCGATTCTCGGGCCAGCTGGCATGAACCTAGGCGCGGGAATGACGGGCGGCGTTGCCTATGCCTTGCGCGATTCGCTTGCGGGTCACGGATACAACTCGCACTCGGTGCGTGTGCAGCCTCTTGAGGTTCGCGAAGAGCTGTGGCTCCGTATGCTTCTGCGACGGCACCTTCGGCACACGGGATCGCCTCGCGCGCTGCAGTTGCTGCGCTCTGATGCTTCGCTGCCTCTGTTGCGAGTCGAACCGCTGCGGCCGCCATGCTCGATCACCGAAACGTGGAACGGCGCGCTCGCACAGCTTCGCCGGCAGGAGATCGCATCTATTGAGCCTGTGCAAGACGTCCCGCCCAAGGAACCGGTGTTGATGTGAGGCGAACGTTTTTTTGAACTTGGGTAGGGCTCGGCTTCCGCACACATCACCGAGATCCCTTCCTATCTCCTATATAATCGCGCTCAATCCATGGATTTCGATCAGCTCACCACGTTTCTCGAGGTTGCCAAGCTAGGAAGTTTCTCGCGCGCCGGCCAGAAAGTGTTTCGCTCCCAATCCGCCGTCAGCGCGCAGATCCGGCAACTCGAGCAGGACTACGGCGACCGCCTCCTCGACCGCTCCGGCAAGGACGTCACGCTGACCCCCGCCGGACGCGTGCTCTTCGCCTACGCCGAGCGCCTCCTGCAGTTGCGCGACGAATCGCTGCTGGCCGTCGCCGACCACGGGGCCAACCCGCGCGGCACGATCGTGATCGGAGCCAACGAGGCCACCTGCCTCTACGTTCTTCCTGACGTGTTCGCGAAATACTCGAGCCTTTATCCCGACGTACAGATGAGCATCTACCGCAATTTCAGCTACAAGATTCTCGAGAAGCTCGAAAACGGCACCATCGACGTCGGCATCGTGACGCTGCCGGTCAAGTCCGCCAGTGTAAAGACCCACGCTATCTACCGCGACCAACTCATGTGGATGGCAAATCCGCAGAGCGCACTGGCTAAACTGGACTCCGTTTCTCTGGCCGAGATCGCCAAGCACCCGATCCTTCTGCCGAAGACCGGATATACTCGCCGCCTCATGGACAAGCTCCTGCGTCCGTACAAGGCGCAGCTGCAAGTGCCCATGGAATTGCCGAGCGTCGGAATGATCAAGAGTTTCGTCGCCGCCGGGCTGGGCGTGTCGCTTATCAGCGCCAGCTTCGCCCGCGACCAGGTGCTTGCCGGCCGCGTGAAACTCATCGCTCCAAAAGAAAAAGAACTCTGGCGCGAACTTGCCATCGCCTACCGCCGCGATCGCACGCTAACGCGCGCCACCAGCACGTTCATAGCGACAGTTCGCCAACTGGCGGCGGCTTCGAAGTAGTGCGAGCGTTTTACTTCGCGACCTTAGCGGCCTTCCTTGGCGATCCTTGCGGTTAAGAGCTTTCTTCCCCCAATCTCATTTTTTGATCGGCATCATCGGAATTTCTCGTTTCCCATCCAAGGCCAGATTCCTTAAGGTGACATCAGTGATTTCAGGTGGGTGATGGTGTCCCTTTCATGAGGTGTGAATGGGACCGGCCCCCTAAATCCTGGGTGAGAGTTTGTTGGGCCGTTCGCGGCCACAGCAGAATTTCGCTGAATCCCCTCAGGAGGTGGACGATGACTGATCTGGAACGCAATCTAAGCAAAGTTCTCGAGGAGCACCGTCACGAAAGCGGTCTCCACATCATTGGCGGGCAGCAGCGGCTGATTGACCGGCTGGTCGAATTCTTTGAGGCCGGCCTGTGGCAAGGCCGCGACGCGAAAAGCTCGCCCGAACTGGATAACTAGGCTCAAGTACAGATGACCTTCACAACACCCATGACGGATATCGTAAAGCCGGCCACAGCGGCCAAGGCTAAGCGAATTACACCGTCTGGTGGAGGTCACCTGCTGAGCTAATCCAAAAGTTCAAACCAGGTACAGACCCACCGCCAGAAGCAAAAAGCGGTGGGTTTTGTTTTTCCCAAGGAACACAAGGAGAGCAGTCATGAGCGAAGTAGCGGGAGAGCAATCGGGACTGGCCGTGGCACCGCTCGCCTCGTCGGTCGTCATGAAGTTCGGCGGCACGTCGCTGGCGGACGCTGTCGCCATCCGGCGCGCGATCCGCATCGTAAAGCAGCGCCTCGCCCATAACCCGGTAGTCGTGGCCAGCGCCCTTGCGGATGTCACCGACCAGCTGTTGGCGGCCGGACAAGCGGCCGCCAAGGGACAGTCGGCATCGGCGGCAGCTTCGCTCCAATACCTGCAGCGTCGACACGAACAGGTGGCGCTCGATGCGGCGGGCTCGGAAGCTTTCGGGGCGCTTCAACCACAGCTCGC
>Ga0073909_10000215_pt1 | contig 20545 bp, 12 predicted proteins | sample Coa_R1_6_FD_66439 | JGI IMG/M metagenome (GOLD analysis project Ga0073909, IMG submission 66439) | Surface soil microbial communities from Centralia Pennsylvania, which are recovering from an underground coalmine fire. - Coalmine... | ecosystem: Environmental > Terrestrial > Soil > Unclassified... | reverse complement strand
GTCCACCCGCATCGCGAGGGCCGCTCCGGTGTCGCCGAGCCAGACAAGGCGCACACTCGCCCGACCCGCGACGTCGTCGGCGACGAGCAGGAGCGAGGCATCGCTGTCGCGCCACGGAGACACCGAGGTGGTCCCGTCGGCCCGCAGGATGGTCGCCTGCCACTGGTAGCCGCGCTCGGTGACATCGGTGAGGGCCAGGGTCACCGGCTTGGGCTCGGTGCCGGCTGCCGCCGAGAACAGGAGGCTGGTGTCCTGCTGGGTGCCGAGCACCGGGTGCCGGACCTCCACCGCCAGCTGGGTCACGAGGGTCCAGTCCACGGCGGGCTGAACAAGAAGGCCGGCCTCCGCGACAAAGGGTCCGCGAGCGACGAAGTTCGCACCGATCACGTCCAGGGCGTCTCCGGCGTGCAGGACGCCGTTCTGGTCCACCCATCCCGCCTCCGCGCGGACCCGCGGCGAGACCGTTCCGGGCACCCGGCGGTACCAGTCGACCTGCTGGTGCCCGGAGTCGAGGACCAACGCATCGCGAGCCAGCACCGTCCCGGCGGCGTCGAGGAGGCACATGGTCACCGGGAGGGACTGGACCAAGCCGTAGCCGGCGCCGACCCCGGTGACGTGCACCCGGCATACGGAGAAGGCATCGGCCGTACTCACGACGAAGGCGCGGTCGCGGCGGGAGGCGTCGGGCATGGCGATCGTGGCCGGCCCCGCGGTCGACCCGGGGTCGAAGTGGAACTCGACGTGCGTCGAGTAGGTCGGCGCCGCGGGGTCCAACGGGCAGGTGAACCGGAACGGACCGGGAGCCTCAGCTGTGGCGACGAAGGTCTGCACGTGCGCGCCGTAGGTCAGGGTCACCGAGGCCTCGCGGAGGTCGGCGAGGTCGTCGAAGTCGATGCCGACGATGACCGCGACGTCGAGGGTGGCGAAGAACGGGTCCTCCGCCGTGATCTGGCGGATGTCCGGGGCTTCGTCGCTCCCGGCGACCATCGCGCCGACGAACCCGGACACGACGTGGGTCAGCTCCTCGACCGTGCGGCCGTCGTAGAAGAGCTCGAAGGTCTTCAGCTCGTGCTCGATGTCGACCCGCGCCTTGAGGGTGAACAGCGCCGTGGACGAGGAGACCTTCGTGGTCAGGTCACGAGCCACGATCTGGCCGAGCGCCCCGGCGAAGCCTGCGTCGCTCGCGGAGGTCGGGAGCGCGCTGTGGAAGAAGTCGGACTGCACCCGCGCGCTGACCAGGTCCATCACCGCGTCCCGTTGGCGCTGCGCGTCGGCGTCGTCGGTGAACTCGGTGATCTCGATCTTGACGATGTCGTGCTCGACGAGCCACTGCAGGTCGGCGTCGATCCGCGCGTTGACGTAGTAGGTGAAACCCAGCGACGTCGAGAAATGGTCGAACATCCGCTGGTAGTCCATGGTGACGTGGGCGTGCAGGGCCGGCGTCTGGGCCAGGAAGGTCAGCTCGTAGACGACACCGATCGGCAGCGTCGGCGCCGTCGCCGACTGGGCCAGCAGCGCGGCGCCCTGCTCGGTGACATCGAGCGCGAAGACGGTGTGGAATGGGGCGAACAGCGGCGCCGAGCTCGCCCCCATGACCGACTGGACGAGCGATTCGCCGGTCCCGGAGATGGAGAGGAGTGACACCGTCCCCGACCGGAAGGTGACCGGTGCGATCCGTGCGTTCTCCCGGCCGGTCTGGGCGGCCAGGGCGGCGCCGCCGGGCACGGTCAGCTCCAGCTCGAGCTCGGCAAAACCACCGCCGCTGCCGTCGGCGGTGCGGTACTCGAGCAGGGTGAAAGACGAGCTCCCGTCGGCGCGGGCGGCCAGGCGCGGCGTGGTCGGCAGGACCCAGAACAGGTCCGGGTCCGTGCCGTCCCGGAAGAGCACGGTCCCGTTGACCGACAGGGGGTTCTCGACGGTGATCATGAGGAGGGCACCGAGGAGACCGCGACCACCGGGATGACGCGGAGCAGGTCCGGACCGGTGAGGGTCGGGTCGGTCGTCGTGGAGCCGTCGGCGTGGATCCGGGTGATCGTGAACTGGTAGTCCGCGCGGGCCGGGTCCGCGACCGGATACTGCCAGGCGATCGCGGCGAGCGGATCCTGGGCGAGGAACTCCTGGTCGGCGGTCAGCCCCGCGGCCGGGTCGGAGAAGGTGCACCGGATCCGCAGGGCCAGCAGGCCCGCGGCCGCCAACGTGGTGCCGACAAAGGCGATTCGCACGTCCCGGAGCTGGGCGAAGCCCTCCCCCACGACCAACGTCGGCGTGTCCGGCCCGGCCAGCCAGCTGCCGGTCCGGACGGCGCCGGAGGCGTCCTGCACCGTGACTCGGTACTGGTACCCGCGCGCCGTCTGGCTCGCGGCATACGACCAGGGCGCAGCGGTCCTGGTGGCGTCCAGGGTGAGGCTGGTGATCCGGTCCGGGTTCGCGTCGGACCGCAGCTCGACGACGAGACGCGCGACGGCCGTCCCGAAGCGGGCCGACGCGAGCACGCTGACGGGCACCTGGTCCGGTTCGGGGTCCCCGATGACGAACGCGCCGGGGTCGACGTCGCCGACTTCGCGGACCAGCTCGGTTCCGTCCGTCCGGACATAACGAACCCTCGCCGATACGTCGACGAGCCCGTCCTTGCGCGCCCGATAGGACGCCTGCGCCTCGGGGGCACCGGCGTCCAGGGTCAGCGTGTCGGTCGCGGTCCAGCCGTCGAGGGCCTCGTGCGCGGTGAGGTCGACCAGCACCTTCGGGTACTTGTCGGCCGGGACCCCGTGCAAGGCCGGCCGGATCTCGATCCGCTGGTAGAGCTCTCGCGGGTCGATGCGGACCAGCCCGTGCGCGCTCTGCCCGCCGGTCCCGGCCAGCGCGCCGGAGAGGCCCTTGGGGCCGCCCGCGGCGAACTGCACCCGGAAGCCGTATGCCGCTTCGACGTCACTCGAGGTGCCCCGCCAGAGCGACGTCGTCACGTGCGGCGCCGCCGGGGTCAGGGCGACGTCCGAGTCGGCACCCGCGTAGTGGAGCGTCACGTCGACCCGCTCGATCGACTCGCTCGCGAGGTCGACGAGGGTGGCGACGTCGGCATCGAGGTGGTCCGCCGGCGGTGCGGTGATCGTCACGATGTAGTCCGCGGCGGACGCTCCCGGAGGCAGGAGCGCGGACAGCTCCCCCTGGGGCACGAGCGGGATCTCCTCCGCGGTCGCCGCGGTGAGGTTGTAGGTGAGGGTCTTGAGCTCGCTCGTGTCGAGGCTGATCAGGCTGTAGCTGGCCGTGAACATGTCGACGATCGAGCTGAGCACGTTGCCGCCGCTGTCGGCGGGTGCGGGCGCCTGGCTCAGCGTGGGGGTGAACAGGGTCTGCAGGACGTACTGGGTCACCGCGTCGATCGCCTGCTGGTAGATGCCGCTCTGGTCGGCGTCGGGCACCAGGTTGTCGAGGGTCACGGTGAGGGCCTGCTGCTGCTTCAGGTCCTGGATCGTCTCGCCGATGTCTGCGGCGAAGAGGAGCCGGCCACCGTGAAGGCGGTTCTCGTAGTAGTGGTAGGCGTACGCGTAGTTCGCCGTCACCGTCGCGTGCAGCGCCGGCCGCAGCGCCGCCACGCTGAGGTCGTACACCACGCCGAACGGCAGACCCCCGCTCGTCAGGGCCTGCTCCACGAGGGCCACCCCGTCGGGAGTCAGAGTCACGGTGAACAGGGTCCGGGCCCCCGAGGCGAGCGCCGGGTCGGCACCACCGATGACGGTCTGCACCAACCCGTCGTCAGACCCGGCGGCAGGTGCTCCCCCAGGCGCATCGGCCGAGCCGTCCTTCCCGAGCATGACCAACCGGCAGGTTCCGGAGTCCGGCCAGACCGGCGTGAGCCGTATGCCGCTCCGCCCGGTCGCCGCCGCGAGCTTGCCTCGCACCCCGACGAGCACGTCGTCGTCCACCTCGAGGTCGACCGCGAGGCTGAACACCCCTGCGCCGCTGACGCCCTGGGTCTGCTCGTCGAGCTGGTACCTGAGCAGGGTCAGCTCCGGCTGGCCGGCGTCATCGGTGACGATCCGGGGCCGCACCGGGACGTAGTGGAAGCGCAGCGGGTCGGCGTGGTCGGCCATCACCGTCACGCCGTCGAACGTGCGTGCCGGCGCGGCCAGGTCGATCATGAGGGCGTGACGAGGCGGGCCGGTTGGAGCACCAGGTTCGCCGCCTGGGCACTCTCCCAGTCCCTGACCACCTGGGTGCCGGCCGTGAGGTAGGCCGTCGTCCTGAACTCGTACCCGTCGGCACGGTCGGACCGGAGCAGCAGACGGAGAGTCGCCTTGGGCGGGTCGGTCGCCGCGATGGCCACCGACTGCACCACCTGCTGCTGTCCGTCCGGTGGGTCCGCCCGCAGCTCCACCAGGATGCCGTCCAGCCCGGCACTCGCCAGCTGGCCCAGGATGGTGATGTTGACGTCCAGGTAGTGGCCGCCCTCGCTGATGAAGACGGCGCCGGCGTCGGTGGTCTGGGCCGCCTGCTGCTCGGGCGCTCCGTTCACCTTCACCAGGGTCGCCTGGTAGGTGTACTCCCGAACGTCGGCGTCCATCAACGGCACCTCGACCACGGTCGGCGCGAAGTCGGGGCCGGCCAGCTGGACGATCTTCTGGACCTCGAAGTCGTTGTCCTTGTCGGTGTACGTGAACTCGACGTCGATCCGAGCGACCGTGGTCTTGTCGACGAGCCCGTTCACGACGACCTCCAGCCGGTCCACGAACGGGTCGGGGACATAGACGTGGTCGAGGTTGCTGTCCACCGTCGGGCCGGGAACGACCTTGTGGCCCTCCTTGAGGTGCCAGGTGTGGCCGATCTGGTAGCTCGTCAGGTCCGGGTCGGTGAGTCGCACCCGCCACTCCTGGCGCGGCGTCGTCGCGTTCACCAGGTAGGTGCGCGACGTCGTGAAGCTGTTCGCCGGGTCCGCGTACGTCAGGGTGGTCTCCACCTGCCCAACCACGTCCCAGTCCACCGCACCCGGCTCGACGTAGACCGACCGGATCGCCACGTCGTCCCCGGGGTGCACCAGCAACGCCCGGTCCGGTGAGCTGATCCACGGGGTCGACCGACGCGTCGTGTTCGTCTGCGCCGCGATGTCCGGTGAGTTGCCGAACGAGTAGACGGTACGGTGCCGGACCGTGTAGTCCCCGGCGTCGGGGAAGGCGATGAAGTGACCGCCGACGAGCTTTTGTGGCGTGAACTGGATCGACCCGGCGGTGGCCGGGGTGTCGGTCGTCCCGCCGTGCTGGAGCTCGACGTCGATGGCCTGGATGTCGAACCGGTCCAGGTCCGCTGTGCTCGTGACGGTCACGTCGATCTGCTTGAAGAACTCGCTGTCCAGGTCGACCTCCACGATGTGGGTGGCCTTGTCCACGTCGGTGAGCAACGCCGAGAAGAAGCCGTTCGGGGCATGGGTGCGGGTCTCCGGTGCGGCCACGTTGAAGTCGACGTCGAAGGTGTCCAGCTCGTTCTGCTCCTTGTACTGGAGCTGGAAGCCGACCTCGACCCGGCCCCCCTGTCCCGCCGCGCCACGGTTCATGCCGCCCGCGGGTGCGGTGGCCCCGCTGAACTGGCGGGCCGCAGTGGCCGCGGTGGCAGCCGCCCCCGCTGACGCCGTCGTCATCTGCGGCTTGAAGAACTCCTCGGTGATCAGCTGCTTGATCAGGTCCAGCGCCTGGGTCTGCAGCTGGTCCATCGACTGGTCGTCCCGCTGGCGCACGATGTCGATCGTGATGGTCGAGTCCTGCACCATCTTCTCGACCTCGTAGCCGATGTCCACCGAGAGTGCGACCTGGGTCGAGGTGTCCTGCTTGTTCTGGGTGCCGGTCCCGGTCCCGGTGCCCGTTCCGGTCTGCTTCGCCGCCCCGAGCCCGCCCACCGCCGGCTGCTGCTGCTGCTGACCCTGTATGCCGCCCGCGGCCGGTTGTTGCTGGCCCTGGGCCGGCGGGGGCGCGGGCTGACCCTGCGCTGGCGCCGCGGGCTGTTGACCTTGGACCGGCGGTACTGGCTGCTGGCCCTGTACCGGCGGTACTGGCTGCTGACCTTGTACCGGTGGCGCCTGTTGCTGGCCCTGGATGCCGCCGGCGGGCTGTTGCTGTTGCTGCTGCTGGCCCTGGACCCGCTGGACCTTGTTGGGCGGAGGCGCCGCCTTGGCGAGGGGCTGCTGTTGCTGGTTTCCGCCCTGCGCTGCTGCCGTGCCAGAGGTGTAGCCGGCGTGGAAGGCCATCTGGAGGTGCTCGTAGATCTTCTTCTTCTCACCGTGCGCCTTGACCGACAGCGCGGGCCGCAAGCCGGTGAACTGCAGCTCGTACATGACGCCGATCGGTGAGAGGTCGTCGGTGTAGGCCGCCTCCAGCAGGGCGGCGGCGTCCGGCGTGAGCGACAGCGAGAACGAGGCCTGCAGGTCTTGGAGCAGGGACGGCGTGGTCGACCCGATGATCCCCCGCACGAACTGCCGGTTCGCCGCGTCGGCCTGTGCGGCCGCGCTGGGCGGGGGCACCGTTGCCACCGACGCGGCGACAGCGGCACCCAGACCGGACACGGTGGGCATGCTCGCGGGCGGGACCGGCGGGGCCACCGGCAACGGCAGACCCGGGGCCGGTTCCTGCGGCTCCTGGTAGTCCAGCGCGATGACGTGAGCCGTGCCGCTCGTGTAGAGCACGGGGGTCAGGTTGACGTCGGCCGTGCCGGGTGGCACCAGGGCGGACAGCTCTCCCTGGATGGTGGCCAGCTGGGTCACGCTGAGTCCGCAGTCGACCTCGAAGGTCAGGAAGGCCCCGCCCAGCTGGTCTCGTGTCACCGGGGCGACCGCGACGCCGCCGACCGCGTTGCGGTAGGTCAACAGCATGAACACCGGCTGGCCGTTGACCTTGGTGATGTGCGGCGACCCGTGCAGGTAGTAGAACGACCCCGGCAGCGCGTGGTCGCGGAACACGACGATGTCGTCGATGAGGTAGACGGGTGACTCGAAGGTGAGCACGAGAACTCCTAGGACGCTCGGACGAGGACGAGGACGGACGAGGAACCGCTCTGCCAGTCCCCCACGAGTGGCGGCACCGAGGGCGGGCAGAGCGTGAGGCGGTAGCGATAGGCGTGGGAGTCGGGGTCGGTCAACCGCAGGGTGGCCCGGGCCGGGGCCGGCGGCGAGGCGTCGAAGACGAGGGTGACGTGCGGCGCTGCCGGGTCGGGGCTCTCCAGCTCGACCACGACGCGGGTCAGGTCGGTGCCGAGCCCGAGCAGGGACGCGATGACGGTGACGTCGAATCGCAAGGTGTCTCTCACGACGAGCACGGGTTGGTCGGTCACCCCGCTCGGGCCGACCGAGTGCGAGCCGTCGGGACGGACCAGCGTCGTGCGGTACTCATAGGTGGTCGCGCCCGACGGAGGGGTCCACGTCCGGGTCTGGTCCGCCGCGGTGAGCTGCAGCGTCGTCATCGGCTGGTCGTCCGCGGCTTGCAGCTCGACCACCAGGGCACTCAGCTGTTGGAAGTCACCGGCCGAGATGACGGTCACCGTGCTCGTCGGTCCGGTCAACGGCGCCTCGAGGCGCAACCTGCTCCGGTCCCCGGACTGCCACTCGCCCTCGGTGCGGTCCGAGCCCTGCAGCCAGGTGACCCGGTACCGGTACGCCGCCGGCGTCTCCCGAACCACCGCCATCCATCGGCCGGTCGGCTGCACCCGGTCCAGCACCAACCGGCCGTCGATCGCGGACTGCCCCTGCCCATAGGCGAACTCGACGACAGCCTGGGCCAGCCCACCGGGGTCGGCGCTCACCAGATCGATGTCGACGACGAGCACGCCCAGCGCGTCGATATCCAGGTCGACCGCGTCGGCGTCAGTGGCGGGCAGGTCGAAGACGTACGGCGCCGAGCCGTCGGCGAAGTGCACCGCAACCTTCGCGGTCACCCCGCGCTGGTCGGGCGCGGCGAGGTCGAAGACGGTCGCGGCGGCCGGCTGGCCCGGCCGGAGCTCGACGTCGGCCGTCCGGTGCAGGACCGTGCCGTCCGGCATACGACCGGAGTAGTCGAGGGCCACGGCCACCGCTCCGATCCCGTATGCCGCGAGGTCGCCCACCGCGCTGACCCGCACGACCCGCCGCAGCCCGCCGTCGCCGAGGTCCGCCGACACGGTGTTGGCGGAGCCGTCCGGGAGGGTCAGGTTCGCCGACCGGGTCACGGGCAGCACACCCGGCGCCGACGCGGTGAGGGTCAGGCTCGCCCGCTGGTCGAGCGCGGCGGACTGGGGGCGCGGTGAGCCGGACGCATCGAGCAGCTGCGGCAGCACGGCGCTCTGCAACACCTGCGCGGAGAGGGCGTCCACGGCCGTCTGCTCGTCGGCCGACAGCGGCCGCGTCGTCTGCAGGGTTGTCCCGGCCAGGTGTCGCGCCGTGAGCTCAGCGGCGAGTGCGGCCGAGCCGCCCTGGCCGGCCGCGGCCAGGTCGCTGGCCACCTGGGCCGAGGCTCGGAGATCACACCAGACGGTCAGCGCGATGTCGTCGAGCACATAGTCCACCGACAGGTCCAGCTCCACGTGCACGGGTGCAAGCCCCTGCTCCATCGCCTGGTCGACCAGCGCGGCTCCGTCGCTGGTGAGGACAGCCACCACCGTGACACCGCCGGTGCTCGCGTCGCTCTCGCACGACACCGACGTGACGAGCTCGCCGGCCGTGGCCTCACCGCCGAACGCGACCCTGGCCGCGCTCGCCGAGATCGGCGGCGGGGCGAGGGTCACCTCGGTGTCCGCAGCCAGCCCGTATGCCGCGCGCACGGCATACGGGATGTCCTCCGGGGCGGGCAACCGCACCGCAAGGACGAGCAGGCCACCACCCACGGCGCTACCCGGCGCGCCGCGGTACCGGTAGAACGTGTAGCCGGCCGCCCGGTCGGTCGCCGCCAGCGCCGGCTCGTCCGGGAGGACGTAGTAGCGCGAGGTGAGCGCGCGGCTACCGTCCGCCCAGCTGACGTCCCGGTACACGGTCGCCTGCCCCACACGGCGGGAGTCGGCCAGCGTCAGCACGTGTCACCCACATTCGCCTCGGACTTGATGTCCCCCGGTCACAGGGGTCGGATCACAGGGGTCGACCCCTGTGACCGGGCACATCACCCCGCGGAGGAGTACCGACCGATGATCACGACCACAGGCCAGCGCACCGTCGAAGGCTGCACGGTGTTCATGGACGACACCGACGCCCTGAACATCTACGTCATGCCCCAGAGCCCACACATCGCGGTGGACGCCGACGGCAAGCCGCTGTTCTCCCTCGTGCAGTACCGCCGGCCCCTGGACCGGGTCGCCGAGGCGGACCGGGCCACCAAGCTCGGGGGCGGGCTGTTGACCTTCTCGGTGGACTTGGCCCGTACCCCGGCACAGGAGGCCGCGATCCGTCAGGCCGTGGCGGCCGACCCCGCGCTGCAGGCGCTGCTCGCCGCGCCGGCTACCGACCGGGTCGACTACTCGAGCTGGTGGGCGACCGAGATCAACGGAGACCTCGGCAAGCTGGCCGCCGCGCTCAAGATCAGCGCGGTGCCGGTCGAGGACGGAAACGTCGCGGTGGCCATCGACGGCGAGCCCACCGCGGGCGGCGAGTTCGTCACCACCCTCGTCGGCGCCGGCAAGGCCAGCATGACCGGCGACGAGCGGGCCGCCTTCGTCGCCAAGCTGACCCTCGACGGCTCTGCCCTCATGTGGGACCTCATCGACAAGAACATGTCGACCATCTGGGTCGGCTACCAGTTCACGTTCACCTCCCGCCTCGACGGCGTCACGATGGTCTGCCATTGCGACACGCAGAAGACCTTCGACGCGACCCAGGAGCAGTGGCAGGACCTCAGCGAGTCCGGGTCCTACCGGGACACCTACTCCGACTCGGAGGAGACACACAGCTACAGCCACGCGTCCTCGACCAGTGCGCGGGACATCATCACCAAGGTCGCGGTCGACACCGGCTCGGCGTGGGTCAAGGTGATCCCCTCGGCGAGCAGCACCGTGATCACGCCCGAGATGATCACCCAGCTGACCACCCAGGGCTGGACGTTGATCAGCAACTTCCTCGCCGACAAGCTGCTCCAGTCCACCAACCCCGACGACTTCAAGCCCGGTGACGACCCGAGCCTCACCACGACGCTCGCCGACGGCGGCGACGGTCGCAAGTACGGCAGCGACTCGATCGACTCCTATCACCTGAAGCAGGTCGACGAGACGACGACCGGCAACTTCGACGCCCGTTTCGACGAGAAGGCCACTGTCACAACGACACTCGCGCCGAACGACAACCTCAGCAACATCCTCAAAGGTATGCCGGTCAGCCAGTTCTGCAAGCAGATCGACCTCGACCCCCAGTTCTTCCGGTTCGCCGACGTCGAGCTCACCTGCACGGCGGACTTCGTGAACGAGCCGGTCGACGTGGTCAAGGCCCACCTCGAGTACCACGGGGTCAACGGCGCCAACAAGATCGATGAGGCGAAGGACTTCGAGTTCACCAAGGACGCCACGGCGCCGCAGATCTTCAGCACCTACCTCGCCGCCCCCGACCAGACGAAGTTCTCCTACGCGATCGACGTCTTCTACCGCGGGTCGACCAAGACCATGCACCTGCAGGGCACGGGCGACGGCACCGCACTCGTGCTCGACACCGACACCCTCGGCATACTGGCGGTCGACCTGCAGGTCGGCATCGTGGACTGGTCCCGCTTCAAGGCGGTGCAAGTCGACCTGACCAGTGGCGCAGCAACCCAGTCGTTCGTCCTGACCCCGGACAAGCAGGCCGACAAGTGGGTGGAGGTCGTCGGCACGGCGATCACCCAGCCGTACACCTACCGGGTCACCTGGGTGGACACCAGCAACCAGCAGATCGCCCAGCAGCCGGGGCAGTCCAACAGCCGTCGGCTCGTGCTCGACCAGCCCGAGCGCGAGTCCCTGTCGGTGACCCTGGTCCCGGCCGGCTCGTTCGGCACCGGCGGGCTGCTGTCCAAGATCGTCACCGCCCTGCGGTACCAGGACCCGGCGAACAGCTACCAGCAGAGCACCACGGTGACGATGGCCGGCGACGGAGACGTCAAGACGTGGGACGTGCCGCTCGTGAACCCGGCGCTGCGCACCTTCGACTACCAGGTCAGCGTCTTCTACTCCGACGGCCTGACCCGCTCCGACGACACCTGGCTCACCACCGACCGAACGGTGCTGCCGGTGGGCGACCCGTACGGCTGGCGCGTGCAGTTCCTGCCGTACCTGCTCAAGAACGCCGCGAGCTCCTGGGCGTTCGCCTCGCTCCACGTCAGCTTCACCGACGCGGCGGGACACATCTCGGTGGAGCAGGACTACCCGATCACCGACTTCACGGTGCCGGTCGTCTGGCGGTTCCGGCTGGCCGTGCCCGAGCGGCACAGCTACACCTACCAGCTGACCCTCTACACCTCCGACCAGAAGCAGGTCGTCATGGACCCGGTGACCGAGACCAAGGAGGTCGTGGTGCTCCAGCCACCCGCCGTCGCCGCGCCGCCCACCCCGGTGCCGCCCCCTGCTCTGCCGCCGGCCCCGGCACCCGCACCCGCACCCAGCCCGACCGGCACACCATCTGGCTGAGCCCAATGCAGCACGCAGTGGCCAGCTGCCGCACCCGCACGCGTACGGCGGATCGGCGTGGCATCGCCTACGGGAGCGTAGGGAGCGGATCGTCCGGGTCCACACCCCGACGATCCGCTCCCTACGGTCCCGTTTCGGCCGCCCTTACGGCGTGGCGTCGAGCACGCCGTCGTGGTTGTCGTCGACCCAACCCCAGATGCGGATCGTCGGGGTGCAGGCATCCTCGACGTTGTTGATCATCAGGCACGGGAACACCGTGTCGGTAGCCGTCCGCTGACAGTTGGCGTTCGGGATGTGCAGAGCCCCGTGGATGCTCGTCCGGGTGCAGTTCGAGGCCAGGTACTCGTCCGGTGCCTGGAAGATGTGCCCGGTCTCGTGGGCGTAGGTCCGCGGCCAGCTGTTGCCCCAGCCTCCGCCCGGGAACCCCGCCCCATTGGTGCTGACCCAGGGGTACTGGAGCACCATGTAGGCGTCCGAGATCGACGTGTACGCCATCCACGCGGCGTTGTACTTGGTGATGAACACCGTGTAGGCCGACGTCGCCTTGCCCACCGACCACGCCTTGTTCATCAGGTCGTTGTTGTACGACGAGATCCCTGACGTGCCGGTGCTGTAGCCCATGGCGGTGAGTGCCGGGTCGCGCCACAGCGGCTCGCGCGCGTTGTAGTCGGAGGAGGTGGGCTTGGGGTTGGTCGCCGCCGGCACGGTGGCCGGGTCCAGGGACAGGGTGATGAACTTGTAGTCCGCGGTGAACAGCAGCTTCGGGCGCACCGGCGAGTAGGTGCCGGAGAGTCGGTAGAGGACGTCCCAGCCACGGGTCAGGCCGATGGTGATGTCGATGATCTCGGCCTGGGTGAAGGCCGCTGCCGTTCCGGCGGGGCCGTTCACCAGCACGACACCCACACCGCAGGTTCCGCTCATGGCCTGGTTCATGCCTGCTCACCTCCATCCTGTCCGTCCGTCGTCGTGCCGGTGTCCCAGCTGCCCCAGCCGTCGCCCGGTGGCGGATCGTTACTGGCCACCTGTCCGCCAGTGCCGCCCCCGTTGTCGGCCACGAGCGGCCCACCGCCGCCGTCGCCACCGTCTCCAAGCATCGTGGGGTCGCACCCTCCCGGGAAGTCCCAGTACTCCCCGTTGCGGTAGGGATCGGACAGAGCCGCCTGGTAGTCCGGGCCGAGGCTGGTGTTCCACGCAGTCACCAGGGTGCCGACGTCGTCCCCCAGCGACAGCTGGGAGGTGTCCCAGCTCGCATCGACCGGACCGACCGCCTGGACCGCCTGGAGCTGGGCCACTGCGTCCGCGACGGTCTGGTCGCCGTCGACGATGACGAAGCCGGGCTCGGACACCGAGACCACCTGGCCCCCAGCGTTCTCGATGTTGGTCAGCAGGTCCGGATCGGAGGCATTGAGCAATGCGATGAATCGAGACACGTTCGCTCCTCACGCTGCAGAGCCGGCGGAAGGTCCGCGGCTGTCCGGTTCACAGGGGTGCGCGCGGTCGTGCGGCATACGGTGGGGCGATGGCCATCCCCCGCGCAGTGACCCGGTTCAACAAGGCCGTCGGCAACAAGCTGCTCATCCACCTCGCCGGCCACGGTCCGTTCGTCGAGCTCGAGCACGTCGGCCGGAAGTCCGGCCGGGTCTACCGGATCCCGGTCAACGCGTTCCGGCATGGCGACACGGTGACCTTCGCCCTCACCTACGGCAGCCGGGTCGACTGGCTGCGAAACGTCCGGGCCGCCAAGGGCTGCCGGATCCGGATGGGACGCCGGATCGTCACCCTGGGCGCTCCGGTCAGGCTTCCGGCGGCAGTCGGACTGGCCCGTATGCCGGCAGCGGCGCGAGTGGTCCTGCGGGCCGTCCAGGTGACCGAGTTCGTCGAGCTGCCCGTGCTCGAAGAGCGGCCGGTGGCCGGGGCCTAGCCTTGCGCCATGGGCACCTCGGACACGCGTCATCACGACCTCGTCGTCATCGGGACCGGATCGGGCAACTCGGTCCTCGGGCCCGAGCTCGATGACCTCGACATCGGGCTGGTGGAGCGCGGCACCTTCGGCGGGACGTGCCTCAACGTCGGCTGCATCCCGACCAAGATGTTCGTCCTGCCGGCCGACCGGATCGTGGAGGCTCGGGAGGCAGCCGAGCTGGGGGTGACGATCACCGGTGCCCGGGCCGACTGGGCCGCGATCCGGGACCGTGTCTTCGGGCGGATCGACCCCATCGCGGCGGCCGGCGAGAAGTACCGGGAAGTGGACCCGCACATCACGGTCTACCGCGCGGACGCCAGGTTCGTCGGGCCGATGACCCTCGACACCGGCACGGGCGTCACCGTGACCGCCGATCGCTGGGTCGTCGCGGCCGGGGGGAGACCGCGCCTCCTCGACGTGCCCGGGCTGGACCGCGTCGACCCTGCCCACGGTGTCCACACGAGCGACACGATCATGCGGATGGCCACCCTCCCCCGCCGGATCGCCATCGTCGGCGGCGGGTTCATCGCCGCCGAGTTCGCGCACGTGCTCGATGCCTACGGCTCGGAGGTCACGTGGATCCACCGAGGCTCGACCTTGCTGCGCTCCCACGACGGGAGCATCCGCTCGGCGTTCACCCGGCTGGCTCGCGAGCGTTTCACGGTTGACCTCGGCACCACGATCTCCTCGGCCTCCCGCGACGGGGACGTGTGGAACCTCCGGCTCGACCATGGGTCCGAGCACTCCGACCTCCAGGTTGACGCCGTGCTCCTCGCCGTCGGACGGGTGCCCAATACTGACCAGCTCGACTGTGCCGCAGCGGGACTGGCGATGCACGACGACGGACGGCTGGTCGTCGACGAGTACCAGCGGACTTCGGTCCCGGGGGTCTGCGCGCTGGGTGACGTCTCGAGCGACTACGCCCTCAAGCACGTCGCCAACCACGAGATGCGGGTCGTCAAGCACAACCTCGCCCACCCCGACCAGCTCATCGCCAGCGACCACCGGTTCGTCCCGCACGCGGTCTTCAGCCACCCCCAGATCGCCGCTGTCGGGCCGACGGAGCAGCAGCTCGTCGACGCCGGGCGGCCGTTCCGGTGCTACGTGCAGAGGTTCGGCGACACGGCATACGGCTGGGCCCTGGAGGACCACACCAGCTTCCTCAAGGTGCTCATCGACCCCGACACCCATGCCATCCTCGCGGCGCACTGCATGGGTCAGCAGGCGAGCACGCTCATCCAGCCCCTGATCCAGGGCGCGAGCCTCGGCCAGAGTGCCGAGGAGGTGGCCAAGGGTCAGTACTGGATCCACCCGGCCCTGTCCGAGGTCGTCGAGAACGCCCTCCTCGGCGCCCTCGTATAGCCCCTCCCGAGGCCGAACGGCAAACTGGCACAAAGGAATTGGTGGTGTGGATAACTCCGGTCGACACTCGCACGGGTGTATGATGTACAGCCACCCAAGCCGTGGCGGACGCGCAACGCCTCACCGCCCAACGGGCAGCCGAACGTGACGCCCGCGACGCCGAACCACCACCCTTCTGACCCTGGGGCAGTAGCCCGGGGCCCCGGCGGGCGCGGCCTAGATGGGCGCGGGCCCCATGCCCACGGGGAACAGAAGGCACCTGCTCGTCATGCCGACGGTGCGGTCCAGAGTGTCCAGGAAGTCCGCTCGCACCGGTCCTGCGTCGTTGAGCCGCCACAGGACTTCCGCCGTGGTCCAGGCGGCCTCGCGGGCCCGGGCAATGCTCCAGGTGCCGACGAGGTCGGCGACCGGCGCGATCTGGTGGTCGACCGCGAGCTCGACGCCCGACAGGAAGGACTCGCGGATCTCCTGCTGGATCGCGGTCAGCACATCCATCACCCGGTTGTAGTCGGCCTGCAGACCGGGGCTGTCCGGGGAGTGCCCGAGCTGTCGGCAGGTGGTGACGACAGCGACCGGCAGGTCGTGGTTGATGTGGGCGTTCATGCCGGCGATCGCGAACTGGATGGGCAGACAGGACCGGTTGTCCCCGACATCGAAGACCGGGGCCCAACAGGCCGCGCGCGCGTCTGGCCCAGCGGTCGCCGCGTCGATGTAGAGCCCGGCAAAGACGACGTCGAGGCGCTCCACGAACGCTGCATCGGCAAAGAAGCCTTCGTGGATCTTGTCGCAGATCTCCTGGGTGACCCGCAGGTACATGGCGTTGAAGGCGCCGACACCATCACCGCCGAGCTGGCTGCCGAGCTGGCCCAACCGGGTGATGACGTCCTCGACCGTCGCCAGCTGACCCGGCGGGACAGGCTGTGGCGCGACACCCGCGACCCGATCCCTCACCTTCTGCAAGAGACTGCCGAGCCAGCCCATCAGATGTCCTCTCGCGCGAGTTCGGTTCGGAGCTCAGCGCAGGAGAGCCGCGCAGTCACGAGCGATCTCCAGCTCCTCGTTGGTCGGTACCACCCACGCCGCCACCGGGCTGTCGTCCGTCGTGAGGCGTGCCTCGCCCCTCGCCCCGGCATTGGCGTCGTCGTCGAGCTGCACTCCCAAGCCACCCAGCCGGCCGAGCACGGCCGAGCGCAGGCCGGCGCTGTTCTCGCCGATCCCGCCGGTGAAGACGACCGCGCCCAGCCCGCCCAGCACCGCGGCATACGCCCCGACGTACTTGACGATCCGGTGGACCGCGACGTCGAAGGCGAGGGCGGCGTCGGAGTCCCCGGCCGCACGGCGTTCCTCGACCTCGCGGAAGTCGGACACCCCGGCCAGGCCGAGCAGTCCGCTCCGGGTGTTCAGGGCGTTGTCGTATGCCGCGGAGTCCACCTCTGCGACGCGGGCCAGGTAGGCCGGCAGGGCCGGGTCGACGTCGCCGGAGCGGGTACCCATGACGAGGCCTTCGAGGGGCGAGATCCCCATCGAGGTGTCGACGCTGCGCCCACCGGACACGGCGGTCGCGCTGCACCCGTTGCCGAGGTGGAGGACGACGAGCCGGGTCTCCTCCGGCGTCAGCCCGAGCAGCTCGGCGGCCCGGCGGGAGACGCAGGCGACCGACGTGCCGTGAAAGCCGTAGCGACGCACTCCGTACTCGCTACGCCAGGCCGCGGGCACGGCATACGTGTGGGCTTCGGCAGGGATCGTGTGGTGGAAGGCCGTGTCGAATACCGCGACCTGGGGCACCTGCGGGAAGGCAGCCAGGGTCGCCTCGATACCGCGCAGGTTGGCCGGGTTGTGCAGTGGGGCCAGTGGCACGAGCTCCGCGATCGCCGCCCGGACGGCATCATCGATCCGGACCGGGGCGCTGAACCGTGAGCCACCATGGACGACCCGGTGGCCGACGGCCAGTAGAGCGTCCGGGTCGAGGTGCGGCCCATGCTCGGCCATCGCCTCCATGGCGACACGCAGCGCACTGCCGTGGTCGGCGCAGTCGACGTCGGCCTCATGCGTCCGGTCCCCGACCGTATGCCGCAAGCGCGCGACCCCGCCGATCCGCTCGACGATCCCGCGGGTCTGGGTGCTGCCGCTCGCCGGGTCGAGCAGCTGGTACTTCAGTGACGACGACCCCGAGTTGATGACGAGGACGAGACGACGGTCAGTCATCGCCGACCGGCCTGGATGGCAGTGATGGCAACGGTGTTGACGATGTCGCGGACGAGAGCGCCACGAGACAGGTCGTTGATCGGCCTGGCCAGCCCCTGGAGCACGGGCCCGATCGCGACGGCCCGGGCGCTGCGCTGGACGGCCTTGTAGGTGTTGTTGCCCGTGTTGAGGTCGGGGAAGACCAGGACGTTGGCCCGGCCGGCGACGAGGCTGTCGCCGAGCTTGGCAGCGGCGACGGAGGGGTCCACCGCCGCGTCGTACTGGATCGGTCCCTCGACGAGCAGGTCCGGCGCGCGGTCGTGGACGAGCCCGGTCGCCGTCCGGACCTTGTCGACGTCGGCTCCGGTCCCCGAGGCTCCGGTGGAGTAGGACAACATCGCGATGCGTGGCTCGATCCCGAAGAGCTGGGCCGTTCGCGCCGACGAGATGGCGATGTCGGCGAGCTGCTCCGCGCTCGGGTCCGGGTTGATCGCGCAGTCCCCGTAGACGAGGACGCGGTCGGCGAGGCACATGAAGAAGACGCTGGAGACGATGGAGACATCGGGAGCGGTCCGGACGATCTCCAGGGCCGGGCGGACCGTCGCGGCGGTCGTCGTGACCGACCCGGACACCATCCCGTCGGCGTGGCCGAAGTGGACCATGAGGGTTCCGAAGTACGACGGGTCGACGACGATGTCGGCAGCCTGGTCTGCCGTGACGCCCTTGTGGGCGCGCAGCCGCGCGTACTCCCCGGCGAACGCCGCACGCCATGGACTGGTCGCGGGGTCGACGACCTGGGCCGCCGCGATGTCCACCCCGAGCGCAGCGGCGTGGCCACGGATGACGTCGTCGTCGCCGAGGAGGGTGACCTCGGCGATACCCCTGGCCAGGACGGCCGCTGCGGCCTGGATGATTCGCGGCTCGCCGCCCTCGGGAAGGACGATGTGGGCGCGGGCGGTGCGGGCGCCCTCGACGATCTGGTGCTCGAACATGAGCGGGGTGACGACGTCGGAGCGCTCGGTGATGTCCACCCGCTCCCAGAGGTCGGACTCCCGCAGGTACTCCTCGGCCAGGGCCACTGCCACCTCGATCTTGCGGGTCGAGGTCGCCCGGATCTGGCCGGTGGCCGAGGAGAGAGCCAGCGCGGTGGGCATCGTGCCGCCGGGCGCGGCGACGACCGGCAACGAGACGTCGATGCCGTCGATGAGCCGCGCGACCTGGGTGGACGGCTCGAACCCGCCGTTGAGGACGATCCCCGACAGCGACGGGAAGGTCTTGGCTCGGTGCGCCAGCAAGGTGGCGAGCAGGACCTCCTCACGGTCCCCCGGGCAGACCACGACGCCGCCCTCGACGAGCCGGTCGAGAACGTGCGGCATGGTCATGGCGGCCACGACGAGGCCGAGGCACTCGCGATCCAGCAGGGCGGGGTCACCATGCACCAAGGTCCCGTCGCAGGCGACCATGAGGTCGGCGATGGTGGGGGCGCGGAGCAGGACGACGTCGGGCAGGGCGACGGAGTCGATGTCCGGGCCCGCCGAGGTCAGGGCAGCCTGCACCTCCGCCACGTCCTTCTCCTGCACCTGGTTCGCGATCACCATGGCGACGCCCGCGTGCCCGGCCCGGGCCGTGTCGGCCGCCAGTCGGGCGGCGGTCGCGATGTCGCCGGGCGAGCGCTCCGCCGCCGGGATGACGAGGACCATGGGAGCCCCGAGGTTGGCGGCGATCTCGGCGTTCATCGTGAACTCGGTCTGCGCGGCCACGTCTGCGAAGTCGGTCCCCACGACGAGGACGGAGTCGACATGCGCCGCAAGGTCATGGAAGTGGTCGACGATCCGCTCCATGGCTGCCCCCGGAGCCGTGTGCAGGTCGGCGTAGGTCACCCCCGCGCGCGCATTGGCCAGGCCGTCCGGCAGCCTGCTGCCGAGCAGGTCGAGGACCGGATCATGGTCGAGGTCGTGGACGACCGGCCGGAAGACGCCGACCCGGCCCGCCCTGCGTGAGACCTGGTCGAGGAGACCGACGGCCACCGCGGACTTGCCCGAACCGGCGTCGGTGCCGGCGAGGTAGATGCTCGTTGCCACGAGCCCGAACCTAGCGTGCACGGACCCGGTTCGCGGCGTGAGTCCGGTCATTGGCGTCATGGGCGCAAACGCGCCCCGGCCGGGGGCTGAGCCAACCCGAGTGGATCGAACGGAGTCTTAAGGGGAGGCGGGCAACCGCCCGCCGCGACGAAACCAGGGGGTTTCGATGATGATGAAGTCAACACTGATGACGCTGTGTGCCGTGGGCTTCGCGGTGACCGCGGGCACGCTCGGAGCGTCGGCGGCACAGGCGGCCGGCGTGCCGCAGTGCAGCAACTCCGACCTGCGGGCCGCCCTCGTCAACGTGACGGGCGCCGCCGGAAGCCGGGTCGGTGACCTGAGGTTCACCAACGTGGCGCGCGGCACGTGCACCACACGCGGCTACCCGGGCGTCTCCTACGTCGGCGACGGCAACGGCACCCAGATCGGGAGAGCCGCCACGTGGGACAGCGGAACCGTCCGGACGATCACCTTGCGGCCGGGCCAGTACACCGCCAGCCCGATCCGGATGGTCAACGTCCAGAACTACCCGGCCGCCACCTGCCGACCCAAGGTCGTCGACGGGCTGCGGGTCTATGTCCCCGGGTCGACGCTCGCGAAGTTCATCCCGTACCGGACGACCGGCTGCCTCTCGACGAAGGTCACAACCATCGACGTGAAGCCCGTCGGCAGCTGACGGGCAGATCAGTCCGCGAGACGGGACTCGAAGAGGGCACGGACAGGAGCGTTGCGGCGCAACAGCTCCAGCGCGTATGCCGCGTGCCCGGGTGTGTACCCGTTCCCCACCAGCATCCGCACATCGGCCGCCACCCCCTCGGCACCCAACGCGGCGGCGGCGAAGTTCGTCGCCATCGAGAAGAAGATGATCGTCCCGCCCTGAGCCGTCGAGAGGATGGCCGGCTGCTCGCAGCCCGGTACGTCGACGCAGACGACGGTGATGTCTGCCGGACCACCCGCGGCGGCAACGGACTCGGAGAGACCGAGCGGCGAACGGGCGTCGGCCACGACGACCGCGTCGGCGAGCCCGGTGCCGGCCAGCGCGGCGGCCTCCCGGTCGTTCGGCACGACGGCGATCCGCCGGCCGGCGCCCTGGTCGAGCGCTGCCGCAAGGGAGAGGGACCCGGACTTGCCGGCACCGCCGAGCACGAGGACCGACGGGGAGACACCGCGCGCGGCATACTCCTCCACCACCCGGGCCACCAGGGCGGGCGCGCCACAGACGTCCATGACCATCAGCGACAGGTCCGCGGGCAGGTCCTCCGGGAGGACGGCGGCTATCGACCGGCCGAAGAGGATGGCGTGACCCGCGGCGGGCACCCGCTCGGACCGCCCGTCCCACCGGGCCAGCGCATCGGTGAGGTGCAGGGGGGTG
>Ga0073909_10000209_pt1 | contig 20814 bp, 16 predicted proteins | sample Coa_R1_6_FD_66439 | JGI IMG/M metagenome (GOLD analysis project Ga0073909, IMG submission 66439) | Surface soil microbial communities from Centralia Pennsylvania, which are recovering from an underground coalmine fire. - Coalmine... | ecosystem: Environmental > Terrestrial > Soil > Unclassified... | reverse complement strand
AAGCACGGCCCGATGCGGCGGATACCGTCGACATCCCCGCGGCGACCTCGGGCGCGCACGCGCCCCCCGACCGCGACGCGATCTTCCCCCTGGTGGACGCCGCCTGGTACGACGTCCAGGACGAGCTGGCGCGCGGCGGGCAGGGGTGCGTGTCCCGCGCGCACGATCGGCGCCTCGACCGCCAGGTGGCGATCAAGGAGCTGCGCGGTGGCCGCGACGCGCGCTGGGCGATGCGGTTCGAGCGCGAGGCCCTGATCACCGCGAGGCTCCAGCATCCGTCGATCGTGCCCATCTACGAAGCCGGGCGCTGGTCCGATGGGCGGCTCTTCTACGCGATGAAGCTCGTCACCGGCGAGTCGCTGGACCTGGTCGTGGCCCGCACTCGCTCGCTCGCCGAGCGACTCGAGCTGCTCCCGCACGTCGTCGACGTGGCCGGCGCGCTCGCCTACGCGCATGCCCAGTGCATCATCCACCGCGACTTGAAGCCCGGGAACGTGATCCTCGGCTCGTTCAGAGAGACCATCGTCATCGACTGGGGACTGGGGAAGGACCTCTCGGGCGCGATCTCGAGCGACGAACCGCAGCTCGAGACCGTCGAGGGCGGCGTCGTCGGCACGCCGGCCTACATGCCACCCGAGCAGGCACGCGGCGAAGAAGTGGACGAGCGCGCCGACGTGTACGCGCTGGGGGCGATCCTCTACCACGTGCTGGCGGGGCAGCCGCCCTACACGGGCGAGCGCAGCCAGGAAGTGCTGCGGCAGGTGCTCGCCGGGCCGCCGGTGGCGCTCGATGTGCGCCAGCCAGGCCTGCCGGCGGACCTGCTCGCGATCGTGCGCAAGTCGATGTCGCGCGAGCCCCGTGACCGCTACCGCAACGCCAAGGAGCTGGCCGACGAGCTGGCGCGCTTCCAGGCGGGGAAGCTCGTGTCGGCGCACCACTACTCCACGTTCCAGCTGCTCCGGCGCCGGTGGCGCCGGCATCGCGCCACGCTCGCGGTGGGCGCGGTGGGCCTGCTGCTGTTCGTGGTGCTCGGGAGCCTGGGCGTGGCCCGCATCATCATCGAGCGCGACAGCGCCGAGCGCGCCCGCATCCGCGCCGCCGCCCGTGCCGACGAGCTCACGCTCGTCCAGGCGCGGTCGCTGCTCGAGCGCGACCCGGTCGCCTCGCTGGCGTGGCTCAAGACGCTGGCGCCCAACACGACCTTGTGGCGCGCCGCGCGCATGATCGCCGCGGAGGCGAGCCTGCGCGGGCTCTACCGCGTCTTCGAAGGCCACAGGGGACGCGTGTGGCAGGTGTCGTTCTCGCCCGACGGGCACACCATCGCCTCGGCGAGCGACGACCAGACCGTGCGCCTCTGGGACGTATCCACGGGTGAGGTGCGCGTGCTGCAGGGGCACCAGGGGATGATCCGCCACGCCGTGTTCTCCCCCGACGGGAAGAGCCTCGCCTCCGCGAGCGCCGACCGCTCGGTGCGGGTCTGGGACGTGGCCACGGGGCAGAGTCGCGTACTGCGCGGGCACCAGGACTTCGTCGACGACGTCGCGTTCTCGCCCGACGGCAAGCGGCTCGCCTCCGCGAGCTGGGATCGCACGCTCCGGATCTGGGACCTCGCCACCGGCGAGAGCCGCGTGCTCGAAGGACACACGGGCATCGTGCGCGAGCTGGCGTGGACGCCCGATGGCCGGCACGTGGCGTCGGCGAGCGACGACGGCACGGTGCGGATCTGGGATCCCACGGCGGGGACGAGCCGGGTGCTCGGCGGGCACGAGGCCGGCGTCAGCGCGCTCGCCTGGTCACCGGACGGGAAGCTGCTCGCCACCGGCTCGCAGGACCGGAGCGTGCGCCTGTGGGACATGGCGAGCGGCAGGAGCCGCGTGTTCTCCGGCCACCAGAACTTCGTCACCGACGTGGCGTTCTCGCCCGACGGCCGTGAGCTGGCGACGTCGAGCCTCGATCGCACGGTGCGCGTCTGGGACGTGGCGACCGGCGAATCGCGCGCGCTCGAGGGCCACGGCGGCGAGGTGCTGCAGCTCGCGTTCTCGCCCGATGGCCGGCTGATCGCTTCCGGGAGCGTGGACGGAACCGTACGCCTCTGGAACCTGGACACGCACACGAGCCACGTGCTGCAGGGCAACGGCGACTGGGTGCTGTGCGTGGCGTTCTCGCCCGACGGCCGGCACGTCATCTCCGGTGGCGCCGACCAGACGGTGCGCGAGTGGGGGATCCAGGAAGAGGACTCGCGCGTGCTGCGCGCGCACTCGCGCGAGGTGCTGGCGATCGCGTTCTCGCCCGACGGGCGCTCGCTCGCCTCCGGCGGCCTCGACAACCGCGTCATGCTCTGGGACGTGGCCTCCGGCGTGGGACGCCTGCTGGTCGGCGAGGAGGGCTCGGTGACGTGCCTCGCCTTCAGCCCCGATGGCGGCACGCTCGCGGCGGGAAGCGGCGACCGCATGGTGCGCCTGTGGAGCCTGGCGAGCGGCACCAACCGCGTGCTCACCGGCCACGAAGGCGGGATCGAGCACCTGGCGTTCTCGCCCGATGGCCACTGGCTCGCCTCGGGGAGCCTCGACAACACCATCCGCATCTGGGACGTGGCGGCGGGCTCGAGCCGCGTGCTCCGTGACCACGAGGGCAAGGTGTCGTACGTGGCGTTCTCGCCCGACAGCCGCGTGCTCGCGTCCGCGAGCGCCGACCAGACCGTGCGGCTGTGGAACGTCGCCGGCGGCGAGTCCCGCGTGCTCCGCGGCCACCGCGGCTGGATCCGCCACCTCTCGTTCTCGCGCGACGGGCGCTTGATCGCGAGCGCCAGCTCGGACAGCACCATCCGCATCTGGACCGTGGCCACCGGCGAGTCCACCGTGCTCACCGGTCACGAGGGCTGGGTGCGGCACGCGGTGTTCTCGCCCCGCGCCGATCTCGTCGCGTCCTCGAGCGACGACGGCACAGTGCGGCTCTGGGACCTCGCGGGCCACGGCTCCCGCGTGCTCGGGACGCGGCTCGGCTCGGTGGGCGACGTCACGTTTGCGCCCGACGGCCAGACGCTCGCGGCGGCGAGCCGCGACGGGGACATCCGGCTCTGGGACGTCGCGAGCGGCGAGGGCCGGAGCCTCGTGGGTCACGAGGTGGGCGTGGCACAGGTGGAGTTCTCGCCCGATGGCAGGACGATCGCCTCCGCGGGTCTCGACCACACGGTGCGGCTGTGGCGGAACGACCTGCCCGACGACCCCGCATCGCTCCGGCGCTGGTTCGACGCGGTGACGAACGCGAGGCTCGGAAGCGACAACCAGGTGCACTTCGGCGCGGCGGCGGATGCGAACCCCGCCCCGGGGCACCCGGCGTCTCGAGCGGCCGACGCCGGCATTGCGGGAGGGGCGTCCGCTCATTAGCATCGCGCGGATGCGCCGCCACCTCCTCGTCGCCGCCCTGCTGTTCGCCGCCGCGCGCCCGGCGATGGCCGAGTCCGAGGCGCGGCCCACGCTCAAGATCGGGGGCTTCGCGGATTTCGGGTTCTGGGCCACCGACCAGTCGGCGCCCGGCGCCACGAGCGGCTTCAAGGAAGGGCAGTTCGTGCTGCACTTCACGTCGGTGCTCGCGCCGCGGTTCAGCTTCTTCGGCGAGCTGTCGATGAACGCGCACGACAACGGCTTCACGCCCGAGCTCGAGCGCACCATCCTCAAGTTCCAGGCGCACGACATGCTGGCGCTGTCGTTCGGCCGCTACCACACGCCCATCAATTGGTGGAACGTCGCTTTCCACCACGGGCAGTGGCTGCAGACCACGATCAACCGCCCGGACATGGTCGCCTTCGGCGGCGACTTCATCCCCGTCCATTTCGTGGGCGCGGTCGCGAACGGCGTGGTGCCCGCCGCCGGCGTGGACCTCGGCTACGAGGTGGGCGTCGGCAACGGCCGCGCGGAGTTCCCGAGCCGTGCCGGCGACGCCGGCGACGTGAACAACAATCGCGCCTGGTTCACGACGCTGAACGTGCGGCCGGATCGGCTCTACCCACTCGAGGTGGGCGGCGGCCTCTACCAGGACCTGGTCGAAACCGCCGCGAGCGGCGCCATGGACGAGCAGATCGCGAGCGGGCACGTGACCTGGACCCGCGAGACGCCCGAGCTGATCTCGGAGATCGCGTACGTTCACCACGAGGCGCGCGCGACGCCCGACAAGTACGACAACTGGGCGGGCTACGTGCAGGCGGCGTACCGCCTGCCGATGTGGGGCGGCCGGTGGAAGCCCTACGCCCGCTTCGAGCGCATGCTGATCGCGGACACGCCGGGAAACCCCGACCCCGTGTTCCAGGGCACGCTCGCGGATCACGACCTGCTCACGACAGGGCTCCGCTGGGATTGCTCGGACTTCGTGGCGGTGAAGGGCGAGTATCAGCTTCGGCACACCTCGGCGTCCGACATCCATGCCATGTGGCTGCAGGTGGCCTTTGTCTTCTAGAGCCGCCCTTCGTCCCGGGCGCGCGCTGCGCCGCTGGCTCGCCGCGGCATCGCTCGCGGCCGCCGCCATGCTCGTCGCGCCGCTCACGGCCCACGCGTCGGGCGACATCGCGGTCGTCGTCAACCCGGACGTGAAGGTGGAGGGCGTCACCTTCACCGAGCTGCGGAAGATCCTGCTCGGCAACCGCCAGTTCTGGCCCTCGGGCCAGCCGGTGACGCTGATCGTGCGCGCCCCCGTGGCCGCCGAGCGGACGTTCCTGCTCAAGAAGGTCTACGACATGTCGGAGGCCCAGTACCGCCAGTACTGGATCGCGAAGGTGTTCCGCGCCGAAGCCACGTCCGGGCCGCGGGTGGTGGTCTCCAACGTCGAATCGGTGGAGCTGGTGAGCGTGCTCTCGGGCGCGATCGTGCTCATGGACGCGAGCGACGTGCCCGCCGGGCTCAAGGTGCTGCAGGTGGACGGCCTGCTCCCTGGCAGCAAGAACTACGCGCTCAAGCAGGTCGCGGTCGCGGCCGCCGAATAGCGTCGCGCAGGCGGGGCGACGGGAGCGCCGTCCGCCACATTGCGAATTGCGTCGTGCGCCCGCGGTAGTCGTTCCCAGCTTTCGTTCGCTATTCGCATCCCCTATCATCGTGCGTTCATGCGCCTCTCTCCCGGCACGCGTCTGGGTCCCTATGAGATCGTCTCCCCCCTCGGTGCCGGCGGCATGGGCGAGGTCTACCGGGCCAAGGACACGCGGCTCGGCCGCGACGTCGCGATCAAGGTCCTCCCCGAGCACCTGACCGACAACGCCGACGTGCGCGCGCGATTCGAGCGCGAAGCGCGCACCATCTCGAGCTTGAACCACCCGCACATCTGCACGCTCCACGACGTCGGGCGGGCGCCTGGCGAAGCCGGTTCGGGCGACATCGAATACCTGGTGATGGAGCTGGTGGACGGCGAGACGCTCGCCACCCGCATCGCCCGCGGGCCCCTGCCGCTCCCCGAGATCCTGAAGCTCGCCACGCAGATCGCCGACGCGCTCGACCGCGCCCACCGCGCCGGCGTCATCCACCGCGACTTCAAGCCCGGGAACGTCATGGTCACCAAGTCCGGCGCGAAGCTGATGGACTTCGGGCTTGCCCGCGCCGCCGCGCAGGGTTCGACGCCAGGGTCCTCCTCCACCGGCGTCACCATCGCCCAGCTCACGGCGTCGCCCACCCTGGCCTCACCGCTCACCCAGCAGGGCTCCCTGATCGGAACCTTCCTCTACATGTCGCCGGAGCAGCTCGAGGGACGGGAAGCCGACGCGCGCAGCGACCTGTGGGCGTTCGGCTGCGTGCTCTACGAGATGGCGACCGGCCGGCGCGCTTTCAACGGCAAATCCCAGGCGAGCCTGATCGGCTCCATCATGAGCAGCGAGCCACCGCCGATCAGCGCTTCGATGTCCATGGCCTCTCCGGCGCTCGATGCGCTCGTGCGCGCGTGCCTGGCGAAGGACCCGGAAGAGCGCATCCAGACGGCGCACGACGTGAAGCTGCAGCTGTCGTGGATCGCGCAGTCGGGCGAGCACTCGGGTCCGACGGGCCCGATCGCGCTGCCGAAGCGACGGCGGAGCCTCGAGCCCGTGGCGTGGGCCATCGCGGCGATCGGCTTGATCGCGACCGTGGCGTTCGCCGTTCGCGGCCGCGCGGGCGGTGCGAGCAGCCGGCAGCAGATCGCGTTCACGATCCCCATCCCCCCGTCGCTCACGCCGCTCTACCAGCCGCGGATCTCTCCCGACGGCACGATGCTGGCATTCGTGGCCCAGGACTCGCTCAACCGCGCCATGATCTGGCTGCGGCCGATGAACGCGCTCACCGCGAACCCGATCCCCGGGAGCGAGAACACGCGCTCGCCGTGGTGGTCCCCCGACAGCCGGTTCCTCGCCTTCGTCGCCGACGGGAAGCTCAAGAAGGTCGCCGTCTCGGGCGGACCCGCGCAGGTGATCTGCGACGCGCCGACCGGCTCCGACGGCACCTGGAGCAAGGATGGCGTGATCCTGTTCGACGGCGCGGGCGCGGACCCGATCTACCGTGTCAACGCCGCCGGCGGCGTGAAATCGGTGGCGATCCCCGGCGACTCGGTGAGCCAGGTGGGCTGGCCGGCGTTCCTTCCCGACGGGAAGCACTTCTTCTATTCCGGCGTCGGCGCCACCGGGGAGTCGAAGACGCTCGTGGGGACCCTCGGCTCGCCGAAGGGCAAGGAGCTTCCCATCGCCGGCTCCCGCGTCGAGTACTCGCCCGACGGCTACCTCCTGCTCGCACGTGAGCGCACGCTCGTGGCGCAGCGCTTCGATCCCGGCGCGCTCGCACTGCGCGGCGAGCCGTTCCCGATCGCCGAGAACCTGCCCGTGGGCGGGAACGGCGTCGCGAACTTCACGGTCTCCGCCAATGGCATCCTCGTCTATCGCTCGGCGAATGCGATCAGCAACCGGCTCGTGTGGCTGAGCCGAACGGGACAGGAGCTGTCCGAGGTGGCGCCCGCGGCCGACTTCCGCGCGCCGGCGCTGTCGCCGGACGGGACGAAGATCGCCATCCGCCGGGTCGACCCCGACAGCCGCAACCTCGATGTCTGGGTGATGGACACCGCTCGCGGCACCACGACGCGGTTCACGTTCGATCCCGGAGACGACGGCAACCCGCTGTGGTCGCCCGATGGCTCGAGCATCGCCTGGACCGCGTTCCGGAACGGCGGGAATGGGATCTATGTGAAATCGGCCAATGGCGTGGGCGAGGAAGAGAAGATCGCCACCCCGGGTCCGAACAGCGCAGCGCTGTGCTGGTCGCGCGACGGGAACACGATCTTCTACCAGTCGTTCGACGCCGGGATGTCGAACATCATGGCCGTCGATCTCCACGGCGACCGCAAGCCGCGCACGGTCATCACCACGAAGTTCATCGCCGGGCGGGCGCAGCTCTCCCCCGACGGCCACTGGCTCGCCTACCAGTCCGACGAGTCGGGGCGGCCCGAGGTCTACGTCGTCTCCTACCCGGGCGGCGCCGGCAAGTGGCAGATCTCGACGAGCGGCGGTATCGAGCCGTGCTGGAGCCGCGACGGGAACGAGCTGTTCTTCCTCAGCAGCGACGGGCGCCTCATGACCGTGCCGACGCCGGCCGGCGCCTCGTTCAACCCCGGGAATCCCCAGGCGTTGTTCCGCGTCGCCACCGAGCAGAGCCCGCGCCGCAATGTCTTCTGCCCCTCGGCGGACGGGAAGAAGTTCCTGTTCCTGGTTCCGGCGGGACAGAACGAGACGCCGATGACCGCGCTCGTCAACTGGCGGGGGAACAGCGGGCGGAAGTAGCCTTCGAGCCGCTCCGGCTGGGAGGACTACCTGATGAAGACCGCGAACGCCCGCTTCGCCATCCAGACCTGGGACGAGAAGCCCTGGTCCGAGGCTGCCGGCCTGCCCAAGCTCACGCGCGCCAGCGTGAAGAAGACGTTGACGGGCGATCTCGAGGGCGAGGGGCAGGTCGAGTACCTGATGAGCTATCGCAGCGACGGCTCCGCCACGTTCGTCGGCCTGGAGCGCGTGGTGGGCACGCTCGGCGGCAGAACCGGGAGCTTCGTGCTCCAGCGCAGCGGCGTGTTCGAGGACGGCCAGGCGAAGGAGAGCTACACCGTTGTCGCCGGCTCGGCCACGGGCGAGCTGCAGGGACTGCGGGGCGAGGGAACCTCCGCAGTTGGCCACGGCCTCGAGCATCCGTTCACGCTGGACTATGAGTTGGTCTAGGGCATCTCTCGCCCTTCTGGTGGGCGCGACCGGGACGTGACCTTGTCAGGTCACGCCGGACACAACTGCCGGGCTTTGCCCGATTTTCACCGCGCGTGGACTTGCCTACGTTGTTAGCACCCTCCCACGACACGCTGCGGTCCGCACCGCTCGTGGCCTCTCCTTTGGATAGATCTCGCTCCCATCGGAGCAGTGGTCCCCACGGAGGTGCGCCATGTCCCTCGATCCATCGACCGGTACCAACCGCGGACAGGTGCTCGCGCTCTACTTCAGCTTCGCGCTGATCGGCGCCGTGTTGTGGCCGATCGGGCAGAACTGGCGCGCGCACCCCCAGGACAACTTCCCGCTCTCGTACTACCCGATGTTCAGTGCGAAGCGCGAGGCTGTCGAGACCTTCTACTACGTCGTGGGCCTCGATGCCGAGGGCAAGCGGCGATACATCCCCCATACCATCATCGGAGACGGCGGCGGAAACCAGGTGCGCCGGCAGCTTCGAAAGATCATCAACTCGGGCCGCGCGCCCGAGCTGGCACAGCAGGTCGCCCAGCGGCTCGCCCGCAAGCGCGCCTACCGCAAGATCGTCTCCGTCTCGGTGATCCGGGGACAGTATTCCGTCGATGACTTCTTCCACGGCAAGAAGGACCCGATCTCGGAGCGGGTCTATGGATTTGCCGAGGTGGAAAGGAAGGCGGCGTCATGAGGCCATTCAGGGAATCCTTCCACGATTTTTGGTTCACGCCGGCACCCGCCAAGCGCCTCGGCATGCTGCGCGTCATCGTCGGCGCGTTCATCTTCCTCTGGATGTGGTCCGAGCTCTCCGACTTGATCAAGGTGCCGTACACCGATGCGCGCCTGTTCGCCCCGGTGGGGGTCGTCTTTCACGGCCCGGTCGCCGCTGCCCTGTTCACCTGGGCGGTCTACGCTACCTTCGGGCTCGCAATCTTCTTCACGCTCGGATTGTGGCATCGCGTCAGCGGGCCCCTCTTCGCCGGAATGTTCCTGTGGCTGCTGTGCTACCGGCAGTCGTGGTCGATGATCTACCACTCGGACGACGTCGTGGTGCTGCATGCGATCGTCCTCGGCCTGACGCGCTCCGCCGATGCACTGTCGCTGGATGCATACTTCCGCAAGCGTCGCAGCCCCGCGAGCGACTTCAGCGATCAGGTGAGCTGGCAGTACAACTGGCCGGTGAAGCTGATGTGCTCGCTCGTGGTGTGCTCCTACTTCCTGGCTGCGGTGGCCAAGCTCGCCGGCCCGATGGGCCTGAGCTGGATGACCGGCGAGAACCTCCGCGCGCAGATGGCCGTGGATGGCATCCGCAAGGAGCTCCAGGGCAAGGACCCGAATCCGTTCTCGTACCCGATCTACGACAAGCTGCTGCTGTTCACGGTGCTCTCGGCCGGCTCGCTGATCACTGAGCTGTTCGCCCCGCTGGCGCTCTTCAACAAACGCCTGGGCTGGCTGTGGTCGATCAACGCCTTCTTCATGCACTGGGGCATCCTGGCCGTGATGCACATCACGTTCCACTACCAGCTCAGCAGCGTGATGTACCTGGCCTTCTTCCCGGTCGAGCGCATCCTGGACCTGTGGTACGGACGCACGCCCGAGGCCAAGTGGCGCGCACGGGTGCCCGCACCGGAGGTGGAGGTGGATCGCGTGCCGCAGCCGGTCCGCCAGCACGCCACGCTCTACTACGACGGCGAATGCGGCCTGTGCGATCGCTTCGTCCAGTTCGTGCTGCGAGGCGACCGCTCGGAGTACTTCCAGTTCGCGACACTGCAGTCGGAAGGTGGCCGCAGGCAGCTGGCGGCACTGGACATGTCGGACACGGACCTGAAGACGATCGTCCTCGTGGAAGGCGATGAGCGCTACACGCGGTCGACCGCCGCGCTGCGCATCTGCCGCAGGCTCGCGGCGCCATGGCCGCTTCTCTATGGCTTCATGGTGGTCCCGAAGCCGCTTCGCGACGGCGTCTACTCGTTCGTGGCCGCGAGGCGGAAGCGCTGGTTCCCGCCTCCCGCCGAATGCCCGGTGATGCCGCCGGAGCTGCGCAGGCGCTTTCTCAGCTGAGCGGTGACCGGCGGCAGGGGCCAGAGAGGGCTCCGCCGCCGGGCCGGCTTCACGCCTTCGCCAGCTGCGCGACGACCAGCCGATAGCCGAGATCCAGCGCGTTGGCCTCGAGCAGATGTCCATGCCTGGCGTTCCACGCGCCCGACGCCAGGTCCGCAGCCAGCCGTTCCAGGCCCGCCTCGGTACCCGGGTGCGCGAACGAGGAGATCCCCGCTCGCACCGCCGGATCGAGATAGGCGGCCGGTCTCGCCCAGTAGGCGCCGAGGAATCCGTCGGCACAGTCGCGCGGCACCGGAACCGCTTCCACCTCGACGCGCGCGCCATCCCCGAATGCCTCCCCGTACCCCGACATGGGTGGGAACTGGCGCCGATCGATCTCCGCGAACGCGGGCAGGTAGTCCTGCACGAGCCAGAACGCATCGGCCCCGGGGTCCCACGTCAGGAGCACGACGCCCTGGCGGGCCACGCGCGCGCACTCGGCGAGCCCGCGCGCCCGGTCCGTCCAGTGATGCAGCGTCAGTACCGCCATCACCGCATCGAACGCCTGGTCGCGGAACGGCAGCGCTTCCGCCCGGGCCTGTACGGCGGGTGCTGCACCGCTCGCGCGCTGGGCGATCATGACCGCCGAGGGCTCGACCGCGACGACCGATCGATCCGTCGGCTCGTAGGCGCCCGCGCCGGCGCCGACGTTCAGTACCGAGCGCGCGCCACCGAGCGCTGCCATCAATCGTGACGCGATCCGTGGATCGGGGCGACGCTGGCGAGCGTAACCCCGCCCGATCGTGTCGTAGAGGGCGTCGGGCATGCGGTGGTCTCCACGGTTTGGGCGATGGTCGGACCTGCGCCTCGAGAGGATACGCGACCCTGAAGACAGAAGGAGCCGGACCCCGAAGGGTCCGGCTCCCGAACTACAGAAACGACGACTTACTTGCTGACGCCGGGCAGGTAGAACGCCATGCCGGCACGGAGCGTCAGGCCGGAATAGTCGGTCGCCAGCTCCGGCGAGGCCGACACGTTCTGGACCTGCGTGTCCTTGATCTTCGCCACGCGATAGCCCGCGCTACCCGTCAACGCGAAGCCGGGCTTCACCGTGTACTCCATGAGGCCCATCACGTGGAACCCGACCGTGCTGCCCTCGAGCTTGAGATCCGAGGTGCTCTCGATCTTGCCGTTCATCGAGTAGTAACCGAGACCCGCGGCCAGACCGAACTTCGCCGGCGTGTGGCTCGGGAAGAAGTAGCCCGCGGTCGCCTCGAACGCATTCGCGTCCAGGTTCGCCTTGTCGCCGCTCACCTTCTCCTCACGGCTCACGAACAGCGGCTCCCAGGTCGCGGACAGCATCCACTTGCTGTTCGGCCATGCGCGCAGGCCGAGCCCGCCGCTGTAGCCGTTGCTGAAGTTGTCCATGTTGCCGCCGGACTGGTTCGCCGGGGCGACGACGCGGTCGTTCCAATCCTTCATCGAGTGCGTGTTGAACGCACCGAACACCTCGCCGCCGACCGTGGCCGCAGAGGCCGTGGCCGCCATGGCCGTGATGCATCCCATCGCGAGCAGAATCGCGTACGCAGACTTCCGCATCATGTGGTCTTTCCCTCCCAGTTTGACGCGAGACGAGCGTCTCGCTCGACGCCGTAGTGGCGTGCCGCGAAGCCGAACCTCTTCCATCGGGGCGATGCGCTGATGGCTTCGGGGACCGCCTAGTTATCGGCGCGAGGGGACCTCGACCTTAGCCGGCGGCGGATTCCTGCAAATGGAAGGGCCGGAAAGCATTAAAGGCCTCGTTCTCGTGGGCTCGTTCCGGCATCATGCGCATTGCATGGCTGACCCCATGAAGGCCGCCGACTCAGGCGCCACGCGCACTGCGACGCTCGGCCGCGTGATCTTCGCTGCGAGCCTGGTCGCGCTCGGAATCACGGGGCTGGTGCGGAAGGACTTCGTCCCGGTCTGGACCGGCGTCCCCAAGGGCTTTCCCGCTCGAGCCACCGTGGCCTGGCTGTGCGCGTTCATCTCCCTGGGCTCTGGCCTCGGTCTGATGTGGCGGCGCGCGGCCGCCATCGCGTCACGCGTGTTGCTCGGCTTCCTGGTGCTGTGGATGTTGCTCTTCCGCTTGCCGCTCCTCGTGCGCGCGCCCAGGGCCTCGGAGGCGTGGTGGGTCTGCGGCGAGACCGCGGTGATGACGGCGGGTGCGTGGGTCCTGTTCGTCTGGTTCGCAGGCGACCGTGTTGGTTCGCGCCTGGGCTTCGCCACCGGCAACCGGGGCTTGCGGATCGCGAGCGTGCTCTACGGCGTCGGGCTGATCCCGTTCGGCGTCGCGCACTTCACGTTCCTCCAGCGCACGGTGAGCATGGTGCCGGCGTGGCTGCCCTGGCACCTGGCGTGGGCCTACTTCACCGGCACCGCATTCGTGGTGGCCGGCGTCGCGATCGTCCTCGGCCGGTTCGGGCGGCTCGCGGCCACACTCTCCGCGCTGCAGATGGGACTGTTCACGTTGCTCGTGTGGGGACCCATCCTGATCGCCGGGCCTGACGCGGCGAATTGGGACGAGATCGTCGACTCCTGGGCGCTCACGGCTGCCGGCTGGCTCGTGGCAGAAAGCTATCGCGGCGGCAGTACCCGCTGAGCGTTCCGAACTCCGATCCCCACGCCCATGGATCCCGAGGTGCGTGGTGCGTCGTCCGTGGCTAGTCGCGGACCAGTGACTTCAGCGCCTCGACCCGGCGGACGATCTCGGCGCGGTCCATGTTGCGAAAGCGCACCGGGAGCAGGCTCTTGCTCGTGCACTCGAGCACGGCAACGAGGGTCTGCAGCTCGATCTCGGTCGGGTACGATGGCGGCACGAAGTCCTCGAGCGCCGCGCGGACGTCGGCCGCGTCGACATCCGCGTCGCCCTCCAGTGCGCTCTTCATCCGCGCGCGGGTGAGGATCGCTTCGATGTCGGCGCCGGACAACGCCAGCGACGTGTCCGCGAAGAGCGCCTCGATGTCATCGGCTGCGACCTTCGAGCCCGACTTGCGCAGCATCGCCCGAAGCAGCGCGCGGCGCTCCTCCCCGGATTCGGGGTAGAACAACGCCAGGTGCTCCTCGGCGCGGCCCTGTCGCTTGAGGTCGACGGGCAGGAGGTCGGGCCGACAGGTCAGCAGGAACCACACCACCTTGCCGCGCAACTCCGTGTTGCCCATGAACTGCGCGATCTGCGCGAACACGCGGTTCGAGACGCCGCTGTCGCCGTCGCTCGACCGGTCGCCGAGCTGGGCATCGGCCTCGTCGACGATCACCGCGATCGGGCTCATCGCCTTGAGCAGTGCCAGCACGCGCTCGAGGTTCCCCTCGGTGACGCCCTGCCACATGCTGCGGAAGTTCTTGAGCGTCACCGCCGGGATCCCGACCTCGCCGGCGAAGCACGTGACCAGGAATGTCTTCCCCGTCCCCACCGGACCGCACACGACGTAGCCCATCGGCAGCACCTCGGTCCGCGAGGCATGGATCGCCGTGGCCGCGTTCTGCAGGCGCGTCTTGGCCTCGGTGAGACCGGCGACGTTCGAGAGGTTGAACCGGCTCTGCACGAACTCGAGCATGCCGGCGCACTCGGCCTCGATGACCTCCTTCTTGCGGTCGAGGAGCACGCGCATCGTGAGCGGCTGGCGGCTCTCGGCCGCTGCGGCGATCAGGCTCTGGATCTGGATCCGCTTGAGCCCCGCGGTGAGCTTGGCGAGCAGATCGACGCCGGTCTCGGAGCCCGCGGGCAGCGGGCGTGCTGCCAGCTCGGCGCGGATGAACTCCGCGCGATCGGACTCGTCCGGCAGCGGCACCTCGAGCGTCGCCACCCCCGGATGCTGCACCAGCCCCGGGTTCAGGTCCGATTTGTTCTCGGCGATCAGGCAGATCGTGACGTCGGCCTGGAGCAGCAGCGGGCTCTGCGCCCAGCGCTTGAGGATCACCAGGGCATTCCGGTCCTCGGCGGACATCATCGACACGTCACCGGCGGGCGCGATCGTCTCGGCGAAATCGATCGTCAGCGCCAGCTTGCGGTGGTCCTGGATCCGGAGCCTCAGATAGTTGTCGAGCAGCCCGAGCACCGCATCCGGATTGCGCGGCAGGGCGCGTACGTAGTTCGTGCCGTGGAAGCTGTCGTAGCCGCCAAGCGCCGCACTGAAGTCGGCCTGCATGTCCGGCTTCGCGAACGCGATGCCGCCTCCGCGGTCGTAGCTCAACACGAGTTCGCGCCGGGCGAACAGTGCCTCGTTCAGGAACCGGCCGAGCGGCACGTAGTCCCCGGCGCCATTCGGCACCAGATCGTGCACGTTGCCGTGGAGCACGAACACGGCGAACGTGCGCGAGTAGTACTTGTGCGAGAGCTCCTGCGCCCAGGCGGGCAGGTTGGCGGCGGCTGGGGCGGACGATTCGGTCATCTCAGGCCTTCGCCTTTCCCGCGGGCGGCCGCGCCGGGATCGCATCCGGCGGCAGCGCGCGCACTTCCTCGGGTGAGGGCGAATCGAACAGCGACTCCACCTCGCGCACGCTGCTCTCGGTGTGCTCGACGTCCTGCACCAGCTCGCCCAGCTGATCGCTCACGGACTGCGGATCGTGCATCGTGATCGACTGGTCGCGGATCAACCCGAGCACGTCCTCGATGGCCGCGCTTTGAGCCTCGATGAGCTGGCGGTTCTCGCGGATCCGCTTCAGCTTCTCCAGGCGCATGTGCAGGATCTCGATCCGCTTCTGGTTGATCGCGGCGACCTTGTCGGAGCCCGCGTCCGCGTTGTTCAGCTGGCCGAGCGCCTTGTCGATCGCGGCGGCGTCGAAGTTCTTCAGGTACTCGCCGTGCTGCTGGCCCGCGATCAGGAGTCGCAGGAACGCCAGGCGGAGCCCATCGAGCCGGTCCTGCATCTGGTTCGTGATCATCTGCGAGCCGACCGAGAGCTGGCGGTAATTCTCGCGAATGGCGGCACACATCCTCTCGATGGAGTTGAAGCGGTCCCGCCGGTCGGGCGTGAGCAGGCCCAGCGCCTCGTGCAACTGCTCGTCGGTCACCTCCCGCCGGCGCGCGCCGAGCTTCGCGCGCACGAGCCGCTGGAAGCGCTGGTTCTGCGACACCACGCTCAGGTACATGAGCTCGGCTCCGGCGCCGATCACGAGCGGCAGCGGATTCAAGGACAACAGCGAGAACCCGGCCACCGCGGCGAGCATGATCCAGTTGTACTGGTTGTGGAACGCCGCCCGAACGTAGTTCGGCTCGCGCGCGTCGGGCGTCTCGAAGCCGTCGGGTCGAGGCGCGTCCGGCGCCATGTCAGACGCTCACTCGGACCTCGCCGCGGCCAGGCGAGCGGCGGAGATGCGCGAGGATGTCGGCCTGGAGCTCGTGGAACTGCTCGCCCATCTTCATCTCCGGCCGGCGCGGCCGGCCGAACGGGACGCCGAGATCCTGGACGATCGTCCCCGGATGCGCGCTCATGATGAAGATGCGGTCGGCGAGGTAGAGCGCCTCCTCGACGTCGTGGGTGACGAACAGGACCGTGCTGGCGGTCGCCTCCCAGATCTCGAGCAGCAGGGTCTGCATGTCGCCGCGCGTCTGTGCGTCGAGCGCGCCGAACGGCTCGTCCATCAGGATCACCTCGGGGCGGACCGCGAGGGAGCGGGCGATCGCGACGCGCTGTTGCATGCCGCCCGACAGGGTGTCCGGATAGGCGCGCTCGAAGCCCGTGAGCCCGACCGCCTGGATGAGCTGCCGCACCGTCTCGCGCGTCTTGTCCGCCGGCGCGCGCTCGAGGCGCAGGCCGTAGGCGATGTTCTCCTCGACCGTGAGCCACGGGAACGACGTGTACTTCTGGAACACCATGCCGCGGTCGCGGCCCGGGCCCGTGACCTTGCTGCCGTGCGCGAACACCTCGCCCGCCGTCGGCTCATCGAGCCCGGCGATGATCCGGAGCAGGGTCGACTTGCCGCAGCCCGAGGGGCCGAGGATCACGCGGAACTCGCCCACGTCGCGGCCGCTGTCGACGAGGTCCTCGATCTCGAAGCTGATGTTCCTCAACGCCTCGACGGTCTCGCCCTGCGCGTTCACGAACTGGCGCGAGACGTTGCGGACGCTGATCTTGCTCGGACGATCAGCCATGGACGGGTGCCCTGCCGCGCGGGCGGGCCACGGCGGCCGGCGCGCTCTCGAGCACGCCCGGGGGGCGCCGCCACGGGAACAGGCGGCGCTCGCTCAGGGTGAGCAGCCACCGGAACAGGAACGCCGCGACGCCGATGGCGATGATCCCGGCGTAGACGCGGTCGAAGTCCAGCACCTTGTAGGCCGCCGTGACCATGTAGCCCACGCCTTTCCGCGCATTCACGGTCTCCGCCAGGATCACGTACGTCCAGCCGATGTCGTACAGGATCCGGAACGAGCTGAAGATGCCGGGAAACGCGGCGCGGAACAGCAACCACAGCGCATCGATCTTGCGGGCGCCCAGCGTGTAGGCCGTCTCGAGCAGGCTGTCGTCGACGCGGTTCACCTCTTCGACGACGACCGCCAGCAGGTAGAAGAACATGCCGAAGATCAGGAACCCGATCTTCATCTCCTCGCCCATGCCGAACAACCCCATGAACGCAGGGAGGAACGCGGTGATCGGCATCGCCCGCATGGGCGCCGCGATCGGGTTCACGAGCTGGTAGAACCACCCGAAGCTGGCCATCGCAAGACCGAGCGGGATCGCGACCACCGCCGACCAGAAGAACGCCTGCGCGATCCGCCACCAGCTCTGCGCCACGTTTCCGAGCAGGTCGTAGTCGGTCCACAGCCGGCCCAGCGCCTGCAGCACGCCCCAGGGCTTCGGCAGCGCCATGACCGGAAGCAGCTTCGACTCGGTGACGGCGATCCACGCCGCGATCACCACCAGCCAGGCGACGAGCGCGAGCACGGGGCGGAGCCCCGCCGGCAGGCGACCTCGGATGGCGAACAGGCTCGAGCTCAAAGGCGCCCCGCGTCAGTGCGACGGATTGGGATAGATCTTGATGTCGGTGCGACGGTTCTTCTCGCGCCCTTCCGGTGTGTCGTTCGTGTCCACCGGCTGGTCGGGGCCGTTGCCGATCGCTCGCATCCGCTCGTCGGGGAAGTGGTACTTGTCCATGAGGTAGCGCTTCACCATCTGCGCGCGCTCGCGCGAGAGCCGGACGTTCAGCTCGTGGGGCCCGGTGGCGTCGGTGTTGCCGAGGATGTCGACGACGGTGTTCTCATACGCCCGCATCATGTCGCCGATCTCGTCGACGACGGCGCGGGAGTCGACGCTCAACGCCGAGGAGTTGACGTCGAAGTAGATCGAGCGCCGTTGCGTCGCGATCGGCTGCTCGCCCGACTTCGGCGGGCTGTACTGGGTCGGCGGTTCGCTGGACGCGGTGGAGAAGTCGCTCGTGAGACTCGCCAGGTAGCGCCGGTCGACGCTGCCCTCGGTATCGGCGGCGTGCTTGATGATCCGCTCCTCGCGATACATCTCCTGGGCGCGGCGGAAGATGTTGTCGTAGTCCGAAGTGCTGCCGGGCTTGCCGAAGAAGGTCACGTTCTCGGCGTAGTCGGCGAGCCGCACACCCTCCAGCATCGTCTTCGCCAGGTCCTCGGGGATGTTGAAGTCCTTGATGGTCCCGATCAGGCTATAGGCGCGCGCCGGATTCGATTCGATGAACTGGCCACCCTTGAGCCATCCGCGCGCCAGTTTCACCAGGGTCTGCGGGTTCTTGGCGGCGAACTCGTCGCTGACGACGAGGATGTCCGCGATCAGGTGGCTCGCGACCTTCGTGTCGTAGACCTTCTTCGCCCCCGGGCGCTTCGCGACGGCGTCGCTCATGTCCGGATCCCATGCCACGGCGGCATCGACCTTTTGCTGCGCGAACAGCGTCGCCGGCTCGATGCCGTCCTTCGTGTGCACGGCGTGAGAGAAGATCTCGTCGCGCTGCTGCGTCGTCAGGGACGACGACTTGAGCCCGTCCCACAGCAGGAAGTGCGACGGCGTGTACGGCGCGAACGCGACCACCTTGCCCGACAGGTCCTCGATGCTGTTGATGCCCTGCTTGCCGATGAGTCCGTCGGCGCCGCGCGACCAGTCGACCATGTAGAAGGCGTGCGCCGGGGCGCCCTTGTCACGAAGCTGCGAGTAGTCCTTCGCCCAGACGTCGGCGGTGGTCAGCATCACGTCGACGTTGTTCGTGGCGAGCGCCGCCGCCCCTTCCGTCCAGTCGTCGATGATCTTGAACGACACGTTCAGGCCTTCGTCGGCGAAGATCGAGCCCGGCGCCGTCTCGAGCCCACCGTTCGCGACGAGCCCCGCTGCGCAGCCCACCCAGATGTTCACCCGGATGCGAACGTCCTTCGTCTCGGTGCTCGCGGTGGTCAACGGCTGGCTGGTGTCGAGCTGGCCCGACGCCGCACCGCCCCCCGCCGCGCGCGGCGCGGGCCGCTTGCCGATGGGGAGCACTCCGTAGCGGTACAGACCAAAGCCAACGAGCGCGATGCCGACCAGGAAGATGAGGATCCATCCACCCTTTTCGATCTTGACGGCCATGACACCTCCCCAACCGCGACCTGGGACGCCGGCGCGGGCGGATCAAGTGGTCTTGGTGGGCTGCTTCTCGCCGATCGTCTTCTCGGCCGGGCTCGGCGCCTGCGGCGTGGCGAGCCCCATCTCGACCTTGAACTGCTTCACCAGCTCGCTGGCACGGAGGCCCTCGGCCTCTTCCTCGATCTTGAGCTTCTGGGCGTCGACGTTGCCGAGCGCCATGTCCATGCGCGCCTCGTTGACCGCGGTCATCTCCTCGATCTTGCGCACCATCTCGTCGTGCGTCTCGCTGATGCCCGCGACCTCGAACTGCTCCATCGCGTCGGCGACCTTCTTCTGCCACTGCGCGCGGCGGTAGTCCCGGATCGCGTCGAGTGCCTGCTGGGTCTTGCGTTCCTTCTCGCGCAGGAACGCCTGCTTCACCACCATCGCCTTGTCGGCCGCAGCGCGTGCCGTCACCAGCTGGCCCTGGGTGCGCGCCAGCGCACCCTTGAGCTGCTCGAGCCGCACGGCGTAGTTGGCAGCGATGTCATCGCGCCCGGCTTGGATCGCGGCTCTCACCTTGGACGTCAGGTCGGCGAGCTCGCCCTGGTACTTGGCCTCTTCCTTCTCGAGCAGCGTGACGTTGGCCTTGACCATCGCGATGCTCTCGTTCATCCGCGGCACCTGGTCGTTCATGTCGCGGATGTTCTGCTCGAGGATCAGCTCCGGGTTCTCAGCCGTCGAGACGAAGAAGCCGACGAACGAGCGGATGACACGCTTCAGCCGGTTCCACATGCCGGGGCCTCCTTGAGGGCGGAATGCCTAGCGCTTGGTATCGCGGGTACCGGGATCCGTGCTGGACCCGCCCGTGCCGGGCGATAGAGTCGTCGTGATCGGGTTCTCGGTCACGAAGTACGAGACCGCATCCGCGATACGCTGCTCTTCCTTCTGCTTCTGCAGCCGCCAGTCGTCGACGCGGGCGCGTTCCTTCGCCACCGCCTCCGCATTCGCCTGGATCCGCGCTTGGCGCTCCTTCGTCAGCCGCTCGATCTCGGCTTCGATGTCCTTGGTCTCCGCGGCCTTCTTCGCCACCAGGTCTTCGAACGCCTTCTGCTGGACGCGTTCATAGGTGTCGAGCGCGCGGTCGCGCCGGATCGCGTCCTCGATCACGCTCTTGAGCGGCACGGCGGCGGCATCCAGCGCGAGCAGGATCGAGTTCTTGCGCATCTCGGGCGGAGCCGTGCGGATGTGGTCGCTCTGCAGCATGTCGGCGACCTTGAGAATCGTGTAGCCGCCCGGCGGCGAGCTGATCTCCGCGGCGGCATAGATCTGGTCGAACGCGTTCGGGTCGCTCACGTGCGAGGTGAACTGCGTGTCCGGCGCGATCGAGGCTGCGATCTCGGCGACCGCGCGCGCGGGATCCGCCGGAGCGGAAGCCGCCGGCGCGGGGCGATCGACCGTGATGAAGGTGTTGTACCACTTCTTGGTACCCATGGCGTCTCCTCGACGCGCGATTGGCGCGCCTCGACGTGAAGTGGCTGGAATCGCGCGGAGCCTAAACGGTTGTCAGGGCGGCGACAACCCATCCCCCGGAAGGGTGCGGATGCCCTTCTCCCCGCCACGGACGTGCGTTCCGACCGCGCGCATCAAGGGCGCGCGCGTCCGCCGGACGCCGCTTGCGCGTTGCGCACTCCGATCCCCACGCCCGTGAACCCCGCGGTGCGCACGGCGTCCAGCAGTCGCACGACTTCCCCGTGCCCGACGCGCTCTTCGGCTTCGATCATCACCTGCCGGTCGGGCTGGCGCGCGTGCACGGCGCGCAGGCTCGGCAGCACGGCGTCGAACGTGGTCGGCGATCCGTCCAGGAACAGCGTGCCCTTCTCGGTCAGGACCAGGTCCACGGGCTCCTGGTTCGCGCCCGAGGCGGCGGGCTGGCCGGTGGTCGACTTGGGCAGCTGAAGGTTGATCTCGCCCGCGCGCTTGAACGTGCTCGTGAGCGTGAAGAAGATCAGCAGCAGGAACAGCACG
>Ga0073909_10000208_pt1 | contig 20912 bp, 16 predicted proteins | sample Coa_R1_6_FD_66439 | JGI IMG/M metagenome (GOLD analysis project Ga0073909, IMG submission 66439) | Surface soil microbial communities from Centralia Pennsylvania, which are recovering from an underground coalmine fire. - Coalmine... | ecosystem: Environmental > Terrestrial > Soil > Unclassified... | reverse complement strand
AACTCGCGGGTGTGGGCGTTCCTCGGCGATGGCGAGATGGACGAGCCCGAGGCCACCGGCGCGCTGACGCTGGCTGCGCGCGAGGGCCTGGACAATCTGACGTTCGTCATCAACTGCAACCTGCAAAGGCTGGACGGCCCGGTGCGGGGCAACGGCAAGATCGTCCAGGAGCTGGAAGCCGTGTTCACGGGCGCGGGCTGGAACGTGATCAAGGTGCTGTGGGCGCGCGAGTGGGACGCGCTGCTGGCGCAGGACTACGAAGGCGTGCTCGTCGACCGCATGAACGAGACCGTCGACGGCGACTGGCAGAAGTACGTCGTCGAGTCCGGGGCCTACATCCGCGAGCACTTCTTTGGCACGGATGAGCGCTTGCTGAAGATGGTCGAGAACCTGAGTGACGACCAGATCAAGCGCCTGCGTCGCGGCGGCCATGACTACAAGAAAGTCTATGCCGCTTACGCAGCCGCGGTCGCGCACAAGGGCCAGCCCACGGTGATCCTCGCCAAGACCGTGAAGGGCTGGACGCTCGGCACCGGCGCCGAAGCGCGCAACATCACGCACCAGAAGAAGAAGCTGGATCAGGAAGAGTTGAAGAAGTTCCGCGACACGCTCGAGCTGCCGATCCCGGACAAGAAGATCCCGGAGGCGCCGCTCTTCCACCCCGGACCCGACAGCCCCGAGGTGCAGTACATGCTCGAGCGCCGGCGCGCGCTCGGCGGCTCGGTCCCCAAGCGCCTCGTGCGCGCGAAGCCCATGCCGCCCGCGGGCGGCAAGGCGTTCTCCGAGTTCGACGGCGGCACCGGCGCGAACCAGGCGGTGTCGACGACGATGGTGTTCGGCAAGCTCGTGCGCAATCTGATCCGCGAACCCAACTACGGGAAGCGCGTGGTGCCGATCATCCCCGACGAGGCGCGCACGTTCGGCATGGAGGTGCTGTTCCGCGAGGTCGGCATCTACCAGCCGTTCGGGCAGAAGTACGAGCCGGTGGATTCCAAGCTCGTGCTCTCGTACACGGAGAAGGCCGACGGCCAGCTCCTGGAGGAGGGCATCACCGAGGCCGGCTCGGTGGCGTCGTTCACCGCGGCGGGGACGGCGTACGCGACGCACGGCGCGACGATGATCCCGTTCTACGTGTTCTATTCCATGTTCGGCTTCCAGCGCACGATGGACCTGCTGTGGGCGTTCGGCGACGCACGCGGGCGCGGCTTCCTGCTCGGCGCCACCGCGGGCCGCACGACGCTCAACGGCGAAGGCCTGCAGCACGAGGACGGCCACAGCCACCTGCTCGCCAGCGCGGTGCCCAACTGCCTGCCCTACGACCCCGCGTTCGCCTACGAAGTGGCGGCGATCGTGAAGGACGGCCTGCGCCGCATGTACGAGAAGGGCGAGGACGTCTTCTACTACATCACCGTCTACAACCAGGACTACTCGATGCCGCCGAAGCCGGAGGGCATCGAGGAGGGGCTGCTGAAGGGCCTCTATCGCTATCGCCGCTCGGACGCCAAGCACGCGCTCAAGGCGCAACTCTTCGGCAGCGGGCCGCTGCTGCTCCAGAGCCTGCGCGCGCAGGAGATGCTCGCCGAGAAGTGGGGCGTCGCCGCCGACGTGTGGAGCATGACCAGTGCCGTGCTGCTGCGGAACGACGCGCTGGCGGTGGACCGCTGGAACCGCCTGCACCCGACCGAGGACCCGCGCCTGCCCTACGTGACCCAGGCGCTGCGGGGCAGCGAGGGCCCGGTGGTGGTGACCAGCGACTGGGTGAAGTCGGTGAACGACATGCCCGCGCGCTGGATCAGCAACCGCTTCGTGGCGCTCGGCACCGACGGGTTCGGCCGCAGCGACACGCGCGAGGCGCTCCGCCGGCACTTCGAGACCGACGCCGAGCACGTGGTCGTGGCCACGCTCCACGCGCTGATGCAGGACGGAAAAGTGAAGCCGGAAGTGGTGGCGCGTGCGATCGTGGAGTACCAGATCGACCCCGAGGCCATCGACCCGCGCGAGGCCTGACCGTGTCAGCGTCCCCCGCGGGTCATCGGCCGGACCGGCCGATAACGCGGCCATGTCGTTCCTGAGGGAGGTCGCGTTCGCGGCGCCGGTGACGCTGGCGCTCATGCCGCTCATCCACGCCGGGTACTCGGCGTGGGTGCGGCGGCAGCACCCGGCGAAGGGCGTGCGGTTCACGCACGCCGGTGTCCCCGTGCACTACGTGAAAACCGGCTCGGGCCCGGCCGTGGTGCTCGTCCACGGCGCCAACGGCACCAGCGGCGACTTCCCGCCCGAGCTGATCTCCGACCTCGCCCGCGACCACACCGTGATCGTGCTCGATCGGCCCGGCCACGGCTGGAGCGGGGCGCCGCGGGGGCCGCTCGGCCTGGAGCAGAACGCCGCGACCGTGCTCGCGCTCGTGCGCGAGCTCGACGCGCGGCCGGCCACGATCGTGGGCCACTCCTACGGCGCAGCGGTGGCGCTGCGTGCGGCGCTCGATGCGCCCGAGGACGTGAGCCAGGTCGTCGCCGTGTGCCCGTGCACCGCGCTCGACGAGCGCAACGCGCGCTACGGCTCGCTGCCGCTCATGAGCGGTCCCGTGGGCGCGACGCTGCTCCGTTTCTTCGCGCTGCCGATGGTGCCGTTCGGCTGGGCGCTGCGCGCCGACGCCTGGTATCCCGCACCCGCGCCGCGCGGCTGGGGAGAGTCGCGCGTGTTCGCCTACATCCCCTCGCAGATGCACACCGCGGTGCGCAACTTCAACCGGCTGGGCACGGACGTCACCTGGCTCCAGGAGCACCTCCCGGGCCTCAAGGTCCCGCTCACCGTGGTCGCGGGAGCGCAGGACCTGGTGACGCCGCCCGACCGCCACGTCGACTGGCTCCGGCGCGCCGTGCCCGCCGCGCGCATACAGATCGTGCCGCGCGTGGGCCACTGGCTGCCGCGCCTCACGCCCGAGTTCGTGAGCGCCGCGGTGCGCGGCCGGCCGAACCTGCAGCCCGCGCGCCTGGGCACTCAATCCGAGGCGAGCCCCAGCCGATAGTCCGGAGGTCCGCCCTCGGAGGCCTCCGTGAACCCCCTGCTGCTGTCGTTCATCGTGCTCGACCTGATCGTCACGGCCGCGGTGGTCGTCACCGTGCTCAAGCTCCGGGGTGGTGCACGGGGCGTGTCCTATCGCAATGCTCCCAGCATCGTGAGCATCGAGCAGATGCGCGCGCTCGAGGGATTCGCCCGCGAACAGCACGAGTACATCGGCGAGACCATGCGCGCGAACTGGAGCGGGATCCCCGACCAGCTGCCGCCGGTGCTCACCGCGCTGCTCGACGACCTGGAGCGCCGCGTGCGCGCGAAGGGGCTGCCGCTCGATCGCGCCGCGCTGAAAGTCATGCTGGCCGCGTCGCTCCGCTCGCACCGGATCGGCAGGGGCCGCGAGCGGGACGAGGCGTTCAAGCTCGTGGCGTGAGCGCGGCCGCTCAGCGGACGCCTACTTCCGCACCTCTCCCCGCGCCAGCATCCCTTCCAGCCGCGCCTTCAAAGCCGGCCACTCGTCGTCGATGCAACTGAACCACATCGTGTCGCGGGGCGTGCCGTCCTCGTTGAACATCCACTTCCGGAACGTGCCCTCTTCCACGAGCCCTAGACGCCGCATGGCCGCCTGCGACTTGCTGTTGGTCGAGCTGGTCTTCAACTCCACGCGCATGCAGCCTTCGACCTCGAACGCGTGGCGCAGCATCAGGTACTTGGTCTCGGTGTTGAGCACCGTGCGCTGGTGGTCGAGGCCGAGCCACGTCCAGCCGATCTCCACGCGCCGGTGCTCGCGCGTGATGTTGCCGAACCGCGTCGAGCCCGCGACCTTGCCGCTCGCGCGGTGCACGTGCACGAACGGCAGCGACACGCGGCGCGCCTGCTCGTCCACCGCCTTCTCGAAGTAGCTCCGGAGATCGGCTTCGGTCTTCACCTTGGCCGCGGTGAAGCGCCACAGCTCGGGTGCCAGGCCGATCGCGCGCAGACCGTCCCAGTGCCGCGCGAGATCCAGCGGCTCGAGCCGCACGTGGTGACCTTCGAGTACGACGGGTGAGAATTCCATGCGCGCATGGAACATGCGCGCGGCGGGCGCGTCAACGCTGTTCAGGCGACGGCCCGCTCAGCGACGGCGCTTCTTCGCCGCCAGCTTCGCGCGGCGGCGCGGGCGCGAAGCTCGTTCGGCGCGGGCAGGCTTGCGTTCCGCCGCCGCTCCGTCCGACCCGGGGGCGGTGGCCTCCGCGCCGCGCTGTGCGAATACAAAGAGATCCGGCCGGTCGTAGTGCCCCGCGGCATCGAAGATCCAGCGCGAGCCCGAAGCCTTCCCGGGGTCGATCTCCGCGAGCAGGATCTCCTCGCGAGCCTCGCACGGCCCGGCGAGCACGACGCCGTCGGGATCCACGATCAGGCTGTTGCCGACGTTGACCCACTCGAGCCCCGCCGGGAACGTGTCCTTGAACTTGTACCGGTCCGGGATGTGGTCGCGATGCAGCGCCTGGCAGACGCTGATCACGAACACCCGGCCCTCGCGCGCGATGTGACGCATGCTCGCGAGCCACTGGTCGCTCTTGTCCCACGTGGGCGCGAGATGGACCTGCGCACCCTGCTCGTAGAGCGCATAGCGGGCGAGCGGCATGTAGTTCTCCCAGCAGATCAACTGCCCCAGGCGTCCGCACGGCGTGTCGTGAACCTTGAGCGGCACCGGCTCGCCGGGCGTCCACGCCATGCGCTCGCCGCCCGTGGGCATGAGCTTCCGGTGGCGCTCGATCAGCCGGCCGGAGTCGTCGAACAGCAGCAGCGTGTTGTAGAGCGTCGTGCCCGAGCGCCCCGCGTTCCGCTCGTTGACGCCGATCGCCACCCACGCGCCCGCCTCGCGCGCGGCCGCGCCCAGCCGGTCGACGTCGGGGCCCGGCACGTCGACCGAGTTCTCGACCAGCTCGCGGTAGAGCTGCGAGATCTCCGGCCGGCGCGTGAGCGGGAGGAACCACACCCACGCGGGGTAAGCGGGCACGAACGTCTCCGGCAGCACGATCAGCTTCGCGCCGCGAGCACCCGCATCGGCGATCAGCGCGCACGCCTTCTCCACGGTGGCGGTGCGATCGAGGAACACGGGTGCGGCCTGCACCGCAGCGGCAAGGAATGGCTTGGAGGTCGTCACGGCTCGGGCTTCACGGGCGCTGATCTTTCCCCGGCAACGCGTCCCGGAACCGCGGGTCGTCCTTCCAGCCCGGACGCGGCGGCTTGTGGCCCGCGGCGGGCGCGTACGGCGACGCCTCAATCACGTGCATACGCGGCAGGTAGCGCGGGCAGTTCGGGAACACCTGCGACACTTGGAGCCGCACGACCTGCTGCGCTCCGTCCCAGCTCGCGCGCAGCGGGTCGTCCTGCGCCACGCTCGCGCGGCCGTTCACGCGCAGGCGCGATGGCCGGGTCCAGTCGATGAACAGGAGCCCGGCGTTCGGGTTCGCGAGCAGGTTGCCGAGCGAGCGGAACTGGCCGTTGCCGTCGTAGTCCGGCCACGCCAGCTCGACCGGCGACAGCACCCGCACGAACCCGGACCGTCCACCCTTGAACGAACAATCGGGATGGCCGTCGGGGCCGACGGTCGCGAGGAAGAACATCTCCGAGGCCTCGATCCACGCGCGGTGGGCCTCGCCGAGCTGCGTCGAGTACGTGACCTGGTCGAGCCGGTCGGCGATGCGCCGGCTGTCGAACTTGTCCTGCAGCCGGCGCTGTCCGTCGTGGTAGCGAGCGATCGTCACGTGAGCCTCCCCGAGTGTCGCGCCGAGCATCCCGCCCGCGCTGGGAGGCGTCAATGCCACCTCGGGTCGTTGGCAGGAGCGTGGCCCGTGCGCCATGATGGATGTTTACCGGTCCCCCCACCCGATCCCCGTGCCGCGCCCGGAGCCGTCGAGACGCATGCCCGTCCTCCCCCAGTCTCCCGCACGCCGGCGTGCCCGCGTCTGCCGCGGCCTCGTGCCGATCGTCGCCCTGGCACTCGCCGGCTGCTCGCACGGGCCGTCGACGTTCGTGGAGCTCCAGCCGCCGAAGGCGCCGGGCCCCGAGTCCGGCGCGCCGTCGATCGAGATCGATCCCACGAACGGCGACGCCCTGCTCAGCTGGGTGGCCGGCGGACCCGACGGCTGGCGCGTGTGGTTCGCGCGCTCCAGGGACCGCGGCGTCACCTGGAGCATCCCGGTCGCCGTGAGCCCCCCGGGCGAACCGCTCCTGCTCGATCTCGACTCCTCTCCCATCGTCGTCTGCGACGATGAGCACCACGTCGGGATCGGCTGGAGCACCGCGGTCTACCCGCCGGGCCGGCTCGAGCACACGGGCGACGTGCGCTTCGCGCGCTCCATGGACGGTGGACGCACGTGGGATGCGGTCAGCACGGTGAACGACGACGCCGCGAACGGCCCGTCGCGGCACTCGCACCAGGGCTTCGCCGTCTACCCGGACGGCAGCCTGCTCGCGGCGTGGCTCGACGACCGGCCCGGCAGCGAGCGGCTCGACGCCGACGTGAGCGAGGGCGTCGATGCCTCGATCTACGTCGCCCGCTCGCTCGACTTCGGCGCTCACTGGGGACCGAACTCCGCCCAGTGGTCGCGCGCCTGCCGTGGCTGTCGAGTCGCGGTCGCCGTGGATCTGATGATGCGGCCGCTGCTGTCGTTCCGTAAGCACTTCCCGGGACAGATCCGCGATGTGATGATCGCGCGGCCCGACGGTCCGTCGGCGCGCCTGTTCGACGACCATTGGGTGGCGCCCGGGGAACCGAGCGCCGGCGCGTCGCTGGTGCTGTCGCGCGACGGCACACTGCGCTCCGTCTGGTACACGGGGGCGCTCGGGCGAGAGGGCGTGTGGTTCCGCCAGGACCTTCCCGAGCTGCTGGACTCGACCGCTTCCCCCATCGCGCTCATCCACGCCGCGCGCGACCCGGTGATCAACGCCGATCTCGGCAAGGCCGGCATGTCGGGCTCACTCATCGCCTGCGACGCGGACACCACCGGCGCCAGCGCCGTCATGCTCGTGCGCGTCGCCTCCACCGGCAGGCAGGTCGTGGAGAGCATCGTCGTGCCCGGCTCCGAGGGGGCGCACTATCCCTGCGTCGGATCCGTCAACACCCGCCGCTACGCGTTCGTGGCCTGGACCGACCGGCACGACGGGATCAGCAAGCTACGGCTGCTGCGCTGGGACCTGCACCGTTAGCCGCTACTCCTTCACCAGGTAGTAGCTCGCCTGCGGATGATGGACGATGAGCGCGCTCGTGCTCGCCTCGGGCACGAGCTGCCACGCACTCGTGAGCGTGACGCCGATCGCGTCCTCGGGCTTCAGGAGCGTGAACAGCTTCCCTTGATCGGCGAGGTCCGGGCAGGCGCTGTAGCCGAACGAGTAGCGCTTGCCGCGCTCGTCCTCGAGCTTCAGCTCGCCGCGGATCTTCCGGTGGTGCCACTCGGCGAGGCCCTCGGTGGCGGCCATGGCGAGCCCGTGGATGAACAGCGACTCCGAGTACTCGCCGCGCTTGTCGAGCGCAGCACCCAGCTCGTCGGCGCCCGAGCCCACGGTTACCAGCTGGAACGACACCACGTCGAACTTCGAAGAGGATGCCGGCTGGAAGTAGTCGGAAAGGCAGAGCCCCTCGCGGTCGGCCTGGCGCGGGAACGTGAAGCGCGCCACCTCCTCGATCTTGCCGCGCGCCACGAGCGAGCCGGCCGCGAACGCCGACGGCTCGTACACGATCAGGTCCTGGCCGTCCGACTGGCACGGGAAGTAGCCGTAGACGGCGAGCGGCCGGAGCCAGCCCTTCTCGCGCGCCTCCTTCTGCAGCTTCAAGCGTCGCGGCTCGAAGTCCTCGCGCACGAGCTTGTCGAACACCGCCGCGTCGCCCCGGGCGCCCCAGTGCAGGCGGTAGAGCGTCTTCAGGTCCATGCCCTCGTACATGCCGTCGAACGGGATCGCGGAGCTGGGCGTGACGCGCGCGCCCCAGAACGGCGGCGCCGGCACGGCAACGTCGCGCGACACGCTGACCTTGAAGTCGCGCTGCTGGGCGCTCGCCGCCGCAGAGCGCGCCTCGAGCTCGGCGCTCTTGCTCTTGAACTCGAACGCCTCGCGCTTGACGCGCGCCACCGCCTCCCCGCGCGTGGCGGGCGCGATCAGCGCGTTCATCGTGTCCAGTCCCTCGAACGCATCTTTGCAGTAGAAGACACCCGGTTCGTAGAAGACCTCGCCGTCCACGAGCGCGGCTCGACGGCCGAAGTTGCGGTTGATCGCGGCGCCGCCGATCAGCACCGGCACCTTCATCCCCAGGCGGTGGAGCTCGTTCACGGCGATCGGCATCTGCCGACTCGTGGACACGAGCAGCGCCGAGAGGCCGATCGCGGTCGCGTCCAGCTCGCGCGCCTTGTCGACGATCGCCTGCACCGGCACCTGCTTCCCGAGGTCATGCACGGTGTAGCCGTTGTTGGAGAGGATCGTCTTCACCAGGTTCTTGCCGATGTCGTGCACGTCGCCGAACACGGTGGCGAGCACGACGCGGCCCTTGGAGACGTCGGCGGTCTTCTCCAGGTAGCGCTCCAACTGCGCCACCGCCTTCTTCATCACCTCGGCGCTCTGGAGCACGAACGGCAGGATCAGCTCGCCGGCGCCGAACTTGTCGCCGACTTCCTTCATCGCCGGCAGCAGCACCGTGTTCAGGACCGTGACCGGGTCCTGGCGCTTGACCGCCTGGTCGACGAGCGTCTCGATACCCGCGGGCCGCCGGTGCAGGATCTGGTGGTGGAGGCGCTGCTCCACGCTCATCGAGGCTTCCGCCGCCTCGTCCTCTTTCGCGCGCGCGTCGGGCGCGCGGCCCTCGAAGTGGGTGATGTAGGCGGCGAGCGCCTGCGGCTGGCGCGCGAAGATCAGATCCTCCGCGAGCTGCCGGTCGGCTGCAGAAAGATCGGCGTACGGGATCACGTCCGCGGGGTTGACGATCGCCATGTCGAGCCCGGCCTGGACCCCGTGGTAGAGGAACACGCTGTTCAACACCGCGCGCGCCTCCTTCCCGAGGCCGAACGACACGTTCGAGACGCCGAGCGACGTGAGTACGCCCGGGAGTTCCCGCTTGATGAGCCGGATGCCCTCGAGCGTCTCGATGCCGGAGCGAGCGAACTCCTCGTCGCCGGTGGCGAGCGTGAACGTCAGGTCGTCGAAGATCAGCCGGCCCGAGGGCAGGCCGAACTCGTTCGTCACGATGTCGTGGATGCGCTTCGCCACCTCGAGCTTCCGCTGCGCGGTCTTCGCCATGCCCGTCTCGTCGATCGTCAGCGCGATGACCGCGGCGCCGTAGCGCGCGACCAGCGGCATCACGGCGTCGATCCGCTCGCGGCCGTTCTCGAGGTTGATCGAGTTGACGATCGCCGAGCCCGGGCACGCCTGGAGCGCCTCGTCGATGACGTTCGCCTCGGTGGAATCGATGCACAGCGGCGCTTCCACCGAGAGCGACAGGCGCTTGACGAGCGCTCGCATCTGGGCGGCTTCATCGGTGCGCTCGGTGAGCGCGAGGCAGAGGTCCAGCACGTGCGCGCCGCCCTCCACCTGCTCGCGCGCCATCGGCACCATGTCCTCGAGCGTGCCCTCCAGCGCCAGGCGCTTCATCTTCCGCGAGCCCTGCGTGTTCAGCCGCTCGCCGATCAGCAGCGGGCGCGGCTCCTGCTCGAGCGCCGCGGCGGTCATGCCGGAGGAGACCGACCAGCGCCGCGCGCCGTTTCCGGGCCAGCTCGACCGGGCGCGCGGCTTCGCGCCGTGGCCGACGGCCGCGACCAGGCTCTGGATGTGCTCCGGCGTCGTGCCGCAGCAGCCGCCGACCGCGTTGACGCCGAAGTCGAGCACGAACTCGCGCAGCGTCTCGGCGAACGGCTCCGGCCGCATCGGGTAGAGCGTGCGCCCGCCGTCGTTGATCGGGAGCCCGGCGTTGGGGATGCAGTGCACGGGCGTGCTCGCGTGCTCGCACAGGTAGCGGATCGCGTCGCGCATGAGATCCGGCCCGGTCGAGCAGTTCAGGCCGATCACGTCCACGTGCAGCGCCTCGAGCGTGGCCAGCGCGCCGCGATAGTCCGTGCCGAGCAGCATGCGACCCGTGGGATCGAGCGTGATCGAGCACTGGATCGGGACCGTGTGGCCCGCGAGCTTCATCGCCTCGCGCGAGGCGAGCACCTGCGCCTTCATCTCCAGCATGTCCTGGCAGGTCTCGAGGATGAGCACGTCCGCCCCGCCCTCGATCAGCCCGTGCGCCTGGGGCAGGAACGCGGCGACGAGGTCGGCGAGCGAGAGCTTGCCCAGGTCCGGGTCCTCGGAGGACGGCAGGAACCCCGAGGGCCCCATCGAGCCCGCGACGAAGCGCGGGCGGCCGTCGGCGGCGTGGCGGTTGGCGGCGCCGCGCGCGATCGCGGCGGCGGCGCGGTTCAGCTCGCGCGTCTTCTCCCCCAGCCCCCACTCCTCGAGCCGCGTGCGCGAGGCCTGGAACGAGTTCGTCTCGATCACGTCCGCGCCCGCGTCCAGGTAGGCCGCATGGATCGCCTCGACCACGGCGGGCCGGGTGAGCGACAGGTAGTCGATGCAGCCTTCCCAGCGCTTGCCGCCGTAATCCTCGGCGGACAGCTCGCGGGCCTGGACCTGCGTGCCCATGCCGCCGTCGAAGAACACGACGCCGGCACGGAAGCGGTCGATATAGGGGCTGCGGGTACTCACGGGTTCGTGCGCTCCCTGGCGCTGCCGGGGGCCGCCGCTCACGGGCGGCCGCGCGGAAAGATTGGCGGAAGATGCTACCGGGGTGGGCCCCGAAACGCCACCGGGCGGCGCGCGTCGCTGCGGCCGCCCGGGGACTCGTTGGATGCCGCTTACGACCGCTAGGTCGCTTTCCGGATCGCGCGGCGGACCTTACGGCGCACCACGCGGCGCACGCGGCGGCGCGTCACCCGCTTCCGGCGCACCACCCGCCGGACCACGCGGCGTACGCGGCGACGGGTCACCCGCTTCTTCACCCGCGTCCGGCGCACCGCCTTCCGCACCGCCCGCTTCGCCCGGCGCTTCGCCCGCCGGCGGCGGACTCCAGTCCCGACTTTCGCCCGCCTGGTTGCCTTCTTGGCTGCCATGTTCGCCTCCTTGGATGGATTCGGGCCCGAACGCGTGGACGAGTCGCGCGAGTCCGTTCGCGATGCAGCAGCAACCTGAGCGCGCCGCAAGAGCACGCGCTCCGCAGCCCAGCAAAGCATACGAAGCGCGATCCGGCCAGCGAGCGTCCTTTGCGTCACCTTGACCTCGACCGCGCCCGTGGACTCTCTTTTACGCCATGGTCCGCACCCTCGCACTGCTTCGTCACGGCCGCGCCGCCGGCCAGGGCCCCGATGCGCCGCTCACGGTGCAGGGCATCGAGCAGCTGCAGAAGTTGGCCGCCGTGCTCGCGGCGGAGGGCTGGCGCCCCGAGGTGATCCTCGTGAGCCCGCTCCTGCGCGCGAAGGAGTCGGCGCGCACGCTCGCCGCCGGGACCGGCGTGACGCGCCCGGCCGTGGTGCTGCACGAGCTGATCCCCGACAGCGAGCCGCTGGACGCGCTGCAGGCCATCGACGCCGCGGCGCCGGGCAGCAAGTTGGTGCTCGTCGTCTCGCACCTGCCGCTCGTGGGGCGCATCGCGCACGAGCTGACGGGCGAAGAGGTCGCGTTCACACCCGCGACGCTGGCGGAGATCGCGGACCAGGGCGACGGCACGGCGCGGCTCGTGCGGCGATTGAGCGCGGAAGAGTTGTAAGCTCGGCGCAGAGGAGGGTGTCCAATGGCATCCTGGCAGGGCAAAGTCGCAGTCGTCACCGGCGGCAATCGTGGCATCGGGCGGGGCATCGCCGAGGCCCTGGCGAAGGAAGGGCTGGTCGTGGCGCTTACCGCGCGCGACGGTGCCGCGGCACGCGAGGCCGCGACCGAGATCGGCCACGGCGCGCGCGGCTATGCGCTCGACGTACGCCGGCAGGCGCAGGTGGCGGCTCTGTTCGCCGCGATCGAAAAGGACCTGGGCGGCGTCGACGTGCTCGTCAACAACGCCGGTGTCGGCACGTTCGCCCCCGTCGCCGAGATGAGCATCGAGGACTGGCACGCGGTGATCGAGACCAACGTCAACGGCGTCTTCTACTGCACGCGAGAGGCGATCCCGCGCATGATCCAGCGCGGCGGCGGCTACATCTTCAACGTCTCATCGCTCGCCGGGCGCAACGCGTTCCCGGGTGCCGCCGCCTATTGTGCCAGCAAGCACGCGGTGAACGGCTTCAGCGAGGCGCTGTTCCAGGAGGTGCGCGACGAGGGCATCCGCGTCACCTACCTCATGCCCGGCAGCGTCGCCACCGCGTTCGGCAGCGGCTCGGCCGCGAAGCAGGGTTGGGCGCTCCAGCCCGAGGACGTGGGCGAGATGGTCGTGGACCTGTTGCGCACGAACCCGCGCGCGATGCACAGCCGCGTGGAGATGCGGCCGTCGAGGCCGAAGAAGGGGTAGCCGCGCGACGCCACGAGGTCGCCGACCGACGGAACGGGACCCATCTCGGTCTCGTGCGCGTCATCGGCCGCTGCATCTCCCCCTGATCCGCCGCTGGCGGCGACCTCCGACCATGTTCGGGCGTCGACGTCGAACGCCCAGCTGTCCGCGAGGTCGGTTCCATCCGCGGTACCGAACGTGCTGTACCCGCCGAACACGATCATCTGGCGGTGGACGGGATCGAACGTGGCGGTCTGCCCGTCGCGCGGGATCGGCGCATCGAACGACACGATCCGCGACCACGCGAGCGACTCCAGCGACAGGAACCAGACACCGCCGTCGACGCCTCCATCGACGATCATGCGATCGTTCGCTGCGTCGACGAACGCCGGGCGCCCGTACGGAACCCCGGGGGGCGAGCAGCCCGTGGTGCCGAGCGCCGTCCACTGCCCGGTCGAGAGCGACAGCGACCACACCACTCTCGGGGCGCCGACCCGGCCCGAGCCACTGAACACGAGCATCCGGTCCCTGCGCTCGTCATAGATGGCGCTGTGATACCGGTGGCCCGGTGGCGATGGGCTCGCGAGCAGGCGCGACCAGGTCGGGCCCGATGACAGGTCCAGCGCCCACACGTCGTCCAGGACGCCGTCGGGGGACGTCCATCCGCCGTGGACGATCATCCGGTCCCGTATTGGATCGTAGATCGCCGAATGCCATTCCCGCGGCGCCGGCGGGATTCCGAGGGCGTCGAGCTTCCGCCACCTCAGGTTGGAGAGCGAGAGCGCCCAGACTTCGTTCGAAAGCTCGTTGTCGGTCTGCACGCCCCCGAAGACGATCATCCGATGCCGTTTCGGGTCGTAGATCGCGGTGTGACCGTAGTTCGCGCGAGGAGGGATGCCGGTTGGAGCCAGCTCGGTCCACCTCGGAGGAGTGTGGCCAAGGGACAGGGCCCAGACGTCGCTGGCCCCATCGCCGCCGAAGACGATCAGGCGTCGTCGTACCGGGTCGAAGATCGTGCTGTGCCCGGAGCGAGCCGGTGGGACCGGCGCGGTGACCGTGGACTCGGGAGCGGAAGCGAGCGTGTCTCCGTCCGTGCTGGCCGAGGTCAGCACGAGAGCCGTGAACAGGATGTTGAGAGGGTTCATCGCGCCGCCCCGCCCCGCAGGATCCGCGACCGCCTCGACAACCGTATGGCGCCCGCCAGCCTCGTGAAATCGGGCATTCGAGAAGGGCAGCGCCGGTTATCGCCTGACCCACGCGGGTGGAGGTAGGGCGCTGACGGGAGCCGGGCAAGAGGTGAGACGCTGCTCGCAGCCTCGCGTCCCCCGTCTCACCGCGGGCCGCGCCCGGGCCCGTTTCCCCGCGCCGGGAGCGCCTGCGTTGTGGGCGGCGCGGGCGCTCCGGTAGGTTCCACCGTCACCCAAGCCCCCATGGGCCCGTGCAGAGTCGGCCCGGCGCCTTCGCGCTGGTGACCGGCCGCTCCCCCCGATTCCGACCGACCCAGGAGATCCCGATGCGACTTCGTCTGCAGCCGCTGGCGTGCCTCGCCGGCGCCGGGCTGCTCGCCCTGATCCTCGCGGCACCCGCCCGTAGCGCCTCGTCCGGCTCCAGCGGCGACAACGCGCCGTTCTGGACCGGCAAGCCCACCGCCGCGCAGTTCAAGGAGCGGCAGGAGAAGCGGCTGGCGCTGGCCAAGGCGGCCATGGAGAAGATGCTCGCGGTCAAAGGCGCGCGCACGATCGAGAACACGCTGGCACCGTTCGACGAGATCAGCCGCCAGCTCGACATGGCGGGCTCGCAGTCGGGCCTCATCGAAGAGGTGAGCCCGGACTCGGCGACGCGCTCCGCGGCGGAGGGGATGTCGCAGGAGATCTCGAGCTTCGTCACCGACCTCTCGCTCAACCGCCAGGTCTACGACGCGCTCGCGGCGATCGACACGTCCAAGGCCGATGCCGAGACGCGGTACTACCTGGCGAAGTCGCTGCGCGACTTCCGGCTCGCGGGTGTGGACAAGGACCAGGCCACGCGCGACAAGATCAAGAAGCTGAACGACGAGCTGGTGCTGATCGGCCAGGAGTTCGGGCGCAACATCCGCGAGGACAAGAGCACCGTCACCTGCGTGCCCGGTGACCTCGACGGTCTGCCGCAGGATTTCATCGACCGGCACAAGCCGGGCGCCGATGGGAAGGTCACGCTGACCGTGGAGTACCCCGACTACGGCCCGATCTCCACGTACGCGAAGAGCGACGACCTCCGCCGCCGCATGTACATGGCGTACCAGAACCGCGCCTACCCGAAGAACATCGACGTCCTCGACCGCATGCGGCAGAAACGCTTCGAGCTGGCGACCGCGCTCGGGTTCACGAACTACGCCGACTACATCATGGCGGACAAGATGACGGGTAACGCCGTCACGGCGCGCTCGTTCATCGACCGCGTGGTGGCGGCGTCGGGGACCCGCCAGGACCGCGAGTACGCGCAGCTCCTCGCCCGCAAGCAGAAGGACGTGCCCGGCGCCACGGTCGTCAACTTCTGGGAGTTCCCGTACTTCTCGGAGCAGGTGCGGAAGAGCGACTACGCGTTCGACTCGCAGGAGCTGCGCGCGTACCTGCCGTACGACCAGGTCAAGCAGGGCGTGCTCGACATCGCCGCGAAGCTGTTCAGCGTCGAGTTCCGCCGGGTGAAGGACGCGCCGGTGTGGGACCCCGCCGTTGAAGCCTATGAGATGTACGACGGCGGCAAGCTCGCCGGCCGCTTCTATCTCGACATGCACCCGCGCGCCAACAAGTACAGCCACGCGGCGCAGTTCGACATCCGCACCGGCGTCGCGGGCCGCCAGGTCCCCGAGGCGGCGCTGATCTGCAACCTGCCGGGCGGCGAGGCGGGTGATCCCGGCCTGTGCGAGTACAACGACGTCAACACGTTCTTCCACGAGTTCGGCCACCTGCTGCACACCATGTTCGCCGGCAATCACAAGTGGGTGGGCACCGGCGGCATCCGCACCGAGCACGACTTCGTGGAAGCGCCGTCGCAGATGCTCGAGGAGTGGATGAAGAGCCCCGAGGTGCTGGCCGCGTTCGCGAAGGATCCCAAGACCGGCAAGGTCATCCCCGCGGAGCTGGTGAAGCGCATGAACCGCGCGAACGACTTCGGCAAGGGGCTGCTGGTGCGGCGGCAGATGGTGTACGCGGGGCTGTCGCTCGCGTGCTACGACCGCGACCCGGCCGGCGTATCGACCGACCAGCTGTTCAGCGACCTGGTGAAGAAGTACCAGCCGTTCCCGTTCGTGGACGGCACGCACTTCCAGTGCTCGTTCGGCCACCTCGATGGCTACTCGGCGGTGTACTACACGTACATGTGGTCACTGGTGATCGCGAAGGACATGTTCTCCAAGTTCGACAAGGACCACCTGCTGGCGCCGGGCGTGGCCAAGGACTACAGGGCGGCCGTGCTCGCCCCGGGCGGCTCCAAGCCGGCGGCGCAGCTCGTGCACGACTTCCTCGGCCGCGACTTCAACGAGCAGGCGTGGAAGACGTGGCTCGACTCGGACGAGGCGACGCCGTAGGCGGCTCGATCACCCGGCGGCCGGCGGGGCCTTCCCTCGCCGGCCGCTGCGTTTTCCGGTGGCTCCGCCCGCGCGCCGGGCCTAGAATTCCGTCCGGCGCCGGCGACCGGTTCGACCGGCGCCCGGATCGGAGGCCCCCGTGAAGCTGTTCCTCCGCGTGATGTCGCTGGTCGCGCTCGCGATCGCCCCGCCCGCCGCCCACGCCTCCAACTGCGCCGGCACCTCGACGGGCATGATTCCGGTGAACGACCTGGGCCCCGGCCTCTACAAGGGCGTGCAGGGCGGCCTCTACCCCGGCGGCTCGAACGTGCGCCCCGCCGCGCACGAGGCGGCCGGTGTGGCGATCGCGAACGCGATCGTGCCCCTGGACACGCTCGGACAGCCGGACGCCGCGAATGGTCACGTCGTGTTCGTGTCGATCGGCATGAGCAACTGCACGCAGGAGTTCAGCGCGTTCGTGCCGAAGAGCAACGCCGACCCGGTGCGCAAGGGCAACGTGCGCACGATCGATTGCGCGGTGGGCGGCCAGACCGCGCAGATCCTCGCCCAGCCGACGTCCGCCTACTGGGACTCGGTGGCGACGCGGCTCCGCGGCCACGGCTCGGCGCCGAAGCAGGTTCAGGTGGTGTGGTTGAAGGACGCGAACGCGAATCCCACGGGCACCTTCGAGGTCACGACCGACACGCTCGCGGCGCAGTTCTTCCGCATCGTGCAGATCCTCAAACTGAAGCTCCCGAACGTGAAGCAGGTGTTCTTCACCAGCCGCATCTACGCCGGCTACGCCAGCACCACGCTCAATCCCGAGCCCTACGCCTACGAGAACGCGTTCGCCATCAAGCGCGTGATCGCGCAGCAGCTGGCAGGCGACCCGGCGCTCAACTGGGACGCCGCGAACGGCCCGGTGGTGGCGCCCTGGCTGTCGTGGGGCCCGTATCTCTGGGCCGACGGTTTGAACCCGCGCTCCGACGGCCTCACGTGGGCGTGTAGCGAGCTCAACTCGAGCGACGGCACCCACCCGTCGGCGACCGGCCGGCTCAAGGTCGCCGACAGCCTGCTCGCGTTCGTGCGGCGCGATGCGGCAACCGCACCCTGGTACGCGATCCCGGGCACCGTCGGGGTGCCCCGCCCGAACGCTGGTCCAGTCCGTCTGAACCTCTCGGTGTCGCCAAACCCCTCGCGCGGCATGGCGACGTTCACGATCACCGCGCCGGCGGGTGCGGCGTGGCGGCTGACCGTCGTGGACGCGGCCGGGCGACACGTTCAGGAGAACACCGGACAAGGAATCGGGTCGCCGGAAACGAAGGTGATACGAATTGGTGTGGGCAACGCACTGCGCGCCGGGGCATACTTCGCGCGACTCGATACCGACGAAGAGCACGTCGTTCAACGGCTGATCCTGCTCGAACCCCCGACCGGGCGACACTGACTCCATGTAGGAGGTCCCGGATGCGACCCCGGCTCGCGGGAGCCCGCCTGCTCGTTCCCTTCCTGGTCGGTCTGGCGCTCGGCCTTGCCGCGCCCGTCCTTGCCGGAACGAGCGAGCCCGGCGTGAACCTGCGCTGGGATAATTGTTACGGCGATGGCGGCGCGTGGAACAAGGCCTTCGCGTGCGACAGCAATGTGCTCGGCGAGCAGCTCGTGGGATCGATCGAGCTCGACCAGACGATCACGCGGGTGAACTCGATCCAGTTCGTGGTGGATATCGTTGCCGCGTCGCCGGCGCTGCCGGCGTGGTGGTCGCTCGCCCGCTCGGGTGGCTGCAGGTCGACGTCGCTCGACCTGAATCCCTTCCAGTACCCGCCTTCGAGCGCCTGTGTGCCTTGGTCTCTCGGTCCTTACGGCGGCGGATTGGGCACGTATTCCGCCGGCCCGCAGGGTCCGGCTTCGGCGCGCGTGACCGGCGCGGTCGCGGTCGACATCAACCACCTGGGAACGCTCTCGCCGGGAACGGAGTACTTCGTGTTCCGTCTCACGATCGACCACGCGAAGACCGTGGGCACGGGCGCCTGCACCGGGTGCAACGAGCCCGTGTGCATCTTCCTCTCGCGCGTGTCGCTGTTCCAGCAGGGCCAGAGCATGGCCGCGATCCATCTCGAGCGCGGAGCCAACTTCCTGGGCAGCCAGTACGTGACGTGGCAGAACGCGTATCCCATCGACGTGCACCACGAGTGCGACCCGTCGGTGCCGTTCTGCGCCCGGCAGTACACGGCATTCGGCTGCGTGCTCGCCGGGCCGACCTCCGGCCGCCGCTCCACCTGGGGCGCCGTGAAGTCGCTCTACCGGTGAGAGGGGGCGCCATGCCTCGCATCCTGCCCGTGCTCGTCGTGGTCGCTCTGGCGCTTCCGTCCGTGGCGATCGCGGGCGGGCCCGGCGTGAACATCCGCTGGGACGCGTGCTACGACGACAGCGGGGCCGCGAACAAGCTGTTCGCCTGCGATACGAACACCGGCTCGGAGTCCCTGGTGCTGTCGCTCGTCATGGACGACGTGATGGACTCCGTGTCGGGCATGGAGATCCGCGTCGAGTTCTGGAGCGCGAGTGCGAGCCTGCCGGATTGGTGGCAGTTCAAGAACATCGGCACCTGTCGGCAATCGTCCTTGAGCTTCTCCACCATTCTCCCGCCAGCGGCCGTGAACTGCAGTGACTGGGCGAGCGGGAACGCGGCCGGCGGCATCGGCTCCTACACGGTCAGCCGATTCGGTCCGAACATGGCCACGGTCCTGGTCGCCGAGGCGGTGCCCCCCACGGCGCTGGCGTCGCTGGCCCCCGGAACCGAGTACTTCCTCTGCAGGCTGACGATCAATCACCTGAAGACGGTCGGCACGTCGTCGTGCACGGGCTGTGACGTTCCGGTGTGCGTCGTGTTCTCCGCGGTGAACGTGGACACGCCGATTCTCGCGAACAACCGCAGGTTCTGGACCGGCGCGAACAACGTCGCGAGTCAGCTCGCCAACTGGCAGAACGGGAGCCCCGTGAACCCGTTCATCGGCGGCAGCACCATGACCGGCGGCCCGAGAACGACGCTCGAGGGTTGCGTCCTGTCGTCCACGCCAACGCGCAACTCCACCTGGGGAGCGGTGAAGGCACTCTACCGGTAGAGCCTCGACCGGCTCACAAGCCCGGGGCGCGTTGTGCGCGTTGACACACCTTTCAGCGGACACGGCATGGCACGACTGGACCGTCCTGGAGCCGGCGCGACCGGTCAGAACGGACCACGGCCGGGCCCGTTGGGCGCTGGTAGATTGGGCAGCGATCCCAGTGCTCGCGTGCGCCTCGTCCCGAGGAGGTCCCGTATGTTCCGCCACCCAGCAATCAGCTCGTTCCTGGCGCTGGTCGCCGCCACCCTGGTCGCCTCCGCCGCGCTCGCCGCCCCCACGCTTCCCGGTATCAACATCCGCTGGGACAACTGCTACGCCGACGGCGGCGTCATGAACAGGTCGTTCGCCTGCGACACGAACACGGGCACCGAGTTGGCCGTGATGTCGCTCCAGCTCGAGGCCGGGATGGATCCCGTGAGCGGGATGGAGATACGCGTCTCGCTCAAGGCCGCGGCGCCCGCCCTGCCCGCGTGGTGGCAGTTCAAGAACACGGGTTCCTGCAGACAGGCCTCGCTCAGCTACATCCCCTTCCTGGCGTCCACCGCGAACTGCATCGACTGGGGCCAGGGCCACGGAGGAGGAGGAGCGGTCGCTGCCTACCGTGTCGACGAAATCGGGCCCGGGAGCGCGGTGATCCTGATCGCATCCGCCGTCCCATCCACGAACCTGGTCCAACTCGACCCCGTCACGGAGTACACGCTGGGCGCGCTGACCGTGAACCACGCCAAGACGGTCGGCACCGACGCCTGCGCCGGGTGCACGACGCCGGTCTGCATCCTGTTCACGTCGCTCGACGTGACGACGCCGGACATCGCCAACGACCGTTTGTTCACGCAGGGCGCCAACGACGTCGCCAGTCAGGTCATCCACTGGCAGAGCGCTCAACTCACGAACCTGGTGAACCACTGCACCGGCACGTTCAACTGCACGACGACTTTCGACTGCCTGGCCGCCTCGCCCACCGCGGCCCGCCGCAACACCTGGGGCGCGGTGAAGGCGCTCTATCGGTGAGCTGAGGCTTTAGCCCGCCTTGCCGGGCTTGGCGGGCGCCCACCGGACAAGGAATCGGGTCACCGGAAACGAAGGTGATACGAATTGGTGTGGGCAACGCGGTGCGCGCCGGGGCATACTTTGCGCGAAAGGGGGTCGCCATGCGTCGCATCCTGCCCCTGCTCGTCGTGGTCGCTCTGGCGCTTCCGCCCGTGGCGATCGCGGGCGGGCCCGGTGTGAACATCCGCTGGGACAACTGCTTCGACGACGGCGGACTCATGAACAAGACCTTCGCCTGCAATACGAACACCGGCCAGGAGCAACTCGTGGTGTCGTTCGTGCTCGCCGATGCCATGCCGGACGTCTCGGGACAGGAGATCATCGTGGACATCCGCTCGGCGAGCGCGACGCTACCCGCTTGGTGGGCGTTCAAGAACGCGGGTACATGCCGTTTGAACTCGCTGGCATTCCTCGCCGGAGCGGTCGGGAGCGAGGTCAACTGTACCGAGTGGTCGGGAGGTCAGGCCGCCGGGGGCATCGGTGTCTACCAGATCGGCTCGCCTGGCCCCAACGGCGCCCTGTTGAAGGCCGCGCTCGCGGTGCCGAGCACGGCGCCCGCGGCGCTGGACCCGGGCGTCGAGTACATCTCCGGGCGCCTGCGCATCAACAACCTGAAGACCACGGGAACAGGCGCATGCGCCGGCTGCACCGAGCCCGTCTGCATCTACCTCACCTCGATCAACGTGACCTCGCCGGTGCT
>Ga0073909_10000207_pt1 | contig 20994 bp, 21 predicted proteins | sample Coa_R1_6_FD_66439 | JGI IMG/M metagenome (GOLD analysis project Ga0073909, IMG submission 66439) | Surface soil microbial communities from Centralia Pennsylvania, which are recovering from an underground coalmine fire. - Coalmine... | ecosystem: Environmental > Terrestrial > Soil > Unclassified... | reverse complement strand
GGCCTCGACCGCGACGAAGTCGCGAGCTGCCGTTCGGTGCTGCCGGGTGTGCGCTTCGCCTGCGACGCCTACGTGGACTTGGTGCGCAGCCGGAGCCTGCTCGAGGCGGTAGCATCTTCGCTGACCGAGTTCTTCGCTCCCGACATCATGACCAAGCGCGTGCTCGCCTGGGAGACGCACTATCCGTGGGTGAGCCCCGAGATGCTCGCCTACTTCCGCGGGCGCGTCACGCGCGCCCGGCGCGATTCCGCCGAAGCCATCGAATTCGCGGTACAGCACGCGACCCGCTACGAGCTGCAGGAGCGCTGCGTGGCGGCGCTGATCCGCAAGACCGAGATCCTTTGGCAGCTTCTCGATAGCGTGTACGCCGCCTACATCGAGCCGGGCTGGGGACGGGGTGGCCCGCGGTGATCACCGCCGACACGCGGCCGCGCATCGCCTCCAAGGCGCGGCTGCGCTACGATCGCAAGACTGACCGCACCATGCTGCTCTATCCCGAGAAAGGCCTCGTGCTCAATCCCACAGCCGCCGAGATCGCCAAGCTGTGCACCGGCGAGCATTCCGTCGCCGCCATCGTCGCACGGCTCGCGCCGCAATACGGCAAGGACGCGACCGAAATCGAGAATGAGGTGATGAAGTTTCTCACGGCCCTTGCCGAGCGTGGCCTGCTGCAGGAGGCTTGATTGAGCGAAATCCGCCCCTACACGCTCGTCGCGGAGCTCACCTACCGCTGCCCGCTGCGCTGTCCCTATTGCTCGAATCCGGTTGAATGGGCGAAGCGCAAGAACGAGCTCGACACCGAAACGTGGCTGCGAGTCTTTCGCGAAGCGGAAGATCTGGGTGTGGTCGGGCTGAATCTGACCGGTGGCGAGCCGATCCTGCGCCGCGACCTGGAAGAGCTGATCGCGGGCGCGAGAAAGCTCGACCTCTACACCAACCTGATCACGAGCGGGATTCCGCTGTCGCGCGCCCGCCTGGAAAAATTCCGCGCCGCCGGCCTGGACAACGTGCAAGTCTCGGTCCAGGACGTGGACGCCAAGGGTTCGGACCGGATCGCGGGACTGCGCTCCTTCGAAAAAAAGCTCGAAGTCTGCGGTTGGGTGAAAGACCTGGGCATGCCGCTTACTCTGAACGTCGTGCTCCACCGCGACAACCTCGGGCACGTCGCCGAGGTCGTCGCGCTCGCCGAACGCCTGAAAGCCGACCGGCTTGAGCTTGCCAATACACAGTATCTCGGCTGGGCCCTGATCAACCGGCGCGCGCTCCTGCCAACGCGGGAACAGCTCGATGCTGCGCGCAAGGTCGCCGCCGCCGCGAAAAAACGCCTGCTCGGAAAAATGGAAGTGCTGTTCGTAACGCCCGACTACTACACCGACTATCCCAAGAGCTGCATGGACGGCTGGGGGCGGCGCTTCATCGTCATCAGCCCCGACGGGCTGGTGCTGCCCTGCCACGCCGCGCACACCCTGCCCGGCCTAAAATTCGAGAACGTGCGCGAGCGCGCACTCGCCGCGATCTGGACGGAATCGCCGGGCTTCAACGCGTTTCGCGGAGAGGCGTGGATGCCCGAGCCTTGCAGGAGCTGTGACAAGCGCGCCGTCGACTACGGAGGCTGCCGCTGCCAAGCCTATCACCTGACAGGAGACGCCGCCGCCACCGACCCGACCTGCACGCTCGCGCCGACTCACGCGCTCATCGAGACGGCGCGAGACGAAGCTCTTGCCGGCGCGGAGCCGCCGCTGCGCTATCGCTCGGTCAGGATCGCCGCGGTGCGCTGAGCCGCCGCGCGAGCTGCGCCGTCCCCGCGAACAGCGCGCAGCCGCCAAGCGCGATCGCGTTCTCCTTGAGCGTCGGAAATATCACCAGCAGGAATCCCTTGCCTTTGATCAGCGCGGCAAAGCTCGAGACGGCAAACGGAGCCATGTAAAGGCGAAACAGCTGCCAGCGCCCGATCTTGATACGCCCCGCGGGCGAGTGCACCGCGGAAAGCCACAGCGCGTAGCCCATGATCGCGGAGATGCCGGTCGATGTCAGCCATAGCGACGGGCTGGGATCGAAATACAGGACGACCGCGGTGAGATACCAGATCAGGTAGCACCAGAGGATGGTGCGCGCCGCGTTCAGCCCCGCAAGATAGCGGACGAGGGACATCAGCCGGTGGACTCGCGGTGCCGGTCGATCCAGTAGGCCCAGGGGCCGAAAATCAGCAAGGCAATGATGCCGAAGATCGCCACGGCGTTCTCGCTCGGTGGGCGCGACGCCCAGGGCCCCGGGATGTAGAGCGCGAGCAGCAGACCGACGAACGCCCACCACGCTATGTTTCCGATCCGGTCCCTGCTCTTCGTCGCCTGCAGGTAGAGCACGACACCGACGGCAAACATGACGCCCTCGACCGCGAATGTCGCGGGTATCGATTGCCACAAGCCCAGGCCAAGCTTCTCGCTGCCTCCAGGGTAGAGCGGCATGTCGGGCACGTGGCTTACGAAATCGAGCACCCAATGACTCGCCACGACGATGGCCACCCAGACTGCACCTGCGCGGTCGCGACTCGACGCGAAATAGACGAGCGCGAAGGCGAGCGCCCACAGCACCGTCATCAACAGGCTGTGCGACCACGGGTAGTACGTGAAGTCGAACGGATTGATCGCTGTGATCCCCGGGACGATGCGAAAACGCTCGACGCCGGCAAGGACCAGCACCGGCCAGACCACGTCGAGGAACGCCGCTGCGAGGACCAGTGTGCCGAGCGACGCCTTGGGCGCCGCCTTTTTCGCCGCGAACGCTACCGCGAAGTGGCCGATGAACATTTCAGTCTCCGTGGCCGAGCAACGCGTTCTTGAGGCTGCCCGACACGGGGTTCTCGCCGAGCCAGATCCGCAGCAGCGCGCGATAGAAATCCTCGCCCGTTATCGGCTTGCCCTTCGTTTCGCCGTTCAGCAGCACCCGCGTTCCGATTCCCGGCAACCAGTCGAGCGCGATCACGTCGCCTTCCTTCCCTGATTGCAGCGAGTTCATGACGGTAGTGAGCTCGGCGACGCGCCCTTTCAGGGATTCCTGCTCGGCGGCGGGCGTGTTGTCGCGGATGCCCTCGTCCAGAGCATCGGTGAGCTGCTTCGCGCTCAGGTCGCGCATCAGGCGCATGGAAACGCGCTTGGCGCCGGGCAGCGCGAGCACCTCTGCCGCGTTCGTCCTCTTCTCCGCGAGATAGAGCCCCGCAACGTACACCTTGAAGAAAGCCTTGGTGCGCAGCCCTGCGCCGTTCAGCACCAGCTCGACGGATTCCAGCTTGACGCGCTCGTCGACCTTGATCCCGGCGACTTCCGCCGCGAGCGCCGGTATGGCGACAAACGCGAGGAACAGCACAGCTCCGCGCATCTCAGGCACTCTCGTAGAGGCGCGTGAGCACGAACTCCCGGTGCCCGAGCGCCTCGGCCGCGGTGAGCCTGCCGTTGGCGGTGCGGAACATCATCTCGAGCAGCTTGTCACCGGCCTGGTCCATGTTGATCTCGCGCCGGGTGATGCCCGAAACGTCGACGTCGATGTGCTCGGGCATGAGGCGCACGGTGCGCGGGTTGGCGCAGATCTTGATCACGGGCAGGATCGGATTTCCGATGACGTTGCCCTGCCCGGTCGGGAAGAAATGCACGGCGTACCCGCTCGCGGCGCAAAGCGTCACCATCTCGGCGGCAGCCGACGATGAATCCATGAACCACAGTCCGGGACCGTCCGGCGCCTCGGCCTTGTCGAGCACTCCGTCCACCATGCATTTCCTGCCGATCTTCTGGATGTTGCCCAGTGCCTTCTCCTCGATGGTGGTCAGGCCGCCGGCGATATTGCCTTTGGTCGGCTGCGACTCCGACAGATCGTTCGTCTTGTGGCGATTCACGACTTCCTGGTAGCGGTTGAACATGAACATGAATTTTTCGCGCACCGCGGGCGTTCTGCAGCGCTGCGCGACGAGCTGCTCGCCACCTGTCAGCTCGGTCGTCTCGCCGAATACCAGCGTCGTTCCGTGCGGGTAGAGCTTGTCGAACGCGTTGCCCACGCAAGGGTTCGCGCCGATCCCCGAAGTCGTATCGGATTCGCCGCACTTGGTCGAGACCCACAGGTCCCTGAGCGGGCGCTCCTCGCGGCGCAGCTCGGACGCCCACTGGACGTACTCCTTTGCCTTGTGCGAGGCGCGGCGAATGGTTTCCAAGTCGCCGTGCCCCTCGATGCCGAAGAACGAGACGGGTTTTCCGGTTTTCGCGATACCGTCCGCGACGCGCTTCGCCCAGCCGTCTTCGATACCGATCACCACCGCCGCGGCGACGTTGGGATTTGCGCCGGTGCCGATCAATGTGCGGAAGTGCAGCTCCAGATCGGCGCCGAACTGCAGGCGCCCGTAGGGATGAGGAATGGCGAGCGCGCCCTTGACGTTGTTTCCCACGGCCTCGCACGATGCGTTCGACAGGTCGTCCACCGGCAGAACGACGACGTGATTGCGCACGCCGACGCGACCGTTCTCCCGCTTGTAACCGAGGAACGTGGCATTTTTCAGATCGACACTCATACCCTCACCAGCGCTTCGTCTTGATGTTGTGAACGTGGGCGTGCTCGCCGACCTTGATCGGGGCCACCGCGCGGCCTATGTCGACCCCGTACTTGATCACGGTTTCGCTCGCCGCGAGCGCGCGGATGGCGAGTTTGTGGCCGATCGGAATATCGCTCTGGGCGCGAACCTTGATCTCGCGGTCCTGATCCATGATCCAACCGGTCAGTTCCTGGCCGGCCTTGACGCCTTCAACGACGACGACGCCCACCGAATCACCCTCGTCGTGCACAACGAAATGAATCATGGGTTCCCCGGCGACCTGACTAGCGACAAAGCAGATTGCCGGCGCTGTAGTCGACCGGTTTGGTGCAGTCCTGGGCATTGATCGTGCGCGACGGGTCGGGATCGGGCGCGCGGTACATCGGTGTCTTGCCGTCCGGCCCGACGCTGTAGTAGTTCACGGCGTCCGCCGCCATGACCCCGACGACGACCGCTGTCGCGACCGGCGCGGCGCAGCCCGGCAGAGCGAGCCCGCTCAAGGCGATGATCGAAAGGACTCGACGCACGGCGTTCAGGCTAGCACGCACGGGTGCGCTTGGCTAGAATCCGAATCTTCCCCGCGAGCGGGCCAGGCCCGCCGGAGTTTCCTCCATGAACAAGCCCGTCGAATCGCTCCCGGCTGACAAGCTCGAATATCTCAAGCGCCGCACCGACAAGTACTTCACCAAGTCGCGAGGGATCATCGAGAAGTTCGGCGACCGCACCGTCACTTACGGGGTGTTCCTGCGACGCGGGGTGATCTGCGCGGTCAATCCCGCGATCGATGCCTTGCGTACTTACTACTCCACGAAGGCCGAGCCGCTCAAGATAACCCGGCTTTACGAGGAGGGCGCCTTCGTTCCCGACCAAAAAGCGGTATTCACGTATACCGGATCGTTCGCGGCATTGGTCGAGCTCGAGACGATCATCCTGCAGCGCGTCGGCGTCGCCTGCGTTTCTGCATACAACGCCTACAAGATGGCGATGAACCTCAAGAAAGTCGCGTTCATCGACATGCACGCCCGTCACTCTCCGGGTGATGATCTGTCGCTGCTGGCGGCTTACGGCGCCTCGGTGGGGAGCCGGATGGCGAAGCTCGGGGGTGCGGTGGGATTCATCGGGTCGTCGCAGGACCTCACCGCCCATTTCTACGGGCAGCCGGCCGGAATCGGGACGATGCCGCACGGGGTCGTCGGCTACGCGGGCTCCACCCTCCGCGCGGCGCAGATGTACGTCGAGGCGCACCCTCAGGACAACCTGACCGTGCTCATCGACTACTACGGCCGGGAGTACTCCGACGCGCTGGAAGTCTGCCGCTGGTGGTACAACGAGTACCTGCCGAGGGACGAGACCGGGGCGCGTGCGCTTTCGTTGCGGATCGACACCCACGGCGAACGCTACGCCGAAGGGCTCGACTACGAAAAGTCGGTGGACGTCGTGGTCAACTGGTTGCACGTTCCGAACGAATACGAAGCGGTGCGTCACATCATGGGCGAGGAGGCGTTCGACGCGGACAGCCTGAACATCGTCAAGGACCGCGTGCGCAAGGTGTTGTTCGGCACAGGGGTGTCGGTGGCTTCGGTGATCCAGCTGCGGCAGACGCTGGACGCGAACGGCTTCAACGCCGCGAGGATCGTGGGCTCCTCGGGATTCAACTTGTTCAAGTGCAAAATGTTCGCGAACGCGCGCGCGCCCCTTGACGTCGTCGGCACGGGCTCGTTCATCCCCGAGAACTTCGCGGACACCTTCGCTACCGCCGACATTTTCATGTACGAAGGAAAGTTCGGGATCAAGCTCGGTCGCGAAAAGCTCTTCCAGGGGCTGAAACCGTAGGCGGCCAGAGGTGTTGTTTCCCACGACCCTCGTCGGCAGCTATCCGCAGCCTGAATGGCTTATCGACCGGAAGAAGCTCGCCGGGCGCTTTCCCCCTCGAGTGCGAGCGCGGGAGCTGTGGCGCATCCCCGAGGCCTTTCTCGCCGAAGCCCAGGAGGACGCGACGCGGCTCGCGATCCGGGCGCAGGAGGAAGCGGGACTGGACATCATCACGGATGGCGAAATCCGCCGCGAAAGCTACTCCAACCGCTTCGCAACCGCGCTCGAGGGCGTTGACATCGATAATCCGGGCACCGCGCTCGACCGCTCGGGTCATCCCAATCCGGTTCCGCGCGTGGTCGGCAGAATCCGCCGGCGGCATCCTGTCGAAGTGGGCGACCTCAAGTTCCTGCGCGCGCACACCGACCGCAAGATCAAGATGACCGTCCCCGGCCCCTTCACCATGTCGCAGCAGGCGCAGAACGATTTCTACAAGTCCGAGGAGGAAGCGGCGATGGACTACGCCGCCGCGGTGAACGAGGAGATTCGCGACCTCTTCGCCGCGGGCGCCGATATCGTGCAGATCGACGAACCCTATATGCAGGCGCGCCCGGAAAAGGCGAGGTCGTACGGGCTGAGAGCGCTCAACCGAGCGCTCGAAGGCGTCAAGGGAACGACCGCGGTGCACATCTGTTTCGGCTATGCGGCGGTGATCCACGCGCGGCCTTCGGGCTACTCATTCCTGGGCGAGCTCGCGGGTTGTTCTTGTGCGCAGGTGTCGATCGAAACTGCGCAATCCAATCTCGATTGCTCGGTGCTCGAATCCCTTCCCGGAAAGAAAATCATCCTGGGAGTGATCGACCTGAACGACATGGCCGTCGAGACTCCCCAGAAGGTCGCGGAGCGAATCCGCCGCGCCCTGCCCTACGTCCGCGCCGAAGACCTCATCATCGCACCCGATTGCGGCATGAAATACCTCCCCCGGGACATCGCCTTCGCCAAGATGAAGGCCATGGTGGAGGGGGCGAAAATCGCCCGCGCCCAGGCCGAGCGATCCTCCTGATTCGGCCCGCGAGGGTTTGACCCGGCCCTCCCCCTGGAAGGGTCAAATCCAGCACCACCAGTCGTTCCCATAAGAACAAAGACATACGATAGGTAGTCAATTTACAAAGTTAGAATTGTCGTCTATCATGTTGGGTCCCAAAGGGTAATTGTCTAGACCGTACCCAGAGGGGCGACAGAGATCAGTTCCAAGTCGAAGGGAGCCGTAAAGCTCGGGCAAGGGGCCGTATTTCCTTGTACCCCCTTCGGTATTTCGTGTGGAATAGCGCGTTCGTAGGGGGAGTCATGACTAGTCACGGCAAAGCGATCGTTGCGGCCCTCGTGGTCACCTGGGCGCTTGCAGGATGTTCGGGCTCGACCGACACGTCATCCACAGCGTGCACGACGGGAACGCCCGGGCCGTGCCCCGACGCACAGACCTTAGCCGGCGGAGGCGGCACCGGCGGAACCACCACCGGCGGAACCATCCCGACAACTACGGGCGGCACGACCACCGGGACGACCACCGGAACCACCACGGGGACAACCACCGGGACCACCGGGACAACCACCGGCTCACCTCCCGTCGTTCCAGCGGGCGGAATTCATTTCGTCTCCGCCACGCCCGCCTCGATCGGCGTGCAGGGATCGGGACAGCCCACCACCTCGACCGTAGTCTTCCAGGTGACCGACGCCACCGGCACGCCGACGCCTAATGCCGGGGTCAATTTCACCATGTCCGGCCCGAGCGGCGGCACCTACATCGGCACCCCGAACGACGGGACTCCGACCACCGCGAGCGGGATCTCCGATGCAACGGGCAATGTGTCGGTCATTCTGAACAGCGGCAACGTCGCCGGTCCGGTCACCATATCCGCGACCGTCGTGGCCGGCGCGGCGTCGTTTTCGGCCTCCTCGTCGGTCATCTCCGTGGGAGGCGCCGTGCCTTCCGCCGCTCACTTGAGCATATCGGCATCGGTGCTGAACCTTCCCGGCTTCGTTCTCGACAATTTCAAGAGCACGGTGCTGGTGCTGGTCGCGGACCGTTTCACGAACTCGACCATTCTGGCGGGCACCACGGTGTCGTTCTACACCGAGGCGGGAGCTATCGGTTCCAGCACGATTCTCGACGCCACGGGCGCGGGCACCGTCACTCTGCGCACGCAAAATCCAAGACCCATAGACATCGCGCCCTTGGGCGCAGGAAACGCCGAAGACGGCCTGAGCAGGGTCATCGCCGTGGTACGCGGCGAGGAAGCGTTCGTCGACACGAACGGCAACGGCGTCTACGACCTGGGCGAGCCCTTCACCGATGCGCCGAGCGAGCCTTTCATCGACTCGAACGACAACGGCGTCTTTGATCCGGGCGAATTCTATGTCGACACTAACGGCAACGGCGTGTTCGACGGCCCCAACGGCGTCTGGGACGGTCCAGGCTGCCCGCAAGCCGGCTGCGTCACGAGTCCGACCATCTGGATTTCGATGAACGTGCTTTGGACCGGCAATCTGGTGAATTGTGTCTTCAACCCGCCTACCCCCTTTGGTCCGGTTCCGGCGGCCGGGATCCAATCCTTCACGTTCTCGGTCAGCGACGGTAACGGAAACCGTCCGGTCGGCGGCACGAGCGTTACGTTCGCGTCGACCGGTGGGGGAGCACTCGCAGGCCTCACGAGCTTCACCGTTCCGGATAGCAACGTCCCCGGACCCTATGTTGTCGGGATCACCCTCAACAACACCAATGCCGGAGGCACCCCGGTAGGATCGACGGTGTCGGCGACGGTGACGCCACCCTCGTCATCGGCAGCCGCGGTCGGAGGCACTTGCATCAGCCCTTCGACCTCGGGCACCTTGAACTAGCAGCCCGGAACGTCGAACTGCAGTTCCAGCCGGCCCCGAAAGGGGCCGGTCCGTTTTCAGGCATCGCGCAGCCGGCGGAAGCCTGCGTCCAGATCCGCAACCAGATCGTCGACGTGCTCCAGACCCGCATGGATCCGGAAGCAGGGCCCCTTGTGGGTCCAGCGCGTCGCGGTGCGCGCTTCCCTCGGGTCGAAAGGGACGATCAGGCTTTCGAATCCGCCCCACGAGGAACCGATCCCGTAGAGCTCGAGGCCGTCGATCATCGCGCATAGCGCGCGGTCGGTAATGCCCTCTTTGAGTATTACGCCGAACAGACCTGAAGCCCCCGTGAAATCCCGTTTCCAGAGAGCGTGCCCAGGATCCCCGGGAAGCGCCGGATGGAGGACGCGTTCGACCTCGGGTTGACGTGCAATCCATTCGGCGAGCACAAGCCCCGTTGCCCAGTGCTGTTTCAGCCGGACCGCAAGCGTCCTCAGGCCGCGCTGGCCGAGATAGACGTCGTCCGGGCCGGCCGTTTGGCCGAGCTCGTAGGTTGAGCCTCTCAGTTTCTGCCAGGCGCTCTTCGTGCAAGTGACCGTACCGAGCATCGCGTCGGAGTGGCCGACGATGTACTTGGTCGCGGCCTGGATCGAGACGTCGACGCCATGGGCGAGGGGCTTGAAGTACAGCGGCGTCGCCCAGGTGTTATCGGCGATGACAGTGATACCGCGACGACGAGCAACCTCGGCAATGGCGGGCGTGTCTTGCATCTCAAACGTGAGCGAGCCGGGTGATTCGAGATACACCACCCGGGTTTCCGGCCGGATGAGCGACGCGATCGAGGATCCTGCCAGCGGATCGAAAAAGCTCGTGCTCACGCCGAACCGTCCGAGGAATTCCGTCGCGAACTTGCGCGTGGGTCCGTAGACGCTGTCGCTCATGAGCACGTGGTCTCCGGACGACACGAAGGCGAGCAAGGCACCTGCGCACGCCGCCAACCCCGAAGGGTAGAGGACCGTACGATGCCCTCCCTCGAGCGTCGCGATCGCTTCCTGGAGCGCTTCGGTCGTCGGGGTGCCGAAGCGCCCGTAATAGGTGCCCGGCTGATCGAGAAGCCAGTTCTTGCGCCTGCGCCGGAACTCCTCGACGGTCTCCGAGAGAATCGTGGAGGCGTGGAAAACCGGAGGATTGACGGCGCCCTCGTGCCGCTCGGGGTGAAGTCCGGAATGGACGATCGTCGTCTCGTCGTGCATGGAAATCCTTTCTCGCTTGCCTGAAATCGAAGCGGCTATTCTGACAGCAACGGGACAGCGCGTAGTCCCACGTACAATTACGGACCGGGCGGACGCTCAGGAACCGCCGCAAGATCCCGCGCGCCGGAGCGGACTCGCATGGCGCTTTGGCGCGCGGTCGCGTGTTTACGACAGAGAGAGTGATGATCCCCGCTGCACCTCAAACCGTCAGGGCCATTGCCCGCCTCGCGTGGCCGGTCCTGGTCGCTCAGCTCGCGACTATCGCGAGCGGCGTGCTCGACACGGTAATGGCGGGCCGCTACAGCGCGGTCGATCTGGCCGCGGTCGGCATCGGCGCGAGCGTCTATTTCAGCGTGTTCATCGGACTGATGGGAGTGGTGCACGCGCTCTCGCCCATCGCGGGACAGCTGTTCGGGGGAAAACACTACGAAAGAATCGGGGAGGAGACGCGCCAGACCGTGTGGCTCGCTCTTGCTCTATCGGCCCTGGGAGTTCTCTTGCTCGCCTTTCCCGACCCCTTCCTGCGGCTCTCGGGTGCACCCCCCGAAGTCGAGGTACGCACGCGCGCCTACCTTCAAGGCATCGCCTGGGCCTTGCCGGCAATGCTGCTGTTTCGCGTGTTTTTTGCGCTGACCACGGCGGTTTCCCGACCTCGCGCAGTAATGGCGATCAACCTCGCCTACTTCGCCATCAAGATCCCTTTGAACGCCCTTTTCATTCACGGAGGACTGGGTGCCCCCGAGATGGGCGGGCCAGGTTGCGCAATTGCCACGGCGATCGCAAGCTGGATCGCGGTCGGCCTCGCGTGGACGTACTGCGCGAAGCAGCCTTTCTACGCGCCGTTTCGCATTTTCGGACGGTGGTCGTGGCCGAACCCTGCGATCCTTTGGAGCCACCTCAAGCTGGGTGTCCCGATGGGGCTCGCGCTCTTCGTGGAGGTGACTTCGTTTACGTTCATGGCGATATTCCTCGCGCGGCTCGGCGCGGTCACTTCGGCCGGACATCAAATCGCCTCCAACATCACGGCCGTGTTCTACATGTTTGGCCTGGCGATCGGAAATGCGACTGGGGTGCTCATCGCCCAAGGGGTCGGCGCCCGCGACTTCCTACTGGCGCGGCACACCGGATTCACCGGGATGCGCATGATGCTCGCTGTGTCCGTGTGCGCGGGAATCCTCATTTCGCTCTTTGCGCCGAGCATCGTGGTGCTCTATTCCCGCGACCCGGAAGTCCAGGCCCTGGCGACGCGTCTGCTGGTCTATGTCGCGTTTTTTCAGATCTTCGATACCGCGCAAGTCGTGATAGTCAACGCCCTGCGCGGTTACCGGATCACCTTCATACCGATGCTCGTCTACACCGTGGCTCTGTGGGGGATAGGACTTGCGGGAGGTTATGCGCTCGGACTCGAGAACATCGAAGCGGCCAACGCTCTCGGCCTGGGAACACCCATGGGCGCAGCCGGATTCTGGCTTGCAGGCATCGCAAGCCTCGTTATCGCGAGCTTGATCCTGTACGCCTACTTCGCGCGTGCTAGCCGCCCGCCCGCTGGCGGCTAGCACGACATCCCGGCCGACGGAGACGACTACGCTCCGGGACGAGCGAGGGCCGGCAACGTGGGAGAGCCTGCCGTGGCGCGTCCCGAATCGGGCCGCGCGCTCCCCTTGCCTTGCGCGTCGGCTAAAGCCGCGATGTCGCCGGAGATCTCACCGCCTTCCTCGATCGCGAGCTTGCCGTAGCGGATCTTGCCCGACACCTTTCCGGTCGCGCAGATGAGCAACTGCTTTCGCACGGTCAACTCGCCTTCGAACCGGCCGCGGATTTCGGCGACGTCGATCCCCGCCTTGCCGGCGAAGACCCCGCGCTCGGAGATCTGAATGACGCGGCTGTCCATCGACGCTTCCACGCGACCCTCGACGATGAGGGTATCGCAGTCGGTGATTTCGGCCCCCTTGAGCTTGATGTCGGGACCCACGATGAGCTTGCTGAGAGTTCCTTCATCGGGCCGAGGGACTTTGACCTCCTCCCTGGGGAGCGGGGCAACTGGTTTGGGCGTTTCGATCGGTTTGGGCGTTTCGACCTTGAATCCCTCCGGCTTCACTATATCGGCCCCGGGCGAGGTCAGCGCCTCCTGAAGGCGGCTGTATGGCGATTGCACACGCGGGGCCTGCGGCATGTCGCGCTTGCGGAAATTATCCAACACAAATCACTCCTCTCGTTTTCGGTCTGGGATCGGTCACTCGCGAGCAAGAAAGCCGCGATCCGGATCGATTCGGCAACTAGCAACGCACGTGCCATGCACAAGTTGCGTTCAAAATCATCTGATTGACGAGGAGCATGCGCCGACCAGGGCATCCATTACGTCGCTTGCGGGCGACGTGCCTTCGGTCGAATCGCGTAACCGGCTGTTTGCAATGAAAATGGCGCGTCGTGGCCGGACGACGCAAGGGATACATCGCACTGCGAATCTCCGGCGTTCGCTACATCGTATTGATCTCGGCGGCTCGGTTCTGCGCAGGCTTCACGAACTTGAGCACGAACTCGTCCACCGGACTCTGCGAGCGGAACACGATCGCATCGCGCATATCGCCGGGATTGCGCAGAAAGTCGGCCTCCGCGATCAATTTGAATCCCGCAGCCTCGATTTCACCGCGCAGAGTGGATTCCTCGATACGGTGCAACGTCTTGACGACGCTGGTCCCCGCCCCAGGCTGGGCGGAGTGATCGGCCACAACGAGGATGCCGCCTGGCTTGAGCGCCTCGAAGAGCGCGCGATTCATCTTCGCGCGGTTCACGGACATGAAGGCGGTGTCGTGATACGCGAAAAAGAACGTCACCATGTCGAGCTGACGTGCTCCGGGCGGTATTGGGTCGTCGTATTCGCGCAGAACACGGACCACGTTGCGCATCGCCGGTGTTTTGGCCCGCTCTTCGAACCGCTCCCTTGCGCGTGGAGACCCGGCGGGCGATTCCTGGGCGTAGACCCTGCCCTGCGGCCCGACCGCCCTGGCGAGAAGCTCCGTCGAGTAACCCGCGCCCGCTCCCATGTCGAGGACGTTCATCCCCTGACGAACTCCCGTGAAGGCGAGCAATAATCCGGGCTTGCGCCTAACGTCGGTCTGCCGGTCGGCTTCGGTGCGATCCGGGCTCGCAACGATCGCGCGGTAGTCCGGCTTTTCGCCGCCCGTCATTGCGGCGCAGCCCACGAGCGCGAACAGCGAAAGGAATGCGATTCTTGAAATAGGCGTCACGGTGTCCTCCAAAACCGCCGCGTTCAGCGGCCCTCGAACTTAGGCGCGCGCTTCTCGTTGAACGCGCGTATGCCTTCCCTTCGGTCCTCGGTGCCGACGAGACGGTTGTAGGCTTCAATCTCGATCTGCATTGCCGAGGCGAGATCCCTGTGCAGCCCCTGCCGCATCGCGTGCTTCACCTGGCGCAAAGCGAGAGGGGCGAGCGAAGCCATGCGCTCGGCGGTCCCGAGAGTTTCCCCGAGAAGGTCGGCCGGCGCGCAGAGCCGGTTCACGACACCCCAAGCGAGCGCTTCCTCCGCTGAAAAAGGCCGGGCCGCCAGTATCAGCTCTTTAGCGCGTCGCTCGCCGACGACACGCGACAACGTTTGGGTCCCGCCGCCTCCGGGAATGATCCCGAGCGACACTTCGGTAAGCGCAAATCTCGCAGTGGTCGAGGCATAGGCGAAATCGCAATGCAACATGAGCTCCAGTCCTCCCGCATAGGCGGCGCCGTTGACGGCGGCTATCACCGGGATCGGACAATCGCGTACGGCGCAGAACATGCGCTCGAAAACGCGATGCTGAGAATGCCACTGATCGTCGCTGAGCGAACTGCGCTCTTTCAGATCGGCGCCGGCGCAAAAGGCCTTGTCGCCCGCTCCGGTGATAACCACGCAGCGGTACCGCTGTTCGGCCTGGAAGCGCTCGAAAAGTTCACACAGTTCGAGCGCAGTCCGCGTGTTGAAGGCATTGGCGACCTCGGGGCGGTCCAGCGTCGCCAAAAGAACTTCGTTCGGCCTGTCCTGCACCCGCAGCGTGGCGTACGTCTCCATGCGACCTCGCTGCGGGTAACCCTGCCTGGCTGCTACTGCGGCGGCTTTGCCCCGTCCTTGCTGACCGCGACGCGACCGCTCGTGATCTTGCCGTCGGCGGCGACTTGCGCCCCCGTGAAGATGGTTGCCCCTCGCACCAGGAGCGACCGGTCTCCCGGGACGAAAGCGATGATGGGCGTGCCATCCGGGACCAGAATCGTCTGCGCCCCACCCTTGTATTCCAGGGTGAGCTCGTTGCCATTGGCAGTCTTTACGACCTTGGCGAGATTGGCGTTCGTCATGGTGTCGCCCGGCGCCGTGTCCCAGGGCGTGTGGCCCGGTGCCGCCTGGGGCGGAAGCTCGTGCACTTCGCTCGCGACCAGCACACCAGCGGCATTTTTCTTCGCGGTCGAGCCGACATAGGCACCCGGCTTGAAGTCGGCCAGGGTGACCGCCTTGGCGGCGGCGACGGCGAAATTCGGCGCCAGATTGATCTTGAGGTCCTTCCCGTCGCGCGTCTTGACGGAAAGCACGTCGCCGTCGAGGCTCGTGACGGTGCCGCGTATGCGCATCGGCGTCTGCGCACTGGCGACGACGCTGGCGAGCGCGAGCACGCCTGCGGCCAAAAACAGTCCTGTCTTCTTCATGTAGTGCCTCCTTGAAAGGCCCGTTCGGGCCGGGTGATCCGCAAGCCAGTCCTGCGGCCGTTGGGTAAACGCGCGTGGCCAAGCTTCCATTCCGGACTGCTCGCCATTCTCGCAGAATCCCAATCCGGCCGCGCCTTCTAGAGCTTCAGAAGCTTGCGGGCGTTCTCGTCGACGATTTTCCTCTTTTGCTCCTCGTTCAGGCGGGGATGCGCCGTGACGATCTCCACCGGTTTCTCGTACGCGATGGGAAAGCAATAGTCGCTCCCCATGAGCACCCGGTCTGCGCCGATCACCTCGACCAGATACTCGAGCACGTGGTCGGAGTAGCCGACCGTGTCGTAATAGAAACGGCGGAGATACTCGACCGGCGGCTGCTTGATGTGCTTCAAGTCGGTGCGTTTCTCCCACCCCCGGTTGAGGCGGCCCACCAACCAGGGAAACGCACCCCCCGAGTGGGGAAGGCAGACGACGAGCTTGGGCAGGCGGTCCAGCACCCCCCCGAAGATGAGGTGGGCGGCCGCGATCGCCGATTCGAAGGGGTTGCCGAGCAGGTTGGTGAGGTAGTAGCTGTTGAGGCGTTGGTGTCCGATCACTTCCAGCGGGTGAAGGAAAAGCGGTAAGCCGCTCGCCTCGATCCGCTCGAGGACGGGAAAGAACGTTGCGTCCGACAGATCCTTGCCGAGCACCTGCGTGGCCAAGTAGAAGCCCCTGACGCCGGGCAGCCTCGCGGCGCGCTCCACTTCCTTCAGAGCGAGGGCCGTCTCGTGCACGGGCAGCGTCGCCAGTCCGACGAGCCGCCTCGGATGCCGTTCGTGCGCCAGCGCGAGAGCGTCGTTGTAGGTCTCGCTCAGGCGCTGCGCCAGGTCTCCTTTCGCCCAATACACCATGGGCTGGGAGAGCGACAGCGCATGAGCTTCCACCCCTTGCTCGTCCATCGCCTGGAGCCGCACTTCCAGATCGACGAATTTCGGACCGACGGGTCCGGTCTGGAGGTGACCGTGCTTGAACTGCGGACCTTTCCCTTCGACGATCTTGTACTCGAATCCGTGGCTCGGACCGTGTTTTTCGATCAGGTCGAGGAAACTCCGGGGCAGATAGTGCGCGTGAACGTCGATTGCGCCGTGCGCGTGCTGGCTCATGCGGTTCCTTTTTGCGCCGATTTTACCGCGCTGGACAGCCGCGCACCTATAATTCTCGTACGCCGCGCTTCGTCCGCGGCGCATCGGGGAGAAACGGGATATGGAAGAACGCGTGAGCTTCATGTCCGACGGACTCAAGCTGTCGGGCGTCCTTCACCTTCCCGAGGTCCGCACGGACCGGCTCGCCGCTTTTCTCGTCCTGCACGGATTCGGAAGCAACAAGGACGGGGGCGGCGGCAAGGCCGTCGCCGGGATGCTCACCGGCCTGGGCTACGCCGCTCTGCGCTTCGATTTCCGCGGCTGCGGCGAGAGCGAAGGCGAACGGGGGCGCGTGATCTGTCTGGAGCAGGTCAAGGACACGAGAAACGCGCTGTCATTTCTCGCGAGCCGCACCGACATCCACCCACAGCGCATCGGCGTGGTGGGTCAGAGTTTCGGTGCCGCTGTCGCCGTCTACGCGGCGGGCGCGGACCGCAGGGTCGCCGCCTGCATTTCCTCGGGCGGATGGGGCGACGGTGCCAAGAAATTCCGCAAGCAACACGCCTCGCCCCGTGCGTGGGCGAAATTCACCGCAATGATGAAGGAGGGCAAGCGCCGCCGGCGCTCGGGCAAATCCATGATGGTGCCGCGCTACGACATCGTGCCCATCCCTCCACGCCTCCGCGGCAATCTCGCGCCGGGTTCCATCATGGAGTTTCCCTTCGAAGTCGTCGACAGCATGTACACGTTCAACGCGAACGAGGTCGTGGGCAGGATCGCGCCGCGGCCGCTCCTGTTGCTCCACTCGGCAAGCGACTCGGTGACGCCAACCGAGCAGTCAGTCGAGCTTTTCCAGCGCGCGGGGAAGCCCGCCGATCTTCACCTCATCGCCGACGTCGACCATTTCATGTTCTCCGAGGGCAACACGCTGGTCGTGAATCTCGTGCGCAACTGGCTGGACAAGCACTTTCCCGCGAAGGCCTGACGCATGAGCGCCGCCCCATCTCGCGCCGAGCGCGCGCCGGTGATCGTGAGCGTCGAGGCGCTCACACGCTTCACCACCGATATCTTTGCGCGCGCGGGCCTGCCGCGCACCGACGCGGCGGTCGTGTCGGAGGTCCTCGTTTGGGCGAACCTGCGAGGCGTGGACACGCACGGCGTGATGCGGGTCCCGCGTTACGTCGACTTGATCAAGAACGGCGATATGAATCCCAGGCCGGCGATCCGCATCCGCACCGAGACTCCCGCGTCGGTGCTGATTGATGCCGATCGCGCGGCGGGACCCGTGGCGATGATGCGCGGCGTCTTCGAAGCCATGCGCAAAGCGCGCGACGCCGGCGTCGGGCTCGCTCTCGTCCGGGCGACCACGCATACCGCCGCCCTCGGCTACTACACCCTGGCGATCGCCCGCGAAGGCCTGGCGGGGATCGCGCTCGCGGGATCCTGGCCGAACGTCGTCTACCACGGCTCGCGCGCCGCGGGGGTGTCGACGAGCCCGATCTCCATAGCAGTTCCCGGCGGAGAGCCCGTGGTGCTCGACATGGCGACCAGCCTGGTTTCGATGGGCAAATTGAACCAGGCGAAGAAAGCCGGCAAACCGATACCCGAGGGATGGGCCCTCGACGCGGAGGGTAGGCCGACGACGGACCCTCAGGCCGCGCAGACTCCCCTGCCCATGGGGGGCGCCAAGGGCTCCGGACTTTCCTTCATGGTCGAGTGCCTGGCCAGCCTCATCGCGTCCAACCCGCTGCTCGCCGAGTCGCTCGAGGGCACACCCGAGGGCAGCCGCCATCGCCAGAACGGTTTCGTGCTCGCGATCGACCTGGCTCAGTTCGGCGATCCGGAGAATTTCAGGCGCGAAGTCGACCGCCTGGTGCAGGGGTTGAAAGCCCTTCCCCGGGCCGAAGACACCGACGAGATCCTCATGCCGGGCGAGCGCGGGCGGCGAACCCAGGATCAGCGCACGCGCGAAGGCATTCCGATTCCGCGAGCGGTCCACGACGAGCTCGGTGCGCTCGCCGAGCGCGTGGGCGTGGCGATGTTTCCCTCTGCGCGTTGATATACTGCGTGCCCTGAAAGCGAAGGACCATGGCAAAAAAATCCAAGGCAGAGCACAAGACCCGCAGCGCAGCCACCACGTCAACGCGCGGTTATCCGGATCTTCACGAGCACCTCGACGCGCTGGAGCGAGCGGGCCTGCTCGTCACGGTGGATCGTCCGATCAACAAGGACACCGAGATGCATCCCCTGGTGCGCTGGCAGTTCCGCGGCGGCATCGAGGAGCCGGACAGGAAGGCCTTTCTCTTCAACCGCGTCGTCGACAGCAAAAAGCGCAAGTACGACATTCCCGTCGTAGTGGGGGCGCTGGCCGCGAGCCGCGAGATCTATCGCATCGGCATGGGATGCGCTCTCGACAAAATCAACGAGACCTGGACCCGCGCGATCGCGAATCCGGTCGCGCCCCGGATCGTGGACAAGGCGCCCTGCCACGAGGTGGTGATCGAGGGCGACGAGCTCGACAAGCCCGGGAAAGGTCTGGACGCGCTACCGATCCCGATTTCGACGCCCGGCTGGGACATCGCACCCTTCACGACGCTCTCGCAATACATCACCAAGGACCCCGACAGCGGCGTGCAGAACATGGGCATCTACCGGGGACAGGTCAAGGCGCCAAGGCGTCTGGGCATGAATCCCTCGCTAGAGCTGCGTCCCGGGATCTATACGCACTGGGAGAAAATGAAGGCCCGCGGCAAGAAGCTGCCGGCGGCGGTCATCCTCGGCGCGCCACCCTGCGTGGCCTTCACCTCGGCGCAGAAAGTGCCCGAGTCGCTCGACGAGCTGCATGTCGCGGGCGGCCTGGTAGGCTCACCGATCAACGTGGTGAAGGCGAAAACCGTCGATCTGCTGGTGCCGGCGGAAGCGGAGATCGTGATCGAGGGCTATATCGACACCGAGTATCTGGAGCCCGAGGCGCCGTTCGGGGAATCGCACGGCCACGTGAATCTGCAGGAGTACAACGCGTACATGGAAGTCACCTGCATCACGCGGCGCAAGAACGCGATCCTCACCTCGATCATTTCGCAAGTCACCCCGAGCGAGTCCAGTCTGATCAAGCGCGTCGCGCTGGAGCCGCTGTTTACCCATCACCTGCGCAACACGCTCGGCATCCAGGGGGTGAAACGGGTCTCGATGCACGAGCCGCTCACCAACCTGCGCAAGCTGGTCGTGCTCATCATGGACCGCAAGACGCCGACGACCGAGATATGGCGCGCGCTCTATGGCGCAGCCTCGTGGAACCGCGCCGCGGGCAAGTACGTGATCGCGGTCAACGAGGACATCGACCCGGACAATGCCGATGCGGTGTTCTGGGCCATGTCCTATCGCGCCAATCCGGCCCTCGATCTGCAGGTCCTGCACCATCGCGACCAGGGGCACGGCCCGAGGAGCAAGCGGAACAGCGGCGAGGACGCCTCGGTGCTGATCGACGCGACCATGAAAGAGGATTTCCCGCCGATCTCGCTGCCGAAACGCGAGTACATGGAGCGCGCCAAGACGATCTGGGAGGAGTTGGGATTGCCGAAGCTCAAGCCAGAGTCTCCCTGGTTCGGGTATTCGCTGGGCGAATGGTCGGACGAGCTCGAGGAGGCTGCCGAGCTCGCGGTGAAAGGCGATTACTTCGAGACCGGGAAAAAGCTCGTCAGGCGCCGCCGCAAGGACGTGAAGATGAACACCGAGGTACGCGACCTCGAGCCCAAAAAATAGCCCACGCGAGCCCTCGCGCGCACACCTACCGCGCGGAGGCGGATTCCTTCTTTCGGGACGCGGCGTCGCGGGATTCGAGGTAGGAAAGCACCGCGGCGACATCCGCGGTTCCGAGGCTCACGTTCGGCATCCTCGCGTTCTTGTACTGCTCGAAGAGCGCCTTCGCGATCGGATCGCCCTCGGCGAGCATCTTGTCGGGTTGCTGCACATAGCGCGCGAGCCAACTGCGATCCCGTCGCGCAGTCACCCCGGCAAGATCCGGCCCGATTTTCTCGCCCTGTCCGATCGTGTGGCAGGCGCTGCAGCGGCTGCCGAAGAGGAACTCGCCCCCTCCGACGCTCAGCGGCTTGGCCTCCGCGTAGCTCCTGCCGGCTTTCATGTCCCGCCAGCCCAGGAAATTCCCGATCGTCCCCGAGAGAAACTGGGGATCGTCGACCGCCGAATTGCGCATCCACTGCCCGGCTTCCACGTCGCCCACCATGAGGCTGGCGGTGTGGCCGTCGCGGTTCGCGGCGTCGCTGCCCCGGGACAACCCGATCTTCTTGGTGATCGCCTTGATGTCTTCGCGCTTTCCCGTGAGAAACAGCCAGCCGGGCCCGACATCGTATTTCTCCGCGTACGCCTTGAGCACTTCCGGCGTGTCGTATTCGGGATCGATACTGATCGAGTAGAAGTAGATGTCTCTTCCCATGCGATCGCCGAAGATCCGCGCCAGTTGAGCCATGCGCGCGGTCTCCAGCGGGCACTCGTCCTTGCAGCGGGTGTAGATGACGTTGACCGCGACCGACTTGCCCTTGAGTAAATCGTCGTAAAAGCGGACTGTGGCCCCGTTCTGCGTCAAGAGAGGCACATTAGGGAAATAGCCCGCTCCATAGCGGTTGTTGAAGGCTGGACTCGGCTGGGCCGCGGGTGC